>Ga0157371_10000862_pt1 | contig 34564 bp, 29 predicted proteins | sample C45metaG_FD_113462 | JGI IMG/M metagenome (GOLD analysis project Ga0157371, IMG submission 113462) | Corn rhizosphere microbial communities from Kellogg Biological Station, Michigan, USA - C4-5 metaG | ecosystem: Host-associated > Plants > Roots > Rhizosphere > Soil | place: USA: Michigan... | reverse complement strand
ATCGAAGAAGTGGTGGCGATGAGTTCCGTCGCCGGCTGCGCCTCGACCACCGACCCGGGTTGGGAAATCGACGCCTTTGGCGGTGTGTCGTCGCTGTGCCAGCCGATGGAAGCCGACCTTTATGGTTGTTCCGACCCTTGCTGGTGGCCGGCACAGGTGCCCGACATGATGAGCACCTACCCGGACTGGAACAAAGATGCGGCGGCATCCAACGACAATTGGCGCAACCTTGGCACTGTCTTTCCCAAAGACAAATAATCGGACAGAAAAAGGATTCCAGCATGCCTAGCATCAAAGCCTGCGGCCTGGCCGCGTTTGCCATCCTGAGCGCTTGTTCGCTCACTGTTCTGGCCGATGAAAACACCGTACTGCAAAGCGGTCACGAGTATATGGTCACCGCTAACTACCCGAACAACCTGCACGTCATTGACCTGGCCACCGACACCTTGTTCAAGACCTGCAAGATGCCGGATGCCTTCGGTCCTGGCACGATCCAGTTGTCGCCCGATCGCAAGATCGCCTATGTGCTGAACAACCACTATGCGGATGTGTACGGTGTTGAACTGGACAACTGCAAGCAGGTGTTCCACGCCAGCATCACCCAGCAGCCAGGGGAGAAAGCGAGGTCGATGTTTGCCTTTACTGTCAGTCATGACGGCAAGGAACTGTTCACCATTGCCAACCCGACGCTGATGCTCAATGATCGCTACGAAGTGCAGCACCCTCGGCTCGATGTGTACGCCACCGATGCCGGGATGGATGCCAAGCCTGTGCGCAGTTTCCCGGCACCCCGGCAGCTGACGATCATGCAGAGCGGGGACGATGGCACGCTGTATGTGGCTGGGGCGGATATCTACAAAGTCGATGTGAACACCGGCAAGTTCGACGTACTGATCCCCAGCCGGCATTGGAAGCGCCCCAATTACAGTGCTCCTGACGTGCTTTACGTGTGGAATCAACAGACCTACCAGCATGATTTCTCGCTGCTCTACAGCGCCGCGAAATTCAAGGACAAGAAACAGGACCCGGCCACCGCCGAGTACGTTTACGGACTGTTCAGCATTGACCTGAAAACCGGCGAGACCGTAACCACCGATTTCGGCCCGTTGACAGAAATCTACTTCACCGGCATGCGCTCTCCGAAGGATCCGAACCTGATGTTCGGCGTGCTCAACCGTTTGGCGAAGTACGACATCAAGGAGAAGAAAATGCTCCAGGCAGCGACGCTGGATCATTCCTACTACTGCATTTCCTTCAACAAGGACGGCAGCAAGATCTACCTAACGGGGACCTTTAACGACGTGGCGATTTTTGATGCCGACAGCCTGAAACAGATCGGCAGCGTCAAGTTGCCGGGCGGAGACATGGCGATCACAACTACGCAGGTGTTCACTCGGTAAGTAGTAGGGTGGTCCGAGTACGGTACCAGCCATTTGATGGCTGGTACCGTTGTGGGGCGAACTCACTTGCTAAGGGCTGGTAGACAGTATTTCGACCGAGACCTAAAAGCAGTATCTTGACCTCTACCTCGATGAATCCGCCGTTATAGCTTTCATCACTCGCCCATTGTGATGCTTTACAGGGAAGCACCGTTGAGAGTGCCCTGTGAGCTGACGAAGCTTGCTGAAATAGTGGGTCTGCAAACGCAGATAGGAACACGTGGTGGTGGCCGAATTGCGCAAGGGTTGTCCGTGAGCTAGAGGCACAGTATTGGTTCGTTCCCTGCTGATAAAATCCGATGAAATCGGTGGTCTGCGACCCGTTTCTGGTCCAACCGGAGTTAGGTTCGCTGTCGTTCATGAGGTGCTCTAGTGCGTTCCAGTTGCACCATTGGAAAAGTCCACTCACTGAACGACCCTTGCGTGCGGATGACCACATCCGAATTTTCCATGGCCATTTCTCGGTGGAAACCGGTAGCAACGCTCAATACCGAGTCTGCTCGCAGACTGAGGGTGCACATAGAGGTAGAAAATTTTTCGAACTAAAAATTCCCCTTTGATTTCAATAACAAAGAGAAAGGTCGATTCCGGCTTCGCACCGGAGTAATTTTTTAATCCCGTTGCCGTCACGATCCGAGGATCCTTTGCGAGGTATTCAACGCTCTGGCTAGGACGTCATTACGCCATGATCCACGTGCGGACTTTGGGGAAGAGCGGCGACATATTTAATGAAGGCAATTCATAACGCTGCGTTGATCGTCCAGGCGCAATCCTTCACGCTAGTGATGGTCTGAAGTAGCCCAGTATTTTCCGGCTAATTCTTCATCCTCGATGCCAAATGCGGCAGCAGATTAAAATGCGCGAAATCTGCTATCCATTCCATGTTTTTTTGTCGCTGCGAGCACCCTCGCAGCAGCCATTTCGCGTACTACGGACACACCTATCCTGTATTCGATAGCAAATCTTTAGGAACCATCTACAGGTTCGGGACCGCACTTGTGCTAAGGCTTTTTTTCGATCTTGCGCATCGCCTTGTACAAAGCGCTACGCTTGCGGTGTTTTTTGTAGCTACTGCGCCGCGGGGCGAACTGCCAGATGACTTCACGTCCCGCTTGTGCCGTGCGCTTTTCGACCCCGGTATAGCCAGGTCGGCGCACATCACTTTCTCCGAGCCATGTAGCAGTTCATCGACCTGGGTGACGCCTGCAACATTGGCCGCTGTGATCAAGCGGCGCATAGCTTACGTTTCATCTTCCAAATATTTCACATGCCCGCCAAAAAAATAGTGTTTTTTTCTTATTCAAGGATAATGATGGTCAAAATTTTTTTGCACGAATATTGACGGTCAGAGGAAAAGCTAAATGCCAATCGACAACGCTGAGCCAAGTGATGGCGATTTTGATTCCACTAGGGATCGCGTGGCGTTGGGCGAAGAAATTCGCAAGTTGCGCAAAGCTCGCTCAAAGACCTTGTCCGAAATTTCCTTGGCCACTGGCCGGTCGATCAGCTTCATAAGCCAGCTTGAGCGTGGTCGCGCCGAAATTCCAATTTCCGATCTGAAACGTATCGCACTCACTCTGGGTGTGCCGCTGGATTGGTTCTTCATGACAAATGAGCAGCCGGCGGCAGAGGCCGGGAGAGTGGTTCGTGCTGGTGGTCGTCGACGGTTGGGCTCAGTGGCCGGCGGGCTGACGGAAGAATCGTTATCTCCCACTATCGGAGGAGCCTTCGAAATGTTCCTCAGCACGATTGGTTCCGGAGCAACTTTCGAAGCCAAGACCACCCGCGGAACTGAAGAAGAGGGTTTTCTGGTTTCCGGGCAGCTCAATCTCTGGATAGGTGAGCATCCTTTCAGCCTGAGTGCAGGAGACAGTTTCCGCATCGTCAATGAACCGTATCGCTGGGAAAATCCCGGTGAGGTCGATGTCGTTGTCGTCTGGGTTATTGCCCCGCCAGCCTTCTAACTGATTGCGTGAGGCAAAAACGTCTCACGTAAGCGTGCTGGTGGCCCATTCCACCTGCTTCGACACAAAAAAGCCTATCTAAAGCATGCCCATTGAATGGGACTATCGATCAACGTCACGACCCAAGAAAAAATTTAGTGCAATAATTATTTCAGAGTGCATAATCGGCTTAGAAAATATTTGCCAAGAAATTTTTTTCACGCTTATTGCAGGGTTGAGATGAGGGTCTTATGGTGAATGACGTCGCTGACATGGCCAAAATGGAGCTCGGGATGGAAATGCCCGGGAACCGCATCGCCTGGGGCAACGAAATTCGCAAGCTCAGAAAAGCACGTGGCAAGACACTCGTCGAGCTCGCATTGGCAACAGGTCGATCGCCGAGCTTCCTCAGTCAGCTCGAGCGCGGTAACACTGAGATTTCCATCACCGATCTCAAAAAGCTGGCAGCGGTGCTGGGTGTAACCCTGGGTTGGTTTTTCACAGCCGATAGCAAGCCGAGTGCGGAGATGGGGCGTATTGTGCGGGCCGACTGTCGTCGACGTCTGGGGGGATTTCTCGACGGTATTACCGAAGAACTGCTGTCGCCGGATTTAGGTGGCATGTTCGAGATGTTTCTCAGTACCTTTGCGATAGGTGCAACTCGACCGCCAGCGACGCCGCGTAATACAGAGGAAGAGCTCTACGTTATCAGTGGACAATTCGATATCTGGTTAGGCAAGGATAAATACAGCCTGAAAGCGGGTGATAGTTTTCGAATTGTTCGTGAGTCGTACCGCTGGGTTAATACCGGCAATACGGAAGTTAAAATTCTCTGGGTGATTGCTCCGCCGACCTACTGATCATTCGGCGAGTCAATAAACTGCCGAGGCATTCATCAGTGTTCGAAACGCCCTTATCAGGGATGTGAGTTCCTGCAACCACAATTTGTCAGGCGCAGCCTGAGGCTTAAAACAAAAACAAGAACGGCGCTGAAGTTCTAGACCTGAAATAAAGCGCGTGTGTGTAAGTGTGTAAACAGAAAAGGCTCTGTACAGAGTGGGGTCTTAATAAAGTTGCCTGCTCGGATCGAAAATTCGATTAAAACAGATGTCGATACGACGGTTTTCTTATTTCAGGAGATACACAAGTTGGCTTCTTCATCTGATAAACGCATCGAAGTGACGCCGCCTCAGGTTGAACCGACCGATTCAGGTTGGTACCTGGCCAGTGGATTGGAACTGCCGCTCAATCCGCTCACCGCGAATGTGACATGTGACTGTCTGGTGATTGGAGCGGGCTGGATGGGGTTGCACGCCGCTCGCCGCTACGCCGAGCTCAATCCCAATGCTCAAGTGCTGTTGGTTGATGCCGGTCGCATTGGCAACAATGCGTCCGGTCGGTGCATGGGCTTTGCCATTGACCTGGCGCACAACCCCCGCAAGCGTGACTTTGTCGAAGATTTGCAAGGCAATCGGGAAGAGCTTCACGTCAACCTCGAAGGCACCGCATACATGAAGAGTGCGGTTGAAGCAGGCGTGGATTGCGACTGGGATCCACAGGGTAAATATCACAGCGCGGCAACCGAGAAAGGGGTGGCTGACCTCGTGCACTTCTCAAAAGCCCTTGACGTTATGGGTCAGAAATACAGTTGGGTCGACGCCGAGGGAATGCGCGCGCTGACGGGCAGCAAGCATTACATCAAAGGGCTTCATCACCCGGGTACTGTGCTTCTTCAACCGGCTAAATACCTGATGAATGCGGCGCGCGCACTTCCAAAAAATGTCAAGATTCACGAGAACACCGTTATTACCTCTGCCAAATTTGGCAAGCCGCACCATGTGTTCGAAACCCGCAATGCCGTGATCAAAGCACGGAAAGTGATCATTTGCGCGTCGGGCTACCTGACAAACTTCGGTTTTTACAAGAACTCGGCGATCCCGGTCTACACATTCGCCAGTATGACGCGCCAACTGAGCGAGAAGGAGCTTGCGGGCTGCGGATCCGGTCCATTCGGGCTGATTCCGGCAAACAGTTTTGGCACTACGGTTCGCCGGACGAACGACAATCGGCTGATCTTCCGCAACGTGTATTCCTACGCCAAAAAGTTCAAGACCACGACCGATGATGTACATCAGGCCAGCCTGCAACAACAAGTGTCGTTCGACAGGCGCTATCCAGAACTCGCCTCCATGGGGTTCCAGTCCAGTTGGGGGGGGCTGCTGACCTTGTCCCAAAATGGCGGAATGATCTGGGGTGAACTGGCTGAAAATGTTTACGGCACGGGTATCTGCAACGGTACCGGAGTGTCCCGCGGTACTGCATTCGGGAAAGCGTTGGCTGAATTGGCCTCAGGCATGAACTCCACCACCATCGAAATCCTCAAGCGCCGCAAGGCTCCCTCACGAGCCTATCCGGAAATCATTACGTCGTTGGGTGTGAAGTTCGTTACCGGACGACGATTCAAAGAAGCTGGACAAGAAATCTAAATACAGGAGAACTTGCAATGGCAAATCTGGCCGGCATCAACCTTGCGATGCAAACCACTTTCAACGACCGCGGCGAGATTGATTACACCGCGTTCGAGAATCTCATCGATCAATACATCGAGGCGGGTGTACATGGTCTGGTACTCGGTGCCGGTACGGGTCAACATCCTTACTTGACCGAAGCCGAATGCAACAAACTGTATGAAGTGGGTGTCAAGCGCATCAACGGTCGTGTCAACGTCATCTGCCAGACTTCGGCATTGAACATCGATGAAGTCGTGCGCCGGTCCCGACATGCCGAGAGCATTGGTGCCGATGCGCTCATGGTTCTGCCGCCGTACCTGGAAGGTCCGTCCGATGAGGATGGTCTGTTCGAGTTTTATCGCGAGATCGACGCAGCGGTTAATATCGACATTATCGGCTACAACATTCCATACGCTACTCAGATCTCGATTTCTCCGCAGCTCCTCAGCCGTCTGCAGCAGTTGAAAAACTTTAACTATATCAAGGATAGCAGCGGCGATTTCACCGTTCAGCAGCAGTACATTCAAAGTGGAGGCGGGGTATTGAACGGTGGCGATACCCTCACTTTGTACGCTTTCCTGGCGGGTACAAAGGGCGCTATCTGGGGCGCTGCCAACTATATGCCGCATGAAGCGGTGAATCTGTACAACCTGGTTCAGGAAAAGCGCTTGGACGAGGCATTCGCGCTGTGGAACCGGATGCTGCCGTCGCTGCTGCTGGTTCAGACCACAAACTACATCCCGGCTGTGCTGTACGCGGCAAACCTGCGCGGTTTCGGCACTGGCAATTTGCGCAAGCCGCATCGGAGCATCACCGAGCAGGAAGCGACTGTACTCAAAGCCGCTCTTCAGCCGCTTCTTGAGGGCTGATGCGAAGGGCTGGAAAACTGGAAATCGGCTTCTTGCAGTCATTCAGCGATCGCTTTTTTGAGTCGACTAAGGATTGATTGCAGTACAGATTTTCCAAGGTTTTTTCAGACTCGTGAGCGCCGACGAGAAGACAGTAATTTAAGTCGGCGCAACAGTCTGGGAGGACAACTTGGGCCCTCTCGTTGTCAATAAAGAAAGGGGCGGTTGATACCCGGTGGAAGTATAAACGGGGGAGCTCGCCGGAAAGTGGGCGCAGGTGTCAGGCAATAGACGATGCCCGGTTGGCGCAACTGAAAGCGCTCGGCCGAAAGACAATAATCAGCTTCCGGATAGGCCTATGAACATGATTACTCAACCTACTCAAGCAGTCGCAGCCCCAATCGTGGAGTGTCGCGGCGTTTGGAAAATATTCGGCAATCAGAGCCCCGTGGCAATAAACGCCGCGAAGCGGTTTACCGAGGGCAAAGATGCGTTACTGAAGCAACACGGCTCAGTCGTGGCGGTCGCGGATGCGACCTTTACCGTGGGGCAGGGCGAGACTTTCTGCATCATCGGCTTGTCCGGTAGCGGCAAATCGACATTGATTCGGCATTTCAATCGACTGATCGCCCCTACCTGTGGCGAGGTACTTATCCATGGCCAGGACATCTGCAAGATGGCATCTGGCGACCTGAGAGACTTGCGTTCCCGGAAAATGGGAATGGTATTTCAGAACGTTGCTCTGTTGCCTTATCGCACGGTGCTGGAAAACGTGATGCTGCCACTTGAGGTGCAAGGCATCAATAAATCCGACGGCACGCGCAAGAGTCAGGAAGCACTGGACAAAGTTGGCCTGGGCAATTGGGCCAACCGATACCCTCAGGAACTCTCCGGAGGCATGCAACAACGCGTAGGTATCGCGCGAGCACTGGTCGCCGATCCTGATGTGTTGCTGATGGATGAACCGTTCAGCGCCCTCGACCCGTTAATTCGCAAGCAACTGCAGATCGAATTCAAAAAACTCTCCACTGAGCTACGCAAGACCACCATTTTCATTACGCATGATATCGACGAAGCCATTCGTATCGGTGATCGCATCGCAATCATGAAAGAGGGCCGGATGATCCAGATCGGTACCCCGGAAGAAGTGGTGCTCAACCCGGTCGACGAGTACGTCGCCAATTTCATGGAAGGTATTTCTCGGCTGAAGCTGCTCAAGGCACGCTCAATGCTCAAGCGTATTGACGGTCATGACCTCACTCAGTTTGGCGGGCGTGCGCTGGACGCTCTGGCCAGTGTCGACATCGATACCGATCTCGAGACCCTGATCGATGTCGCCGTGAATAAGCGCGAAGACGTGGTTGCCATCAAGCAGGATGGCCAGATCGTCGGAACGGTGTGCCGTGAAACATTGCTCAGGGCCGTACGCGGCCTCGATCTGGCTTGAGTCATGAAGCCTGGAACGGCTTATGGGAGGAGAGTATGAGTACAATCATCGAGGCATTCGACGCCGTGGTCGATACGTCTCTGGCGTGGCTGATCGACGAGGCGTCCGGGTTTTTCTCAGCGATAAGCACGGGTATGGACGCTGCCTATAGTGCGTCTAATACCCTGATGATGTTCGCCCCCTGGTGGGTGGTGGTCCTGATCGTGGCTCTGGTCGGCTGGCGAGTGAACGGTGTGTTGTTCGCCATTACCGCCGCAGCTGGACTCTGGTTGTGCCAAACCATGGGCTTGTGGACCGAAACCATCGCCACGCTCACGCTGGTGTTCAGCTCAACCTTGCTTGCACTGTTGATCGCTATTCCGCTGGGCGTGCTGGTGGGGCTGTCGGCAAAGTGGAAGCACAGTGCAGAGCTTGTGCTGGATTTCATCCAGACTATGCCGCCGTACATCTTCTTGTTACCGGGTATCGCCTTACTTGGATATGGACCCGCAACAGCAATCTGGGCGACTTGCCTGGTGGCGATTCCACCCGCCTTACGCCTTACCGCACATGGCATTTTCATGACGCCGACGCAGTATTGTGAACTGGGCTCGGCCGTGGGCATGAAACCCGTGTCGCAGGTTTTGAAGATTCGTCTGCCATTCGCTATTCCTTCGATCCTGGCGGGGATCAACCAGAGTCTGATGTTGAGCTTTGGCATGGTCGTGATCGCCGGCATCGCGGGGTCTGGCGGGTTGGGGCAGACCATTTATGAGGCTGTGCGAACCCTGAAGATCGACCTGGCCGTCAATGCCGGTATCGCCATCGTGGTGCTGACGATCATTCTCGACCGCATCTCCCAGGCCCTGTGCACCACTGAAAAAGGAGCAGTGTGATGGACTTCAGAGTCTCTCCCGGCTCCATAGTCGCGCCATTTCTCAGCTACCTGAACAGCAATTTCCATGACGGTTTCATGGCCATTTCGCAGTTCTTTGATGTACTGATCGGTGGCATTGTCACTCTGCTCTCCTTGGGTTCGCCAGAGGTAGTAATTGGCTGCCTTTCCTTAGTCTGCGCGTTGGTCGCGGGTTGGCGGGTAGGGCTAATGACCCTCATTGGTCTTGCCTGCTGCCTTGCGCTGGGGATGTGGGCGCCGGCAGTGCATACGATTGCGCTGATCATTATCGCCGTGGCGTTTTCGCTGTCGATCGGCATCGTTTTAGGTGTGCTGCTGTCACGTAGCGAGCGACTGAAGATCCTCTCGCGACCGATTCTGGATGTCATGCAGACCATGCCGCCGTGGGTCTACCTGGTGCCGGCGGTGGTGCTGTTCGGATTGGGCGCGGTACCAGCCTTGCTGGCCACCATCATCTTCGGTATCCCGCCAATGATTCGCCTGACCATTTTAGCGATGAGCCAGATCCCGGAGAATCGACTTGAGCTTGGCGCCGCGATTGGCGCAAGTCCACGGGAAATCTTGTGGAAGATCGAACTGCCGTCGGCATTGCCGACCCTGCTGATTGGGGTCAACCAATGCGTTCTGTTGTCCCTGGGAATGGTCGTGCTGGCGGGGCTGGTCGGGGCCGGCGGGCTTGGTTCAGAGGTGACTCGTGGATTGAGCCGCATGGAGTTTGGCTTGGGGGTGCGCGCAAGTCTCGCCATCGTGATCCTGGCGTTGATCATTGACCGGGTGTGCCGCGGGACTATTCCGGCACGCTATCTCAAACACTGATCAATGCTGGCTCGAAAAACTGTAGCGGTTGTTCATAGACAAGAAAGATTTGGAGAGAGCATGCGTACTCAATTGTACATCGACGGTCAGTGGACCGATCCGGTCAATAAAGGCAGCCTGGACGTCATCAACCCGGCCACCGAGCAAGTCATTCATGCCATCCCCACAGGCACTGCTGAAGACGTCGACCTGGCCGTCAGAGCAGCTCGCCGGGCATTTGACAAGGACGGCTGGCCGAACACTACGGGCGCCCAGCGTGGCGCCTATTTGCGACGCATTGCTGAACTGATCCGCGAGCGATCCGAGGAGCTGGCGCGTCTTGAGGTTCTGGACAATGGCAAGCCGTTGCCTGAGGCGCGCTGGGATATCGGTGACGCCGCTGGTTGCTTTGAGTATTACGCAGGCCTTGCCGAGCAACTCGACGACACCAGTGTTGCAGATCTTGCGATCTCCGATGACCGCTTCCGGACGAAGGTCCGCAAGGAAGCGGTCGGCGTGGTCGGCGGGATCATCCCGTGGAACTACCCGCTGTTGATGGCGTCCTGGAAGGTCGCTCCGGCTTTGGCAGCGGGTTGTACCATCGTACTCAAACCCGCTGAAAACACGTCGCTGACCGCGCTGGAACTGGCTGCAATCGCACAGGAAGCGGAACTGCCGGCAGGCGTGCTGAACATTGTGACTGGCCTCGGCGGTGAAGCCGGTCAGGCGTTGGTTAGCCATCCGCAGGTGGATAAGCTGGCGTTCACGGGGTCAGGCCGCATTGGCTCGCACATCATGGCCGAGGCTGCGAAGGACATCAAACGCATAAGCCTTGAACTGGGGGGTAAGTCGCCCCTGATTGTATTTGACGATGCCGACATTGAAGGTGCCGTCGAATGGATCATGTTCGGCATCTTCTGGAACCAGGGGCAGGTCTGCTCAGCTACTTCAAGAGTGTTGGTGCAGGATGGCGTTTACGACAAGCTGCTTGCGCGCCTGATCGAGGAAGCCAACAAGATCACCATAGGTGATGGTCTGGAGGACGGCATTCTTCTCGGCCCGTTGGTGTCCAGGCAGCAGCATGAACAGGTCATTGCTGCTGTGGCGCGAGCCCAGGAGGATGGGGCGCAACTGGTTGCTGGCGGCCATAGGCCTGAGAAACTACGCCAGGGGTATTTCTTCCAACCGACCATCCTCACGGAGGTGCCGCTGGATAGCCATGCCTGGAAGGAAGAGATCTTCGGCCCGGTGGTCTGCGTTCGTCGTTTCTCCACTGAAAGCGAAGCGTTGAGTCTGGCCAATGATAGTCGTTTCGGCCTGGCTGCTGCGGTAATGACCAAAGATGACGTCCGCGCTGATCGGGTTTCAGCGGCGCTGCGTGCCGGCATCGTCTGGATTAACTGCTCTCAGCCGACCTTCACTGAAGCGCCTTGGGGAGGTTACAAGCAATCCGGCATCGGTCGTGAGCTCGGCAAGTGGGGCCTTGATAATTACCTCGAAACCAAGCAGGTCACCTCTTATGTGAGTGGGGATCCTTGGGGCTGGTATATCAAGTAAGTGTTATCACGCGGTGGTCGCCAGCGACCATCGCCATTACTCAGGTTGAAAGCTCGGCGATCGTTGGGCACGAGGAGGTAGGTTTTGGCGAACACATTGGTAGTCGTGGCGCACCCGGACTTGTCCAGCTCACGTATCAACGCCGCCTGGTACAAGGCCATCGAAAGCCTCCCGGGTGTGAACGTGATCGATCTGTACGGACGATACCCAGATGGCAAGATCGACATCGTCGCTGAGCAGAGATTGATTGAGGCGCATGATCGCATCGTCCTGCAGTTTCCGATGCAATGGTACAACTGCACGCCATTGCTCAAGCAGTGGATCGACGATGTCTTCGCCGCTGGCTGGGCCTATGGCGGTGGCAGGGCGGTTGCGGGCAAGACCTTGTGCATTGCCGTCTCCACTTATTCGAAGGCCTCTGACTATCAAAAAGGCGGGCGCTATGGTCGCACGCTTGACGAGTTGACCAGTCCGTTCGAGGTGCTGGCCTTGCGTGTCGAGATGCTCTATCAACCTGGCTTCTTTCTGAGTGGGCTGGATAGTCTGAGCGATGAAGAGCTGGCCGCAAGTACCAGGCAATATCGGAATTTTGTCGCTTCCTTTGATTATCAATGCAGCTTGGAAAAGGCTTGACTCCCACGTTTTCAAGTTTGCATCGGACCCATCGGATGTTCATCACACGTTGCGTCCGTCTGATCAATGTTCAACGTGTGGCCTGATTCAAATAACAAAAAAGACGTGCCCAGTGACGATAACGAAATAATGCTGGCGAGATCGATTTTACTTGCCAGGGTGTTCGAGTTGCAGGAGGTAACCCAACAGGGACGTGGCCCGACCTGGAGCAGGTAGGGACAGTAACGCTGTATCGAAACCAATGGCTGCAGAAGAGTCTGCGCTTATATTTCATGCACAAAAAAAGGGTCAAACTATGCATAAGCTTTTGAAGGGCCTGGCCGTTTCACTGATGTGTCTGTTCGCTTCCTTTAGTCACGCAGCGGAAAAAACAACTATAAAAATTGGTTCGCTTCCTTGGGAAGATGTTATGCCAATCTCCGAAATCACCCAGAAATTTCTGGAAAAACAAGGATTTACTGTTGAGCTGACGACCTTTCCGGATTGGGGGATTGGCTTCGCTGCACTCGCGAGGGGAGATGTCGACTTGATGGTTTCGCACATCAATAACATTACCGCCGATTATTGGAAGAAAAACTACCAGCGTCTCGAAAAGGTCTCGGTTGCTTCCCACGGCTTGCACCAGGGGATTGTGGTACCCGACTACATGCCGATCAAGTCGATTGAGGAGTTGAACTCAATCAAGGATCAGGTCGGTGGAAAGATCATTGGTATCGAGTCGGGTGCCGGCCTCATGCAGCAGACCGCTGACGCCATCAAACAGTATAACTTGCAGTACACCCTGGTTGACGGCAGTACCGCCGCGATGGTTGCCCAATTGCAATCGGCCATTGAACGCAAGGCCCCCATTGTCACCATGTTGTGGCAGCCGTCCTGGATGGACATGAAATTCAAGGTCCGCTACCTGGAAGATCCAAAAGGTGTATTCCCTGCCCCGCAAAGCTATTACTGGATCGCCAAGAAAGGCTTTTCCAACGACAACGCTCGGGCGCGGGAAGCTGTCGCAAGCGTGTTTGTACCGCTCGATGACATCACGGCCATCAACCTGTCTATCAATGACGGGATGAGCATGGAGCAAGCCGTTCAGAAATGGTGGGACGCCAACACCAAGCTGATCAACCAGTGGGCCGTCATGTCCGGGAAGTGATAGCGTCTGGCTGTGATCCTGCTTAATGGAGAGGAGACACCTTTAAAATGCCCACGTTACCGGCGCCTGCTGATTGCAGGCGCCGGTTTTGCATAGTATCAGCGGGAGTCAAAGTGGATCAGCCGTTGAAAACTCGACAACATAAGGGATATCGCCGGATTATCCCGTCGATGAATGCGCTTGTGGCATTCGAGGCGGTCGCTCGAAACGGCAGTTTCACTATTGCGGCACAGGAACTGGGCGTCACCCAAGCGGCGGTTAGCAAACACGTAAAGTTTCTTGAGGATACGTTCGGCGCTCAACTTTTCTATCGCCTGCACCGTTCCAATCAATTGACGACAGAAGGCATTGCTCTATACAACGCGATGTCCGAGTCAATGCAGAGTATTGCCGGCGTGTTCGACAAATATGCGCAAGGGCAAGGTGAAGCGGCGATCGCACTGGCCAGCACGGCTGACTTCTCAAACCTGCGAATCATGCCGCGTTTGCATCTTCTGAGAGAGCAGTTACCGAAACTCCGGTTGCGACTCACCACCCCCTCGGATCGTGATGCCGACCTGTCGGTCCGTTTCGGTCACGGCAAATGGGATGATGGCACAGCAGTTTTGCTGTTCGATGAAGAGATTTTCCCGGTGTGTTCTCCATCGTGGCTGGCTCGGCATTGTCCACCGACCTCACTGGACGAGATTGCCCATAACCCGCTCATTGACACGGACGCAACGCTAGAGGGTTGGATGACGTGGAATACCTGGTTTCGGGCCCTGGGGTATACACCGCCCAAGCTGGAGTTCAGCCTGCGTTGCGCGATGTACGGCGACGCAATTCTTGCTGCGGTTCAGGGTCACGGCATTGCATTGGGTTGGGGGCGGCTGCTGGAAAACCATCTGGCGTCCGGTCGGCTCGTTCGTGTATCCAGTCACGTCATTGTACCCAGTGATGCTTACTACATCTTTCTTGCTGCTGGACGGCCTAAAACATCGGTGATTGACCAGTTGATGGATTGCCTGCGCGCCGACGATATCGAGCCTTTCCAGGGTAGACGATGACTTATAACTTTGACTCATGATGAGTTGAAAATAAACCGCATTGCCAATGTTTATAGGTGTTCAGATACTGTCACGCATCGTCGGCAATAAAGCCTGCTCGTGAGGTGTCTATGAATAACTTAAAACAAAAAAGCCATCTTGAAGTTGTAAAGGAGCGCGCTCCGTGGACCGCTTTGGATGGCGCAGTATTTGGGCGCGAAGACATATTCGAAAATGACCTGGATATATTTTTTCACAAACACTGGATCGTTGTCGGTGTCACCACCGAGATCCCTGAGCCAGGTGATGTATCCACTGTCGACATTGGAAAGTCATCGATTATTCTTGTGAGAGATGATGACGAGCAGGTCAGGGCATTTCGTAATGTTTGCCGTCATCGCGGCGCTCGACTCAAGGAAGCTGGGTTGTCTACCGTTGGCATGCTGGTATGCCCCTACCACCAATGGACCTACGACCTCGATGGGTCTCTCAAACACACTCGTGACATGGGTAAAGACTTTGACCCCGGATGTCGCAGTCTCATCCCTGTAGCCTGTCGTGTCGTGGGTGCACATATCCTGGCCTGCCTCAGCGATGAACCGCCTGCCGACATCGATTATCTGATCGAAAATATGACGCCGCGTTTTGCCCCTTACGACTTTGACAACACGAAGATTGCCTATGAAACGGAGATCATCGAAGAGGGCAACTGGAAGTTGGTGATCGAAAACAACCGTGAGTGTTATCACTGCGCGGCGGGTCACCCGGAGCTCAACGTTTCATTCCTGCCTGAAGACTTTGCCGGCAGCACTGAAGGCATGACCGAGGAATCGCTTCGTGTGTTGGAAGCTCACAAGGCAAAGAGCGTAGTCGCTAAAGAGAGCTGGGAAAGCGAGGGGCTGGTGTGTGACGCCATCGAGTATCTGGATGAGGACGCTGTCACTCAATTCCGTTCGCAACGTTTGGTGATCTCCGGTCATGGCGAATCGCAGACCCTGGACACCCGTGTCGCCTGTTCGAAGCTGTTCGGCGAACTGGCCCGTCCGGATCTGGGCGACACGCACTTCTGGACGCATAACTCGTGGACCCATGTCATGAGCGACCATGCCGTCATTTCGTGGCTGATCCCGTTGTCTCCAGGCAAGACACTGGTGCGATCCAAGTGGCTGGTTCACAAAGACGCAGTCGAAGGCAAGGATTACGACCTGCAACGCTTGACCGAAGTGTGGATCGCTACCAACCAGCAGGATGCCAGTCTGGTCAAGATTACCTACAGTGGTACCCAGGATCCAGCGTACGTGCCGGGCCCGTTTTCACACCTCGTCGAAGCCTACGTTCACCAGTTCACCCGCTGGTACACCGCACGACTCATTGCGCATAGCGCTTGAATGGGAGTTGGTTCGATGAGTACTTGTCAGACATTCCCTGTGCCGATGAAAAAGCCGCGCTTCAACGATGTTGAAGTGTGGTCTGCGTTCGATACCGGCTGGAGCAGTGGTGAGCCGAAAAGCCTGACGTGTTGTGATGTACGGGATGAAACCCACGATGTAAAGACCTTTACATTCCAGTGCGACGACTTCCAGGCACTGGCTTTCGAGCCTGGGCAGTTCATCACGATTGTGCCCAGTATCAACGGGCAAGCCATTTCACGCTGCTACACGCTTTCATCCTCTCCCGCTCGGCCGTTCACCTTTTCGATTACGGTGAAGCGTGTGCCTGGCGGATTGGTATCGAACTGGTTGCACGAAACTTTGCAAGCGGGTGGTCAGCTTACGGCGTACGGTCCTGCCGGGGCCTTTACCTCGACCTGCAGCGACGCCCGCAAGCTGCTGTATCTCTCGGCAGGTTCGGGGGTCACACCTCTGATGTCGATGACGCGTGCAAGTCATGATCTTGCGGCGGATGTCGACATTGCGTTCGTCCACAGTGCGCGGTCTCCCGTCGACATCGTCTTCAGGAAAGAGCTTCAGTTGCTCGAGTCGCTCAAACCCAACCTTCAGGTGCTTGCTGTCTGCGAAACGACCGAGACCGAACGCGAGTGGAGCGGCCCTGTCGGGCGCCTCACTCTGGAGATCTTGCAACAATCTGTTCCTGACTTTCTGGAGCGCGAGGTCTTCACTTGCGGACCCAAAGGTTACATGGACGCGGTGCAGGCGCTGCTCTGCGGGGCAGGGTTCGACATGGATCATTACCACCAGGAAAGCTTCGATCTGGGTGATCCATCGAGTCCGGTAGTGGTGCCCGTAGCTCCTCCACTGATAGCGTCAGTCGATGCGTTTACCATCACGCTGGCGAAATCGGGCAAAACCTTTCAGATGAGCGGCGACGATACAATCCTTTCGGCGGCCAAGCGCGCGGGAGCGGTGGTCCCAAGCTCATGCAGCCAGGGTATTTGTGGCACCTGCAAAACCGCAGTCTTAGAAGGATCTGTCGACATGAAAGCGAACGGAGGCATTCGACAACGGGAAATCGACAAAGGATTTCGGTTGCTTTGCTGCAGTAGACCCACGTCCGACCTTGTCATCGATCTCTGACGACCGGAGCGATCAGCGTGCTCAAGGCATTGAGGAAGGAGGTTCCCATGGCAATTGTTGGACGGCAAGGCGCTGCGCATTTGGATCATGCTCATCAGCTTATGGCCCGCGTAGCCGAAAATCTTGGGGCTTATCGCGGACAAGACTGGGCGTACGAAATAGCCACGAGTCGACAATCTGTTCAGTCCGCGCGATTATCAATCAGTGCGGATCTTCAGACGCACATCGAAGACGATAGTTGTATTCGTGGCTGTTTGACGGAAGGTCTGGCGAAGGCAAAAGAGTCTTCGCTGGTTGACGGCGTTCTGTTGGAGTGCATTGAGCGGCTGTTACCAGATGCGGTATGGATCAAGCGACATGCGGCCTTGAATGAAGACGCTCACTTCGTGGATATGCGCCGGCACGCATTGCTCATTGGCAAAGGAAGCCTCGTTCATTGTGAATCAATTACGCTGGGGCTGATGGTCATGGCCCCTGGCATCCGTTATCCCTTTCATCATCATCCTCCCAGAGAGTTTTACCTCGTGCTCTCGGACGGGGAGTGGTATCAGGAGGGCGCCGGTTGGTTCAGGCCGGGGCCAGGCGCAGTGGTTTACAACCCGCCGTCGATCAGACATGCCGTGAAAGCGGGCACGGGACCGCTCCTGGCGTTATGGGGGTTGATGCATACCTGAAACGCAGCACGGCCGTGCGTAGTCAGTACGCGGGGCCGCCATCGTATTGGGCCCCACTTGCTTATCACTAAGGCCTGGTTCCCGGGTCCAGGATTGCCACTGGCATGCGCTATTTGCCTGTGCAGCAAGCGCAAGCCACGCTTCTCAACCTAAGCGCTTCAATAGCGGGCGGTCCTGTCGCTTTCGATGGCTTCTGCCGCAAGCAGGGTGTTACGCATCAGGCATGCCACCGTCATGGGGCCGACACCACCAGGTACAGGCGTAATGGCCGCTGCGACAGCGCTGGCCGACTCGAAATCGACGTCTCCCACCAGGACCGAGCGCCCGTCCTTGTCGACACGGTTGATACCTACATCGATCACGATGGCGCCCGGCTTAATGGCCTCGGCGCTGATGAACTCGGCCTTACCCATGGCAACGACCAAAATGTCAGCCTGACGGCACTCGCTGTTCAAGTCGCGAGTCCTGGAGTGCACGATCGTCACGGTGCAGTTCTCCTGGAGCAACAGATTGGCCATCGGCTTGCCGACAATATTCGACCTGCCCACGATGACTGCTTTTTTTCCGCTCAAGTTACCCAGTTGGTCCTTTAACATCATCAGGCAACCCAGCGGTGTGCATGGAATGAGGGACGCTTTGCCCTGGCCTAGCAGTCCAACGTTGATCGGGTGAAAACCATCGACGTCCTTTGCTGGATCGATCGCGGTAATGACTTTGGACTCATCAATATGGGCGGGTAGTGGCAACTGCACCAGGATCCCGTGGACGTAGCGATCATTGTTCAGCTTGTCGATCAGTTGCAGTAATTCGGCTTGCGAAGTAGTGCTGTCGAGCAAGTGTGGAAATGAGTCGATGCCGGACTCCAGCGCTTTCTTCATTTTGGTTTTGACATAGACCTGGCTGGCAGGATCCTGACCGACCAGCACCACGGCAAGGCCCGGCGCTCTGCCACGCTTTTCGCGAAAAGCTCGCGCGCCCAGGGCAACTGACTTGCGCAATGTTTCAGCGAAAGCCTTGCCGTCGATGACACGGGCCTGGATGCGGGGAGTTTGATCCAATTGTTGAGTCATGTTCATCTTGTCCTATCCTGTCAGCGGTCAAAAAACGGCGTTCAAGTTCTTCAGGCGTTCGCCCTTTGGGTCATACAGGCAGACACGCACGAACTTTGCGGGATACGTTTAACCCGGCATCTGCACAGTAAGCTCCGTTTCCAGAGCCGCCAGCTCCTCCGCAGAGGCAACCGGCACTGCCTTCCTTGGAGAGGTTTATTGGAAATTAACTTCGCTGGCGTTCAGGGCAGGTGCAGTGAATGCTAAGGTGGTTGAGTAGCCGCTACAAACGATGTATACGGACTCTATTTATAAGTAGCGCTAATAGGGGCTGTTCATGTCGTTGTCCAACCTTCAGCTGAACTGGTTGCGAACCTTTGAGTCGGTAGGTCGTCACCTGAGCTTTTCCGCAGCCGCCATCGAGTTGAACATGAGTCAGTCGGCAGTCAGCCAGCAGATCAAGTTGCTGGAGCACAAGCTTGGCAAGCCGCTTTTTCAGCGCCAGACCCGTTCGATTCAGCTGACCGTATCGGGCCGAGCGTACCTGGCGGTGGTTCGAGAGGGTCTCTGGCACATGCACCAGGGCATGAACAATATCTTCAGCTCGGTGGCCCAAGGCGTTCTTGAGATCAGCGTGAACAATTCGTTCGCACAGCTCTGGCTGGCACCGCGAATGGAGCGATTCGCCGAGTTGTATCCGCAAATCTCACTGCGCATGTATGGCGTGAACTGGGAAGCTGATGCGCCGCCGAGTAGCGCAGAGCTTGAGATACGCTACGGCTCTGGCAACTGGCAGCAATATGATGTCCGGCAATTGCTCTCCACCGAATTGAGGCCCTACTGTTCACTGGCAGTTGCGGCCAAGCTGCGCAACGCGGGCGGCCTGCTGAGCCTGGCGCTTATCGATGTACTGGGTACGCCCAACGGTTGGAGCGATTGGCTGGCCTCGCATCCCCAGGGCGAGGCGCAGAACTACCAGCGGTTCTATGTTGACAGCTATGCCATTGCCGCCAGCATGGCGATCGAAAACGCGGGTGTGTGCTTGCTCAATGAGGAACTGGTCGAGAAGTCCAGGCTTCGCGGTCAACTCGTTTCTCCGCTGGACCAGAGCATCGAGAGCCTGGCGGGGTTCTATTTGCTCAAGCCACTTAGCAAACCCCTGTCGGGAGCAGCCCAGGCATTTTGTACCTGGCTGGAATCTGAACTTCGGTAGCGAATTAGCTCCGCTTATTAATCAGTGATGGATACATCGTTTGTTGCGACGTCATTGGCGCTCGTAGCATGGGCTCCAGAGGCACGATTCAATGCCTGGAGGCTGTGATGCAACGCGATGCAATGGAATTCGATGTAGTCGTAGTGGGTGGCGGACCCGCTGGGTTGTCCACCGCGATTCGCCTGCGGCAACTGACGCTGGAAGCAGGGCGAGAGCTCTCTGTGTGTCTGGTGGAAAGGGCGCCGAGATCGGTGCGCACATTATGTCCGGCGCTGTGTTCGAGCCTTCGGCTCTCAACGAGTTGTTTCCCGAATGGCGCGAGATGGGCGCACCGCTGCAATCGCCGGTGAGTTCGGACGAGATTTATTATCTGTCGTCGTCGCGCCTGTCGATCAGGGTGCCGGGTGTCTTGGCTCCCGAGACGATGCACAACGAAGGCAATTACATTGTCAGCCTGGGGAACGTCTGTCGTTGGCTCTGTCAGCAGGCTGAAGCACTGGGAGTCGATGTGTTTGCCGGCTTTCCCGCCGCCGATGTTCTGTATGACGAGCAGGGACGAGTCAAGGGCGTGGTCACTGCTGACATGGGAGTCGATCGATCCGGCAATCAAAAAGGGAGTTTCACCCCAGGTATCGAGTTGATTGGCAAGCAGACGGTGTTTGCTGAAGGTTGCCGAGGTCACCTGGGCAAACAATTGATCCATCAATATCGGCTCGACGCTGATTCTGATCCTCAGCATTACGGTCTGGGTATCAAGGAGGTCTGGGAAATTCCGGCCGAGCAACATGTCCCGGGTTTGGTGATTCACAGTACCGGGTGGCCCTTGACCGTCAGTGGCGCCCAAGGTGGCGCCTTCATGTATCACCTGGAGAACCACCAGGTAGTGATCGGTCAGGTCGTGGACCTCAATTACCGCAACCCCTTTCTCTCTCCTTTCGACGAGCTGCAGCAACTCAAACACCATCCTCTTTACGAGCAATTCCTGCGGGGGGGATCGCGCATCAGCTACGGTGCCCGAGCGATTGCCAAAGGCGGGCTGCAGTCGCTGCCCAAGATGCATTTTCCAGGTGGTTTGTTGATCGGTTGTGACGCTGGCACTTTGAATTTCGCCAAAATCAAAGGCTCGCACACGGCGATGAAGTCCGGAATCCTGGCCGCGGAGACAATCTTTGAAGCCCTGGTCGTCGATGAGGCGGCGGGTCAGGATCTGGCAAACTATGCGATTCGATTCAAAAACTCCTCTATTCATGAGGAATTGCACCGGCAACGTAATTTTGGCCCCGCATTGCATCGTTTCGGCAGTCTGATTGGCGCGGCTTATGCGTGGTTCGACTTGAACCTGCTAAAGGGGAAAACACCCTGGACCCTGCGCGACACGCGTGCCGACTACTCGACCATGGTGCGCGCCGATCAAGCGAAAGCCATTGACTACCCCAAACCGGACAATGTGCTGAGTTTCGACAAGACCTCTTCGGTTTATCTGTCTAACACCAACCACGAAGAAGATCAGCCCTGCCATTTGATGCTCAGGGATGCGCAGCTGCCGATTGCTTTCAATCTGAAGACTTATGCCGAACCCGCGCAGCGCTACTGCCCGGCCGGGGTGTACGAGGTGATCGAGGACGCTGAGCAAAAGCGTTTCCAGATCAATGCGCAGAATTGTCTGCATTGCAAAACCTGTGACATCAAGGACCCGAGCCAGAACATTATCTGGCGCGTTCCTGAAGGAGGCGGTGGCCCTAATTACACAAGCATGTAAGGCAACCAGACGCTTCGCGCCTGAGAACGAGACACGGCGAATGCGAGGCGTACAAATCGGGAGGATGGATGGCTCCTGGCCCGGCGTATGCCGGGTTTTTTTTGCGCGCTGCACTGATACGATGAATAAGTACAGCTTATTTATGAGTGCTATATAGATCGTTTGTAAGCGGGTATAGAGGCTTATAGCATCCGTCTCAAGCAGGCATGGACTTATTCGGAGGTAGCTATGAAGGTGCTGGTGGCGGTGAAGCGGGTCCTGGACGCTAACGTCAAGGTCCGGGTCAAGACCGATGAGTCTGACGTGGAGTTGAGCAACGTAAAGATGTCGATCAACCCCTTTTGTGAGATCGCGGTCGAGGCTGCGTTGCGGTTGAAGGAAAGCGGGCAAGCCAGTGAGGTTATCGCAGTATCCGTGGGGCCAGATGTTTGCCAGGAACAATTGCGTACAGCGCTGGCCATGGGGGCGGACCGCGCCGTGCTGATCAAATCGGCGAGCGATCTTGAACCGCTGGCCATCGCCAAGTTGCTCAACGAAGTGGTCAAACGCGAAGCACCCGGCATCGTGCTGTTGGGTAAGCAGTCCATCGATGGGGACAACAACCAGACCGGCCAGATGTTGTCGGCTTTGATGGGCAGTTCTCAAGGCGCTTTCGCCTCCGACATCAAGGTGGTCGAGGAATGGGTCAACGTGACCCGCGAAGTCGACGGTGGCCTGGAAATCCGAAGCCTTCGTTTGCCTGCCGTGATAACGGCTGACCTGCGCTTGAACGAACCACGATACGCATCGCTGCCCAACATCATGAAGGCCAAGAAAAAGCCTCTGGAAATCATCGAAGCCAATGAACTGGGGATCGACATTGCTCCACGGCTGAAAGTCATCAAGGTGAGTGCACCTCAAGAGCGCAAGGCAGGTGTTCGCGTGAGCAGCGTGGAAGAACTGGTTCAAAAGCTGAAGAACGAAGCGGGGGTGATCTGATGGCTGTTTTGTTGATTGCTGAGCACCACGATGGCGTGCTCAAGCTGGCAACCTTGAATGCATTGACCGCCGCTGCACGCCTTGACGCGTCGGTTGAAGTGCTGGTCGCCGGGAAGCATGCAGGTCGCGTTGCGGAAGAAATCGCAACCTTCACCGGTGTCAATCAGGTGTTGATCGCTGACGCACCTGCCTACGCTGACCAAGGTGTCGAAAACGTGGCGGCGCTGGTCACTGAGCTGGTGACAACGTCGGCCTACAGCCATGTGCTGGCCGCTTCGACAGCCTATGGCAAAAACCTGTTGCCACGCGTAGCGGCGTTGCTCGACGTGGCGCAGATCAGCGACGTGGTGGAAATCATCTCGGCCAGTCGCTTTGTGCGTCCGTTTTATGCCGGCAATGCCTTGGCCACCGTTGAAAGTGCTGATCCGGTGAAAGTTCTGACGGTACGCACCACCGCATTTGCGGCAGCAGAAAAATCCGCAGTCAGCGCCGACGTGACGGCTCTCTCGCTTGCCCACGAAACTGGCCTCTCCAGATTCGTCAGTGCCGACTTCAGCGTGTCGGAGCGGGTCGAACTGACCTCCGCCAAGATCATTGTCGCCGGTGGTCGTGGCATGGGCAGTGGAGCGAATTTCGTCCTGTTGGAAAAAGTTGCCGACAAGCTCGGCGCGGCGGTTGGAGCATCCCGGGCCGCAGTCGATGCCGGGTTTGTTTCCAATGACATGCAGGTCGGCCAGACCGGCAAGATCGTCGCGCCACAGCTGTATATCGCTGTGGGTATATCGGGTGCCATCCAACATTTGGCGGGCATGAAAGATTCAAAAATCATCGTAGCAATCAACAAGGACGAAGAAGCGCCGATTTTCCGTATCGCCGACTACGGCCTGGTTGCTGATCTGTTTGAAGCCGTCCCCGCGCTTGAAGCTGCACTGTCTTGAGGAGCCTGAAATGAATACTAAGCGTACCTACACCTTCGCATTCGATTGTCCTGATCGTGTAGGGATCATCACCCGCACTGCCGGTCTGTTTGCCAACCACGGCGGTTGGGTTGAAGAGGCTTCTCAGTTCTCGGATGAAGAAAGCAACCGCTTCTTCAGCCGTATGGTGGTGCGAGCCGATTCGCTGCCCTTTGATATGGAGGCACTACGCCGCAAGGTTGAACCACTGGCTCAGGAAATGACCATGAACTGGCGGCTGGTGGACAGTGATCAACGCAAACGTGTGGTGTTGATGTGCAGCAAAGGCTCGCACTGCATGACTGACCTGCTGGACCGCTGGAAGACCGGCGATCTGGTCTGTGACATTGCTTGCGTGATCTCAAACCATGAAGACCTGCGCAGCCTGGTGGAGTGGTACGGCATTCCCTTCGAGTACGTACCGGTGGACAAGGACAACAAGTCAGCAGGTTTTGTCCGGACCGAACGCTTGATCGATGAATACCGCGCCGACTGCATCGTATTGGCGCGGTACATGCAAATTCTTCCTCAAAATCTGTGCGAGAAATACCGGCACAAGGTCATCAACATCCACCACAGTTTCCTGCCGTCATTCATTGGTGCAAAGCCTTATCACCAAGCCTCTCGACGCGGTGTGAAGCTGATCGGTGCGACCTGTCACTACGTCACCGAAGAGCTTGATGAAGGGCCGATCATTGAGCAGGACGTGGCGCGGGTCAGCCATGAGCAAACAGTCGATGACCTCGTCAGGCTCGGCAAGGACGTCGAGAAGACCGTACTGGCGCGGGGGCTTCGAAACCATCTTGAAGACCGCGTGCTGGTGTATGGCAATAAAACCGTCGTTTTATAACCCAATTATCGAGTCGGTTGCCTCTATGGGAGCCGGCCTTGGAGTTTCACATGAGCAATAGCATTCCGAGCTCAGCTCGCGTAGTCATCGTCGGTGGTGGGGTAATCGGTTGTAGCGTTGCCTATCACCTGACCAAACTGGGCATCAAAGATGTGGTGTTGCTGGAGCGCAAGACGCTGACCTGCGGTACCACCTGGCATGCGGCCGGCCTGGTGCCGACTCTGCGCGCGACATACAACATGAGCATGCTGGCCAAATACAGTGCCGGCTTGTACGAAGGTCTTGAGGCGGAAACCGGGCAAGCTACTGGCTTTGTTCGCAATGGTTCGCTGAGCATCGCCACTCATCAGGAGCGTTTCACCGAGCTTAAGCGTGGCGCTTCGATGGCAAAGTTGTGCGGCTTCCCTTGCGAGGTGGTGAACCCTGAGCAAGCGCTGGATCTGTGGCCGCTACTGAACATCGATGACATCGTCGGCGGCGTTTATCTGCCTCTGGACGGCGTAGTGAATCCGGTGGACGTGACCCAGGCATTGGCCAAGGGGGCGCGCATGGGCGGTGCGCGGATCATCGAGAATACCCAGGTTCTGGACATCAAGATCAAGGACGGGAAAGCCGCAGGTGTGGTAACGGCCCAAGGCGATATCGACGCCGAGTTCGTCGTAAACTGTGCCGGTATGTGGGCGCGCAATTTTGGCAAGAAGGCCGGGGTCAATATCCCGCTGCACGCGGCGGAGCACTATTATGTCGTGACCGAGCCGATGCCGGAAATCAACGGCATCATGCTGCCCACCCTGCGCGACCTGGACAACTATAACTACTTCAAGACCGACGCCGGCAAACTGTTGGTGGGCACGTTCGAGCCCAACGCCAAACCTTGGGGCCATGAAGGGATTCCCGACAGCTTCTGCTTCGATGAGCTACCCCCTGATCTTGACCATCTTGAACCCTATCTTGAAGCGGCCATCCGCCGTATTCCGGCGATGGAAAAAACCGGCCTGCAAGTTTTCTTCAATGGGCCAGAAAGCTTTACCCCGGACGATCGCTACCACTTGGGCGAAGCGCCGGAACTGCGCAACTATTTTGTCGCTGCCGGTTTCAACTCGGTCGGCATCCAGTCGGCAGGTGGCGCCGGTAAAGTGCTGGCCGAGTGGATCGCCAAGGGCCATGCGCCGATGGACCTGTGGGACGTGGATATCAAGCGCAACCTGCCGTTCCAGGGCAACTCGCAGTACCTGTACGACCGCACCACCGAAGGTCTCGGTTTGCTCTATGCGATGCATTGGCCATTCCGTCAGTTTGAAACCGCTCGAAATGCCCGTAAGAGTATCCTCCACGATCGCCTCGTAGCGGCAAATGCCTGCTATGGCGAAGTGGTCGGTTGGGAGCGCGCGAACTTCTTCGCGCCTGAAGGCGTGAAGGCTGAATACGGCTACAGTTGGGGCAAGCAGAACTGGTTCGACTGGTCGGCTGCCGAACACCTGGCAGTGCGCAAGACCGTGGGGTTGTTCGACCAGAGTTCCTTCGCCAAAATTCTGGTGCAAGGACGTGATGCGATGTCGGTGATGAACCGCATCTGCAGTAACAACATCGATGTTGAACCCGGCAAGATCGTTTACACCCAGTGGCTCAACGAGCGCGGTGGCATTGAAGCGGACCTGACCGTAACACGGTTGGAGAAAGATTCTTTCTTGATCGTCACCGGCCCATGGACGCAGACGCGCGAATTGAACTGGCTGCGCCGCAATACCCCGGCCGAAGCCAATGTGGTGATCACCGATGTCACTTCATCCATGGCCGTGATCAGCATCATGGGTCCCAACGCTCGCAATCTGTTGCAACCGCTGACCACCGATGACCTTTCCAATGAAGGGTTCTCGTTCGCTACCTCGCGCGAGATCGAGTTGGGTTACGCCCGGGTGCGCGCCTCACGAATCACTTATGTCGGCGAGCTGGGTTGGGAGTTGTATATTCCCACTGAATTTGCCCCTGACGTGTTCGACCGTATCGTTGCTGCCGGTGAACCCCACGGTCTGAAACTCTGTGGCTACCATGCGTTGAACTCCTTGCGCATCGAGAAAGGCTATCGCCACTTCGGTCATGACGTTATGGAGGAAGACACTCCGTTGGAAGCCGGTCTGTCCTTCGCGTCTGATTTCAACAAGGCGGGCGGCTTTATCGGCAAGGAAGCGTTGCTCAAGCAGAAAGCCGAGGGCGTGAAAAAGCGCATGGTGTTGTTCAAGTTCCTGGATCCTGAGGCCACCAGTTATCACGAGGAGCCGATCTTCCGAAATGGAGAAATCGTCGGCCGCACTACGTCCGGAATGTACGGTCATTTCATCGGCGGCAACGTGGCGATGGGGTATGTGTGCAATGACGCAGGTGTGAGTGCTGACTGGGTCAAGGAAGGCAAGTACGAAATTGAAGTTGCAGCGCAGAAATACGAGGTCGAAGTCAGCCTGCGCGCTTTCTATGACCCGGAGATGACAAACATCAAGTGCTGACAGGCTAACGCTGACCTGTCCCGGTGAGCGGGGCAGGTGAGCGTGACAAGCAGGAAGAAACGGGTCGATTAAATCGCAGCGGCTGTTGTATGGCCGCTGTGTACCGATGGGCTTGGCAAGCCCTGGGCGATGTTCTCCGGTGTACTCCTCCGCGCCGGTGGGTGCTCGCGGTTGTGCTTTTTTCAACCTGGTGATGTGCGGGAAAATCATAGGCGATATTGCGCACTGCCCCCGGGATTTTAAGGAGCGTGAGCGAAATTTTTGCCCCGGTGGGCGGTGCGGCAATGATCTTTTTAGTGGGGGCCTGCTCTGAACGATTGAGCTCGATTCGCAAGGGTCAATGCTGAATCACGCCGGAAAAACTCGGTTAATTGCGAAGTAATCGAGCTGTCGCACTGACAAAAACCAGCAGAACACTTACGCAGCCCAGCGCGAATGACAAGGTGCTCAGATGGGCGACCGCCCCGATGAATACGGGACCGATCAGAATGCCTGCGTAGCCCATCGAGATGACAGCGGGGATGGCTACCGCCTGTGGCATCCGTTGCTGGCGGCCTACAGCGGTAAAAAGCACTGGGACAATGTTTGAGCAACCAGCACCGACCAGAGCGTAGCCAATCAAGGGCGCGACCCAACCGTCGAACCCAAGCGATACGACCATGCCTGCGGCTGCGCAGAGCCCGCCTAGCGCAACGACGCGCACACCGCCTAGTTTGCTGACGATGGCGTCTCCTGTCAGGCGGCCCAGCGTCATCGCAGCGGCGAAGGATGCGTAGCCCAAGCCGGCGATGCTCGGCTCTAACCCTCGGCTCGAGACAAGGAAAACCGCGCTCCAGTCGAGGATTGCGCCTTCAGTGAGGAAAACGATGAAACAGAGTGCCCCTAAAAACAGCACGATACCCTTGGGTACCGCGAACATGGGTCCACCCCGTTCAGTGCCATAAGTCAACAAGGCAGGCGCGGCCTTGTAAAGCGCTCCCAAAACTGTGGCAATGATACAGAGCACAGCAATCAACGGATCCAGGCCTAAGGTCAGCAGGGCGGTCATCGCCCCGGCGCCCAATATGCTTCCGACGCTGTAAAGGGCATGGAAGCCGGACTGAAGTGCCTGCCCGCTGTTTTTCTCGACGATGACGGACTGTATGTTCATGGCGCAATCAAGCATGCCCATACTGGCGCCGAAGATAATGACCGCGATGACCAGGCCAGGCAGCCAGATCACTGTGCTCAACAGCGGAAAAACGACGCACAAGACAATCGCCGCCCAGATTACGACCGGTCGGCATCCATAGTGTGCAGTGAGATATCCAGCGAAGGGCATGGCCACAATAGACCCACCACCAAGGCCCAGCAGCAGCAACCCCAGTCCACCATCGTCCAGGCCAGTACGGGCTTTAACCAATGGAACCAGAGGTGCCCAAGCGGACATGAGTAAGCCGGCGATAAGGAAGGCGATGCGTGTGGACATCCGCTCGCTGTGGTTAGCCGTGGGTATCAACACCGGCGATGGAGCATTCATATTTCTCGGTAATCCTTATCGATGATGCAGCCATCATTTTCTCGGCTTAGTCTGTGCGGGTGTCGTATGTTTGTCGCGGGCCCGGGTTTCGGAAAACTCAGCGCCTGCGCTCATACGTCGCTCTGTAACTGCTTGGCGCGACGCCAAAGAAGTCACGAAAGCGCCTATGGAAGTTGGCGAAACTACAAAAGCCGGTCGCAATCGCGATATCGGTGATCGGCCGATTGCTCTGCAGAATAAGCTGCCGCGCTCGAGTCAAGCGCAGCTCAAGGTAGTAGCGTGTGGGTGTAGCACCCACGAAACGGCAGAAGCGACGCTCCAATTGTCGTCGGGAAATGTTCACACATTCAGCCAGCTCGTCGATCGAAAGCGGCTCTTCGATATTCTTTTGCATCAGTTCTAAAGCGAGTTTCAGGGTTTGGGGCAAGGTGGGATCAGAGTCAACGATGACAGTCGATATCCCGGAGACTTCAGTGGTTTGATCACAACTGAGTATTTCCTCGACAGCATGGGTCAGCGACAAGCCTTGTTTAGCGGTGATGAGCTCCAACATCATGCGTAACGAGCTGCTGGCGCCGGCGCACGTGATACGGTTTTTGTCTATTACGTGAGTTCGACAAGAGACTAGGACTTTGGGGAAAACATCCTCCATCATCGCTCGCCCATCGGGATGGAAGGCGCACTCGATACCGTCCATTAGCTGAGCTTCTGCCAGGAAAAATGCACCGTTCCACAAACCGCCCATGGTCGCGCCAAGGGAGGCGACGTTACGTAGCTTGCGCCGTAATAGCGGGTCGCTGACCAGCTTCACTCGCAAACCACCGGCGACGATGAGAACGTCGATACGACCCGGTAGTTGTGATAGCTCCAGGTCTGCTGAAATCGCAATTCCAAGATCGCTCATTACCAAACGGCTCTTGATGCCGACAGTCAACACCTCAAACGCCGGTGTTTCGCTAATCAGGTTGGCGGTCACCAGCGCATCGATAGCACCGGTAAATGACATCATCGAGAAATTGTTCAAAAGCACGAAAGCTACACGAGTCACCGCCTGCGGCTTAATTGGTTTCTCCGCCGTATAGGAGTACCCCATGTTCTTGTCTTTGAGCACGCTCTCGAATACGAATGGCATAAATCCTCTTTGACACCTGAACGAATAGCTAAGAAGCCGATGCGGAATCTAGGCAGCGGCTTTTGGAGCGGACAGCAACAAATCAAAGAATGATTGGCAGTCTTCACTACCGGGCAATGCTTCAACACTGTTCTTGATGGCATTGCTGAGTGTGGTTCCCAAGCTGTCATCAGCCAGTAAATGGTACTTGGCAGTGAGTTCGTCACTCGACATAGGGTTGCCGGGGTCGCCCTTGGCCGTCGCGGTTGGGCTGGTAAGACGCGTGCCGTCTTTCAGGGTAACCGTGACGCGGGAGAGGATTTCCTCTGGGAACCTGGCAGACAGGTCAGGCGCCTCATGAAGGGTTATTTTCTCGCTGATACTCAAGATGTCTGGCGCATGAATAGAATCGCCGGTGACCTCTTTTGGCCCCAGCTTCCCGCGAACGATCAAGGCTGCCAGCGGGAACGCCAGCGCATATTGGGCCTCGTCCGCATTCTTCGGAAAATGCCCCTGCAAGCACACAGACTCATGGAATGTTTCGACCTCTATGGCCTCGATCAACTCAGCAGTGATGACCGGATGTGCTCGCATCAAATCGGTCATGGCCGTGAGTGCCGGTTGCGCCCAGCGACATACCGGCCACGGTTTGAAATATTGTTCGTCGATCTCCCAGCGGGCTCCGATGTCCCGCCAGAAAGTGGAAATCTCCAAAGGTTCAACGGTGGCGGCTGGAGCGCCAGTGACACCTATCTGTGCCATCAGTAGAGCGTTCAGTCCGGCATACGCGCCGGCGCCGTGGGCATCACGCAACATCGTTGGAAAACTCACCAGGCGCATCATCGGACACCTCGGGCCAAAGTATTCCGCGATCCCCAGTGCATGACGGAACGTCGTTTCATCAAGCTTAAGCAGGCGGGCGCCGGCGCAAACGACCCCGATCCCGGAAAAGGCACCTGAGGCATGATATTCAGGGGCTGTAGCCATCAATGCCTGGCCCGCCCGCAAGGCGGTCTCGTAACCGATGCACAGTGCGCTGAGGAATTCCTCGCCGCTGATGTCTTTGCCCTGACTGCGATACGCGTCTACCAATGCAACAACGGCTGGGACAACGGTTGCACCCGCATGCCCCTTGGATGTGAAGTGACCTTCATGTGCATCCAGGCTATCAACGCAGAAACCGCCTGCGTACGCGGCGCCCAATGGATGTACGGCTCTGCCGTCGAACCAAAGGCGGCTGGACAGCTTATTGGTAGAGTAGTGGGTGTCAGCGTAGGTTTTGAGCATCACGCTTGTTTGATTGTCGCGAGCACCGGCGGCCACACCAATGATGTCGAGCAGGCAAGTTTTAACCAACTCGCGTGTATGCTGGGGCGCGTCCTTGTAACTGAAATTCTGGACGAATGAATACAACTGCATTTCATGACTCCTGAATGATGAACGCCGAAACGGATGAAAAGGTTGCCCGGGGGAGGGCAACCTTTTATGCAGTTTTAAATGAAAGACTATTTTTTTGCGGTAGAGGTGTTAGCCGCAGCCCGTGCGTCTACCAGCCAGCCGTCGTATTTTGCGCGATGGGCCGCGATCCATTCTTTGGCGTGACGAGTAATGTCAGCTGCACTTTTTTCGCCATTGTGCATTTTGAGATTTTGCGCACTTTCATCGTCGGTAGTGATCTGCATTTCAGACAGGAACTTCACCGCAGCCGGATTTTTCTCGGCGAACTCTTTGTTGATTACCGCTCTGACAGTGTCTACCGCGAAACCAAGGTTTTTACCATTGAAGGTAGTGTTGGTATCGTTTTTACCACCTGGTAGATCCGTACGCGGCACGGTTAACCAAACCACATCTTTACCTTCGACCAGAACACCGGAGATCCACTGAGGTACCCAGGTGTAATAGAGAATCGGCTTGCCTTGTTTGTAACGAGCAATGGTGTCGGCCATCAGGGCAAAATAAGAGCCCTGGTTATTGGAAACGGTCTTTTCCAGGTCATAGGCTTTCATGTGGTGGGCAATGATCAACTCACAGCCCCAGCCGGGGTTGCAACCTGTCAGGTCCGCTTTACCGTCGCCATTACTATCGAACAGCTTGGCAATCTCTGGCTTTTTCAAATCATCGATAGAGGTGATGTGATTCTCATCAGCCGTTTTCTTATCGATCATGTAGCCCTGTAGTACGCCCGGCATAATACTGCCGATTTTCACCATCACTTCATCGCCGCCGGCCTTCTCGTAGAAAGATTTGTGTAGTTCCTCCCACAGATGAACCGAGAAATCAGCGTCACCATTGGCAATGGCAATCATCATGGTGGAGTACTCGGTTTCCTTAGGAGTCTCAACGTCGTAGCCCAAATCCTTGAGACCTGCCATTGCAATCTCTCCACGAAATCGCTCTTCGGCAATTGATGGGAAAATTGGGGTGATTGATACCCCTTTTCCGGGCTCCTGCACCGTGGCGGCTGATGCAAAAACTGGAGAAACCGCTAGTACTAAAAGCGCTACAGAATGAATGAATTTCTGTTTTATACCGAATGTTGTGAAGTTCATTATCGTTTGCCTTGGCTGGGTTAAGAGGTTGGCATTTCTTTTGGTTCACGACGCGCCGCTTAGCGGAGTTAGCTTTCTTTGGGACTGACTTCTATTTTCGTAACAGTGTTTTTTCTCTTGAGACGATAAATCACACCCGCCGGGCCTGTCTGGTACCAGTGCTCACCTTTGGTTGCCCTGTTACTGCGTTCGCCCATTGCCTGGGTCAGTCGGTCGAGGAAAATCGCCAGCAATACCAGCCCCAATCCACCGACGGTTGCCAGGCCCATATCAAGGCGGCCAATCCCGCGAAGCACCATCATTCCCAACCCACCAACCGAAATCATTGATGCGATCACCACCATGGAGAGTGACAACATTAGTGCCTGATTCAGACCTGCCATGATCGTCGGTGCTGCTAAAGGAAGTTGAACTCGCCTCAGCATTTGGCGTGGGGTGCATCCGAAAGCCCGGGCTGCTTCAATCTTGTCTTCCGGTACCTGGCGAATTCCCAGATTGGTGAGCCTGACCAGTGGTGCTACCGAAAAGATGATAGTGACCAACACTCCAGGTACGTTTCCGATACCAAACAGCATCACCACGGGTACCAGATAAACAAATGCAGGCAGTGTTTGCATTGCATCGAGTACCGGCCGCAAAAGCATTTCCAGCCGGTCACTGCGGGCACACAGAACGCCCAGCGGTATGCCAATAACTGCACAGAAAAACAGTGAAGTGAGCACGAGGGCGAGGGTAACCATGGCGTCATTCCATACGCCGATTACTCCTAAGAGGGTGAGGGTGACGAAACAAAGGATTCCTATCTTTTTCCCTCCTACCTGCCAGCCGAAGAGCGTTGCAATAATAATGAATATTGACGGAGGAATAGACAATAACCCGAACTGAATACCATTAAGTACTTGGTCGATCGGCCATCTTATCGAGCGAAATACCTCGCGGAAATTATGAACCAAATAATTCAGGGCAACTTCTACCCATTGGCCCAAAGGGACGTTGATGGATTGAAACGGGTCTAGAAAACTGAATTCGTTCATGTAATCACCTGAATGTCCGAGACTTGCAAGCCAGCAAATAGAGGCTATTAGTGTCGGCTCATTGTTTGAAGCAGTAGGCTCTTGGATATCGTGCCTTTGAACACACCCTGGCGATCCAGCACGGCAACTGGATTAACGGCATCAGCAACGATGTGAAAGACGTCCTGCAGCAGTACATCATCGCGCAGCGTAGGAGTGGATTGGTCCATGGCGTACGGATGCTCTGCGCAAATTTTGGCAACATCACCGGTCTTGAGGATCTTCGAAGCATCAAAGCCTTTGAAGAAAGCTCTGACGTAATCGTTCGCGGGGTTGCAAAGCAGCTCTTGCGGGGTACCAATCTGTACTACCCGGCCACCCTCCATGATTGCAATGCGATGGCCGATGCGAATCGCTTCGTCAATGTCATGGGAGATGAAGATGATGGTGCGGTGCTGTTCTGCCTGCAGGCGAATCAGTTCTCCCTGCATTTCGTGGCGAATCAAGGGGTCAAGTGCCGAGAAGGCTTCGTCCATCAGCAGGATGGCGGGGTCGTTGGCCAGCGCTCGGGCCAGACCTACCCGCTGTTGCATACCGCCGGACAGTTGGTGCGGGTAGCTGTAGGCGTGCCCCTCGAGTCCCACCTGTTTGAGTGCCTCAAGGGCACGCTTATGCCGTTCACTTTCCTCGACACCCGAGATTTCCAGGCCGAAGGCGACGTTGTCGATCACACTCATGTGGGGCATCAGGGCAAACGACTGAAACACCATGCTCATATCTTTGCGACGAACGCTGAGCAGATCTGCATCCGAGAGACCGGTGATTTCCTTGCCGTTGAGATGGATTGTTCCGGAGGTCGGTTCGATCAGTCGGTTGAACAGCCGAACCATCGTCGACTTTCCAGAACCGGAAAGCCCCATGATGACGAAAATCTCACCGCGCTTTACGGAGAAACTGGCATCAAAAACGCCAACGACTTGACCGGTTTTGCTGAAAATTTCATTCTTGTCAGCACCGCGAGCCAGCATCTCCATCGCGAGTTTTGGCTGAGCACCAAAGACTTTGTAAATGTTTTTTACCGAGAGTATCTCGTCACCAAGACTCATAACCCCTCCTGCTGCAATTACGACGTAAGATCAAGAATTTAGGTGTAGTGTCTTGATCAGTTAAGACGGTGCTTGTGGGGGCAGTCAAACTGGGAGAAAGGTTGGGAATTAGTCATTGTGACCATCCTCATTATGTGATGTTTATTATTTTTGTTTTTTCGGCGCTGAATCAATCAGTACCTTGAGAGCCAAGTTATTACCTAATAGAGTCAGCGTCTAACAACATTTCTTCCAGCCAATCAATAACGCCATGTTATCAATAATTTTGTTGTGTCAATTTGCGACTGCGGCAGTGCTGGTTGCGAAGACGATTGCCGCTGGCACTGTCTTAGACGCTCTGTTTCAGCTACGCTCCAGCGTAGGCTCTAGGTGGAACCCACTCGCCGATCTCGTCCCTAACGGCCCTCCAAAAGGCCCCAAACCGGATATTCAATACTCTAGGTTATGGTTAAGCACATCGATCCAGACATGACGCTGCTGAAAATGCCGTCTCTGAAAGCAGTGAAGTCATTT
>Ga0157371_10000857_pt1 | contig 34684 bp, 29 predicted proteins | sample C45metaG_FD_113462 | JGI IMG/M metagenome (GOLD analysis project Ga0157371, IMG submission 113462) | Corn rhizosphere microbial communities from Kellogg Biological Station, Michigan, USA - C4-5 metaG | ecosystem: Host-associated > Plants > Roots > Rhizosphere > Soil | place: USA: Michigan... | reverse complement strand
TTCTCCGCTCGGCGGATTCGCTGGCCAAGGGAAGCCAGCGGCTGCTCGGACGCAATGCGCTGGCGCCGCAATATACTGATGCCGATCTGTCGCCGATCTTCCGGTCCAACGGGACCGCGATGCCCGACACCACCGAATACGCACAGCATCTCGCCAACAACTTCGCCGACTGGCGGCTGACGGTCGATGGGCTCGTCGCGCATCCGCTCTCGATCCCGCTCGCGACCATCAGGTCGCTGCCCTACCGCACACAGATCACCCGCCACGACTGCGTCGAAGGGTGGAGCGCGATCGGCAAGTGGCACGGCGTGCAGCTATCGCGTTTCCTCGATGCCGCTGGCCTGAGCACGCGCGCCAAATATATCGTCTTCCATTGCGCCGATCGTTTCGGTTCGACGCCTTATTACGAGAGCATCGATCTCGTCGACGCTTTCCACCCGCAGACGATCCTCGCCTGGGGGATGAACAATCACCTGCTGCCGGTCGCAAACGGTGCCCCGCTACGCCTCCGGGTGGAGCGGCAGTTGGGCTACAAGCAAGCCAAATTTGTGCAGCGGATCGAGGCGGTCGACAGCCTGGCCGGGATCGGCGGCGGCAAGGGTGGTTATTGGGAGGACGCGTCCGACTACGCCTGGTACGCCGGCATTTAAAGCGATCGGCTAACGCTACTCGGACAGGCGGTCGCAACCTTTTTCCACCCGCGCCGTATTGCGGGTGAAGGAGAGGGGGGCAAGATGACCGAATTCTGCGCGAACTTCTGATGCCGCAAGCGCTGCCGCCGGATCAGCCATCGAAGCAGGTGATCGTGGTTACCGGCAAGGCGTTACCCGATCCCGCGGCGGCGCGCGCATACGACGTGCAGACGATCGACAGGAAGCGGTTGGCGAATGCGCCCTCGCACCAGATCGAGAACATCTTGCAGCAGATCCCGGGTCTGCAACTCTTCCGCCGGACCGACGCGACGAGCGCCCACCCCACAAGCCAGGGCGTGACGCTTCGCGCGCTGGCCGGCAATGCGTCGAGCCGAGCGCTTGTGGTTCTGGATGGGGTGCCGCAGGCCGACCCGTTCGGAGGCTGGATCGACTGGCCTGCCTATGACCCTTCGAGCATCGAGCAGGTGCGCGTTACCCGTGGGGGAGGGACCGTGCCGTACGGACCGGGCGCTCTCGCCGGCGTCATCGACATGACCAGCCGCAACGATACCCGAGCCGAAGGCTCGCTAGAGGCGGGAAGCCGCAATTCGCAGGCCGCCAGCGGCTTTGCCGGGATGGACACAGGCGGCGGTATTCTCACTGTGAGCGGACGGGCGGAGCGGAGCGACGGGTTCATCCCGATCACGGCAGCGACACGCGGGACCGTGGACCGCCCTGCCCGATACGACGAAGCAAGCCTGCGCGCACGCTGGGTCACTCCGGTCGCAGCCGACACGGAATTGCAGCTGGGTGGACTTGCCTTCACTGACAGCCGGAACCGGGGGGTTCCGTTCACGGCCAACCGGACGCGTGGATTGGACGCTTCGGCGCGCATCGTAGGACACGGCAATCTGCAGTGGTCGGCGCTGGTCTACGGACAGTGGCGCAGCTTCCGGAGCAGCTTTGCAAGCGTCAACGCCGACCGGAGCAGTGCCAGCCGGGTGTCGCTGCAGGATTCCGTGCCCTCAGACGGATATGGCGGCAGCTTCGAGGTCCGGCCGTCGCTCGGCCCCGGCTTCCAACTCAGGATTGGCGCCGATGCGCGCTCGACGAATGGGGAGTCGCGCGAATTCTACAGTTACGTGGCGGGTGCGCCGGCGCGCCGCAGGATCGCCGGTGGGAGCTCCCAAACCGCCGGATTGTTCACCGAAGCTAGCGTGGTCATGGGCTCTCTTACCTTGAGCGCCGGCGGGCGGCTCGACCACTGGCAGATCGCCAACGGCAAGTTGCTGGAGTGGCTGATTGCGACCGGGGCATCGACGCGGACGGACCGATATCCAAAGCGGGAAGGATCGCTCCCGACCGCCCGAGCGGGCGCAGTTCTCCACGTCGATGAGGATTTCAGCTTGCGCTCCGTGGCCTATCTCGGATGGCGGCTTCCGACCCTGAATGAGCTGTTTCGGCCGTTCCGCGCCGGCTCCGATGCGACGGCAGCCAATCCGCTCCTCAATCCCGAGCGGCTGGCCGGAGCGGAAGCCGGCCTGGAATATGGTAGAGGCGGAGTGTCCGCATCCGTGACCGCGTTCTACAATAAGCTGTCGAACGCGATCGCAAACGTCACTCTCGGCCACGGGCCCGGTCTTTTCCCTGGTGTCGGCTTCGTCGGCGGGTCGTACCAGAAGCGCGAAAATATCGACGGCATTAGCGTGAAAGGGGTTGAGGCTTCCGCCGAAGCGAGGCGCGGAGAGTGGTCGTTGCGGTTGGGCGCAAGTCTTACGAAGGCACATGTCTCGGCCAGCGGCGCCGCCGCGCATTTGGATGGTCTTCGGCCGGCCCAGACCCCGCAGTTTGTCCTCACCGGCGGCCTGGGTTGGGACAGCGACGGCCGTTCGATCGAGCTCCAGGTTCGACGAGTCGGCCCTCAATTCGAAGACGACCTAAATCAGCGGCGGATCCGGCCGGCGACGGTGGTGGACGGATCGTTCGCCTGGCCGCTGGGCAATCGCGTTCAATTCATCGCCCGCGGCGAGAACCTGCTCAATGAGACCGTTATCGCAGGATTGAATGATGATGGTTCGGTCGAGCGCGCCACCCCCAGGACTTTGTGGGTCGGCCTTCGGTTAGGCGGAATCTAGATAACTTCGATCAAGAAGGAGAACTGCCGTTGTCTATTGCCGTTGTCGCTCGGTCAACACTGAGGAGCAAATCATGGCGACCAGCAAGAGCGGTTCGAAGCGCGGCTTTGCAGCGATGAATCCGGAAAAGCAGCGCGAGATCGCCGCCAAGGGCGGCCGCGCGAGCCATGGCGGCGGCCGTCGGCCCGGCGGGAAGAGCCGGAACTCGTCGACGCGCTAACCGCAACCGCAACTTCCCGCGCGGCGTTACCCTCGCGGGATGTATCGATCGGACCTGAAGCCTCGCGACAAGTCCGGCGCAATCGCCGCCGTTGTCGCCGTTCACGCTCTGCTGGCCCTGGGCTTGCTGCACCTGTCCGGCAAGATGCCGATCCCGGATGTGCAGAGTGCGTTGAAGATGTTCGACACTGCGCCGGTTCCCCCGCCACTGCCTCCCCCTCCGCCGGTGCACCACACTCAGCCAAAGCCGAAGCAGAAGGAGGCCGCCTCCGCACCGACGAATACGAAGAGTGACGCCACGCCGATCAAGCGCGTGTCGCCGCCGATCCAGCTTCCCGTCCCGGTTCCAACCGTCACGAGCCCCACACCCAACACCGGGACCGCGTCCACTCAGGGCTCGGGCAGCCAAGGCGTGGGGACCGGCGCCGGCGGAAACGGCACCGGAACGGGCAACGGCGCGGGCGGGAATGGAAACGGCGGCGGAGGAGATAGTGGCGTCGCCGAGCCGCCGCATCTGGCGACGCCGGTACTTGGCGGCCGCGATTTCCAGTCAGGCGTGCTTGATCAATGGCCGCGCAATGCGACCGTATTCCTTCGGCTGCGGGTGAATCCGACCGGATACGTGAGCGAGTGCATGGTGGATCGTGGCACCGGGGTTCCCTCGATCGATTCGACGATTTGCGACCTGGCTCGGGAACGGCTGCATTTCAGACCAGCGCTCAATCGCTCGGGTCAGGCAGTCGCAGGCTGGTTCGGTTATGCTCAACCGGCTCCGCGCTAGGAGTTCCGTGCGCGCCGTTTGATCGTCACTCGGAGCGAGCGCCTACCGCTGTCCTCGGCACGGCAGGATTCGTGAAAATCCTCTGCACGTCCTGCTCCACCGGGTCGAGCCATCTGTAGGCCTGTCGTCCGCCGATGCCCAGCCGCTCGAGAGTAGACTGAACCAATATTTCCACGGCAGACTCACTCGCCAGGCCACCGCGAATCAGGCAGCGGTCCACCAACACCCGGCGGAATGCCTCATACACGCCCGGCTCCGGAGGGGTCGGCTCGCTCCAGAAGCTATCGAGATGATCCTGGTGGGTTAGCCCATCGATGTCGTAAATAGCTTCGCCCAGGGTGCAAACCGGAATGTCGCGGGCAAGCGCCAAAGTTGCGGACGTGCTGTTGACGCACACGAGACCACGTGCGCTTTCAAGCATCGTCTCAAGATGGCCACCATTAACAAAATGGACCCGCCGTTTAGTCCCGAGACGTTGCGCCATCCTTTGGACGAAGCGGTCCCAGCCAAAAAACCCCGGATCGAGTGGGTGAGATTTCAAAAGCAGGTGAACGTCCGCTGGAGCGTGGGCGGCAAAACTCTCCATCGCATAGGCGACAGCGCTCTGCATGTCCGGAAAGAGCGAGTGCACACGGATCTGGGAATCCGTCGAGAGCTGCAGTGGGAAGACGAAAAAATCCCGGCCTTCCAGACCTTGCACGACTTCCTCGGTGCGCTTGTCACGAGCAGCTTGGCGAGCCAGTTTCCAAAGCCACCCAAAGCCCTCCAGAACTATCGAGCCTCTGCGGTGCGAGCGATAGTGGGGGAACCGAGGCCACCCGGTAACGACGCTGTGGTAATGCCAGTAGCTGTCCCTCGCACGTCTACGGAAGCTCGCGGTGATGGGAGGCAACTCCGTCTCTGGAGGAAGACGTTTCGCCTCTCTCATAAACCAGGCCTTGTCCCGGCTGAGGGTAGATCGCGCATTCACCCCCTCCGGCTCCAAGGTCATCCAGTCCGGCCGCAGATATCCCTCCTCGAGCACATGCGTGCGGACCTTCCGAAGCTGAGCGATCCCGTGTGCGGATATGTGGTAGGGGCGGCAGTCCCCGAACAGGATTAGATCAGTGACGCCGTACTCGCGAAGGAAGCGGTCGACGAAGGCCGGCCATTCGGAAAACCGGCCGCGAAAATTCACTGCACCATCGCGCCAGTCGCGCAGGTCACCACCGCAAATATTGATGCGATGAACCGTGACCCCTCGCGGGGCCATCGCTCGGCCCAACCTGCGGAATAACGGGCCCGGAGGTCCCTGGAGGAAAAGGAAAACGCGATTTTCGGTCATCGGTCAGGCCAGAATGAGGATAGAGTTTGCTTCAACCGTCCCTGCAATCTCCGCAGTCGAACCAGCTGGGTAGGTCTGGTGCCGGAGTTCCCTTCCGCTATCCGGCGTACCAGGATTTCGGCTGGACACGGCAAGCCGGTTAAAGGATCGAGATAGCGAGGGTAGAGGAGCAAAGCCGCGGCGACAAGTTCGTCGATGCTCCTTCTGGCGGTGCGTCGCGCTGGCACCGGCCCCAGGTCGCGCGTCAAACCCCAGCCGGAATAGAACGGGACGCCATAAGTGAAGACCGATTTCTCACGCAACATGGCCTCAAATCCAGCCAGCGAAGTGTTGACGTGCACCTCATCAACAAGGTCGATCAACGAAGTAATTGGCTCGCTGGCAACGATTTCGTCGGCCAGGCGCAGACATTCCTGGTCCGGAATGGCTCCTTTGCGATGGCCCGCCTCCACATCGGGATGGGGCTTGTAAATGATATAGCAGTCCGGATTAAGCCGACGGACTTTCGTCAAGAGCTCGAGATTGCTTTGCGGTCCCAGGCCGAGGAGGACGGCCCGGTCATCCTCGACCTGCCCAGGTACGAGCAGATGTCGCGATGTGGTTCGGCGCTTGAGCTTCCCGGATCCCGATCCGTATTTGCTGATCCCGAGTTCGACGATGAGATCGCGAAGTTCGCGGGCGCGGAGCAGAACTTCAGGTTCGATGGCGCCCTGTTGCAGTAGTTCCTCAAGGTCGCTCGTCCGATTAGGGTCGAAATAAATTCCCCGCGAATCGACGACGATAGATTGCGGTGGAACGCAGTCAGCCCCGAGTCCGGCCGAGCGGATGAACCCATCTTCAACTTCCAGTAACGTCGCACCGCTGCGTTTCAGGTTTTCCAGCGCTTTCGGGCCTGTCCGGGATTTCCAAACCGCCACTCGATCCTGTGGTCGGAAGGCCCGATGTCCAGAACTAAAGGGCGTCCTCTGCCCACCGCCCCACAATAGTGGAGCCACAGTGGGGCGCTTCCAAAACGCGAAACCGACCGCCGCAGTGAGGTTTCTGTTCAGATCGATGAGCCGCCGCCAAAAGCCACACAGTTCGATGGCTTCGGCCACATCCATTTCGGCGCCGCTGAATGGATTGCGGTAAGTGATCCGGTCGACAGCGACCCTTCGAAACATCTTGCGAAGCGCGGCCGCTGTTGCGTTCTCCACTTCGGCGAAGCGGCCCTCGCTGACGCACTGAACGGGAACGCCGGCCATGGCGGCAAGCAATGCAAGCTCGTCTTCCCCCTCCACCACCACACCGGCTGCCCCGCTGAGCACGTGCCAAGGGTCGATGGCTGAGCCGGGAGCCAGTTCCACGGTGTGGCCTGTTCCAGGAAGGATTTTGTTGGCCCAACTGCCGTGAGACCGTAGGACCGTGTACCCAGCGGGGGGCAAAGCCGGTTGGGATCCCCAATAGGCGCCACCGATCTTCAGCTCGCAAATTCGCTGCATCAACGCGTCGATTACGGCGTCGCTTTTTCCGGAGTCCTGTCCGCAGCCCAGGCCCAGCGTCGTTGCAGCGGTGGACCCAGGAAATGGCGGAATCCGCAGCAGCCCTGAAGATGTCTTGTCTCGGGCCATGATAGCAGCTCGGCTGTTCTCCGGAGAAAAGCAGTTGGTAGCAAAGGTGTTTCTGGAGGGCTGTCAAATTTCGGGCAAGGTACAGCCGATCGTTGCCAGCCACCTCTGCACCCGGTCGAAATGACCATCCCAGTCTGGCGCCTTGTAATCGCCCATTGATTGCAGCTGCCTCTCCCGCTCGAGGGAGTCTCCGGTGAAATTGATGATTGCAGACCGCCAACCGGCGCCGTCCAGCGGATCGAGATATGTCGGTATGGACCCCGCGAACTCCCGGAAGACCGGCAGGTCGCTGGCAATCACAGGAGTACCCAGTTGAAGGGCTTCGGCAACGGGCAATCCAAATCCCTCAGCGAACGAAGGCATCAGCAGAGCCCGCGCACCCGCAATCAGGCCGGCAAGTGTGTGGTCGTCGCACGCTCCCATCTCGAGGACATGGTCCTTCAGGTCTACGGCGCGATCGAGCATTGCAAGCGCGTGTCCCGCTTCCCAGCCGCGTTGACCAACGATGACCAGCAGGGGTGCGTCGAGACCGTAGCTTCGAACCAGCTTTTTCCAGATGTGGAGCAGCAGGCTGTGGTTCTTGCGGCCTTCGATCGTTCCGACTGTGATGAAATGTGGCTTGTCGAACGACTTGGCCGCAACTGCCGGCGGGAGCGGTGATCCTGCAATCCACGCTGCCACTGCTGGAGGCATCGGAAGCCCCTGGGCAGCAGCGAAAAACGCGAGGTCATCGATCGTCGCTTGGGAATTGCCGATCAAACCGTGAGCGCTCCGAAGGATGTTCTCCACTCGCCGGCGGTGTTTGGCTTCCTCTCCAGGGCGGCAATATTCGGGATGAAGCAACGGTATGAGATCGTGCACCAGGTAAACGGCTCGCAGGTGGTTGCGGGCGATCCACCGCGGAAGAGAGGGCTCGTTGAGGCCGGTGTGGCCGATGTTCAGGTAGAGACTATTCTCGTCCGGAACCGTGCCCCGCGACGCTGGGAAGGCGGTTGCGGACAGGCGCAGGAACTTACGGCGAAATGCGGCGGGCCCGGAGTCGAAAAGCTGGAAAAGGAGATCGGAATGCTTGGGCGTCAGTATGTGGTACGCCCCCTTTCCTTGGATGACCGCCTGAGAGTGCCTCCGGAACCTGCTTACGTAGGCCTGGCAAACGCGATCGATACCCGTCGGCATCCCGCCGCGCCAATAGCGCCAGACAAGCCTTGAAACGTCGACGAGGACGCGCCGCTCAGCCACTGCGCCCGCTCAATGACCTAGTGCAACTGATAACCCAAACCATCCGGGCCGGACGGGTACGTTAAGCCGCGTTCACCCGCAACAGCTTACGCGCACGATCCACGGGAGCGGCCGGTTCCGTTGTCAGCCAGGGCGCCGACATCGTCACCGGCCTCCAGGACAAGTTCGACCGGGCCGGAGTGGCGGCGGCTGGTCTCGGCGCCGGGGCTGGTGAAGCGCTAGGCGTTAGCCCGATCAGCAGCAGCAACCGCAGCCCCGCCGCCTACCTCGCCAATGCCGGCGCAGGCATGGCCAGCGACATCGCCAACGCCGCCACCCGAAGCCTCATCAACGGCTCCGACTTCGGCGACAACATCATCGCCGCCCTGCCCGACACCATCGGACAAACCATCGGGAATATGATCGCTGATGGGGTGGCGGCGCGATCAACGTCGACCGCAACGCCCGGCAGCTCCATGGCGGCGGGAAGCACAGATCAAACCGCGCAGCTTACCCCCGACAATATCGCCGCGCACATGCAGGCGCTGCAACCGGCGCTTGGAAATTCGTTTGGGGTGGACGCCGACTCCGGCTCCCTGTTTACACCCGAGGATCGTATCGATGTCGCAGAGGCAGCCGGAGATATTTCAGCGGAAGACGCTGTAGTTCTGCAAGCGCAAGTGACAGATTTGAAGAAGCAGCTGCGCGCTGATTATCTCGCGCAGCAATCGGTGTCCGAAGACTCTTATGGCGGTGTGGGGAGTGACGGTCTCCCCTACTTGCCTGCTGCGGTGGATAATTTTGCAATCGATATGGACACTATCAACGCTCGGCAACAGACGTACGACAGCCAATATCAAGCCGGCGTCGACAGCCTGGATGGTCTGACCGAAGCTCACAAGCGCTACGATTACAATAGAGACCTAGTCCGCGGTTGGGATCAGATCGCAAACGCGCAGCTGGATCAGGATTTCAAAGACTTCGGTAAGCTCTACGCCGAGCAAGCATTCTATATGGCCGCAGGCGAAGGTGCTGGTTTCTTGGTCGGTAAAGGCGTGGGCTTGGCTGCGCCCTACGTCGGCCGAGCGCTCGGAAACGTGCTGAACTGGGGCACGGATGCCGCAGAGACAGCAGTGCCTCAGGTGACAGCCAACCGTTTAGCTGGCAATCTCTTCCGAGACGAAATAGCTGGTTTGCTTAAAGCGGAAGGCCGCGATGTCAGCACCGAGGTGTATAAATCGACGCCCTTTGGGAAGCGGTTTATCGATATCGAAGTGAGCAAGGATGGGCAGGTTCTCGGGGGCATAGAGACCAAGTTTGGAGGGTCGCGATATACGCCAGCGCAGAGGGCAAAGGATTGGTGGCTTAAAGCCAATGACGGCTACATCGTGAATGTTGTGAGAAACAAATGACGACTCTCGATCCCAAGGCCATATACGATCACGTTGTAGCCTCATGTGCGGAAACGTTGCGGAGTGCTGGATACGCCCGAAGAGGATCGTCGCTGCGAAAAGAGGCTAATGGCAACGTCGCCATCGTAGAATTTCAGAAGAGCAGCAAGAGCAATGCTGAAGCGATCGTGTTCACGATCAATCTCGGCATCGTCTGCGGTCGGTTGCTTGAAGGCGGCGAATCTTCCCTGAAAAAGGTCGGAATCGTTGATGCTCATGTCCGGCAGCGGGTAGGCATGTTGCTCGCTGACCGCCCCGATAAATGGTGGACAATCGACCCGAAAACCGACGCCAACTCGCTGATCGAAGAGATATCGAGCCTGATCGAATATGAGGCCGCGCCTTACCTCGACCGCCACCTAAATGATGATGCACTGGTCGCGTTGTGGGAGTCTGGACAGTCGCCAGGGCTAACGGAAACTCAAAGGCTGAGGTATCTGACAAGGCTTACCTCTGCGAAAGAATGTGCCGAATGAACCTCGTCGGAACTTGGGTCCTTGGTGAGGAAGATGCGCATGCGCGCGCCGATTTAGGCGACGTGCTTCTTGAGTTCGATGAAGACGGTAATCTCCTTTACGTCGTTCGCGGCGAGGAAACCGATCAGATGATTAAGCTCCGCTATGAGGTTGATGGCGACACCATAATCACCGATCAGCCCTCCGCACCGCAGACAGAACGCACGGCCTTCTCTTTGGAAGATCGGGTGTTGACGCTCGCCTTTGGAGGTGTGCCTTATCGCTTTCATCGTTGGGAATCTGGCGGCGTGGATCGGCAGTTTTAGTGAAAGCAAGATAAAAGGAACGGCTCCCCCTGCGGGGTAACCTGTTGTCTGCACGTCGCTTTTTAGGGAGGTAACCAGTCTCCCGGAGAGACTTTTTGGCTCCAAATGTGAGCCTCTCAGCCGCCAAACCGCTGAATCGACTTACGAAACCCAGTCTCCACCGTTGAAGGAATAGAGCGCAGCGGCAGCACCCTTGCCGAGCGCAATTACGAGTTCGATGGCGAGACGATCGGCCGGCTCTCGACTGCGGGCGCCTGGTCGACCCCGGATCGGGGTCCGGGGCAGGCTTGAGCAACCAGGCGACTCTCTACGCCAACTTCGACAAGAACTATACGCCGGTCTCGCAGACCGCGCAGGGTGCGGGATCGAGCTATACCGTTCAGGACAACGGCGAGACTCTCGAGATCATCGCCCAGCGGCTGTGGGGCGACTCATCGCCTGCGTCGCTAGCGGCCGTCCGCCGGACGCCCGCGCTCCTCGGGGTACCTGCTTGCCGAAGCGAACGGCCTCACCGGCAAGGAGACGTTCAACACCGGCCAGGTGCTGATGGTGCCGAGCGGCGTCGTCATGGTTGATTAATTGCCGGCCCTCAGCATCGGCTGTCGGAACAGCCTGAACACGATCAACGCCGCGAATTGCCAGTGTCCGCGGTTGATAGCCCAACGCAGCAATTCCTTGTGTTCACCATGTGTCAGGATGCGCGGTTCAAGAGAGGAAAACAGCCCAATTGCCTGTCTCTCAGAAAGCTTCTGTACAAGATTGAATGCCCCGTGAAAGCCGAACTCGCGTCCTGATGGGGCCGATCGTTCGTAGGAAAATTTTCGCGCGACCTCTTCAGGAGCAAATCGCAGGCCCTTTTTTTCCAAGTCCCGCCGGAAGGTACGGCAGATGAGAAGGTCCTCCGGCTCCCCGTCCGTATATGGAAGGTCCGCGAGCGCTTTTAGCAGACGGCGTGAGCGCAGTGAAAAACCCCCATTGCCGACATTCCGGTCATCGCCAAAATGCGGCCAAACCGCGCCGATGTAATCGTAATCGAGAAAATCCTGTCTCCAGGCGCCTCCATCGAGGGCGTAGCCGTCCCACTGCACGCAAAGCGCGTGGCTGGTGCTTACATGGCCGGCGAGACTGTGCATGAGGAACCGGGAATAGTCGCTCCTGCTGCGCATCGGCGGAATCTCGCGCCACTCGATTCTACTATCGAGAGGTGTTGCCGGAGGGCGGTCGGAAAGCAGCACGGCCTTCGCAAAATTCGCTTGCCGCAAGGAGGCGGTGAGAGCTCGCACCGTTGCTTCCAAGGCTACGCTCGTAACAGCGAGTAGAGTTACCTCCGGCAAATCAGGCGTGACGCTTGCGTCGGCCCGGTCGCCTCGTTCACGGATTGAGGGGGACAAGCTCGCGATTTCTGGATTCTTCTGCAACTTGCCGGAGGTAAGCCGCATAGTTCGATTTTCCGAGTGAATCGATGACTTTCCCGAAGGCGTTTTCGTCGATGTAGCCCATCCGAAACGCGAGCTCCTCAGGGCACGCGATTTTCATCCCTTGCCGCCTTTCGAGCGTACCTACGAATTCAGCTGCTTCAAGCAGACTGTCGGGCGTGCCGGTGTCCAGCCAAGCGTACCCCCGGCCCATCACCTCGACGTGTAGCCGGTCTCTTTCAAGGTAAGTGCGGTTGACATCCGTAATCTCCAGTTCTCCCCGCGCGGACGGCTGCAGATTGGCAGCGATCTCGACCACCTGCTCGTCGTAGAAGTAAAGACCCGTGACCGCCCAGCTCGACTTCGGGTTGGTCGGCTTTTCTTCGATGCTCACAGCCTTCATGGCGGCATCGAACTCGACCACGCCGTACCGTTCAGGATCCACGACGTGATAAGCGAAGACGGTGGCGCCCTGAGTTCGCCGCCGCGCGCTCGCCAGCAATTCTGCCAATCCGTGCCCGAAGAAGAGGTTGTCGCCCAAGACAAGGCACGACGGGCCGCCCGCGACGAAGTCGGCGCCGATTGTGAACGCCTGTGCAAGCCCCTTCGGTTCCGCTTGGACAGCGTAGCGTATGTCCATTCCCCACTGAGAGCCGTCGCCCAGCAGGTTGCGGAATGCCGGAGAATCGTGTGGCGTCGTGATCACCAGCACCTCCCGTATTCCGGCCAGCATCAATGTGGTGAGCGGGTAATAGATCAGCGGTTTGTCATAAACCGGAAGCAGTTGCTTCGACACAGCGAGTGTGACCGGATACAATCGCGTGCCGCTTCCACCGGCGAGAATGATTCCCTTCATAATCGAACCCCACTTATCAGCAGGCGATGGTCAGGCGCTGCATGACCGGATTCAGCGACTCCCGCCATGCCGGCAGCTTCACCCCGTGGACGCGCGCCAAGCGATCCGAGTTGAGCCGAGAATTTGCCGGGCGTCGTGCCTTGGTCGGATATTCGGCTGTGGTGATTGGCCTCACCGCGGCCGAAGGTCCTCCCATCTTTGCAGACGAGGCAAAGATCTCCTGCGCAAACTCCGCCCAATTGGTCTCACCTGATCCCGCCATGTGGAAGATGCCACGCATATTTGCCTCGGGACTGCCCAGCATGTTCAGAGCCACCGCGAGAATGGCATCAGCAATGTCGAGAGCGCTCGTGGGCGTTCCGCGCTGGTCCGCGACCACTTGGATTTGATCGTGGTCCGCAGCCAGCCTCAGCATCGTCTTCACGAAATTCGCTCCGAAGGGGCTATAGACCCACGCCGTCCGAAGGATTGCGCTGTCATGATGCTCATCCAGCAACGCATTTTCGCCCGCGAGCTTTGAGGCCCCGTAGATACTTTTTGGATTTGTCACGTCCTCCTCAACGTAGGCAGCCTCTTTGTTCCCATCGAACACGTAATCCGTCGAAAGGTGGATGAGGGGTGCAGACATGATGCGCGCGGCGCGAGCGATGGCGGCAGGCCCCCTTTCGTTTACCGCAAAGGCAAGGTCGGGCTCGCTCTCCGCCCGGTCCACCGCCGTATATGCGGCCGCGGACACAATAACGTCTGCCCGCTCGCTTTGAATAGCATTGATGATCGAGGCAGGTTGGCCGGCAAGGTCGAGAATCGGCCGTGCAAGGGTAACGACAGTGTGGCCCTTCGCAGCACCTAATTCCGAAAGCGCTCGGGCGACCTGGCCTTCGCGCCCGGTGACCAGTATTCGCATCAGCCGTTCGCCGCCCGAACCAGCCCAAGCCGCTCACCCCGGTATCGATCCCGAAGCGATCGCCACCACCACTCGTTGGCAAGATACCAGCGAACCGTCTTTTCGATACCGGTTTCGAAATTCTCGCAGGCTCTCCAACCGAGCTCATTTTCCAGCTTGGAGGCATCGATAGCGTAGCGCGCGTCGTGTCCCGGCCTATCGGTGACGAAGTCGATCAGTTCCTCTCTCGGTCGGTTTGCCGGTGCCAGCTGATCGAGCAACACGCAGATTCGACGCACTACATCGATGTTGCGCCGTTCATTGCGACCACCGACGTTATATGTCTCCCCGACCCTGCCCCGTTCAGCGATGATGTCGAGCGCCCGGGCGTGGTCCTCAACATACAGCCAATCGCGGACATTCTCTCCCTTTCCGTACACCGGCAGGCGTTCACCGGCCATGGCATTCAGGATCGTGAGCGGGATCAGCTTCTCTGGGAAGTGATAGGGTCCGTAGTTATTAGAACAGTTGGAGACGATAACCGGAAGTCCGTAAGTGCGCTGCCAAGCCTTGGCGATGTGATCCGATGATGCTTTCGACGCAGAATACGGGGAACTCGGATCATAAGGCGTCTCTTCGGTGAACAGTCCATCGCGGCCGAGCGATCCGTAAACTTCGTCGGTTGAAACGTGGAGGAACCGAAAAGCCGCTTTGCGAGCCGCCGGGAGGTTCGACCAGTAGTTCCGCGCAGTTTCCAGCAGCGTGAATGTGCCAATCACGTTCGTCTGAATGAACTCCGCGGCGCCGGTTATGGATCTGTCTACATGACTTTCGGCTGCCAGGTGCATGACGCGGTCCGGTCCAAACTGAGCAACCGCGGCGACCATTGCTTCAGCGTCGCAAATATTCGCTCGTAGGAACCGGTAATTAGGACGGTTCTCTACGTCGCGAACGGACGGCAGATAACCCGCATAAGTGAGTGCATCGACATTGAGCACCTCGTACCCCTTCTCAAGCACAAGGTGGCGGACGAGGGCCGAGCCGATGAAGCCTGCCCCCCCTGTAACCAATACGCGCATTAACTGTCTTTCACCGAGAAGTAGCCCGGAAGAGATGCGAGAGAGGGCTGATTTCGATCTTTGTGTGAGAGAGTATCCGGATCCAAGGTTTCGGGCCAACGGATTGCGATTTCTGGATCATCCCACGCCACGCCCTTGTCGTTCTCGGGGCTGTAGTAGCTAGTAACGCGATAACTCACGATCGAGTTTGGCTCCAGCGTACAGAAAGCGTGGCCAAAGCCAATCGGGATCCAGAGCTGGTTGTTCTTCTGTGGGGAGAGAATCACCGAGACGCACTTCCCGAACGTGGCGGAATCTCGCCGCAGATCGACGGCAATATCCAATACCTCGCCACCCAGGCACCGCACGAGCTTGCCCTGACCGCAGGGATGGGTTTGAAAATGAATTCCCCGAACGGTTCCACTGCGGATGCTGAGCGACTGATTCTCCTGGACGAATTCGACCGGTTGCACTCTCTTGGCGAACTCGTCCTGCCGGAATACTTCAGAAAAATACCCCCGGTGATCTTCGATCTTTTTCGGTGCGATCTCGATCGGGCCGTCGATTTCAAACGTATGGAATTCCATCGTAAGTCCAGTACCATGTTACCTAGGTTTGGTTAACTCGGCGGAGTGCGACCTCTGCCAGTGTCACCGCGCAAGCGCCGGGATCCTCTCACTTCACTCGAGCAGACCCTTCCCAGTCAGGTTCGGGGTTGGATCGCCGCGGCATGCAGGGCGCACGTGAGCTTCCTGCCGGTGCCTGGAGTTCTCATTGCCGGACGATTCCCTCAGCAGGTCCTTCGACCTCCTAAGCAGTTGGTCCGATCTCGGCCGCGTCGACCTCTGCCGAGCCTGAGCATCGAGAGAAGCATCTCGCAATCGCGACCCTCCGCCGAGACATCACGGCAGGTGAGTTTGGGTCAGGTTGATCACCGGGAAGGCGATTGACGCAGCGATGCTAACAAACCTTTGCAGGTCGCTGAGCGGCGCGCGGGACACGTAGATCACGTCTTTGTCTCGGATCGGAAACTGCTGCGCCAGGAAAAACGAGACGGGATTCTTTAGATCCGCCTGGTAAATGACTGGAATGCGCCCGTCGGACGTTCGGGCAGCAGTCGCAGCAATCTCCGGTGAAACGGCGGCGGGGTTCTCGAACCGGAAAACGAACACGCCACTCGGGTCAGCAAGGCTCGAATCGAGACCGCCAGCGCGACCAAGCGCCTGAGCAAGGGTGATGCCGGTAGTCTCGAACGGCACTTCGGCACTCGTTTTAGTTGAGCCCAGAACGGTGAAGCTAAACGCTTGCGATATGGCAGTAACCACGTCGTTGGGGCGAAGCCGAATGTTCTGTTCGGGGTCTCGGACCACTGCAGAAAGGGGCATGGTGACTACGCGATTTCCGCGGGTGATCTGGACCGTCGTCTTGTCCAGCGGTGTCTTCACACCCCCTGCGGTGGCGAGCACGTCGAGAAGACGCTCTCCGCGGGGTGTTAGCGGAACCTGCGTACTTCCAACCTCACCGACGAGCGTCACATCGGCAGATGCATTGTGGGTGATCTGCACGATTGCCTGCGGGTCATGCGCTTTGCCGGTCAAACGGCGGACGATTGCGCGCTCCAATTGGGCTGGCGTCAGGCCAGCAGCCTCGATCTGGCCGGCGAACGGGATCGTAACATAGCCGTTATCATTGACCATCATGTCCGGAATTGAGGTCTGGTTCGACATTGCACCGCTGGTGGCGGCTAATGCTGCGGCCGGTTCCGCCGCACCGAAGTTCACGTTCGCGCCGAACAGAAGTGCGGGCGGAGCTTCCCAGATCGAGACCTGTAGCACGTCGCCGCGCCCGATGATCGTTCCCGCCGGCGGTGCATCGCCAAGCGCGTCGGCGAAGGAACCCAGAGAAGCCGCCGATCTTACCTGGTGGGCCACCGCCGCTGTTATGGGGATGATCTGGACTTTAGCGTTTTCCACAGGCTCCGCGACGGCATGCCTGACGGCGTGCGTCGTGGGACCGTTCGATCCGAGAGAGGCGCAAGCGGCTAGTGAGGACAGTAGCAATGCCGTGGCCAGAGACTGAACACGTCGCACCGAAAGCACAGCGCGGAAATGTGGAACGAGTTGCATCGGAGCTCCAAGGGAATTTTGCTTTGATTTAGAGAGGTTGTGCGAGCAGCTCAACTTCCGGTCCGTAACTACCGGGAATGTGTCGAAGCATAGACATGTGTCGATATCAGCCCATTTTTCATTCCGCGGCAGGCGTTCCCGATAGCAGTGGCGAAAGGCACTGAGCTGGATCGTATGTGTTGCAGAGCATGTGCCGGTCTCCTCTGAAGATTCGGCACGCGCGAGCGCGAGCAGACGACATACTCCCGGCGAAGGCGCTGTCAATCGCCCAGACCTGCACTACGGCCGAGTGGGTGACCCGGTGATCGCACATTACTGAGTTTCGACAGCTCCATATGTCGAGGGACCGCTGAACCCGCTTGCTCGCAAGCCGCGGACCCGGGCCAGTGTGCCGACCCTGCTGAGAATTGCATATCCCCGGACCCCCGCTCCGTTCGACACGTCCACATCCTGGATGTCGACATTGCGCGGCACGGCTCTCTGGTTGCCTGTCCCCGACGGGCCGTCGTCGATTCTTATCCCGGAGTGGGCCATCTCAGGCCAAGGGACGAACGTTCGGCCACCAGCCGAGATGACACCCACCCCCGTGATCGTGGCGCCTTTGATAGAGGCTCCTTCGACCCCTCCGTAGATCACAATGCCGGCGATACCTGCGTTGGTGATCGTCGCCCCGGTGATGCTCGGGTCGCGTAGCTGGTTGCCGAGCTTCAGGCCGAAGCCGAAAGAATTGGACACCTTGGGAGAACGAATCTGAAGGCCAACGATGTCGCCGCCCTTTGAGAGAACGTCCATTCCTTCCCACGTGCTATCGATCACAGGTGAGTCCACGATAATGTCCGACGATGGGTGGGAAATATCCAGACCGTCGGCTTGCCACGGCAGGTTGCCGTCGACGAACTTTGCCATGCAATGGGAGATCCGCGCATTTCGGATCGTGACATTGTGCACTTCCGAAAAAAGGGCGCAAGTCAGCTGTTCCTGAACTCGAACACCGTAGAATTTGCCGACGGCCACGCCGTCTTCACCCGCTTTCCTGAATTCGTGGATCGGGATAGTATTCCACCCGATCGCAGCAACTTGCGCCCGCACAAGCGGAGTGTCTCCGGAATATGGCGCCCAAAGGAGGTCGTGAATCCACAGTCTATCGACCGCGACATCGCGAGACCGAAGCACGATCAGGCCATAACCTTTTCCGTATCCGGTGATTTCGACATTGCGCAGGTCTGCGCCGCTGGCGCCCTGGAGCCAAATTCCCGCAGAGTCGGTGCGCGATCCCAATTCCGGATAGTGGCCTCGATCCACTTTTACGTGGTCGAGCAGAACGCGGACAGTGGCTGAGTCGCTACCGGGACGGATGAGCAGGGTGCGGACACTCAGCGAGACTTTTAGCGCTTCCAGGTCTTTAGTTCGCAACGCTGGGTCGCCACAGTCGACGACCGCATTCGGATCGGTGGTTACCGGACAAGAGGCGCGAACGTACGGCCGAGTGTCAAAGGGTGCGAGCGACTGAACGAGTGTGATATTGCGCAGGCAAACATTCTTCTCGATTTTCAGCGTTCCGGTGACCCTGTAGGTGCGGCTGCCCCCGTCGAGACAATATCGGTCGGAATTTGCAAACGCGCGTTGGACCGCTGCGGTATCGTCGGCGCGGCCGTCTCCAACGGCTCCGAACTCGCGGAGTTCACGTGTCTGTGCGGGCGGGAATATCTCGCGACCGCTTGCAGCCGGGGCCTGCGCATGGCACCCGCTACCGGCCAATAGAAACATCAGAATTCCTGCAAAAGCGCCGAGACGCGAGAAAGCGTGCGAGGGCCGGCCCTTGGGACCTGCGCTCCAGCGCAAGCCCCAACTAGGCGTGACCCCTGTGGAGCTCGACGCGCAGTGACGTTTGCTGATTGACGGATCGTTCGCAGCCAACGGCACGAACGGACGGCTCAGCAGCGGGGCAGCGGATCGGCGAAACGTTCGAACAATATTGCCCAGATCGAGAAAACCCACTACCGCCCCCTCCACGCAATTCGACGCGGTCTAAGGAGCTTGCGAGAATATCTCAATCAGCAACGGCAGGTTCAGGATGGTCTTGCCAATGCGCCCACCTCGCGAGGGACACGTCCTATGTTCAACCGGAGTGGGTTACACTAGCGTTTGAATGAGCCGCCTCGCGCTAATCTTCCGAGTAGCAGATGGACATGAAAGTATCACCAATCTTCGCCAAGGCGTCCGTTCCGGACGAGGGGCCCGCAGAGGCGACCGAGATATTGGTCGAAAGGCCTAGGCGCTACCCGAAGCCCAGCCTCCTGTTTATCTTGATGGTTATTTTGCCCGTTTCGGCTGCAATCGCCTATTATGGCTTCCTTGCGTCCGATGTTTATGTCTCTGAATCCGAATTCGTGATTCATTCGCCACAGAAGCAGTCGTCCGGTGGGAGTGGCGGGGGCGTCGTCGGCCTGCTCCAAGCAGCGGGATTCTCCAGCGGGTCCGAGGGCGCGCCCGGCGCGGCGGTCGAGTTCGCCTCTTCACGCGATGCCCTTCGTGCGATCAATCAGGGCGGAGCCTTCGAAAAAGCCTATACCCGGCCTAGTATCTCGATATTCGACCGCTTCAAGCCGCTTGGGCTAAGGGGCTCGTTTGAACACCTGTACGATTATTACCTGGGCAAGGTTTCGCTAGCAACGGACTCCACCACGTCGGTGAGCACCCTCACCGTGAGGGCGTTTACTCCCCAGGATGCCTACCGTTTCAATGGTGAGCTGTTGAACTTGACGGAACATCTGGTCGACAACTTGAACGAACGAGAAACCCAGGACCTGGTCAGGTATTCGCAGTCGGACGTCGACATCGCAAAGGCGCGTTCGCAGCGCGCGGCGTTGGCGCTAGCTGCATATCGCACTCGCTCGGGTGTAGTGGACCCGCAGGCACAGTCTCAGGCCGCTTTGACACTGATTTCGAGTCTGCAGGCGCAGCTGATCAGCTCAAAGACAGAGCTCGCCGGAATCGAGCAATACGCGCCGCAGAATCCGCGAATTCCGGTACTGCGGACGCAGATTGCGGCGATCGAAGGCGAGATCAAGCAATCACTCGGCAAGGTGGTGGGTGATCATCAGTCGTCGCTTAACGGCACTTCGGTTGAATATCAGCGTCTCTTTCTAGAGAGCGATTTTGCAGACAAGCAGTTGGCAGGGGCGCTTGCGCAGCTGGATCAGGCGCGCGACGAAGCTCGACGGCAGCAAGTGTATCTTGACCGCGTGGTCCAGCCGAACCTTCCCGATGCCCCGATTGAGCCCCGGCGTCTTCGGGATATCTTTGCCGTGTTGGTGCTTAGCCTTATCGCATTCGGGATTGTGAAGATGCTCGTGGCAGGTGTGAGAGAGCATGCTCAGTAGCGGCACGACCGGGCCAGGAGCGCAGGCCCGGAAAAGCCCGCTGGCCGTCAACCGCCGAGTCATTGGAGCGCTGTTTCTTCGTGAGATGTTGACGCGGTACGGGCGCAACAACATCGGGTTCTTGTGGTTATTCATGGAACCCCTGCTGTTCACCGTCGTGGTGATCTCCGTGAAGGCGGCGCGGATCGGTGTTTATGGAAGTGCCATTTCCAGCGTCGCGTTTGCGGTGACTGGCTGGCCGGCGTTGATGTTATGGCGGAATATGCCCAATCGCTGCTCAGGCGCCGTCAAGTCCAACCGCAGTTTGCTTCACCATCAGCAGGTCACGATTCCGGATCTTTTCATCGCCCGAATCGTGGTTGAGTTCATGGCCGCATCGACGAGCTTTGTGTTCCTGACTGCAGGATTTTGTGCCGTCGGAAAGCTCCAGCCGCCCGAGGATATCCTCAAGGTCGTGATCGCATGGATATTGCTCGCCTGGTTTGGCGCTGGGTTGGCTCTTACCGTGGCGGCGCTGACCGACCGGTTCGTCATCGTCGGTAATCTGTGGCGGCCAATGTCATACGTCTTGATGCCTGTGTCTGGAATCGCGTTCCTGGTGGAAAACCTGCCTCCGGCGTATCAAAAGATCATCTTGTGGGTTCCGATGCTCAATTGCGTGGAACTGCTTCGGGACGGCTGGTTTGGCAGCTTGTTTCACGCCTATTATGACATTGGTTACGTAGTTGTTTTCAACTTATGCCTGAGTTTCGTAGGATTAAGTCTCCTGCGTCAGATTGGCCTCACCCCGAGCGACGAATGATCAGGCTGACCAACGTTTCCAAGGATTACCTGACGAGAGCCGGGCCGCGCCGGGTGATTCACAATGTGAATCTTACGATCGAACCCGGAGAGCGTGTCGGTATTCTCGGTCGAAACGGCGCCGGGAAGTCAACCTTAATCCGTCTGATTAGCGGCGCTGAGCTCCCGACGACCGGGAAGATCGTTCGGAATATGTCGGTGTCGTGGCCGCTGGCATTTGGGGGAGCCTTTCACAGTTCCCTTACAGGCGCGGATAACGTGCGCTTCATTTGCCGGATTTATGGCGTCGATTTCCGGCCGCGGTTCGAGTTCGTGAGAGATTTTTCGGAGCTCGGGCTGTATTTGAATGAGCCGGTCGGCACCTATTCCTCGGGCATGAAGGCCAGACTCGCCTTCGCAATCTCAATGACCATCGATTTCGATTGCTATCTCATCGATGAGGTCATGGCGGTCGGCGACGCGCGCTTCCGTGAGCGCTGCAAGGTCGAGCTGTTCGAAAAAAGGCGCGACAAGGCAAAGCTGATAGTATCGCACAGCCATCAGTCCCTAAAAGGAAATTGCGATCGATTTCTGCTGATCGAGGATGGCCGGGTGGAGGAGCACGACGACTTCAACGAGGTCTATTTCCGCTACAAGCAGCTGATCGGTGAAGGTTTCGACACCGTGCAACAAATGGCTGCCGTTATCGAGAATGCTCCAGTGGCTGCTTTGAGAGAGGAGCAAAAGCGCCTTAAGCGGTTGCTGAAAGCTGCCGAGGAAGCAAAGAAAGAGAGCCAACAGGAGGCAATCCGTGGCGCTGATTGAGCGGCACCCGGCCATAGAGGATTACTTCGTCGAGCTTTCGCTTCCCGATGTGGCCGCTCGCGGAGGGGTGGCCGATATTTTCGAGCAAGGCCAGCTGATCCTCTTGAAGGACTTCCGGCTCGATTTCGACTTTGCTGCGCTCGGGAAACTTTCCAAGTCGACGGAGGAGATTCAAGACCTGGCGGTTCGCAAAAGACTCAAGAAAATGACAGCCCCGTTGTTCTTCGAGGGCGAGGCGCCGATCGAAAAAAAAGGCCAGCTGCTTTTTTCGGACCCGGTGCGCCAGGCGCTTTTTGACGTGCTGTGCCGTGGTGATCGGGATATCTTCGCCAGGGCCTCCAAGGCAATCAAAGCGGCTCACGAGGAGCTAGTGCGCCTCTTCGCGGTTTGTTTTCCAAATTACGACGCGTTTCGCTTCGTTCCGAGCGTTCGGCTGACACGAACGCTGTTCGAGAACCTCCACTGGGACAATCACTCGATCGACGACGATTTCCACCAGGCGAGAATCTTCACCAACCTCGATGCCCGGCCCCGTATTTGGCACGTCGGCCATCGGTTTCCGGACTGGATGCGGCTGCATTACGACGAATACAACCTTGGCCGGTTCGCTGGACAGGATCCCAACCTGCTCATCGATTTCGTGACGGGCGAGGTGCTTGGGGGGACGCGCAAGACCTGGATGGACAGAGAGCCTCGCCACAAGGTCGCCTTTGACCCCGGCGAAGTCTGGCTGGGCGAGTCACGTATGATTTCGCACCAGATTTACTACGGCGAGGCGGCGATGGTTTACATGTGGTTCGTGAACGCAGCCTCGATGGCTGGCCAAAGCAGCCGCTTCAATCAGCGCGTCGAGGATTTGCATGATGAGATGCGCAAGCGAGCACAGGCGACGGTAGCTGCCTAAGCCGCGGGCGTGCCGCTTGGCCGAAGATCTCGATCACCTGCCGTCGAAGCCTGTCATGCGTATACCGCTCCCTCAGCTTGTTTTGCGCTCGCTCGATCATCGATGCGCGATAGTCGGGCCGGTGGATCAGCCTCATGGCCGCCTCCGCCCAGTCTTCGCAGCCAGTCGCAAGAACCCCTGCCCCGTCCGCGCAGGCGCGTTGGTAAACCGGCAGATCCGACGCAATCACCGCCATTCCCGCGAGGCTGTACTCGACCCATTTCGTATCTGCCTTGCAGCGATTGAAGGCGTTGTCCTCGAGCGGCGCCAGGCCGACCCACCACCCAAGCGAACGCAAGAATGAACGGAACTGCGCGTAATCGGCCACCGATGGAAGGTGGCGCACTCTCGTGCCAAATCGAGCCAGCTCCGGGGGCATCTTGATCGTGCCGAAAATCTCAACGTTGAGCCCGGGCACCAGCTCCATCATCTGGCAGATCGCGGGCAGGATCATGGCAAGATCAGCGGTATGCCCGGCCGTTCCCATGTAGCCGATCACCGGGGCCGTTGCCGGCGGAAGAAATGCACCCACCTCATCGGCCGAAACAGAGCAATAGATCTCGCCGGCGATGATAGGAATGCTGATGCCGTGGTCCTCCATTCGGCGGCCCAGCTCTTCCGTTGAGACATAGCAAAGGTCGCTCGCTTCGATGTTATCCCGGAGCGCCTTCAGCCGTTCCGGGCTGTTATAGGCTTTGAACTTGGCGGTACCCAGGCTTTCAGGAACTGCCAGAAGATCGTCATCCAGATGGAAGATCACGGGAATACCGGCCTGCCGGGCAAGTGCGACCCAGTCGCTTCCGCGTTCAGACGTGTAACGCGAAAGGATGAGCACGTCCGGCTGCTGCGCGTCGAAGGCCGCTTCGATTTCGGCGGTATCAGCACGATGACCCTCAAACGCGATTCGGAACGGTGCCTCCGGAGTTCGCGCGAACGCGTGACCGAAGCTGATCATCTGGGTGGCTGTGGGGCCGCTCTTCCCATCATAGACGACCAGCCCGACCTTGCGCCGGTCCTCAGGCTCAACCGTGCTCATGCGGTTGCTTCCACGAGCGAGTCGTGGGCAAGCACGGCCGGCCGCTTCCTTTTAACTTCAGGCGAAGCGCCGGAGGCTTCGAGCGCCTCGCCGCGATTTCCACCCAGGGCGGCGATGATGAGCCGAGCGAAGCGACGGTACACCTCCGCCGGGTCCGACGGCATCTTCAGACGGCGGAGGAACGCCTGCTGCCGATCGAGGATCACTTCAGGCCGCAGCTGCACGTCCCGCTCAAAGCCCAACCAGTCCTCAAGCGTGCTGATCTCCGTCAGTCCCTCGTAATTCCTAGCGTCCATGATTCCGTACGGATCGCGCCAAACGGCGACCGGAATGCCCGCCAGCACCATATCAAAGATGATCGTCGACGGCGCAGAAATGCCGAAGCGGTACCGGTTGAGGTTGAACCTGTAGAGGGGCAGCATGTTAAGCTGAACGTTGGCCGGAAGGGCGACCTTGTTCTTTAGGACATATTGGCCGCCCGGATGCGGACGGAGCGTCACAGTTTCTCCTCGAGACTCCAGCTTGCCGCAAAAATTGAGAAAGATGTCCATGAAGGAGGTTTTGTGGTCGCCCGACGCTCGCAGACGCACCGAATGCATGTTTTCGCAGACCAGGCCTCCGCCTCCCGGCGCAGCGGTCAAGTCCCCGCTCTGCCGCCCCAGAAGCGTTGGCGGCCCCGTCACGTAGAGCTTCGAACGTTGCGATGCGATCAGCGAGGTTAGCGCCTCCGCTTCGAACCAGCTGCATACGATATCCGCTCCGAAGGAGACGTTGCGCCCATGGCTCATCACATGCTCGCGGCTTTGCAGAAACCCGATGCACTCCAGGCCATGCTGGAGGGTGATACGTACATAGCTCTGGGGAGCGATCCGGAAAACTCCGGACGTCTCGTGATGGGCGGGGAGATTGGATTCGCTCGCCGCGAAGATGACGCCGCTGCCGTCCCCCAGAACGGCATGGGCTTCGGCCGGAGTGTCGTAGAGATAAAGCGAGGAGCCGGTGTCGCTGGCGAGCGCAGCCACCTCACTCTGCCAGATTTTCTGCCGGTCGCGCTTCAGGAAGGCGCCGGACACAAGCAGCCCAATGCGCGCTTTGGTTTCGCGAGCGGCGAGGTAGACCAGTGGACGCAGGATATTAACGTCCTGCACGAGATTCAGCAGGAAAAAGACGCTGCGGCCGCCACCAATCGAGAGGGGCGACGGCATCAAAACAACTCCCGAACCAGCGTCACCCGGCCAAGAATCTCCTCCCACCGCTGCGGCTGAAGGTAGCCCGGCCCAACCGGGTCGATTCCTTCACGCGGCGTGTACGGCCCCGATAGCTGCGCCGTGCACCGCGTCGTGCACCAGTTTCGATAGCCGGCGCGCATGAGGTCAAGGCCGATCCGAACGTCTTCAGCGGCCGCTGCGCCGGTGCCCGGCACTCCCGGAAGCTCGACAAGCGCCCGGCGGCGCCAAGCGGTGAACAGCAGTGTGTTGGCCAGGACGGGATAGTTTAGTCCGGGGAGTGCCTGTAGTGTGTCCGGTTCGCCGAACGCAAGCCGTGGTCCGCTGGCGAATGACACACCAGTCGGGAACAGGCCGCCGGACGCCGGTTGAAGGACGACATCTTTCTTTATGATTTTCTCGCTCAGCAATGTGCAGCTAGCCGATCCGTAATTCTCGTTGCTCAGAAGCAGGTCGACGATGGCGATCAGCGCGCGGCGATCCGCCAGCTCGATCCGGTCGCTGATGGTCACCAGTGTCTCGTGGACGGCATCTCTCGCCAGTTCTTGCAGACGGGCATTCGCGCCAACGAAAGCCGCTCCCGTCTCGCGACACGTGCGTTGGATGCCCAAGCTTGCTTCAGCATCCCCGGGGCAATGTCTGACGAACAGTTGAACGTCCTTGCCCAACTCAGCTCGCAGAAATCCGACAAGTCGATTCAGCTGCCGTTCGTTGGAGGCGTCCACAAGCACGCTTAGCGGGCCCAGACTGGCCGAACTCAGCTTTGCGGCATCGGCTGCATCCAACCTGCCCAAGGGTAGTGCAGCGGGTGACCGAATCGCGATCGCCAAGGGAACGGGGGCAACGTCGGCAGGGGCGGTAGTCGCCATCTGCGCCTCGCTGCGCCGAAGCACCGGTATTGCGGCCGTGGGATCGAAATCGGCGGGAACGGCAATCGACCAGCGGGGCTGGTAAGTGGCCGCTTCAGCGACGAGATAGGAGCCGATCATCGACGCGCTTTGGATGCCCTCCAGGCGGCGCGACACAAGCGCGCTGATCGTTGGCACGAACTCCCTCGGCAACAGTAGCTGGAGACCGCCGCGCGGGCTCCCGGGAGTAGCGCTCAGCGGGCCGGGTTCAGCATTGAGAGCGATTCCAAAAACGCAGGTCAACCATTCCGCCAATGAGGTGAGGAGCGGGTCGTGGTCTGGCCTGGAGTCTGCACTGATCGAAATGGCCGTGATGGATCTGGCGGGCCAGTTCTCGCCCCCGATGGCCTCCTGCAAAAGCGCGTCGGACAGGGCCCAGAAGTCGTCGATCGGATTGGGCTGGGTTTGGAGTGCCTTGAGTTCCACACCATGAAGGCCGCCGGGCAATAGCGACGGGAACGGCAGCAGTGTGAACGCTCGGGCAATTCCATTCCGGTCCACTAGTGCCAGCAGCAGCGGCATCTGCGGATGGACCAATTCCAAGTCGTGAATCACCGGGCCAATCGGCGGGAGTTGGACGCCCTCGCCCAGCATCCGGAGCTCAGCCGGGGCCGTAGCGAAGGCCTGATAGGCTCGAACGGACCGGCCGATTGAATCCGGAGCCGCGTCTTCGGCCCCTACAAGCATTAGCCGAAGCCGCGACGGGCCGGCAAACCAGGCATTTTCAATTCGTGTCGGGCCGGCCTGGAACGCCATTGCTCCGCACGACACACTCGCCTGCTCATTCGCCACGGCCGTCGAAGGCTTGAGGCAGAGCAGCTTAGCGTAGGCCTGCAGCGCCGCCGTCACGTTCACGCTATCCGATCCCGCAGGAAGTGCTGCCAGAGCCTCAAGGCTGAAAGGCCCGGTGAAGTCGCCGTCGGGTGTCGCCGGGGCGGCCTTCGGGAGGGCGGCTGCCGGATCGAAGCCCTCCGGCCGATCGATGATGGGGGAGGGTTGCACCGGCTTCGGCTGCTTCGGCTTCGGCTGCTGCTCCGCGGGTGGGATGCTTTCGGGAGCGACTGCTGGCTGATCGGCAGCCTTGGCGACGGGCTCGGCTTTCGCTTTGGTGGTTTGCGGCGGCGGCGGCGGCCGCTTCGCCTGTCGTCCTAGGAGAGCACCGAATCTTAGGTAGTGTTCGCGCGCGCCCAGTCCGCTCATCGCCACGTCGGGATAGGCCGACGCGTACCAATCAGCATCGAAGTCTGGTGGCAGCTTACGTGCCATTGCTAGGAGGTCAGGCTCACTAAAACGGTAACGTCGGCCGCCTGTTGTGTCCCCGTGGCCGAAACGGGGCTCGCCCGCTCTGCCGCCTGGCGGAGCATGCGTTCCACCCTAAGTGCGTCGAGCGCCGTGCCGAGTGCAAAATCCAGCGAATATTCGTTTATCCCATACACGGCACCCGTTGCATACAGTTCCCACGCCGCGTCGAGGAAGTCGGCGCAGCGCTCGTCCTTCAGGTCGACTATCAGATTCTTGCCGGGCACCTGCCCGCGAGCGGCGGTCGAGCGCCCGAATGTCTGGAATAGTCGCCCGCGAATGCTCTTCTGCAGCTTTGGCCATTGCCTTTCGAAGGCGGTCGCGCCGTTGCGCAGCAGCACAGCGTAATCCGATCCTTTGAAACGGGCGATTATCCGTCGCAGGCAGTAGAGGTCGTAGCCGTCCCGAAAGCGCGGATCATGAAGGTCACGGATTTCAGCCCACCGCAGGAGGGTTTGCAGGTAGGCCGTATCGGCTGGATAATCGCCTTCGACATTGACGGTCTTTGCCGCACCTTCGGAATCGAACTTGCCAGTCGTGACCAGGTATTTGACTGCGTTCGGCAGCCCTACCTGGCGCAGAAGATCGAGGCTGGCAGCGGATTCCTCCGTTTGCGCCGCCGGTCCACAAAGGAGGATCGAGGGTTCAGGCAAATTCTCTCTCTTCCAACTCCAGGAGCAGCTGCCACGCTATGCCTTCGCGAATCTCGTCGATCGAGAATTGATTGTAGGCGACGTGCGCCAACCACGGATCTCGATCGGGATATGCCGGCATCTCGATTTTTGAGAGGTCGGTCTCGCCGATGGGTGCGGCGGCGCTCGCCGGATTGACGAATACCGGCGTGCCCAGGCACGCAGCCTCGATCGCGACATTCGAGGAATGGGTCACCAGCGCGTGCGCCGTTTTGAGCGCGGTCTTGAGCGGCACCGCAGTCTCGCCCGGCCTGGGCTTCTCTCGAACAATAATCGGACGCTCGGTGAATTGAGCAAGCGCATCGAGCGTCGTCTGAAGCCAGTCGGCGCAATTGTGAGCCGCCATGAAATAATCGGTTGGGGGACAAACAATGATTTCGCGGCCCGACTTTTGCCACGGCCTGACTTCAACATCCAAGCTGGCAATGCGGTCTCGCGGACACTTGCGGATTGGCCCCGCCTCGTAGCGGTTGCGCGTGATCCTGTAGGACTTGCCGTGGCCGCGGTCGAAATACGCATGGTCGATGTAAAAGAAGTACATCAACCGGGCCTTCGCTTGCGCGAGGATGCGGTCGCTGTCGCGCAATACGCCCCACACCACCGGGATCTCGCTCAGGGTTTCCGGTTCGTCTTCCGCATAAGCGAGCCTGCAGCCGGTTCCCTGGGCGAAGGCGCGGATCACTGGATTGCCGCCTCCGCCGCGGTTGAGAAAGGCGCTTAGCATCCACGGTTGGAGCTGCGAGGCCGGAACGCGGACCAGCAAATTTGTCCCGACGACACGCCCGCTGGGCTTGTAGGCTTCCAGTCGAAGGAGCTTGGGAGCAGGCGTCAGCATTTCCCCTGGAAGCCTGATTTTCAGCGGCTCATCGGTTGCGCATAGACGGGCCGAGCGGCGCTCGATGACCGTCGACGGAAGCGGGTTGCGGTTGAACCTGATGACGAACTCATCCCCACCTTGGACGCGCGGTATGTCGACGGCTTCCTCGTCCGAGTTCGCGAGCTGGACGGTTGTAGTCCGCTTCGGCCACTGGTTACGGGGCGCTGCCGCGGGCGGATTCCTGCACAAGCCAAGCTCGGTCACGTCAAGCGCGAGGAGCTGGGACGCGCCAGCCGACTCCTTCTTCCTCCACGAAGCCTTGACCGCTTCCGTGTGGGCATAGTCTCCCGCCCGACCGAAGAAGCCGCTTCCCCACAGGAACACCGGATCGTCGCTGCTCTCGACCTCGTCCTCGTTCTGCGACAAGAGCCGCGCAAGATTCTTGGTGACAAACATCGTCTCTAGGCAGTCCCGCCTCAATATTGCCGGGCCGGTAAAGACGACGAGAGGTGAATCTGCTGGCAAGCGGTTTAGCAGCTCGGGCCGTTCGCAGGGTCCGGAGATCTTGACCAGTCCATACCATGGCTCCCGTCGTGCTTGCCCCGCCGCGATGAGAGCCAGCTCTTCCGTCGCGAACGCCAGCACGACAGCGCAGCGAATGCTGCGCAGCGCGAGCAGTTGGACAAGGCCAATATGCGCAGTGAGGTCTGCGGGGCAGCTCAATTGGGCGACGATGACGACCTGCGGCTTGGAGACGTCCGGCACCTGCTCCCGCTGCGATACTGTCCATCGGGACCATTCCTCTTCGACGGCAACGAGTAAATCCGGTCTGCTGCGCAAGAGCTTTCGCCAACCCAGCATCTGAGACGAGAGAGCGTCACCCGTCATCGAACGAGCTTGACGACATTGGCACTGAGATTGTCCCAAGTCAGGTGCTCTACTGTCGCTCTGACGTTGCCGGTTAAGTCATAGGCGGATTCGATCATCGCCGCGATGTCTTCAGGCGACGCATCCAGATCGAAAACAAAACCGTTTTCGCCGTGGCGGATGATCTCGGAGGCGAATCCGGTCCTGCTTGCGACCGGTACGGCATTGCTCATCATCGCTTCCACCAGAGGAATCGGGCCGCCTTCGAGCCGCGACATCGACAGGAACACGTCGAACCTTGAATAGATTTCGCCGTATTCGCTGTAAGGAGCAGTCATGTACGTGAAGTTCGTCAGCGTCCGCATTTCCTCAAACAGCGCGTATTGATTCCAGTTTCGGCCAAGCAGCAGGAATTCTCGGTGTGGGAGGAGCCTCATCACCTCGAGCAGGACGTCTGGATTTTTCCGTTCGTAGAAGGATGAAGACAGGCCGATAACGCCATTTTCGCGCTCGTGGAACCGGAACAGGTTTGGGTCGGCTGCCCCTAGGATTACTACCGTCTTCTCTTCAGCCAGTCCGCGCTCCAGCCAGATCTGACGGTTGGATTCGCAGGTGAAGATGACCTTTGTCGCACGATCGAACGCGAGCAGCAGGTCCGCAATGGAAGCTGGCGTTTCGACCCGCGGATGCGTGTACCAGACCAGGATCTGCGCATCCTTCAGCTTGTCCGATTCCCTGTCCAGGAAGGTTTCGAACAGGGAATGGTGCGAGAAGAAGTAGTACTTCGCGTCGGGCCCGCGATCAGGATAGTAGACGACCTTCCAACTCGCTGATTGCCGTGACCCGATCTCTCGACAGATCGCGTCGAGAATCCATCCACGCGTCTTCCCGTGAACGACAAAAGCCCAGTCGGCGCTTCCGTCACCGTTCAGCCGCTCCGGGTAAGGACCCGCCTTGATCGCGCTTCGCTCTGAAGCCGATTGCGGAGCCTCGAATTGCGACAAACCGGCGTACAAGAGTTCCGAGGTCGTAATGACGGGTATTCCAAGCTGCTCTGCCTCCGCCGCAAAATGCCTGGCAACTGGAGCATCGAGCCGTTCGACCACCAAGGCCGAGCAGTCCCCGAGCGTGTTGCGCATCCCTCGTGGCCTGCCCGTGTAGAAGCGTGGCATGAGACGCGACAGCCGTAGGACGTTCCAGTACCGCGGGTCTTCTTCGAGAAGCTCCGTCGAGACGAGCAGGATGTAATCCAGCCCATCATAATTCTTAATCTCCTTCGCGAGTGTTGTCGCGGTTCCGACGTGGTCGCCGGGTTCAAGAACGATCAGCAACTTGTCCCTCTGCATCGTCGGCCGGCGCGTATTTGAAGTCGCGATTGCGGAAGCGAGCACGTTCGCCCACAGCTTGCCTATACGCTCCGGGGTATAGCGGGGGAGAATTCGCCTGGCTTCCTTAAGGCGCGCTGGTACATGGCGCCCGCGGCTAGGGCCAAGGCACGAACGGAAGGCGTCCTTCATCCGCCCGATTGTGATGGCCTCGTCGAATTCGGAGACCGCAGCTCCCTTCGACGCGATCACCGGCACGTCAGCAGCGAACGCCTGGAGCACGCGTGTAGACGATTTGATCTTGCTAAAGTCGTCGTCACCCGACGTGAGCAACGCCGCATCTGCGACGGCCAGTTCCGAGTAGACCGTCGGTGCAGACCAGGGCAGGTAACGGGTCGGGAAGCCGCAGCCGTGAACCAGCGCGCGATACACCGGCTCGCTGTTGCTGATGACGATCAGTTCAAGGGGGATCGTTTCGTTGACCGCAGCCAGCGATTTCAGGGCAGGCCGCAATGTGTAGATGCCGAAATTGCTGTGGCTGGCGCCGTAGTTTCCGAACCAAATAACGCGCTTGCGGTCCCGACTTGCGCTGGGCGTCGGCGGCGGGAGCCGCTCCGGGAGCGTCAAGCCAGTTACTGAGCGATATGTCGCCCGATAAATATCCCAAGTCTCGGCAATGTCTGGAATCACGTGGACTTGCAGATCGCTGACGCCATTGTCCCGCGCGTACCCTTGGATGCGATCGGCCATCTCCGCACTCGGCACCGTCACGCCGGCAAGGAACGGGGCAATGCCCAGGAAACGGAGGAGATTCACCCCGAACTCGTTCTTCACATAACCCGGGGCGAGCATGTCGTCACAGAAATCCATGAACACCGGGACATCGTAAAGCGTAGCCTTGGCGACGAGGTCCGGGATCGTCTGGTCGATACGCTTGACGATCACGATCGCGTCGAGGTGCCGGACTTCCTTCAGCAGATCCAAAGTCGAAGTGAAGTATCGATTGTCGAATTGCGGCGCGAGAACGCGCGTGAAGTGGAAGCAGCGGTAGCGGATGCTCGCGGAATCCACTTCGACCGACTTGATCAGCCACCCGATCCTTTTGGGCCGAATTCCCACGACGTCGTCCATCACCGACAACACCGAGGCGGCCTCGAATTGCAGGCTAACGTTCATCGAGAATCTGGTGCCCCGTTCAAAACTGAACGTCGGAGCCGATCGGCCTCCCCGAGACTAGGCCGATCGAGATAGACAATAGAAGGATTCATCACGCGTTCTGTGGCTATCCAGCCGACCTGCTCTCGCACTTGATCTATCGCTTATCGATCAAGCCGCTGCCGCCGGGGCTGTTGTGCGTAGATTGGGAACGGTCAGGCCCAGCTTCTCGATAGTGCACGCCTGACATTCGCACCGGTGCGTCTCGATATTCCACTGCTCAAAAAGCGCCCCGCCACCATAGACGATTTGGTGGCTGACGGTTTTCGGATTGGCGTACCAGACAGCTCCTGGCGCAAACTCGATCTCATGAAGCGCAGTCGCGGGCTTCAACGGGCCGATGCCGCGCAGACCGGCAGAACGCAGGGGCACGCTGGGGGATTCTCCAGGATGCTTGGTCTTCAGTATCTCCTCCACATCTTTTCGGCTATCACGGCAAATGTCGCCAAAGCTTGGCCCGACCCTCCACACACGCGGGCGAATATCAAAATTCAGCACGGACATTAGTGAAATTTTGCCGCACTCTACTTCGTAGGTGTCGTAGTGAAGCGGCTCGTTTTCGGTAATCATCGGCCGGTAGGACCGCGCGGAGACGGACGGGAGGTCGTATCCAAACAGCTTCCGAGTGAGTTCCGTCATCCGCTCACCGGCTCGATCGTAGGCCTGTTCGAAGGCTTCGCTCTTCGGCAGTCCGCGATTGAACTTTTCCTTGAACTTCCGCCGCTCCGTTGACAGCCCCTCTCGCAGCCCGCTGAGGATCGGCTCGCCAATTGCGTTGTCAACGACAATCACGCCGGGAGATTCGTAAACGCTGCGCGCTTCCTGCTGCTTCTCGGGCATCGCGAGTTCCGACAGGTCTTCCGGGCATGAGATCACGATGACGGGCGTCAGCAGCTGGTCGGCTGGGCGAAATATTGTCTGTGCCTTCATAGTGCGAACTTTAATTCCCGAATGGTGCGTGCCCGACTGGAACGCGTCAGCTCCGCATCTCTGCCAGATCGAATTGATCGTACAAGCTTCGATGGACAATGATCAGTTCGATCGTCGCTTTCCTCGTCAATAGCTGATTGAAAATCAAATAGCCGTTGTCCTTAAGCTTCTCGGCCAGGAGCATGATTTTGGGCAGGTAGGTGATTGGGTTCTCGATTCCCTTGACCTCAAATTCCGTCACAATCTGCTTGGGACGGATGTCGGTCTCGTCCATCACTTGCGTAAGAACATCATCCGCGACTCCCTCAACGTCCATCTTGAGAATGTCTATAGACTCATGACCGTTCTCGTCCATGAACGACGCCAGAGTCCTGCAGCGGACTACCTCGTGCTTCCCTTTGCGATGGATAGGATAAAGGGATGAATTGAGCTTTTTCCTGCTCGTGTAGAGTCTCAACTCGGCATCTCGGGTGTAGATTCCTTCCTTTTGGAAAATCAGCCTCTCGTCCCCTTGGCGCTCGGCCATGAATTTCTCGACGGTTGAGGTCGGGTCGTACATGTAGATCGGAACTCCGAACCGGTCGGAGGCATCTACGTCGAAGCTGATGTCGTTGCCGATTCCGAATGAGTAAATGATCGGTCTTACGCCGGCCGGTAAGCGGTGGATAAGGTAGTTACCAACCTTCGTGAAACGCGCGCTGCGCGACGTATAGGAATCCGAAAACGCGGCCTGGAACAACAACAGCAAGACCTGCCACACCGGAGACCAGTGTTTCCCCCCTGGCCGCATCAGGCAGAGGCGGAAGACTTCCAGGATTTCTTCGTCGCTGAACCGTTTGCGAAGATAGTCATTGCGTTCAAGAAAATCGCCGTCGACAGCTTTGCTGAGGCTGCGCTCCGCCTCCTTCAGCAGATCGGTGATTTGTGAATCGAGACTTAGCGGTTCAATTACGACCTTGGTCATGATTCAATTGAATTCCACTCTCGAGCCACCTCGAGGAGTCCTGTTTACCACCGCTCGGCGCTCATTGTCTCAGGACCTGCGGCGTTAGCGCCCTCCCGCCTGTCCGGCAAGAGTGGCGCAAGGAACTCAGTGATTTAGCCGAAGCTTCCACAGGCACCTCGGCCCGCTTGAGGCTCTTTGAACATTGCTTTGGCCGCGTTTTCTTGCCTAAAGCCGCAAGAAGGAATCGCTTCATCCGGAAGCGGGCAGGAGCGCGATAGTTGCGGGCATCGATGGCAACGACGAAAATCGGTAGCGGTTCAATTGAGGGGCCGGTGCAGGAAGACAGAATTGACCCGGGTGTGCTTCGGGCGGAAGCTCACCAGGAAGAGCTGAAAGCGCTTAGGCAGTCGCTGCAGGAGCAGCGGCGCGCCAACACGCTGCTCAACGCCCAGGTGCAGATGCAGACCGAGGCTCGCGAGGCGATGGAAGCCCAACTGATCGAGGCCAACGCCGAGATCGCGGATAGCTGGGACCATCGCAAAGAGATGGCGAGGGTCATCACCGACCGAGACGCCAAGCTCACGAAAGCGAACTCGGAAGTTGCGCAAGTGACATCGGAGCTCGAGAAGGCGAGATCGGAAATTGCGGAAGCGAGATCGGAGATTGAACTCTTGCGCCGGCGGATTGACGAGCTTCGGGCAGAGAGCGCTGTAAACCGCGAGCGTCAGCAGCGAACCGCCGAGATGGTGGTCAATCGCGATGGGAAGATTTCAGTGTTGAGGACGCAGATCGAAGAGCTCGCGGGGGCCGTGTCCAACCGCAATGGCAAGATTGCGCAGTTAAAGGCGGATATTCACGCTCGCTACGAAGAACTGGCCACATTGCAGCGGCACATCGACAGGACAAGCCTGTCCGGCCGAGCCAAGCGGCTGAAGCGCCGACTTGCTCGGCTATTCCGCAGCTAGTTCTAACGAGCTCCGCACCGCCAGCAACCCGCGCCCGG
>Ga0157371_10000856_pt1 | contig 34784 bp, 21 predicted proteins | sample C45metaG_FD_113462 | JGI IMG/M metagenome (GOLD analysis project Ga0157371, IMG submission 113462) | Corn rhizosphere microbial communities from Kellogg Biological Station, Michigan, USA - C4-5 metaG | ecosystem: Host-associated > Plants > Roots > Rhizosphere > Soil | place: USA: Michigan... | reverse complement strand
CTCGGCGTCATATTTCAGGTTGGGCGGGAACTGCCAGAGCATGGGGCCGAGCTTCTCCCGCAACTCCAGCACGCCGGAGGCAAGGAAATTCGCCAGCGGCTTTTCCACCTCACGCAGCCTGCGCACATGGGTGATGAAGCGCGGCGCCTTCACGGCGAAAACAAAGCCGCGCGGCGTATCGCGGTACCAGCTTCGCCAGCTGTCGGGACGCTGCAGCGAGTAGAAAGAACCATTGATCTCGATGGTATCCAGCTGTCGCGAGGCGTAGTGCAGTTCCAGCCGTTGCGGAAGGTCTTTCGGATAGAACCTGCCTCGCCATGGCGGATAACGCCAGCCGGAGATGCCGATACGCAGTTTGGCCATGGAAGATTCCGCGAGCGCCATGCGTCACGAACGACGCTACAGCGCCGACCGTCATTCCGCGATGAAAAGGGAGATACCCCGCCATTCATTCTGTATTCCTGCTAACGGAATCCTCATTGGCCGTGCATGATGCTGACGCTTCGTCAGCATCGGAGCTCAGGATGGCTGCAGAACCTTTCAACGCCTACACGTTCGGTTTGGAGGAAGAGTTCTTTCTGGTCAGTCGCAAGACGCGTCGCGCTCCATCGCGCGTGCCCAAGGGATTCCTGAAGCTGTGCCGACAACGCTTCGGCGCCTATGTCGACCACGAATTGCTGCAATCTCAGATCGAGATCTGCTCGCCCGTATTCGACCACGTGGCGATGGCGCACATGGAGATGAAGCGGTTGCGTCGTGGCGTCGCCGAGCTCGCGGATGCCGCCGGGTTAAGGCTCGTCGCGGCCGGTACGCATCCGCTCAGTGCCTGGCATCAGCAATCGCACACAGAAAAATCGCGCTACGAACGCATCATCGATGACTTCCAGATGATCGGACGCCGGAACCTGTTATGCGGCCTGCACGTGCACGTTGCGTCACCGGCGAATGTCGATCGCGTCGCGTTGATGAATCGCCTCATGCCATGGCTTCCGTTGTTTCTTGCGCTGTCGACCTCGTCGCCTTTCTGGAACCGCCGATGCACGGGTTTGCTCAGCTATCGACAGTCCGCCTATGACGAATGGCCACGCGCGGGCATACCGGACTTCTTCGCCGACGAGGCCGAGTACCGAACCTTTTGCGAATTGCTGAAAAGGGTTGATGCCATCAAGGACGCAAGCTTCCTGTGGTGGGCAATCCGTCCCGCACAGCACTATCCCACGCTCGAGCTGCGCATCGCCGACGCCTGTACGCACCTCGATGACGCTCTCGCGTTGGCCGCACTGTTCCGCTGCCTGGTTCGTGCCCATGTGCGCAGGCCTGAACTTGGCATGGCTCGAACCGCCTTGACGCGCCGGATAATCGACGAGAATCGTTGGCGCGCAAAGCGCTTCGGCCTCGACGCGCGTTTCATCGACGAGCATGCTGGCGAAGCGGTCGAGTGCGCGCGCGTGCTGGACGCCGCGATCAAGCTTGTATCGGAAGACGCGCAGCAGTTCGGCTGCGAGGCATCGTTGCGACACCTCGGCACGATCTTTGCCCGCGGCACCAGCGCACACGAGCAACTGGCGCTCTATCGCAGCTTGCGGGAAGCGGGATCGAGCAAGGCCGATGCGCTGCGTGCGGTGGTTGATTGGCTGGCTGAAACCAGCATTCCCGCTTCAGCAGAGTGAGACCTAGGGAAATCGTGCTCTATGCTTCCTCCGAAATGCTTCCTCCGAACAGGAGGGGGTTATGGAATCGTCATCAAGGGTTGCGCTTGGCATCGTCGCTGCCGCTGCGCTTTTGCTGGTGGGCTACATCGCGTACAGCGAGTTTCAGCGCCAGCGGGACATTGCCGAAGCTCAGGCCGCGTTGTCGGCCATCGGCGAGCAGGGTAGGCAGCTCGCCCAGCAGTTCCAGGCGGATACAGTACGCAGCCAGCAAGCGCAGCGCGAGTCGGTGGCTATGTCGTGGAATCGCCGGCTGCTGACTGGCAATCAGCGCTGCGTCGGCGGCGTGGTGGTCGTGGTCGATGGCGCGACGTATACGCAGCTGGGGACGGTGGGCGATCCGGTGCGGTACAACGGCCGCTATGCGGATCGCCTGATCCGCTAGAACAACGCCAGCTGGCGCCGGCTGATTTCCTTGCGGGTCCAGTCCAGCTCTCGGATCTCATGCGCCAGGACGTGTTGCGCGATCCTGTTTTGCCGCATGCTGCCACCGGGCGGGATCAACCATTGCTGCCGGACGCGCCAGCCGGACCATTTGCCGGTGAGGTCGGCGTTACCCGCGTACAGATCTTCCCGCCATTCGCGTATGTCTTTCAGCGACAGTCGCTGACCGTTCGGCATCAGTAGGGCGTCGCCATCCAGACGCCAGTTCTTAACGCTCCAAAATCCGCGCATCACTTTCCAAGTCCTTGAATTTCCAGGCGGCACATGCCGCGAGGGTAAGGATAAGGGCAACTGTCAATTTCGCATAATGTATATTATGTCAATATTTGTAACCGCAACGATCGTTGGCATGAGTCAGGCTTTGGGGTTCGTGACCAAACGCAAAAGTTCGCGCTACCAATTGATTTTCCAGAAAAGTATGCGTTGTCTGTAACGGAAGCGCGGGCTATTTGGCCCTTCCTCTTCTATTCCACGCTGATCACGTGGCCAAAACAGGGTCGATCTGCCCCGAATGCATGGCACTCGCAGCAGGCATCCTTTTGCATGTATGCCACCTACCTTTAAGCTGATGCGGCGTAGCTTGTAGCGGCTATGGCCATCAAGCTGAGTTCACCAATCTCGCTTGACCTCGCAATGTTCGAAGGGAAAGTTGGGCGCATCTGGCTTCGCGGCTGGATCGACGATTCCACCCGGGTCGTCAAAAAGATACCGAAACCGTGATTGGCTCAAGCGCCAGGCAGGCGGTGGCCAACGCGTCGAAACACCTGGTCTTCAAGGTTATGACCGGCAGGAAGGAGAGCTGCTTATCGACAATCTGTCGGATTCGCTCTCGGGTCACTCCATGAACATCCCCGATAGCCTGCAAGGTGCTTTCATCCACGCCACTCCCGCCATAGCGCGCACGGAATATGTGGGCATTGCGCTCAACATGCGTTGACGCGTGGGCGCGACGACTCAATAGGTTTCCGGTATGCAGGATCTCCTCATCCAAGGTGCTTGCAACCCCGAATTCCTGTTCTTCGTCGGCGTTGTCCGTCGCAGAGGGCCGCGTGTCGAACGCGATCATTGGTTCCGGAACGCCGCACGCCGCGGCGATGGCTTTGATGTCCTTTGATTTCGGGATGCGATTGAAGTCAGGATTTTCCCAGGCCGTCACGGACATTTGCGACTTGCCAATGCGTGCACCTAGCTGCCCTTGGGTCAGGCGACCACTACGCCCCCTTGTGCGGGCCGCCTTGAGCCAAGCTTTCAGCGCTCGGCGCGAGGTAATCTTGGATTCGCTCGGCGGCTCTGTCAGGAGCAGTTCGTTGCTGATCCGCGGATGCAGGAACTTTGAGGCGTTCACCGCAAGCTCGTGGGCGGGATAGCCAGTGGCGGCCGAAAGCCGGGTTAGCTCATCTGGTGTTGGGGTCTCTTTGCGCTTTGCACTGGCCATCTTGGCCAGCCGGCCGCAGTCGATTGCGGCCTGCTCATGCAAGGGGGTCTGGCCACGCGCTGCAAGCCAGGCAAAGGCGAGCCAGTCCTTGAGGATCGCCCTTGCAGACTCCTCCGTCAGTTCCTTCGCTTCAACTCCGATCCATTCGTTCACCGCTGCATCCTTTCGTCAATTCGCGGCTTGGTCGCCAATACGTTCCCAGATCGCTGCCCGGCCGTGCCCATGTCGGACGAGTCTGCCATGATCCCGCCAGACTCCGCGAGGATGCGTTGAATCGACGAATGGTTGCGATCAAACAGCTGTGCGATCTGTTGCTGCGACTCACCCTTCTGCCAGCGCTTCCGCATCGCGGCCTTCTGGCTATCGCTGTAATAAATCCTCTCGCGGTACTTCGTCTGCAACACTCCTGCTGCTCAAAGCAGCGTCCAGTGTGTTGCACCCACCGAGTAAATCCGCCGTCGAAAGCTGACCCTACCCTACCCCCGATAACTTGACCTAATCGGCTACGAGAGCAAGGGCGCACCAGAAGATGCAATATCGCGGCTGGATGCAAAAAGGTAACTTGCATTCCGCCCCAGTTGCTGCATTGCAACTTCAATTTTCGTAAGTGCCCTTTGCGTTCTTCGTAATGGCGGGCTTGGCAGCATGTCGCTAGCTTTCATTGTGTTCCAAGCAAAGCATCCATTTGGCTACGCAACAGCAGTGCGGCACATCGTTCGCATGTCGCTGAAGGACCAGCGTGGCAACAGGCCGCAACGATTCAAAACGCTGTTGGAGGAACCGTGGAGACGTTCTTGCATCGTGCTGTTGCCAAAAGGCGCGCTCGCCACACTATCGGTATCACCTGCCGCAGTGCTTGCTCAAACCGCACCGTCCTCCACTTGGAGCAATGTGGGGATCGTCGCTGGCGGTTACGTCGACGTAGGGGTTCGCCGACCAAGACCATCTTCGCGGGCGTATCCACCAGCACGGCGGCATCATCGCTGTACAAAAGCGCGGATGGAGGCTCGACGTGGGCGCCGGTTACCGGCGGCCATGGCGCGGGCCTGCTGCCGTAACGCGGCTTGATTGGTCCAGACGGCAATCTGTACATCACCTACGGCAATGCCGTCGGCCCCAATGGCATGAAGGCTGGCCAAGTATGGAAATACAGCATCGGCTTGAATAGCTGGCAGAACATCACGTCCACCGATACGTACAACTATCCGTCCGGTTACAGCGGCTTGTCGGTCGGAGAAGTCGGGCACGGTCGTGGTGACGACCATGGATCACTGGTGGCCCACAGACACCATGTATCGCACCACCAACGGCGGCTCGACCTGGACCGACGTGGGCGCAAAATCCGTGCGCGATTCAAGCCTGTCGCGGTGGATCGTGCCGCAAGGGCAACCACAGGCACCCTTCGGGAACTGGGGGAAGTGGTGATCGACCCCTTTAATTCGGCGCACGCCATGTACGGCTTCGGTGGCGGCATCTGGGACACTTCCGGCCTCACGTCTGCCGATGCAGGGCAAGCGACTCATTGGAGCGTAGGCGCCAACGGTATCCCTGCTCTCGGCATCTGCATGAAAGCTGGGAATTCATCCCGACCTACCTCCAGCGAACATACCGCTTGAAACGGAGAATGAACTGCATGACATGCTGGCTGAGAAGTGCACTGCTGTTGCCGATCCTGATCGCCGCTGTCGCTGCCGCCGGTGCCCAGGAAGTCGCCCCTGCGCCGCCGATGGGTTGGAATAGCTGGGATGCTTATGGCTTGACCATCGACGAATCCGAGTTTAAGGCCAACGTCACGGAACTGGCCAAACTGCACGCCTACGGCTGGACTTATGCCGTGATCGATGAAGGCTGGTACATGGGCGAACCGCTCGGCGACAGCTTGCGCCACCGCAACTACGCCATAGATGAGCACGGCCTGCTGGTGCCTTCCGCGAAGCGCTTTCCCTCCTCCGCCAACGGCCAGGGCTTCAAGGCCCTCGCCGACTGGGTGCATGCGCAGGGCCTGAAGTTCGGCATCCATATCGTGCGAGGCATCCCCCGGCAGGCGGTGGAAGCGAATCTGCCGATTGCCGGCTCCCCTTTTCATGCGCAGGACGCCGCCGATACGGCCGACACCTGCCCGTGGGACGACGGCGACTACGGTGTGCGCGACAACGCGGCAGGCCAGGCCTATTACGATTCGATGCTGGCGCTGTACGCCCATTGGGGCGTGGATTTCCTCAAGGTCGACTGCATTGCCGATCACCCTTACCGCATCAGCGAGATCCGCCAGATCGCGGCGGCGATCAGGAAGACCGGGCGCCTCATCGTGCTCAGCCTGTCGCCCGGCCCGACCCAGCTTTCGCACGCCGCGGAGATCCGCCGGTACGGCCAGATGTGGCGCATCTCCAATGACGTGTGGGACGGCTGGACGTTCGTGCATGAGCAACCCGGCGATGACTTTCCCATGGGTGTCCGCAACACCTTCGATCGCCTGCCGCCATGGGCCGGGCAGGCCCGCGATGGCCGCTGGCCCGATGCCGACATGCTGCCGTTCGGTGAGCTCGCGCCGCATCCGGGATGGGGAGAGCCCCGTCATTCCCGCCTGACGCTGGACGAGGAGCGCACGCAGCTGACCCTGCTCGCCATCGCGCGCTCGCCGCTGATCCTCGGCGCCAATCTCACCCGGCTGGACGATGCCACGCGCGCGTTGATCACCAACAAGGACGTCATCGCGGTCGATCAGCACAGTCACGACAATCATCCGCTCGAACACCTGCCGACCAGCTTCGGGCAAGTACGCGTGTGGATGGCATCCGGCGAGGCCGGCGAACGTTACCTAGCCGTGTTTAACCTGGATGACAAGCCGCTGAGCCTGCAAACGACCTGGCGTCAGCTGGGCCTGACTCCGGGCAAGCATGCCGCTCGCGAACTCTGGAGCGGCGATCGCCTGCCGGCCTCCGATCACCTGCCGATCCGGTTGCCGGCGCATGGGTGCGTGCTCTACTCGGTCGAATAGGGCTGGCAGCTGCTATCGGACCCGTGACGAGGCGCAGGCGGACCAGTTTGATTACCTCGAACGGTTACACAACCCAATCATCCAGCGAAGGCTCGATGCCTGAGATCAGGCCGTCAGACTCTTAACCAAACCGTCCGTGGAAACGGGTGTGAAACCCCACAGCACAAACGGCGGAGTCATGTGGAGGACAGTGATGCGAATCGGATTGGTCTTGTTGGCAATCACCATGATGGCTACCCAGGCTCTGGCCGGATCCTGGCCAGACAGCAAGCGGGCGGCCGTGGTGCTGACCTATGACGATACGCTCCCCTCGCAACTCGACATCGCGATCCCGACACTCGATGCCGCCGGCTTCAAAGGAACGTTTTTCCTGATTGGCAACAAGATTACGCCAGAGCAGATTCCGCGCTGGCGGTCTGGCGCGGCCGAAGGCCACGAGCTCGGCAACCACACTATTCGCCATCCCTGTCCGCAGGCCAACTATCCGCCGGCGAAAAAGATCGACACCAGCGAAGCCTACGATGTCGGCACGATGCTGACCGAGATCCGCACGATGAACACGATGCTGACGGCGATCGACGGCAAGCTGCAGCACAGCTATGCCACACCCTGTGGTCAGCACCTGGCCGGAGGTATCGATTATCTTCCTGCGCTGCGCGCCAGCGGGCTGGTGCGCTATACCCGCTCCGCAGACCCATCGGAGCGTCCTTTCGACCCGATGGATGTGCCAGCCCGCTTTTTCCCATCGAACGCAACCGGCGCCGATCTGATCGCAGCGGTCCAAGAAGCTGAACGAAAGGGTGGGATGATCGTGTTGGGTTTCCACGGTGTGGGCGGCGACTACCTCTCCGTGTCCGCGAAGGCCCATGCTCAGCTCCTTGCCTACCTCAAAGCCCATTCCGAGACGATTTGGGTAGCACCGTTCTCGACCGTGATGGATTACGCCACCAGCCATCCGGGCCATTAGCGATCGGCGCGGCACGATCTCGAGTCCAGCCCCCGGACAAATTCAGAGAGATAATGCATCACCGTGATCAGAGCCCTTGAGATCGTGCAAGAAGACGCGCGATCTCAAGGGGCCCGAAGTGCAGCTCGGATCTCGGCTATGCCACGTCAGTTGGAAGGTATCGCAGGAGCGTCGCCTACGACGGAAACGACGGCCGAATCCAGCCCGCTCCATGCCGGCGCCCCCTCATGCCGCAGTCGATGGGCGGAATCGTTCCAAATCAGCCGGGTGACCGAGTATTTGCCCTGTTCGTAGTTGTAGGACGTCCCGTCGTCACGGAAAAGCGTGAAGCTGCCATCCGCTCCCGGGTACACCTTTACCGACTCGATCTTCTGCGTGTGCCGGACACCGCCTTCGTCCGTACCCATCGGCACAATGCTCCCTGCTTTCACGAACAGCGGCAGCGTATCGATGGGTGCATCCACGTCGACCGTCTGCCCACCGTGCAGGCGCTGGTTCGTCCAGTAGTTGTACCAGTCACAGCCTGCCGGCAAATACACCGTCCGGTGGGTGGTGCCTTGCTCCGTGACCGGAGCGACCAGGAACGCTGGCCCGTACATGTACTCGTCGGGGATGTTCGCCATGTTCGGATCGTCCGGAAAATCCATGAACAGCGCACGCATGTACGGCGCGCCCGTCCGATAGCTGCGATAGGCCACCGAATACGTGTACGGCAAGAGCCGATAGCGTAGCTTCAGGTATTTCGCCAGGATCGGTTCGGCCTGTTTGCCGTAGGACCATACCTCGTTGTGGTTTCTTTCCCCGTGCACACGCATCACCGGCTGAAAGGCGCCCCATTCGAACCAGCGCACGAACAGCTCGGGATAGTCTTCGTAGTTTCCGATCGTGTCGCGCGCGTCGGAGCCGTCGATCAAGGGTTTGTGCGCCGCGTGGTAGTCGGCGGGAATCAAGGGCGAAAAAAAGCCCGCGATGTCCGTGTCCCAGTACGGCAAACCCGTCGCGGTGAAATTGAGCCCCGCCGGAATGGATCGCTTGAGCATGTCCCAGGTTGCGAAAATATCGCTGGACCAGAAGACCGTGCCATTGCGCTGCGCGCCGAGATAGGCCGCACGGGCGAGAATCATCACCCTTCGGCTATTGCCAAAATCGCGCCGGAATCCGTCGTACACCGAGGCGGTATGAAACAACGGATACACGTTGTAGAAGCGTCTGCCCGAGCCGATCCAGAACACGTCCTTTGCCGGGTCGATGTCCGGTTCCGTTTCATCGAGCCATAGATAGTCGAAGCCATACGGCTTGATGTAGCGATCACGGATTTCCTGCCAGAACCACTTTGCCGCCGCCGGATTCGTGGTGTCGATATTCGGCCCGATGACCGCCTTGAAGCCGCCCGGATCCGGCACGCCATCTGACGTATGCACCAGCCAGCCTTTGCTGACGAGCATGTCGTAGAACTGCGATCCCTTCGAGAAGTGCGGCCATACGCTCAGCAGTGTGTCCACACCCATCGCATGCAGGTGCCGGTTCATTGCGGCGGGATCCGGCCAGCGTGTCGGGTCCAGGTCCAGGTTTCCCTGCCTGGTCATGTTGAGAAAATCGACCACCATTACGCCCAGCGGCAGGTGCTTCCGGTGGTACTCGTCGGCAACGGCCAGGATCTGTTTCTGTGTCGGGTAGATCGCCTTGCTCTGGATGTAGCCATAGACCCGCCGGGGCAGCAGGTGCGTCACGCCCGTCAGCCGTCGATAGCCTTCGTAAATCTCGTCGGCGCTGCTTCCCGCAATGACGAAATAGGAGACGCGATCGCCCACCTCCGATGACCAGACGTTCTGGCCATTGAAGCCGAGCCGTATGGTGGTCTTCGAAGGGTTGTCCCAGACCAGGCCGTAGCCGAGGCTCGACACCATGAAGGGAACGCAGACGCTCTCGCCGCCCAGCGCGGAATAGTCGTGCCAGCAATGGACCTCGTGATCGCGCAGGTCCATCCATCCCTTCTGCTGTTGCCCGAGCCCGTAGTAATGCTCGTTGGCGGGCGATTCGAACGTGGCGGCAACACGGAAGCTCTTTGTGCCTGCGTCTGCCGGCGTCGCCTCGGGCACCATTGTCCATGTGCGCATGCTCAACAGCGTCTTGCCTGCTGCGTCGGTGATCCGTAGCGCGTCGCTGAAGGTATGTGGATCTTTCCACCACCCGAAGTATTTTTCGCGCAGCCGGCGGTTCAGCGCGTCCAGGGGCATGCGCTGCGGGAGTTCGTCAGGCGCAAGCTCCCCGGGAGCCACCCGTACAACCATTTTCTTCGAACGGAACACGTCGCCGCCTGCTGCGTCGCGCGTATGCGTCCACCCTCGGGCGGACGGTTCGGCCTCAAACCCGTATCCGGGCGGGTTCATCACGGCCGCCCGGTCGACGCCGAACGTTACCCGCAAGATGTTTGGCGCGTAGGGTTCGAGTGAAATGGTCCGCCCGTCCCGCTGCAGCACGAGCGGAGCGTTCTGCGCTGAGGCGGTAACCTTCAACGACGCGCTCAAGAGCAGCGCGCAAAGTCCGCACGAAAACAGTTTATGCATCATGCAATGTCGTGCCCCATCATTCGGCCGATGCCGTTACGGAAGTCCGCCGTGCGCGAGTTTCCATCGTTTTGTTGTTCTGCCGGGAACCCATACAGGCGAGGTCCGGTTTACGACCGGATGTATCCGACCCAGAAGGCAGGGCTAACGCCAGCCGCCCAGGGTTGGAGGCAGCACCGCCCTGGCCTTGCCGACTGGCTGCGCCCCCTATGTGGAGGCGGCGCGCTTCGAGCCAGCATGCTTCACATCTGCTCCAGCTCCCTGCCCCGCGTCTCCCTGACGTAGCGAAGCACGAAGACCGTCGACAGCGCCGCGGCCACCGCATAGATGCCGTAGGTCGGCGCCAGTCCAATACCCACCAGCAGCAACGGGAAGGAAATGGTGATGGCGAAGTTGGCGATCCACTGCGCGGCGCCGGACACGGCCAGGCTGGAACCGCGGATCTGGTTCGGGAACATCTCGCCCAGCATCACCCACATCACCGGGCCCCACGACATGTTGAAGAACACCACGTAGACGTTGGCTGCCACCAGCGCGAGTGTGCCTATCGGCGGCGGCAACGCCAGCTTGCCCGCGGCATCGATGTGCGCCTGGGCGAACGCCCATACCACCAGCGCCAGCGACAACGTCATGCCCAGCGAGCCGACCCACAGCAGCGGCTTGCGGCCGATGCGGTCCACCAGACCCACGGTCACCAGGCAGGCGGCGATGCTCAGCGCGCCGGACACCACGTTGATCAGCAGCGCGTCGCTCTCGGAGAAGCCCACCGCCTGCCACAGCACGGCGCCGTAGTAGAACACCACGTTGATCCCCACCAGCTGCTGCAGCACGGCGAGCCCGATACCGACCCAGACGATCGGATGCATGCGGTGCGTGCTCTTGTCGACCAGGTCGGAAAGCTTGGGACGATGGCGGTCCTGCGCCAGCGAGCCGCCGATCTCGGCCAGTTTCGAGCGCGCGGTCGTCTCCCCGTAAAGGCGTACCAGCACCGCCTGCGCCTCCGCGTCGCGCTTGCGCATCACCAGGAAGCGCGGGCTCTCCGGGATGAAGGTCAGCGAAACCAGGAACAACGAGGAAGGCAGTACCTGCATCCAGAACATCCAGCGCCACGCATCCAGCCCCAGCCACAGCGCTTCGGTGGAGGCGCCCGCCGCCCTGGCCAGCAGGTAGTTGCTGAGAAACGCACAGAACAGGCCACTGATGATCGCCACCTGCTGCATGGTGGCCAGGCGCCCGCGATAGCGCGCCGGAGCCACCTCGGCGATATACGCCGGCGCGATCACGCTGGCGGCGCCCACCGCGAAACCACCGGCCAGGCGCGCCGCGACGAAGAACACCACGCTGGGCGCGGCGCCGGCGCCCAACGCTGACAGCAGGAACAGGATCGCTGCGGCGATCAGCACCGTGCGCCGTCCCTGGTAGTCGGCCGCCCGTCCGGCGAAGAACGCGCCGATGGCGCAGCCCAGCAGCATCGAGGCCACCTCGAAACCGATGCCGGCTGCGGTCGAGTGGAAGGCCTGCTTCAGCCCTTCCACCGTGCCGTTGATCACGCCGCTGTCGAAGCCGAACAGGAAGCCGCCCAGGGTGGCCACGCAACTGATCTGCACGATCAGCCGCGTGTTTTCCGCCTGCTCCAGCGAGCCGCCGGTATCGAATGTCGCGCTGTGCATTTCCACGATCGGATCTCCCCTCGCCTGTCCCGTTGCAGCGCCGACTTGCCTACACCCGCACCAGGTACTGGTTGACGAGGTTCTCGTAGCGCTCCTGCTTGCCGCTGCGCTGCGTAGGCTCGCCACGCGCCATGGCATGCGCGCGCAGATCATCCAGGCTCAACTTGCCATCGGCAAACGCGCGGCCGGTGCCGGCTTCGAAGCTGGCGTAGCGTTCGGCACGCCAGTGCTCCAGCGGCGACTGCGTGAGCAGTGCGTGCGCCACCTCGAGGCCTCGCGCAAAGGCGTCCATGCCGCCGATGTGGGCCATGAAGAGATCTTCGGCATCGGTCGACTCGCGCCGCACCTTGGCATCGAAATTGAGGCCGCCCGGGGCCATCCCGCCCTGGCGCAGCACCACCAGCATCGCCCCCACCGTGTCGTACAGGTCGCTGGGGAACTGGTCGGTATCCCAACCGTTCTGGGCGTTGCCGCGGTTGGCGTCGATGCTGCCGAGCAGGCCGTGGTCGGAGGCCACCTGCAGGTCGTGCTCGAAGGTGTGGCCGGCCAGAGTCGCGTGGTTCGCCTCGATGTTGAGCTTGAAGTCCCGCTCCAGGCCGTGCTCCTTCAGGAAGCCGGCCACCGTCGAGGAATCGAAATCGTACTGGTGCTTCATCGGCTCCATCGGCTTGGGCTCGATCAGGAAGTTGCCCTTGAAGCCGATGCTGCGACCGTAGTCGCGCGCCATCGTCAGGAAGCGCGCGAAGTTGTCGAGCTCGCGCTTCATCTGCGTGTTGTGCAGGGAGGCATAGCCTTCGCGGCCACCCCAGAACACGTAGTTGTCACCGCCCAGCTCCACCGTGGCTTCCAGTGCGGCCCTGATCTGCACGCCGGCACGGGCGACCACGTCGAAGTCCGGATTGGTGGCCGCTCCGTTCATGTAGCGCGGGTGGCTGAACAGGTTGGCGGTGCCCCACAGCAGCTTCATGCCGGTGGCCTGGTGGCGCTCCCGGGCGAGCGCCACCATGTGCTTGAGGTTGCTTTCGTATACCGCCACGTCGTCGTCGTCAGGCGCCATGTCGATGTCGTGGAAGCAGTAGTACGGCACGCCCAGCTTGGTGAAGAACTCGAACGCCGCATCCATCTTCGCCTCGGCGCGGGCCAGCGGCGCGCCGGCCGCATCCCACGGAAACGCACGGGTGCCGGGGCCGAACGGATCGTGTCCGGCGTTGCAGAAGGTGTGCCAGTAGCACACCGCGAAGCGCAGGTGTTCGGCCATGGTCTTGTCACCGATCTTCCGGTTCGCGTCGTAGTGCTTGAACGCCAGCGGGTTGTCGGACGCGACGCCCTCGTAGGGGATGCGGCCGATGCCGCCGAAGTATTCGTGCTTGCCGACGAAGGGAGTGTTCATGGGGTGCGATTCCTGTGCATGTGCATTGCTTGAAACGGATCAGCCGGAGACCGCGTGGGCCTGCTGCAGAACAGTCAGTTGTTCGAGAAACTGCTGGTAGGGCTCGCGATACGACTGCACGCGCCCGGCGTCCGGCCGGGCGGCCCGCGACTCGTCCAGCGCCACGTGTTCGCGCGCGATCCCCTCGATGCCTACGGCGTCGCCGGCGTGATGCCGCCACGCCCACAGGGCCTGCAGGGCGGCGCCGAAGGCGGCGCCCTCGGTCTGTGCGGGCATCTCCACCGGCAGGCCGAACACGTCGGCCACCATCTGTCGCCACGGCGCGCTGTTCGCCCCGCCACCGGTCAGCCGGATCGCCTGGAATGTCAGGCCGGCGCGGCACAGGGCGTCCAGGCCGTGGCGCAGCGCGTAGGTCGCGCCCTCCATCGCCGCGCGATAGACATGGGCGCGAGTGAAGTTGTCCGGGCTCATGCCGTGCAGGCTGGCGCGCGCCGAAGGCAGGTCGGGCGTGCGTTCGCCGTTGAAGAACGGCAGCATCGACAGGCCATCGGCGCCGGGCGCCGTACCCTCGATCAGCCGGTCGCCCTCGCCCGCCTCGAGGCCGAAGGCCTCGGCGACGCCGCCGGTGGCCACCGTGCAGTTCATCGTGCAGATCAGCGGCAGGCCGCCACCAGTGGACGAGCAGAACGCGGCCCACACGCCGCCATCGTCGACCAGTGGGCGTTCGGTGCTTGTGAACAGCGTGCCCGATGTGCCCAGGCTCACACTGAGAATGCCGGGTGCCACGTTGCCGGTGCCGATCGCCGCCATCATGTTGTCGCCACCGCCGGCGGACACCCGCACCTCGTGCGACAGGCCCAGCGCGTCGGCGGTGGCCGGCGCGATCGGCGCGCTGAAGTGCGCATCGACCAGCGGTGGCAGGCAGGCGGACAGGTCGCGATCCGCGTCGGTGGCCGCGAGCATCGCGCTGGACCAGCGGCGCGTGCGCACATCCAGCCAGCCGGTGCCGGAGGCGTCGCCGCACTCCATCCAGCGTTCGCCGGTGAGCCAGAAATTAACGTAGTCGTGCGGCAGCAGGATGCTCGCCAGCCGGCGGTAGACGTCGGGACGGTGCTTGCGCGTCCACGGCAGCTTGGATGCGGTGTAGCCGGCCAGGATCGGATTGCCCGCCAGCGCAATGCACCGCCGGTAGCCGCCCGCTGCGGCCATGATCTCGTCGCACTCGCGCCAGCTGCTGGTGTCGCACCACAGCTTGGCCGGGGCGAGCACCTCGCCTGCCGCGTCCAGCGGAACGAAACCGTGCTGCTGGCCAGAAACCCCGATCGCCACGATGCGGGTGCGCACGGCGGCATCCAGATCGGCGAAACATTGCGCTGCCGCGGTGATCCACCATGCCGGGTGCTGCTCGCGGCTGCCGTCGTGCCCCTCGTCCAGCGCCAGCGTCCGCGCACGAATCGCGAGCGTGCGGCGATACCCGGTGTCGTAGACGAGCAGCTTGACGCTCTGGGTACCGATGTCCAGGCCGGCGACGACGCTCATGACGCCTCCCGTCCCGGGGCGCCCACGCTTCCCGCGGGTGGCGCACTCATCTTCGCAACCTTCAAGACACCTCACCCTTTCATGAGTCCGGATACATGCCGGCAGGCTGCGCCGGCGCCGTCCAGGGCGGCGCGCAGGCCCGACCCCGGTTCGATGCTGCTTCCGGCACCCAAGGGCTGCAATTGCGAAATCCGTCATTGCAGCACGTCATTTTCCGTGCGGCATTGCCGCATGTGCCGCCAACCACCAACAGGTATCGTCGACGCCATCAAGTAGACGCCGTCTCGGCAGATCGTGGTATCGCATGCCATCACCCCACCGCATCGCCCTGCTGTTCAATGCGAACAAGGTCTACGACCGCCACGTACTCACCGGCATCGGGCAGTACCTGACGTCCACGCGGGTCGAGTGGGACCTGTTCATGGAGGAGGATTTCCGCAGCCGCACGGTGGGCATCCATCACTGGCGCGGCGACGGCATCATTGCCGACTTCGATGATCCGGTGGTCGGCGAGACGCTCTGCGGCATGTCGTTGCCGGTCGTCGCGGTAGGCGGCTCCTACGCCGATTCCGCGAACTACCCGGGGGGGATTCCCTACGTGGCCACGGACAACGCCAAGCTGGTGCGGCTGGCGTACGACCACCTCATCGATCAAGGGCTGCAGCGCTTCGCCTTCTACGGCTTGCCCCCCATGCCCGGAAACCGCTGGGCGATGGAACGCGAACAGGCTTTCCTCGACATGACCCGCGCGGATCATCTCGAAGGCATGGTATTCCGTGGCTCGCCCACCAGCGCAGGCGGCTGGGGTGTCGCCCAGGAAGCGATCGCGGAATGGGTGAGGGCCCTGCCCAAGCCCATCGGCATCATCGCGGTCACCGATGCGCGAGCGCGCCACCTGCTGCAGGCGTGCATCGTGGCCGATGTCCCCGTGCCGGCCGAGATCGCGGTGGTGGGTATCGACAACGACCCGATGGCGCAACTGCTCAGCCGCATCCCGCTGACTTCGGTGATCCAGGGCGCCGAGGAAATGGGACATACCGCCGCGCGCCTGCTGCACCAGATGCTGCACGGCGGGTGTCTGTCCCAGCAACGGATCATCGTGCCGCCCAAGGGCATCAACGTTCAGGCCAGCAGCCGGCACGTGCCGATGAACAATCCGCACGTCATGCGCGCGCTGCACTACGTCCGCCAGTATGCGTGCCTCGGCATCAAGACCGACCAGGTCGCCGATTACGTAGGCGTGTCGCGCACCCTGCTGGAGGAGAACTTCAAGCGCGAGCTGAAGCTGACTGTCCATCAGGCCATCCTGCAGCACAAACTGCAGACCGCGCAGCGGATGCTCGCCGATGCCGCCGTGCCACTGGCCGACGTGGCCGTGCGCAGCGGGTTCACCTCGCTCCAGTACATGTACGCGGTGTTCCGCCGCGAGCTCGGTTGCACGCCGCGTCAGTATGCCGAGGCGGTTCAGGCCGGCGAACCGGCCCCTGAAGCGCCGAATCCCGTGTCCGCTGCGGATCGCGCGGCGATCTAGCGACCCGCTGCATCCCCGGGAGACTTCCACGCCCGTCGATCGGGAAACGGCGCAGTCGTGGCGGCGATTGCGAAATCGCCCCCACGCAATAACGTTTCTTCGTATGCAAGCGCACAAGCGGGCTTGCGGGCGCTGGCGTGCTGCTAGCGTGCACTGGCCATTTCGCCAGGAGCCCCCATGCCCTTGTTCCGGCATACCAACAGCCCTAACGAACTTCGCCATCCCGCGTTCGCCGGATGCCTGCTGATCGCATTCGCGGTGACCAGCTTCCCGGTGCGGGCTGCCCAGCCAAGCGACAACCCCGACGCCCCCACCGCCGTAACGCTCAGTCCGGCGCAGATGGATCAGGCGTGGCAGCACGCCACGGCGCGCTACGAGCCCGCGCGCAAAGCGCTGCTGGCCCTGGTCGCGCAAGGCGACGCGATCGGCCCGTTCCGCCCGGACTGGATATCCCTGGCGCAATACCGGGCGCCGGCCTGGTTCGGCGCTGCGAAGTTCGGCATCTTCATCCACTGGGGCGTGTATGCCGTGCCGGCGTTCGCGAACGAGTGGTATCCGCGCAACATGTACGACGGCACGACGCGCGAGCATGCACACCAGACGGACACCTACGGCCCGCTCGCGCAGCACGGCTACAAGGATTTCGTCGCCGGCTTCCGGGCGCAGCACTGGAAGCCGGCAACCTGGGCAAAGCTGTTCAGGCAGGCCGGCGCGCGCTACGTCGTCGAAGTGGCCGAGCATTCGGACGGCTTCGCCATGTACGACTCACGACTGTCGCGCTGGACCGCCGCCAAGATGGGGCCGAAACGCGACGTGGTTGCCGCACTGGAACGCGCAGTGCGTGCCGAAGGCCTTCGCTTTGGGCTCTCCTCGCATCGCGCCGAGCACTCCTGGTTCTTCGATCACGGCCGCGAAATCGCTTCCGACGTGAACGACCCCGCATACGCCGATCTCTATGGCCCGGCGGTGCCGCATTTCATGCAGAACGGGTACCAGGATCTCGGGCAGGATTGGACCCACGTCTCGCCCGCCTATGTGGACGATTGGCTGGCGCGCACCGCCGAACTGGAGGCGTACTACAAGCCGGACTTGGTCTACCTCGACTGGTGGGTGGGCCACCCCGCGTTTCGCGACGCACTGGCCGAGTTTGCCGCCTACTACTACAACCGCGGCGCGCAGCGTGGCGGCGTGGTGCTGAACTACAAGCTGCATGCCCTGCCGGCGGGCAGCGGTGTGCAGGACGTGGAACGGGGCCAGCTCGGCGCCATCCAAGCCACGCCCTGGCAGACCGATACCACCATCAGCAACAGCTCCTGGGGGTATGTCGAGCACGACACCTATCGCTCGGCCGCCTCGATCATCCGGTTGCTGGCCGACGTGGTGAGCAAGAACGGCAACCTGCTGCTGGATATCGGCCCGCGGCCCGACGGCAGCATCGTGCCGCAGGAACGGGCCGTGCTGCTGGATATCGGCCGGTGGCTGGCGACCAACGGCGCGGCGATCTACGGCAGCCATCCGTGGCGCGTGTTCGGCGAGGGCCCCACGGCACCGGCCGCCGGTGCCTTCAAGGAAAAGCTGACCACGGCCTATACGGCGGGCGATTTCCGATTCACCCGCAACGGCAACGTGGTGTACGCCATCGAACTGGCCTGGCCCGACGACGGCACCGTCGTCATCCACAGCATCAAGCCCAACGACCGTGTGCAGGACGTGCGCCTGCTGGGTTCGCCCACGCCGGTGCGCTGGCAAAGCACCGCACAGGGACTGGTGCTCCATCCCGGCACACGTCCGGCCGGCCCCGCCGCCTTCGTCTTCGCCGTCCGTACCGCGGGGGACTCCCGATGAAGATGCCCACCGATCGCTTCGACGCGGCTACCGACACCGAAGCCGCGCCGAACCTCGCGCGGCGGAATCTGTTCAAGGCCGTGGCGACCGGCGCGGCCGCGATCCCGCTGGCGCGGATGACGAAGGCCGGCCCTGCCCCACAGTGCGCCGAGCGCGTGCCGCGCTGGCGCCCGGGCACCGAAGGCCAGCGCATGGCCGACCTGGGCGACGGCAGCTATCTCAATCCCGTCATTGCCGGCGACCATCCCGATCCCGCCATACTCAAGGACGGCAACGACTACTACATGACGTTCACGCCGTTCACCACGTCGCCCGGACTGGTGATCTGGCATTCGACCGACCTGGTCAACTGGACGCCGGTCGCGACGGCCCTGCACAAGCCGATGGGCAACATCTTCGCGGTCAACCTGTGCAAGCACGCAGACCACTACTACATCTACCTGCCAACCCAGCGAGCCAGTGGCGACTGGTCGATCTTCGTGCTCACCGCCGAGCACATCGCCGGCCCGTGGAGCGAGCCGGTCGACCTCGGCATCCCCGGCTGCATCGACCCGGCGCACGTGGTCGGCGAGGACGGCCGGCGCTACCTGTTCGTCAACGGCATCCGCATGATCCGCCTGACCGACGACGGCATGGCCACAGACGGGCCACTGGTGCATGCCTACACGCCCTGGCAGTACCCGAAGGACTGGGTAGTCGAGGATTTCGCCCCGGAGGGACCGAAGCTGCTGCGCCGCGGCGACTGGTTCTACCTGGTCAGCGCCGTGGGCGGCACGGCGGGCCCGCCCACCAGCCACATGGTCATCGTGGCACGCTCGAAGTCGGTGCACGGTCCGTGGGAAAACTGTCCGCACAATCCCATTGTACGCACGCAATCGGCGGCCGAACCTTGGTGGTCGCGCGGCCACGCGACTTTCGTCGAGGGACCGGCGGGCGACTGGTGGATGATCTACCACGGCTACGAGAACGGCTTCCGCACGCTCGGCCGGCAGACGTTGCTGGAACCGATGGCGTGGACGGCGGACGGCTGGCCGGTGGCCACCGGCGGCGACCTGTCGCGGCCGCTGCGCAAGCCGGTTGGGGGCCAGGCCGGTCCGTCAGGCTTCGCACTGTCGGACGATTTCTCCAGCGACCGGTTCGGCGTTCAGTGGTCCTTCCATGATCCGCGACCCACCGAGATGCAACGGATCGATCGCGACGGCCACGGCATGCTGCTGGCCGGTGCCGGCAGCTCGCCGGCTGACAGCTCCCCCATGGTCTGCAATGCAGGCGACCGCACCTACGTGGTGGAACTCACGCTGGAACCGTCAGGCGAAGCGGAGGCCGGGCTACTGTTGTTCTACAACCACAAGGCGTTCGTGGGCGTCGGCTTCACGCCGGACACGATCAAGACCTTCGAATACGCGCAGGAGCTTACCTGGGCCCGCATCAAGCGGGAAAACCGGCGGGTGCGCGTGCGCCTGACCAACGACCACAACGTGGTGACCTTCGAATACTCGCACGACGACGGACGCAACTGGGAATTGCACACCCTGCGCATGGAAGTGTCGGGCATCCACCACAACGTGTTCGGGGACTTCCTGAGCCTGAAGCCGGGCATCTACGCCGCGGGCAAGAGTGCGGTGCGGATCAGCGACTTCCACTACCGCGCGATCAAGGGCAATCCGCTGGTGTGACGCCGCGGTAGCCGCGCCGGAATCACCGATGGCGCGCGGCGTAATTCGTCGTCGCGCCAGCCGGGGATTGGCACCGGACGTCGGTCGAGCACCGGATCGGAATCCGAAAGAAGCGCACGGGTAGCCCCGTCAACAGGGCTACCCCTGCTGGGCGCTCTCTCGGCAAGCGGCAAAGGCTCCCCGCCAGATGAGTCGCTCTCAGCGCTTGTCGGCGAACAGCTTCAGGTCCACCGCAGCGGCCATGACCCGATAGCCCGCGCTGCTCGGATGCAGATGGTCCCCGCTGTCGTAGGCAGGGAGCATCTTCTTAGGTGCCGCCGGGTCGCGGATCGCCTTGTCGAAATCCACCACGCCGTCGAATGCGCCGGAATGGCGTATCCACGCGTTCACCTGCTCGCGCGTCTTTTCGCCCGCGGCGCTGTGGTAGGGCCAGCCGTTCCCGCCGTACGGCGTCAGGGTGGCGCCGTAGATCTTCACGTGCCTGGCATGCGCCCGCGCGATCAGCTGCTTCATGCCGTCGATCAGCTGCTGCGCGTCGATCTTGTCCTTGGCGTCCCAGGCGTAGCCCGAACCGCCGATGTCGTTGATGCCCTCGAGCAGGATCACCCAACGCACACCGGGCTTGTCCAGCGCGTCGCGGTCGAAGCGCGCCAGCGCGCTGGGCCCGTAGCTGTCGTGCAGGATGCGGTTGCCGCCGATGCCGGCATCCGCCACGGCGATGGACGACAGGTGCGGGTCGGCCTGCAGGCGCGCGGCCAGGTAATCGGGCCAGCGCTGGTTCGCGTCCTGTTTGGAACCTACGCCGTCGGTTATGGAATCGCCGAAGGCGACGAGCGTGTGACGCGGGGCCGCGCCGGCCACCTCCACGTCGGTGAGGTAGAAGCGGCTGCCGCTGATTTCCTCGCGCGGAAAGTGCACGGCCCCGGTGGCATCGCCATGTTCGGTGATGTACGCGGTGGCCATTCCGGCGCTGTGGACAGTGGCCGGATGGTAGTGCGTGTCGGCCGGCGCGTAGATGCTCACTGCCAGTTGCTGCAGCGGCTTCACCGTCATCTTCAGTGGATCGCTGAGCACGCTCTCGCCCTTGGCGATGGTGACGGTAGGCTTGCCGTCGAACAGCAGCACATGGTCACTGCCGGGTACCGTATCCGCCGCCCCCGCGCTCAGCGCCACGTGCACCGGGCCCAGCGTGACCGGCACGCTGCCGAGCAGATTGGAAAGGCGCATGCGCAACCCGGAACCGCCGACGCTGGTGCGCACGACCTGGCGCACCGTCTGGGCGTCCAGCACCGGGCCGACCGTGTCCGGCGGCGCCGACCACCCATCCACCCAGGCGCGTTGCGCACTGCCGTCGGCCGCCACGGCGCAGGCGGCCAGTGCCCATACCGATCCGGCGAATGCCCACTTCACTATCCGGTGCTGCATGTCGTTCCTCCAGTGTTGTTCTTGTCGCATGACCGGCACATGGGATGTCACTTCCCCGGTTTGCCCATCACCTTGGTCAGTCCGGCAACCTTCCCGTCGAACGCAGCGTCACCGCCGGTGGCACTGAGCACGCCCGACGCATTATTCCAATGCAGCCGGGTGGTCGTACCCCGGCCCGCTTCGTAGCCGTACGAGGTGCCATCGTCGTTGTAAAGGGTGAAGCCGCCGTCGTTACCCGGGTAGACGCGGATCTCGACGATGGCCTGCTTCGATGCCGTCGACTGGATGTCCGAACCCAACGGCACGATCGAGCCGGCACGAACGAAAACCGGAATCTGATCGATCGGCGCCGCCACCTTGACCCAGCGCCCGCCGGCCAGCTTTTCGTTGGTCCAGAAGTCGTACCAGTCGCTGCCGGCAGGCAGATAGACGTCCTTTTCCGTCTGGCCCTGCGTGGTGACCGGCGCCACCAGGAAGGCCGGGCCGAACATGTATTGCGTGCCTAGGTCGGCGACGTTGGGGTCGTTGGGGAAATCCATCCACAACGGCCGCATGAAGGGCGCGCCCGTGTCGTAGGTCTTCTTGGCCTGGCTGTAGATGTAGGGAATCAGGCGATAACGGAGCTTGTCGTAGCTCGCCATGATCGCCTCGGCCTGATGGCCGTAGGCCCAGATCTCCGTGTGCTTGCGCATGCCATGCAGGCGCAGGGTAGGCAGGAAGGTGCCGTATTCGAACCAGCGCGTGAGCAGTTCCGGGTAATCGTTGTTCTGGCCCACCGTGTCGCGCGCACCGGAAGGGTCGAGCAGCGGTGCCCTGGTTGCGCTGGTCGTCTGCGGCAACCACTGCCAGCCGCCGATGTCGTTGCCCCAGTAGGCGATGCCCGAGGCGGTCATGTTGAGACCGGTGGGGATCTGGCGCTGCAGGGCTTCCCAGGTCGGGTCGATGTCCGAGGACCAGAACAGCGCACCGGTCCGCTGTGACCCGAGGTAGGCCGCACGGGCGAGGATCAGCACGCGCTTGTCAGGCTTCCAGGCGCGCATGCCCTGCGCGACGCCTTCCACGTGCAGCAGCGGATATACGTTGTGGTAGCGGTAACCGGACCCGATCGAGAAGAAGTAGCCGTCCGGCACGAGGTCCGGTTCGGTCTCGTCCAGCCACGGATAGTCGAAGCCGTGCGACAGGATGTTGTCGCGCACGTGGTCCCAGTACCACTTGCGCGCCGCCGGGTTGGTCGAATCGATCAGGGCGCCGGCGCGATCCGAACGGAACGGCAGCCCGTCGACCGTCTTGCCGTTCTTGTCCTTGAGGAAATAGCCCTTGGCGTCCAGCTCCCTGAAGTAGCGTCCGGCGCGTTCGAAGCGCGGCCAGACCGAAATGATCGACCTCATGCCCATGGCATGCAGTTGCCGGTTCATGCCGTCCGGGTCGGGGAACTCCGCCGGGTTGATGTCCAGTTGGCCCATGTGGGTCCAGTAGAACCAGTCGATGACCATCACGTCGAGCGGGTAGCGCTTTTCGCGATAGGTGCGTGCCACGCGCAACACTTCGGCCTGGCTGTCGTAGCGCGCCTTGGACTGGATCAGGCCGAAGGCCGCCTTGGGTGGGATCGGTGTCTTGCCGGTCACCCGCGCATAAGCCGAATAGATCGCTTCCGGCGTGTTGCCGACGATCACGAAGAAGCTGACGCGCTCGCCGACTTTCGATTCGAAGCTGGTGTGGCCGCGGATGCCGGCCACGAAGTGCGTATCCGAGGGGTTGTCCCAGATGATGCCGTAGCCCTTCGAGGACACCATGAAGGGCACGCAGACCGTTTCGCCGCTCGGTGCGTCGTACCACTGCTTGCAGTCGATGACGCGGCCGCGCAGGTCGAGCGGGCCGAGGCTGCCCTGGTTCTGGCCCATGCCGTAATAGTGCTCGTTGGCTGGTGCCGAGAACGTGGCGCCCACCTGATAGGTGGCTTCGCCTGAAACCTCGTGCGGCGACAAATTCCAGTCGGTCATGTCGACGATCGTCTCGCCCCTGGCGTTCTTCACCTGCAGGCGGATCGGCGCCAGGTCAGGCGCGAAATACCGGTCGGTGATCCCCGGCACGTGCGGCGGTGGTGGCGCGTTCACATGCAGCGTCAACGCCGGGGACGCGAAGGTGTCGCCACTCGCGTCGTGGGTCTGGTGGAACGCCGAGTTGTCGGCATGGGCGGTGATGATCCCGTAACCGGCCGGCTTCAGCACCTGGGCCTTGTCGGCGGCCATCGTGACGTGGACGACGTTCGGCCCATAGGCCTCGACGCTGACCCATGCGCCATGCCGGTCAAGCGTGGCCATCGGCGTGGCATCGGTGGCGGCAACCGCCGTGGCGCAGGACAGCAGCAGGCCCAGCCATGCGATCCGGGAAGCGCGCACGACATGCTCCCGGCGCCGGACGAATAGCGTGGCTTCGGACGCGCAATCGGGATCCGGCGGTACTGGACGCAGTCGCATGCGGCTCATCGTGCTTTCTCCAGGGTCAGGTCGGCGGCCAGCGGCGTGTGGTTGGAAGCATCGCCGACGCGGATCACGAAGCGGCCCGGATCGACCTTCCAGTCGTTGTGGTCGGGGCTGTAGTAGGCGAACGCGCGCCGGTCGAGCTTAAGGGTGACGCGACGGCTCTGTCCCGGCGCCAGGTTTACCTTCTGGAATGCCTTGAGCTCGCGCTCCGGCCGCTCGACCGTGGCCGACGGATCGCTCACGTAGACCTGCGCCACCTCCGCGCCGGCGCGGGAGCCGGTATTGCGCACATCGAACGACACCTGCACCGTGTCGCCTTCATGGGCGCTGGCCGGCGTCACCTTGAGCCCGGAGAACGCGAAGCTCGTGTACGACAGGCCGTAGCCGAACGGGAACAGCGGCTGCGGCTTGCCGGGGTGGCTGGTGTACCAGCGGTAGCCGACGAACAGGCCTTCGCCGTAGTGCACCGTGGGATGCGTGCCAGGTGGGTGCGGCGGCGCGTCGTAGTAGTCATGCGTGGGATTGTCCTGCCAGCGGCGTTCGAAGCTGATCGGCAGCTTGCCTTCCGGCGAACGCGCACCGAAAAGCACCTCGGCCACGGCACGGCCGCCCTCCTGCCCCGGGTACCAGTTCTGCAGCAGCGCCGGCACCTGGTCTAGCCAGTGGGCCGTGGCGTAGTCGCCGCCCGAGGTCACCGTCACCACCGTCTTCGGATTCGCTTTCGCCACCGCCTCGATCAGCGCTTCCTGGCCCCAGGGCAACGCGAAGGTGCGGTCGAACGCCTCGCTTTCCGAGGTCGGATCGAAACCGACTGCCACCACGGCGGCATCGGCCATCGCCGCCATCTTCAGCGCCGCCGGCGAGATCAGCTCGTCCACCGGGATCACGCCCAGGCCCATCCGGCTGTAGTCCACGTCGGGCAGGTAGTCCAGCCGCACCGATATCGCCTGCCCTGCCTTCAGGTCCAGCGCGGCGAACAACGGCGCCTGGCCCTCGCGCTTGGGCTGTGCGATCACTGCCTTGCCGTCCACGTACAACGTATAGCTGTCGGCGCTCGCCGCCGCGGTGAGGAACAGGTAGCGCCCCGCGTGCGGCGCCACGTAGCGCCCGCTCCAGCGGATGCTGCGCCGCTGCACGGCCGGCGTGGTCCACAGCTCCGGCTTCCACTGGTCGATGCGGGCATCCACTGCGGTCAACGCCGGCGTGCCGCGGAAGTCGGGATTGTCGAAGGTTTCGCGCTGCAGGCCAGGCTTGTCGTCGGTCGTGACGAAGCCGTCGCGCTTGAACACCGTATCCGGCGACGGCAGGCCACGGTCGTACAGCACGCGCACGCGCTGGCCGAGGTAATCGACGATGCTGCCGAGGATGCTCTCGCTGCGGAACGTGTCGATGTGCGAGCTGCCGCCGGCGGTGGCGTAGCCCGGGTAGGCGTCCGGGCCGATCACCGCGATGATCTTGATCGCGCCGGCATCCAGCGGCAGCAGGTGGTGCGTGTTCTTCAGCAGCACCAGCGACTCGCGCGCCGAGTCCAACGCCACCTGGTCGTTGGCGGCGTCGAATCGCGGCTGCGCCAGGTCGAGCTGGGGCCGGTCGAGAAAGCCGAAGCGCACGGCCGTGCGCAGGATGCGACGCACCTTGTCGTCGAGCTCGGCCCGGGACAGCGTGCCGTCGCGCAGGCCGGCCATCACCAAGGCGGGCTGCATCTTGTCGGCGGCGGGCATTTCGAGGTCGAGGCCGGCCTTGAACGCCTTGAGGCCGTCGTCCACCGCGCCCCAGTCGGACATGAAGACGCCGTCGAAACCCCAGTCCCGCTTGAGGATGCCGTTGACCAGGTCGCGGTTCTCGGCGGTGTACTCGCCGTCGAGCTGGTTGTAGCTGCTCATCACCGCGCCGACGTGTCCCTGCTTCACCGCCATCTCGAACGCGCGCAGGTAGATCTCGTGCAGCGGCCGCGGCGCGATCACCGAATCGATCTGGCGGCGGTCGTACTCGGAGTTATTGGCGACGAAGTGCTTGATCGTGGCCACCACGCCCTGGCTCTGGACGCCCTCGATCAGGCCGACGGCGGTGCGGCCGGCGAGGTAGGGGTCCTCGCCGTAGTACTCCATGTTGCGACCGTTCATGGGCGCGCGGTAGATGTTCACGCCCGGCCCGAGCAGGAAGCTGATGCCGCGGGCGCGTGCATCGCGTCCCATCGCGGCGCCGACTCGCCCGGCCAGCGCCGGGTCCCAGCTCGCCGCCAGCGCGATGCCACCGGCGTAGGCGTTGGAGGGGCCACCCACGCGTACCCCGTAGGGCCCGTCCGACATGCCCAGTGCCGGCAGGCCGATCGAGGGAACAGCTCGGATGTCGAAGCCGTCCGAGCCGCCGATCAGTGCCACCTCCTGCTCCAGCGTGAGCTTGTGCAGCAGGCCGTCGACGCGATGCTCGATCCCGGGCGAATCGGGCTGCGGGCCGGCAGCCAGCGCCGGCAGGGCCAGACCAGTAAGCAGCAGGCTGACGGTAAGCGTCTTCCAACGAATCATGCAGACATCCTTCAGTACGTGGCCAGCTTGACGTGCAACCACTGCGGTGTGCTGGTGAAATTGAGACCCCAGTCGGTCTGGTCGCCGTTCCAGACGCGCAAGAACTGCCATTGGCCGTCGACGTAGCGGCCCTCTTCCACGCGCTCGAACAGCGAATGCTTGCCGGCGTTGCGACCGGCCGGCTGGAAACCCACCCGCGCGTGGTAGCCGGCCACCAGATAGTCGTCGCGACCGAGCTGCACGATCAGCACGCCGCCCTGAGGTGTCGGATTGCCCTTGGGTTCGGGCGTGCCGAACAGCGGCAGGCCGTAGCCGACCTGCACGGTCCAGTCGCCCAGGTCGATCTGCTGGGTGTGCGTCTGCTCCGGTTCGGACACGCCCCACACCCTGCCCTCGAAATTCGCCTTGGCGACCAGCGAGGCGATCGGCCGAAGCAGCGCATAGTTCAGCGCGAACGGCTTCAGCGTGTCCGCATCGACCTTCTGCGCACCCAGCGGCCAGTTGGAGTAGCCGGTGTAATCCATGCCGAACGGCGAGTAGCCGATGGCACCGTGCCCCAACGCCGCGAACAGATAGCGCGCATACGACGGCGCGCTGCTGGTTTCGCCGACGAACAGCGGGTTGTCGGCGCGGCGGTAGCGGTCCAGCACAGTGGTGTACTTCGAGTACTCCGGCAGGTAGATGTCCGGCGCGATCAGGTCCAGCGACGGCGCTGCCGCTCGCCAGATGGCGAGCACGTTGTCGGTGGGGCCACCGCTGGAATAGCCACCGGGCGGGCCGGGATGAAACGGATCGCGCAGCGCGACGTTGGCGTACATCGGCAGGTCGTAGACGGCCTTGCCCGCGGCGGCCACCTGGTCGACGTAATGAGCGATGGCCCAGGCATAGGAGAACTCCGCAGCGTCCTTGCCGAACACCCCGGCCCAGCTGCCGGCGCGGTGGCCGGTCTTCGCAAGTACCGCTGCAGGCACTTGCGTTTGCAGCAGCCGGTCGCCCGCAGGCGAGTAATCGCGGTTGGTGCCGTAGGTGCCGGTTTCGTTCTCCACCTGCACCATGATCACGGTGTGCTGCTCGCCGTCGATCTGGCGCAGGTGCTTCATCAGGGCCACGAAGGCACTGCGGTCTGCGTCCAGCGTGGATTGGGCGAACGGCGACAATGAGTTCAGCGTGTCACCGTCCTTCTTCCGCACGCGCGGGAAGCGCCGGTTGTCCAGTTTCACCCAGGCTGGCGCATAGGCAGGGCCGTTGTTCTTCCATGTGGCGAACCACAGCAGCACCAGGCGCTCGTGGTGCTCGCGTGCCTGTGCGACCAGGGTGTCGAGAAAGCTGAAGTCGAAACGCCCTTCGGTGGGCTCGATCTGCTCCCAGGGGATCGGCACCTGCACGGTGTTTACCTGCAGCGCGTCCATCGCCGGCCACACCTCGGGCAGCATCGCCGGCCAGGCGCTTGAGTTGTTCACCTGTGCGCCCAGCATCAGGTAGGGCTGACCGTCCACCAGCAACATGTGACGGCCGTGCGCCGTGACCACGCGCGGCAGAGGCGTGGCAGCGGCGGGCTGCACGGCAAGGATGCCGAAGACGAGCGCGAACGCGCCGACGAAAGACCAGGGCCTCATGGTGCGGATTCCTCGGGGTCGCCAAACACGATGCCGCGCCCGCCAGTGGCCAGGTACACGCGGCCGAAGACGCGGGGATCGCCGGTGAGCACGTCGATGCGCCCGTACTGGTGGGCGTCGTCGTTGATGCGCTGCCAGTGCGAGCCGCCGTCGAGCGATCGGAACAAGCCCTGCTGCCGGCCGTAGCGACCGGCCACGAACAGCACCGGTGAGTGCCCACCCGGCACCGCCTTCCCGAAGCCGAAGGCGTCGACACCAGTGATGCCGGACAGCACCTGCTGCACGCGGCCGGTGTCATCGCCGCGCATCAGCGACAGGTCGCGCGCCGCCAGATAGAGCACGCCTGCCGCATCGGGCGCAGCCTGCAGTTGCACGTGGTCGTGCCCTCGCGCAGCGGCGCCGAGTGCACCAGCCAGCGGCGCGAATGTCGCTCCGCCGTCTCGGCTTGCGTACAGCGCACCGGTCCGCGGATCGAAGGCGTAGCAGCGGAGCGGATCGACGCGGTCACCCAGCACCCTCACATCGCCCGGCAGACCTTCCACGGCCTGCCAGTGGTGGCCGAAATCGTGGGTGAGGTAGACATGCTTCGCATGGCGCGGCGCCCACAGCACGGTCTCGCCGTCGGCCGACCACGCGATGCTGCCCGCGCCATCGCCTTCCGGCGGTTCGCTGGCGAAGGCCTGCCATTGCCGCCCACCGTCGGCCGACCAGGCCGCTCGCACCGCCGGCCCGAAAGGCTCGCGCAAATAACCGCTGCGCACGATCCGCCCGGGCCGTCGTCCCGCGTAGTCGATCGATTCGCTGTTGGCGTAGCGCGGCGGCGCCTGGAACTGCAGCGGAGCCACGGCCAGATCGTCGTGGCGATAGCCGTCCAGGTCGCCCAGCGCGCTGAGCAGGTGCGCGCCCTGCGGCGGGCTGATCAGGCCCAGCGGCACGGTTTCCTCCAGCCCGCGATCCGCGAACGTCCAATGCACCTCGCCACCCTGGTCGAGCCGCCCCATGTCGCGCGTGGACCATACGCCGTAGCCGGTGACGAAGATCACGTGGTCGGGGTCGAAGGGATCGATCGCCATGGTGGTCATCCAGTGCGGCGTGTGCTCGACCGTCCAGGGCGCCTCGCTTCGGTCGAACACCGAATGCGCAAGCACTTCGGTCCAGTGCCCGCCGCGATCGGTGCTGCGGAACAGCAAGTCGTGTGGGTTGTAGTGATGATGAGTGCTGGCAACCAGCACCGCCGGATCGGAAGGCGCCACCGCGACATCGCCCCAGCCGAAGCCCGCGGGCTCGCCGTGGCTGGGGATGGGCGTGATGTCGGTCCAGTGATCCGTGGCCGGCTGCCAGCGCCAGATGGCGCCGTCGTTCATGGTGTCCGGGCCGGGCTCGTCACCGTAGCTCAGGTAATAGTTGCCGTCGCTGGCACGATGCATGTGGCTGGGCCGCAGCCCCACCGGCTGGCCCGGCACGGCGCTCCAACTGCGGCCGCCGTCGACGGAACGGAACAGGCTGGTCTGCCGGGTGGACACGCCGGCATAGATCACCGGCGTCGGCTGCCCGTGCCTGCCACTGGCCGGGTCGAACACCACGAACACGATGCCGATGGGCTGGGTGCGCCAGGCATTGCTCGCGCTGGCCGACGGGGAGGTGGCTACGGCGGGGAAGCCGGTCACCCGCGTCCAGTGCGCGCCATGGTCCGCGCTGCGCCAGAGCCCGGCATCTCGCGAACCGAGGAACAGCACGCGGCCGTCGTTGGGATCCACCGCCAGTCGCTCGCCATTGCCGCGCCCCAACTCGTTGCCGCCGAACTTGAACGGCAGGTCGACACGCTGGAAGCTGCGCCCCTGGTCGTGCGAGCGCAGGATCGCGGCGTCGCCGGATTGGGGGGTGGTGTACGTGCCCGCGGCAAGGTACAGCCACTGCGGGTCGGAGGGATCGACCGCGAGGCTGTCGATGCCGAACAGGTTCTGGTCCCTCGCCGGAATCCAGTCGGTCAGGGGCTGCCAGCGTCCGTGCTCCTGGTCCCAGCGATAGGCGCCACCGATGTCGGTGCGCGCGTAATACACGCCGCGCACCGACGGGTGAAAGAGCAAGCCGGAGACATAGCCACCGCCACCGATGCGCACGTTGGTAAAGCGGTAGGGAATCGCGGTGGGCTGGCTGGCGTGGACACCTAACGAGAGGAAAAAGGCGCAGGCAATGACGCCGATCTTGTTGAACATGTCGAAGAAACCCATTCTCGGCCTAGCCACCATCTCCGGCCTGCGCACGGAACATGCCGGAGCATGGTGAGGTTTTCCGGCGCCCGGCGAAGCATCCGACGCTGGATGCAGGGCCCCATGCCCGAGCCCCCGTCGATGGCTCGGGCACTGCACGATCAGAACGACGCGCGCAGGGTCAACGCATAACGGGTGTCGTTCACGTACCACGACGTGGTGTGCTTGCCGGATGCGTTCTGATACATGACCGTGCGCTGCTCGGCGTTGTTGAGGTTGTTCATCTCCAGGCCGAGCTTCAGGTGATCGTTGAACGAGTAGAAGATCGAGCCGTCGAGCTGTCCGTAGGCATCGGCGAATACCGGCAGCTTCCACGGTATGTTGTTGTCGGTGCCGTTGTAGCCATTCGGGCCGATCGACAGCAGATACCGGCTGCGCCAGTTGTAGGCCAGCCGAACCTGCCATGGCCCGTGCTCGTAGAAGCCGGCGACGTTGAGCGAATCCCTCGACAGGCCGTCCGCTGGCAGGTTGCCGTATCCGGAGCCATCGGTATCCACCGGCACGGCAGTGGTGTCGTTCGGCACGTGGGTCCGGCTGCGGATGTAGGTGTAGTTCGCCGACATGCCGAAGCCCTTGACCGGCAGAAAGTCGAAGAACTGGTTCCAGCCGATTTCCGCGCCGTCGATCGTCGCCTTGCCAATGTTCACCGGACGGGTGATCAGGTACTGGTAGTTGTTGCCGTCGACGCCCGGATAGGTGACGAAGCGCGACTCGTTGCGGAAATAGTCCCTGATGCCCTTGTGGAACAGGTTGATCCAGGCCATGCCGCCGCGGTCCTGGTCGAAGTACCACTCCAACGACAGGTCGAACTGATCGGCCTTCATCGGCGTCAGGTATGGATTGCTGTTGGAACTGCCGGTCAGGGTCAGCTTGTCGATCGGCAGGGCCGTAGTGCCCGGTGGCGGCGTATAGCCCGATACCACCGCGGCATTGAGGATCTGGTAGGCCTGCATCTGGCTGAAGTCCGGCCGCGCGATCGCCTTGGAGAAGGCAAAGCGCGTGATCCAGTCCGGAGCGAACTCCCACTTCACGTTCAGGCTGGGCAGGACGTCGGTGTACTGGTTGCGGGCGTTGATGGGAGCGGACTGGCCGGTGCCCAGATAGGGTGCCAGCGCCTGATTGGGGTACACCAGAAAGCCCTGGGCGGAGTTGCGGGTCTTCACCGCGCGCACGCCGACGTTGCCGGTCAGATTGGCCTCGTCGATCCCGAAGTCGAGCATGGCGTACGCCGCATAGGTCTTCTCATGCTGGAGGTTGGTGTGCGCGGCGTCGAGCAGCGTGGGCTGATACGGATTGGCGTAGCAGCAGGAATAGAACGGAATGGCGGCGTTGTGGATGGCGGCGTAGGTGTCCGGGTAGCCCAGCGCGGTCGACAGCACCGGGGCATAGAACGCGCCCGGTGTGCCGGCGGAGCCCTTGTAGAAATTCTTGAACGTGTCCAGGTGCACCAGGCTGCTGTTGACCGTGCCGTTGAGGTCCAGACCGGGCAATGCGCCGCCGGGCAGCGCCCAGCCCTGCATCCAGGTCTGGAACACGGGCATCCAGTTGTAGCCGGTGTCAATGTTGTCGGCGTAGCGGTTGGTCAGGCGCACGCCCGCCTTCACGCCCTGCACGAAGCCGCTGCTGAAGCGGTGGTCGATATCCGCGCGCCAAGCCAGCTCTTTCGCGTAGTTCTGGTTCTGGTGGTCCATGGTGAACCCCCAGTAGTAATTGGCGGGGTCCCTGGTAAAGCTGGTGTCCACGCCGATCCGCGGCGGGCTGCTGCCGTTCAGGGCCACGTCGATGTAGGGCACGTTGGTGCCCAGCGCCACGGTGGAATCCAGGCTTCTTGTGGTGGCCTTGACGAACTGCACCGAGCTTGAGAGATCGGTCTGGTCGCCCAGCCGCCATTTCATGCCGGTGGAGAAGTCGGTGGTCTTGGAGTGGCTGTCCGAAGCACGGATGTCGGTGCCCATCGGCACGCCGCCAGGCTGGGTGAGACGACCGGACTGGAACACGCCGCCGTTGATCTGGCTCGGCTGGCTGGCGTCCACCACCACCTGAGTCGGGTCGTTGCTGACGAAGATCGCGTCCTCGTCCCAGACCTCGTGGTACTTGCTCTGGAACGCGGTGGCGTAAAGGTCGAGGTCGTCGTTCGGACGCCACTGGAAGGCCAGGTAGTAGCCGTCGCGCTTGCGGTTGTACTGCAGGGTGCGCCAGTCGGCACCGCGCGGCACCCAGATACCGGCGGCGTTCTTGAAGAACGGACGCACGAACAGGCCGTCGGTGCGCGTCGTCAGGCGCGAATCGGCGACGTCGACGAGGAAGCCCATCTCGCCGAGGCTGGTGTTCCAGCGATTGCTGTAGAGCACCGAAGCGGACGGCTTGTACTTCTTGCTGAAGTCGCCGTAGTTCTCGCTGGCCGACGCGGCGATCTTCTGGCCCTGGAAGTCGAAGGGCATGAAGGTACGTAGGTTCACCGTGCCGCCCAGGCCGCCCTCGATCATCTCGGCCGTCTGGTTCTTGTAGACGTCGACGCCGGACATCAATTCCGACGGCACGTCCTGGAAGCTGAGCGCATGCCCGCCGTTGGCGGAGAAGATGTCGCGACCATTCAATTCGGAACGCACCTGAGTCAGGCCGCGCACCTGTACGCCATTGCCTTCGGCCGAGAAGTGCTCCGGATCGCCCTGCGAGAGGAAGTGGTCGATGGTGACGCCGGGAATGCGCGACAGGGTTTCCGTGACGCTGCGGTCCGGCAAGGCGCCGATGTCGGTGGCGGACAGCGAATCGACGAAGGTGTCGGCGTCGTATTTGATGTCCTGTGCCTTCTCGACCGAGGCCCGGATACCGGTCACCACGACGGCGGAAAGGTCTTTGGCATGCTTGTCGTCGGCCTTCGCAGCCTTCTTCTTCGGCGACTTAGCATCGGTGGCGGACACCGCGGATGTGGCCTGATCTTGCGCCTGTGCGGAGGCCGTCACGACAGCCGGCTGCGCGTGCAGCTCCAGCGATCCGCTGCACAGCAGCGCGAAGGCGATCGCCACCGACAACCGTGCCATCGGCATTCCGTTCGTCGAACGGCGACGCCCTGCATCAAACGTGAACTTGACCGGCATGATGAACCCTCCCCCCAAAGATATGATGTGGCCGACCTGTTCGAACGTCCGTCGGCTCTCCCGCAACTTGCGAGGCGTTCCCGGACCCTCCTCGTCCCGGTGATGCCAGCGGGTAGTGATGCTGTCGCGACGTGCTTAATGCGTACAATTGCGAAATCAAAAGCCGCGGTTAACGTTTCTCCGTGTGCGCCTGCAGCAAGCTGCGTTGCCGGAGCGGCTCCGCCACCGGAAATACGCGGAGACCGATGTTGCTGCTGCGCGAATCGTACGCATGCTTGGCCGATACGCATGTTCGCCGAGGGCCCCACTCTGAAGCGCTCCGCGGCAAATGCCACTGGATCACGCCGCCGTGATCAATCGAGAATCTGGCGCTCCGGCAGAAGCCATGCTATCGCGCACCGGTGGCGCACATTGCACCTGGTGCCAATCGCTCATCCGGGCACATGGCATGGGTCAGACTCAAACGCCCCTCGGGCAACGGCATGCCTCGGGTTCTACCTTGTTCCACGAATGACCTGGCTACCCTTCGCACCCGGGAGCACGGAGGCCATGAGCCTAGATGAAGCCTTTGACTTGGCGCTAAGCCGGGCCGCAGCGACTCACGCGGAGATTGCCTTTTCGCGGGCAGCGCTCGCTGACGCCTGGTCACACGAAAAAGCCGTGCGAGAGAGGATCAAGGGCCGGCAGACGGTGCCGCAAAAGTTCGTGACCGAATTGAGCAAACTGCCGAAGTTCGCGACCAATTTGCGCTAATTCGGCGCTGCTACCGCGTCGGCCGTCGCAGATGTGTTGGGCATCTTGCTGATATTGTTATCTTTTGTGAAGTTCGCGCCCTTCCGAAAAGCCGACTGACTAAACGCCACCCCGTACGCCGTTGGTACGTTTCCCCCGCGGACTTTGTTGAGTTGCGCCACAGTTGTGCCCTGAGCCGCAAGGCGTGCGCTGCGTACCTGGGCGTGTCGCCACATACGGTGCGGCATTGGGAAACAGGTCGCCACCGCGTGCCATGGTCCACCGTGCGGCTACTGCGCCTGTTGCGTTGTGGCGACCTGGGTGCATTATCCGATGAATGGGCTGGCTGGACGATCAACCGCCTTGGTCTGCATGCACCCGCCGGGCGGACCTACCGCGAACGCGATATGCGGATCTGGTGGCAAACCTGCGAGCAAGCGCGCCTGTTCCGCGAGGCGTACGACCGCGAAACACTTTGAGCCGCCCGCCTCTTCTCCCTTGCGGTGCTCCTCACATGCCGGGCTTGATTTGGGCGCGGCGACAGCCATCTTCTTCCAGACCGAAACGAACCAAGGGAGACTCGACATGTCCCGCTACGCCAGAAACCCCGATGCCCTGTCGCGCCTCAGCCCCGAGCAGTACCGGGTAACCCAGCAGAGCGGCACGGAGCGTCCCGGCACCGGTGAATATCTGCACAACAAGGAGCCAGGCATCTACGTCGACGTCGTGTCGGGTGAGCCGCTGTTCGCCTCGTCCGACAAATTCGAGTCGGGCTGCGGCTGGCCGAGCTTCACCAAGCCGATCGAGCCGGCCCACGTCAATGAACTGCGCGACGCCTCGCACGGCATGATTCGCACCGAAGTG
>Ga0157371_10000853_pt1 | contig 34847 bp, 27 predicted proteins | sample C45metaG_FD_113462 | JGI IMG/M metagenome (GOLD analysis project Ga0157371, IMG submission 113462) | Corn rhizosphere microbial communities from Kellogg Biological Station, Michigan, USA - C4-5 metaG | ecosystem: Host-associated > Plants > Roots > Rhizosphere > Soil | place: USA: Michigan... | reverse complement strand
GGGCGATGCCCGCGTGGGATGGGTACAGCTTGGGTCGGTTGATCCATTGTCTTGCCTCTGGTTGAGTGAGGAGCCACCCACCGGTGAGGGTGGGCGGGCACACGACAAGGTCTGCAATACCGACGTTACTGTCATGACGGCAGGGCCGAAGCCCTCCCTGTCGGGCCCGCCCGAATGGGCGAACGACGACAGCGGTAGAAACTTGAGTTTCTTCCGGACAGGAACGGTCGAGATTGCAGTCTCGGCTGCGGTTGTTGCCGTAGCGAGGGGGAGTTTAGCGGGTTAGATAGCTGTGGGGCAAGTTAAAGGCGGTGATGGAAGTAACCTAATTTATAAGAGCATTTGTGTCGGACACTGTAGTGCTCAAGCAACTTCGGACAAATCGATAGATTGCTGCTCCACCACGTTAACCTCGTTGACCCTTCTCTTTCGTGAGGAAGGTGGCGCAGCTTTCTTCTTAGTGGCAACAGTCCGAAATTGCTTTTTCACTTCCTCATAAAACGATTGACTCTTAAGCAAAGTCGCCCAAGACCCTTCCCGCTTTGCGCCAGCTACCAGTGTTTTATAGAGCGCCTTTCCAATTAAATGGTCCAGCTTGTCCCCTTTTGGAATAACAGACGAGCCTTCATCCAATTGATGTGCAACAAGCCCAGAAACGAACAGCGCAGCCTGAGCAACCATTGGCCGCACCTCGTCAAACTGAACTTGCGCGTTCGTGCCAAGAATTTTCTTCAGCTGCGATTTTTGGCTTGCCATCGGCACCAAGCGGAGCTGTCTAATTTTTTTGGTTGCAAATTCAACCGCCTGCAGTATGGTGTATGCATTTACTAATCGTGACGGCGTAAAGTTCGACGTAGCAACATCTTCGAATCTGCCACCACTACGCATTGGCAAAAATATCAGCTTCGGATTCTTTTTAGCCAAGTCGATATCTTGCAGATACACGGCGCAGTAGGCCTGACAACCAGTCTGCATTTGAATTATTCTATTCTCAGAATAAATCTTTGCCAGAAGATCTGCTCGCTCCGTTTCCGTTAGATTCTCCCAGTCACCTTGCTTGCGTTCAAGATACCACCCCATAGGTAACAGCGCGTGCTGCATCTGAATGAAAAACGGGTGATTAGATTTCAGAAAAGATGATTTAACAAGCGTTTGATTATTCAAATTTACGGCAACATTTCCCGCAAATTCCTTATTATCTCCAATGGAGATGACCCGAAGAAGAACCTTTACCCCGCTTCGGAGTTTTCCATCAGACTGTGCGGTAGCGATCTGACGAAGTGTTTGCCCGCCGTTCACGATCTGAGGCCGCGTGAGGCTCAGACGCCACGAGGGCTGATCATAGTCCCACGCGTCGCAGACCACAGTGATACCGTTGTTGTAGAAGTAGAAATTCTCGCTTTCGCTGTTCGACACAGCAGTGTTGTAAATATCGCGATTCGGCGGCGTCATGCCCTCCGCATTTCGGATATTCTGCTGAAGAAGCTTTTCGCCGTATTCCTGATAGGCCGAAGCCAAGCTTTCCCCGTCAATGTGGCAGACCAAAGATTTATGGTTGTTGATTTTCGTTTGATAAGGCGGCGTATCTAATCTCCACTCGATAGTCGACTTAATCGTTGGAATGTTCTCTTGATACACGCGATCGAGCAAGATATCGAGCGTGACCACCTCGTAGATAAAAGCGTTACGATTTGGACCATTCCACTGCCTCAGTTTCGCCTCAATTCTCTGTATTTGCTTTGGTGCGAGACCTCTGCCGGACGTAACAAATATGAGCTTGTACTGCGTGCGAATCGCAGAGCGAATTTCTTGAAATATCGACTCAAGTCCGGATTTCCTTTTTCTTGTCGTCAAGAATATATCTATCGTAGTCAAAAGACCATCAACAGCCGCATCTTCTACACCAGCGTTTTTTGAACTCGGATTCTTGAACTGAAAGAACCTTACCACCGTACCATCATCAGATATATGAATAGCATCGATCTTTTCATCATCAAATCCATCAACAATGATTTCATCGGATTCCGCGCGCTCAAACTGCTCGACTCGTTCGAAATACCAATGCGGGAAAGCTACGCCTGGATCAGGCTTCTTGGAGACGAGATTAAGATACGGACGATTTTCAGCAAGATGGCGAAGTTCCGTATTGAGTTGCTCTTTGAATAGATCCAGTACCGCATTTGTAGTCAATTTCAATCCCCGTAAAAATCATTAAACCGTTCAGGCCGAAAATAAAACCTCGCAACCGGCTAATAGGAGTTCCCCTCGCGCCACCCAGCCAAATCCGAACCCCTCCCGCCACCGAGCTCCCAAAAACCGTCCCTACTGTTACAGCAAACTCCGGACTACCATTAGAGTTGTTCGTATATAAACCTCATGTGCGCATCATTTCGCTTATATCCGGGGCGACTGCCCGTAAATTGCTGCCCAGTTGGCTGCAGTCTGCGAATCCTTGAAAGAATGCAGAAATCCCATTCATGTCCCGGGCTAACATGGCCACCCGCCGTTTGGTAGCACCTCAAGACATCATTTCCCGTAGTCGATACTCCCACGGCATGTGGTTCCACCACTCGCACAAGCCCCGAGTAGGTGAACGTTAAGATTTGGCGATTCCTTATCGCATTGATAATCGTATTCAACATAGTTCCCTCCAAACTCTTTCTGACTACTCTTTCCAAGGCGACCGAATATTTCGGCTAATTCAATTTGAAGAGCGATTTGAAATCACGCGGACCTTACGTGCCCCATCTGCAACGTATACCGACACCCCGTCCGGTAATTGCTGCACCCCCAAAACGCCCCACTCTTCCCATTCCGCGCCACCAGCTTCACCCCACACGCCGGGCACGAAGGCGTGCGGTAATCCCCCTCAAACACCTTCCCCAGCAGCGCGGCCTGTTTGTCTTCGGCCAGCGCGCGGATGCGCTCAAGCACCGCCGGCCCGTCCAATAGCTGGATACCGGCAAGCTCTGAAAACTCCTGCACCGGGTTGCCGACATAACCCGACAAAGACCAGAACACGCCCCGCTTGACCTTGTGCGCCAGCATGGAGCCGCCCAGCGCCCGCACCTGTTCCACCTTCACGGGCTTGGACCACGCCTTGCACTGCACCACCGCCACGGGCGCGTCCTGGCCGGCCTTGTACAGCGTGGCGTCAATGCCGCCGTCTGCGCCGTGCGGCACCGTCTTCACCGCAAACCCCATCTGTTCGTAGTACTGCACGCACAGCAGCTCGAACCGCTTCCACTCAAGCGACTGGATGGCCTCCAGCGTCCAGTTCTGGGGCGTGGCGGGTTCTGCCGGTGTGGGGGCTTGCGGGGGTGTGGTGGTGTTGCGTGCGGGGTTGGGCGTGTTGCTGCCCGCGGCGGTGCGGGCGGGCTGGGGCGGTGCCTTGGGCGGGCGGGCGCGCCCAGCCGGTTCAACGCGCGGGGGGCCGAGCCGGGCATCGGCCTGTTGGCTGCGCTCCCGCAGGTACGACAGCACGGCAAAGAAGGCGAGCAGCAGCGCGGGCATCCAGGCCAGCCCGCGCGCCAACATCCCCAAGCCGCTCAAGATGGGGTTGGCCGCAAATGCGGCTGGGAGGATGTTGTGAAAAATCAGGTAACTGGCTGCCGAGCCAATCGCCAGCATCCACCACGGCAGCGCCAACAGCACATCGCTGGTGGATGCTTGTTTTCTCCTCCGCCCCATTTACCGCCCCCGGCCTAATGCTCTTAGATATTTAGGACTAGGCGCTTTCTCTGATAATCCGATTCAAATCAGGGCGCCGGTTTTTAATTGGGAAACAGCATAGGCGATGCATCGGGATTGCGCTGCCCCCGTTGGTGGGGTCTTTGGAGGTTTTTTTGGCGGGGGTTGATAAAGATCGAAACTGGGGCGCTGATATATGTTTGGTGAAAATCTGAATTAAGAGTTTGGCATATCTGGGGTGCGGAGGGGCGCGGGGTTGCATGGCCGGGGGTGCGGGGCGTTGAGGGGTATTCGGAGGGAGTGTTTCCTTTCAGATTGGGCTTTGGCGACGTGGCGTTTTGTACTTACTCGCGCAAAAACTCTCGGGTACGATGCGGCACCGCATTTGTCCACAACGACCGGATGCGAGCAGGTAATCCGGCGCATCAACCAACCCACCCAATAAGAAGACGGCTCAAACGTTGATGAACCTCTACAAGAAATCTCTCCTGGCGCTGGTTTGCGCCGCCTCTGTTTCGGCTTATGCCGCAGATAGCGCGCCTTCTGCCCCGAACGCACCATCGCCAAGCCCGGTAAAGAAGCGGAGCAAATGCGATTGCACCGCCATTCAGGAGAAGGCGGTCTCGTCGTTGGGGTTCGACCCGGCATCCGAGCAAGGTCAGATCATGCTGCGGTTTGTGAAGAAGGCAACGTCAAGCAACTCCAAGCTGAGCGAGCGGATACAGAGCTTCAATGAACCGTCCATGGCGGAGGAAAAGCTGTCAGCCGCCGAGCGGCTGCGCACCTTGGCGTTGATGAGGACCATGCTCACGGCCACGCCCACCGACTGCAAGGTGTATTTGGACGCCATCAAAGAAGAGGGCTCCACGGACTTCATGCACAAGATGTCGCCCCAAGCGTTGCAGGCCATGCTCGACACGATCGAGATCCGGGCGCTGCACGAGCCGTCCGATGACGACACGGACACCGGGGGCACGATCGAAGAAAAGCTGGAAACCCATAAATATTTGCGCACGGCGTTCAAGGTCGACGAAAACGGGGTGCGCACGCCTCCACCGACGCAATGCGAGCAAATTCCGTTGATGATCGACCACGTGCTGGCAACGCCGAAGCCGAAGCAAGACCGCGCATCGCTTGCGTTGCTTCGCGTGTTGGACCTGTACCCCTCTGCACCGCGAATGGTGTTGCGCCAACCCGAGACGTATTTGAACGAAGCTTTTGATGAGCGCGTTCTGCCGGAGTCAATTCGCAGCAGCCTGCTAGCGGATGGCAGCCGGCCGCTTCCGTTTAAACGTGCGGTGTTTGATTTGGAAGTCGTCAGCAAGGGAGAGACAACAACCTCGCAACGATTGACCAGCACGGTCATCAACCGACGAAACAATGGCGTCTTGGCTGGATTCACGGTTCCCACAGTGCCGTCAGGAGACGTCGACTGGACCGAGCTTGGGCTCGGTTACGGCATCGCAGCACTGCGGGTGCACTTCGTAGAGTCGAGAATCAACGCATCTCAGGCCAACCAGCTGGAGGAAGCCGCGATCGCGGCGGCAAACACGCCACTCAAGGAAGGCATGACCCTGCGCATCCCATTACCTCAGCCGGACTTCCGCGGCGACAAGGAGCGCGTCTGCACCGTCGGCACCGAGAGACAAGCCTCGACGGTTTTCGCGAAATTCACGGGCAGCGCCATTGACCTGCATTGCAAGGTCACCTCTTCTGAAGGCGTGGTCACAGAGGTTCATAGCGTCTGGTTGCGTGACTATCAGATGGAATCCGTCCTGTCTGCCGAGAATAAATATGGCAGGAACGAGGTGGTCATTCGTGATGTGAAGTTCGAGTAGGGCATCCGATGAGAATCGCCGCCCTCTCCGATATTCACGGCAATCTAGCCGCGCTGGACGCAGTGCTGGAAGACATTCAGGCCCAGGGCGTCGATCTGATCGTGAACCTGGGCGATATTGCCTCTGGCCCGCTGCAACCGCGCGAAACGGTGGATCGGTTGATGGCACTGAACCTGCCAACCATTCGCGGCAATCACGAAAGGCAGGTTCTTGCGGGTGATCCATCGCGCATGGGTGCGTCGGATCAGTACGCGTTTGAGCAATTGCGGCCGGATCAGCTCGCGTGGTTTGCCAGCCTGCCCGTGCTTCGGTACATCGACGACGATGTGCTGCTCGTCCACGGGTCTGCCCAGCACGACCAGACCTACTTTCTGGAATCGCTTTCTGAGAAAGGATGCCGCGCGGCGACGCACGATGAAGTGCTCTATCGCGCAGAAGATGCCGACGCCAAGCTCGTGCTGTGCGGCCACACCCATATGCCACGGGCGATGAAGCTGGTGGACGGCCGCTGTATCGTCAACCCAGGCAGTGTCGGCCTACAGGCTTACAGCGATGCCTATCCGTTTGCCCACTCGATTGAAACCGGCAGCCCGCATGCGCGCTATGCCATCGTGACCGAACAGGCAGGTGAATGGAGTGCGGAGTTCCGTGCGGTTGAATACGCGTGGGACGATGCAGCGGCGATTGCGGAGCAGCGGGGTCGGCCGGATTGGGCGGTTGCGTTGCGCACTGGCAAGGTGGGCCAAGGGGGCTAGACATGCTCAACGACCTATTGAAACCGTTGCCCGCGAGGCCCAAGATGTCGCCCGAGCAGTACACGGCGTATCGATGGCGCCTCGTGTGGATGCTGGTGGCGTGGGTCGTGTTTGCGTTCGCGTTCTACATGATCTGGGAACACACGGGCACTTTCGTCCGCTGCATCTTGAGCGTCATCGGGTATGTCTTCGTGCCGGGCTTTTCCATCATCGAAGGCATTTTTACGTCGTATGAGACGTACGTAGCGCCGTACGAGAAATACGAGAATAAATAAGCCGTCGCCACCATCCTTCACACGCCCCCTCCAACTGGCCCACCATGCCCGAGCACATGAATGTCGCGATCATGCTGGAGCGCGCGACATCGCCCGCAGATCGGCTAACGACCATTTCCGCATTGGCAACGGCCTTTGCACGGTTCTTTGGAGAGCCCCAGGAGGTCTGCCGCATCAACTACGTGACCGGGGCGTCGGAGTGCGAGGCGTGGCCTGCGGGGCGGCGTCTGCTTGAAGAAGAGCCCGGCAAGCACGAACTGCTCTTCGTCTATGGCGACCGGACGGCGCCACTTGATGGCTCGCGCAGCAGCATCCATACGGAAAGCACCGGCGTGCGGGCGAGCTTTGTGGTGTCTCTGCCTGTGCCGCTGGACTTGCCGCTCGCTCAACTGGAGCCGCAGCTTCTGAACGCGGCGGAAGCCATCGGCCGTCGTGCGGCAGACACGTTTGCAATTGCTGCTGGCTGGGAGCTTGAGCTCGACGTGGACTTGCGGCCGCAAGACGTATTGCAGGGCAGCTTCCCAGACTTTCCGTTGTGCCGGTGGCATCTGCACGAGCGGGGTATTACTCCCCGGATTGCTCGCCGTGGCATCGAGAAGAACGACCGGCTCGGCAAACATCGCTGGGTTCTCTAGCGCACACATGCTGGCTTGCGGGCTTCGGCAAGTTGCGCATTCGTTTCGAGCGTTCTCTTGATACTCATCTCGCTTTGCTCACCCGGGCTTGCGCAGTCATCTGCGGTCGGTCCGTTGATCGGCTTTGTTAGCGGCTCTCAAAGCGATCTATATATCAATGGAATATATTTCAAATTTCGCCTCCAGATCAATATATTCGCACTACCCCGCTCAACAACCGATGCTTGGCGTTAAATTCAAATCTCCCGGCAACTTCTCCGGACTAACTCTTAACTCGATTAGGATTATTATGAACATTCTCAACAAGATCTCAAATGCATTTGTCGGCCACCACACCGCCGCCTCGCATGCAGCAGCAGGCCCAGTCAAACCTTCGAATCAAAATCTTGAGAACGCAGCCCACAAGCTGAATGAGTTGATGTCGAGTGTCCTCTACAAAGCCGCTAAGTCCAAGGTAGGCTGACGCCTCTTCATCGTGATCAACGGGCGGCCTTCTGGCAATTGAAAATATCAAAATCAATGCCACTTGGCCGCACCGCCCATATTAAGAACCACTAACAAAACCGCTCTGGCGTCGTTTCGACTGAGCGTCACGCGCGCCCCTTTTTACTTTCTTTTCTAGAGCAACAGTTTCGTCTTTTGCGCGCTCCCCCGAGGGTGTTCCGTTCATATCATGGGTTATTTCAAATACAGGAGTTCCTATGGGATTGTGCGTTTCAAAACCTCGAACAGGAGGCGCCGATTATCAGTATGGTGGAGGGCAGGGGCATGCTGCTGATTCTTCTGGGGCTCCAAGCACGCAATCCTCGCCTGCCCGCAGTCCGTCCTCATATCACCTGGACAATCTACCTAGGCGAGCGCGCAACAAAGCAAGGGCACTGGAGGACGCTGTCAAGAATTCGTCCGTGGCGTATACGCATCCTCAATTGGCCGCATATGCCGACGCAGTTTTGCGAGCTGCCGGTACAGATGGCGTCAATCCAGAAATATCGACGCTCGACGGCGAGAACATCGAAACACTTGCGAATACGTACAACACAAGACACCCCGATCTGAACCTCAAGTGCTTTCCTTGGGCTGAACTTTTTCTTGAGAAGCTCTACACCTCGAGTGAGCCAACATGGCGCGCATTGTTCCGGCTGACCACTCAGAACAGACACAGGATCGCTGCGGATATCAGAACTCACGCTGATGGGGGAAAGACCGTGCTACTCCTGGAGTCGGCGTTGTCCCACACCTGGAATAAAAATAAGAATGAATATCAATTTATTCTCGGGCTTCAGTCATTGCAAAGGAATATTCAAACCAATTTCCAAAACTGCAAAATGGCTGTCATCGATGTTGAGGCGCAAAAATCTAAGATCGGATGCTCACTATTTTCATTGAACTTCCTGCTTAACGCATACCAAAAGGATGATTTGTTTAACAGCCTTCATGAAAGACTCAATGAAAACGGAAGGTGTTTTGAAGGCCACGAATCAGCGGTCATCGGTGGCATGGAATACATTGAAGGAACAAAAATACTGCCGCCAATCTTTTATAAGCACGCGCAGTCGCGTGGAACTATAGATGACTTTGTTAAACACCAAAGTCATCTTCAGAATACCAATGTGAGCACCAGCCAATCCGGCCCTCGCGAAACGCTTCAGGAGCGAGTGCAAAACTTCCGGGTGACCCGAGGGGAGCGCTCCTACAGCATGTCGATCGAGGCATCGCGGATGCGAAAAATCAGGAAGGCGATTGAGGACTTGTGATGTTGGTTCGGCCCGGAGCGGCGCTCGCTTCCCGCCGAGACGCTTCGGAAGTACGCGCTTAGGCAGCCAATAAAAAAACCCGAAAGCCGGCAACCAGCTTTCGGGTGACGTAATGACTGATCGACGGATCGTTGATCGACCAGTCCTCCCCACATCAATTGCTATAGATCAGCCCACGCGCGGCGCCATTGACGTAGATGCGGCCGTACGTGTTCCAGTCGCCCGCCATTACGCCGGAGCCACCAAACTGGTGTGCGTCGTCGTTAAAGCGCGACCACGTTGCGCCGCCGTCGTCAGAGTGGTAGATGCCCCAGACGCCGTTGAGCGTGCCTTCTACGTAGATGGCAGCGGAGTACGGCGCGCCCGCTTGTGCCTTGCCCAGGGTGAGCACGGTGGCGCCCATCGTGCCGTTGGCGGATGCAAAGGCGTTGAGCTTTGTCCACGTGGCGCCGGAATCCACCGAGTGGTACACGGCAGCGCCGTCAGCCAGCCAGATGTCGCCCTCGGCGTTGGGGTTGACCACCATGGATGTATCCCACCACGAGTTCCAGGCCATGTTTGCGTTGACGGAGCCCTGGCTGAGCGTGAAGGTGTGGCCGCCGTCGTTCGAGACGTAGACCTTGCCGCGCTGCCAGCTCCACGGTGCGCCGCCGGAGTCGTAGGCGTAGACCTTGTTGGGGTTCTTGCGGTCTGCGGCCAGGCGGTAGCCACGGGCGTAGCCGTTCCAGGTGGCGCTGAACGCCGGCAGGTTGGTCGCCGTCCAGCTCGCGCCATTGTTGGTGCTGTACGACGGCACTGAATCGGGCGGTGCCCAGGTCACGTTGTTGCGTGACGGCACGACCAGGTTGCCTACGTTGCTCTGGCTTGCGGCGGCGCCATTGGGCAGCGATGCAAACGTCGACCAGCTATTGCCGCTGTCACCAGACCAGAAGCCCTTGGTGACATGGCCGTTGGCGTTGTCCACACCTGCGGCAGCAATGTACGACGGGTCTGCCCACGACATGTCGGCGGAGTTGCCGCTGCTCCACGTGTTCAACGGGCCTTTGGTGGGCCGCGTCGTAAGGTCTGTATTGACCCACGTGCCGATGTCGCCTGCGCTGTTGATGAAGTTGTACGAGGCACCGGGCGGCGCCGTCACGAGCGCCAGGGTGACCGTCTCTTCAAGGTTGTCGACCTTGGCGCTCCAGGTGGGCGCGGGCGAAGAGGCGTTCATGGTTTCGCAAACGCCGCCACCGTGCACGTGCATGATGTGGTCGCGGTTGGCGGGGTCGATCACAACGCTCTCGACCCAGCCGGAACAGCCACCCGAGGCAAGGCCGGTGTGCGGCATGCCGGCTTCGATTTCTCGCCAGGTGCTGCCGCCGTCGTCAGATAGCTGGATGGTCTTGCTGGTGTCGCTCCAGCCCGTCATGCCAAGGGCGATGCGGGCAGACGCGCCAAGACCAGAGACGGACACGCCGCCAAAGCCGTTGCTGGTGGAGCTTTTGAGCAGCGTCCAGTTGCTGTCGTTGCTGCCCCCGAACTTGTAGAGGTAGCTCGGGCCGTTGATGCCCTGGCCAACGCCTGCGTTGAACACCGCGTAGAAGTTGCCGTCAGACGTGCGCACCACGTGCGGGATGTAGTAGCCCGACACCGCCTGCGGAACCGACACCGGGCTCCACGAGAACCCGCCGTTGGTGGATCTGTACAGGGTGGACGTCAGGCCCGCCGCGTTGGCGTAGTCCGGCGCAACGGTGGCCCACATGATCCACGTCGGCTGGCCGCTGCCCTTGCCCGACGTATCAAAAATCACCTGCTCCACGCCAATGGGGGAGCTGCCGCCGTTGACGGTGGTGGAAGACAGGCCAGTGACTTGCGCCCAGGTGTGGCCGGAATCCGTGCTCTTCCACAGGCCAGCGGTGCGCGAGCCGTAGAACAGCGTGGTGGGGTTGTTCGGGTCCACCTGCAAGCGCTCGCCGGCGCCGCGTCCGTTGTCGTTGCCGCCCACGGGGAACGGCAGATCGTAGTGCGTCCAGGTGTTGCCGCGGTCGCCGGAGATGTAAATGCGGCCGTTGTGACCCTGCGTGACGGTAATGCCCGTCATCATGTAGACGAGCTGGTCGTTGTTCGGGTCCAGCGCGATGCTTTCAACGCCGTGGAAATCGCCCTCGCCTGCGCCAAAACCGATGCCGTCGGTGATGGGCGTCCAGGTGGAGCTGGCCGTGTCCCAACGGTAAGCGCCGCCAACGTCGGTGCGTGCATACAGCAGGCCCGCGTTGCTCGGGTGGTAGATGAGGCCGGTGACATACCCGCCGCCACCCCACTTGACGCTGGTCCAGGTGGTTCCCGACTGGCCGCCGCTGGGCGAGACGACGGTGCCTGTGGTTGCGGTTGTGGCCGGTGTAGCCGTGCCGCCGCTACCGGCGACGCTGCTTCCGTCGCCGCCGCAGCCAGCCAGAAGAGCGGCCAGCAGGGCCGGGATGAGGACGTTGCAATTTCTATTCATCGGGGGTCTCAAGACTTCGATTGTTCGATTGATCGATAGGCCAGACGGGCGGGCGAACCCTGCAGCGCTGCGGTAGCTCGTGCGTTTGGCTGAGAGCGTGGTAGCTGCCGGTGGATGCCACCCCCTACTAAAGTGGGGTGTCGCGCACCGGGTGCGATAAGATACCGCGCGTGTGCGTGGGTCAACGCAATGTGAGTTTTGTTGAGACTTGGGCCTGAACCACCCGATGGCGCTGGCTTTGCGTGGGCGGTGGAGCGCCGTGTTGGTGCGCGCAGAATGGGCGCACGCCGCGGGTGACGTGTCACCAGACAAACTTATAATGGCGCCCGGCCACCCGCCTACGCCGCCACCGCCTGCCGCGCACAAAACTTGCGCTGCATACGCAGTGGCGCCGCCGCCGCACCATCACCCGGCCGAGCCCTTTTGCCCAACGCCATGCCCTACCGCTTCCGTCCGTTGTCTGTTTTGTGCGCTGCTGCCAGCATCGCTGCCGCTTTGGCTGCGTGCAGCTCTGCGCCCACGCCGCTTTATCAGCAGGAGCAGTTTGATGCGGCGGCAAGCCCCTATGCGCGCACCTTCCACGCCAAATCTGACGCGACGTGCGAGGCGGCACGCCGGGCGCTGCTGAGCCAGGGGTATGTGTCGAGCTCGCCCCGCCCCGACACGATCGACGGCAGCAAGAACTTCCAGCCGAGCAACGATTCGCACGTGGTGATCTCGTTCCACGTGGTGTGCGCAGAGGCCAATACCGAGGGCACGTCGAGCACGGCCTATGTGAACGCGGTGCAAGACCGCTACACGCTCAAGAAGACGAGCACGTCGGCAAGCGTGGGCTTGAGCATCCTGGGCTCGGTGTCGCTGCCCATCGGCTCGGGTGACGATTCGATGGTGAAGGTGGCAAGCGAGACGATTCCTGCCGGGGTGTTCTACGAGCGCTACTTCAACCTGGTCGACCACTTCCTGAAGATCGACCCCGCCCGCCATGACCGCAAGATCGCCAAGGCGGCAGAGAAGGAACACGTGGCCCCGCTGCCCGAACCCGCACCCACGCCGCAGGGCGAGCCGATGAAGATGACCACGCCGGTGGTGCCCACACCCGCCGCGCCGCCTGTGCCGGTGGCGGCGCCGGCATCGGCTCCGGCTGCTGCACCGGCGTCTGCGCCTGCTGCGGCGCCAGTGGTTACGCCGGCTTCGAAGGCGCCGGCGGATGTTGCTCCGGCATCAGCCCCTGCAGTGACGACCCCGGCACCAGCGCCGAATACCGCGCCCGCATCTGAACCGGCGAGTTCGACAACGGGCGGCGCGAGCTGAGCGCGACGCACGCGTCGATTGCCGCTACATAAAAGGAAAGCCGCCTTCGGGGCGGCTTTTTTTGTGGGGGCGCTGTATTGGAGTGCTTCTGGCTTCTGCGGGCGTCAGTCAGGCAAGCACGTGCGCAACGTTCGTGCGAGACGGGCCGCTTCACTCGCATCGGCAATGTTGGCGAAGCCGATCACAAGGCCGCGTGGCGCGTGCAACATTCGGGCATTTGCATACCAGATCGAAAGTGGCAGCACGGCGAGCCCCGCCTCACGGGCACGCGCGGCAACGGCAACATCGTCGACAGGGCCGTCTGCCCCTTCGGTGAACTGCACGGCGAACTGGACGCCACCGGGCGGCAACTCGACATGCAATCGGTCGCCAAACGCACGCTCCAGCGCGTGCGCGATCAGCATGCGCCGCTGCCCATACAACGCGCGCATGCGCTTTACGTGGCGCGCGAAATGTCCTTCGTCCATGAAGTCTGCAACCGCCGCCTGCAACAGCGTTGGGGAGCCGGCGTTCATGCTGCATGCCACCCGCGTGACGCGCTCGATGGCGCGCTCAGGCACGACCGCATACGCGAGCCGCAAGCCCGGGAACATCATCTTGCTGAACGTGCCGCAATAGATGACGTGATCATGCCGGTCGAGGCTCTTCAACGCGGGCAACGGCCGGCCTTGATAACGGAATTCACTGTCGTAGTCGTCTTCGACGATCCAGCGAGACCCCTTCTCTGCCCAATCCAGAAGCGCCATGCGTCTTGCGAGCGAAAGTGTGTGCCCCAGCGGGCTCTGATGAGACGGCGTGACCAAGGCAAAGCGCGCCTGCGTATCCAGTTCGATACCGCGCTCGACGTTGAGCCCTTCTTCATCCACCGGCACCGGTACGAGCTGCATGCCCGTCTCGGCCAGAAAGCTGCGCGCGAGCAGGTAGCCCGGGTCTTCAAACCATACGTGGTCGTTCGGCTGGGCGAGGCTGCGCAAGACGAGTTCCAGCGTTGCGCGATAGCCGCCGGTTACAAACACCTGCTCCGGCAAACAGGTGACACCGCGTGACAACCCGAGATAGGTCGCGATGTGTTCGCGCAGCGGCCGGTAGCCAGCCGGGTCTGGGTACGCAAGCACCGCGCGCTCGCCACTGCGCGCGTGGCGCGAAATGAGCCGATTCCATACCTTGCGCGGAAAAGCGTCGAGGGCGGGCAGACCCGGCTGCAACGGCCGGGGCTCGCCGCTCATGGCTACGGCGATTGTCAACGGGCGCGCGGGGGTCGGCGGTATCCGATCTGATGTGTCCGAGGTCTTGTGTTCCCGCCTTTTCCCAGCGCCACGCTTGCTGCCTGCGGCTTCAGGCGCTTCCCGGCGCGACGAACGCACGACCGACGCCGGCAGCGACGGCGACACAAACGTGCCTGCCGCCCCGCGCATCTGCAGGTAGCCCTCATCCACAAGGATCGTGTAGGCCAGCTCGACGGTGCCGCGCGCCGTGTTCAGTTGCGCCGCCAGGCCCCGCAATGCAGGCACCCGATCGCCGGGGCGCAGATGCCCGGCCGCGATCGCCGTTCTGAAACGCTCACAAATCTGCAGATAGATCGGCAATGCCTCTTGCCGGTCGATTTCGATGGTCAGTGCGGGTGTGGGGGCGGTCATGGCGGTCTCGTCGGCAAGAGAGGCGCAAACGACTTGGACTAGTCATTTCGACAATTCTTGGCCCTTATTTATAGGGCGTGATTGTTCCACACTGGGTCTCAAGCGATGCGACGACAGCGACATGTTCAGACGGCGCCGCGCCCCTCCAGCACCTTGTGCGTTCACTGACTCTCATTCGGAGAATCTGCCATGAAGATTGTCGTAATCGGTGGTTCGGGCCTGATCGGCTCACGTGTTGTCACGCTGCTCGGCGAAGCAGGCCATACGGTGCTTGCCGCCTCGCCGCGCAACGGCGTGAATTCCGTGACGGGCGAGGGCCTGAGCAATGCACTCACGGACGCTGATGTCGTTGTGGATGTGACGAATGCGCCGTCGTGGGAGCCGCAAGCAGTGCTCGAGTTCTTCCGCAGCTCGGCACGCAATCTTGGCAAGGCAGAGGTTGCCGCGGGGGTGCGCCATCACGTCGCGCTGTCTATCGTCGGCACTGATCGGATGGCGGACAACGCCTATTTCACCGCCAAAGTCGCGCAGGAAGAGGCGATCGAAGCGGCCGGTGTGCCGTACACGATTGTGCGTGCGACGCAGTTCATGGAGTTCATCGGGGGCATTGCCGACTTCAGCACGGTCGCAGGCACGGTGCGCGTCGGTGACGGTTTGTTCCAGCCGATCGCGGCCGACGATATTGCGGCGATCCTCGCGCAGGTGGCAGTCGCGGCACCGCTGAACGGCACCATCGACATTGCCGGACCGGATCGGGCGCCCTTCGCCCAGATCATCGCGCGCTATCTGAAATCGATCGGCGATACGCGCCAGGTCGTGACGGATCCCGACGCGCGGTACTACGGCGGCCTGGTCGAGGAACTGTCGCTCGTGCCGCTCGGCGACGCTCGAATCGGCCGCATCAGTCTCGACCAGTGGCTCGACGCACAGGCAAAAAGCCACTGACCGCCGACCACCGACTCACACATCCCACCAGGTCCGGGGCCGTGCATTACGCCGTTGCCGGGCACCGCCACGCGGTCATCTCATCAGGAGCGCATCATGACGCAACGCCTCAACTACTTTCAGCAATCTCCCGAACTGAGCAAGAAGCTCGTGGAGCTCAACACGCTGCTTCAGAAAACGACCATCGAGACGCACATCCGCGAGCTTGTCGAGCTGCGCGTGTCGCAAATCAATGGCTGCGCCTTCTGCGTCGACATGCACGTCAAGATGGCGAAGATCCACGGCGAGCGTGAACTGCGCCTGTACCACGTGGCGATCTGGCGCGAATCGACGCTGTTCTCGCCGCGCGAACGCGCCGCGCTGGCATGGGCTGAGGTGCTGACCCAGATTCCCGCCTTGGGCGTGTCAGACGAAATCTACGACAGCGTGCATGCCCAGTACTCCGAAAAAGAGCTGGCCGATCTGACGTTCCTTGTGGGCGCGATCAACAGCTGGAACCGCCTGAACGTGGCGTTCCGCATGGTGCCCGGGTCATCCGACAAGGCATTCGGGCTCGACAAGGCCCATCTGGAGTGATGCCATGAAAAATCCAGTGTCCTTTGCTGCAGCCGTGGTGTGCTCGTGCCTGCTGATGGCGCAGTTGGTCAAGGCTGCGCCGGAAGCGAGCGTGACGCCGCTGCGCACGGAATCGTTGCCGGAGTACGCAGGCAAAGAGGTTCAGATGATCGTGGTGGACTATCCGCCCGGCTCGGTCGACCCCGTGCATCGCCATGACGCGCACGCCTTTGTCTATGTGCTCGAAGGCAGCATCGTCATGAGTTTGAACGGCGGCAAGGAGGTCACACTCAAGGCTGGCGATACGTTCCACGAAGGTCCCAACGACGTCCATACCGTCGGGCGCAACGCCAGTGCCACGCAGCCGGCCAAGTTTGTGGTGTTCCTGATCAAGAAGAAAGGCGCGCCGATCCTGACGCCGGTGAAGTAGCCGAGTCTTCTACGCAGGCATCGGCAACGCCGATGCCCTTGCAGGCGGGCAAGAAGAGCTTCACCGCAGCGTTCTTGCCTCGCACCTTGCTTCCCTAAGAGAGCTGATCCGCCGATCCGCGCACAAGCGGAGGGCGCCGCTTTGCCATTCGACACAACATGCGAGCTGGATCATGAGCACGTCGATAACGAAACTCTCGCGCCACGATCTACGGATGGGCCGTTCGCTGGGCGATGACCGGGCACGCCTGGTCAGCCCTGCTGTGCGCGTCCTTCCCGTTCTGGTGGCCGCCGTGCTGGCCGGCTGTGCCAACTATGCCGGCATCACAAGCGATAAGCGCATCGCCAATGCCAGCGACTTCGCCGCCTCGCAGAGCATCCCCGCCGAGCAAGGCCGCTGGCCATCAGCTGATTGGGCAGCCCAGTTTGGCGACGCACAACTCAAGGCGTTGATCGACGAAGCACTGCAGAGCAGTCCCTCGCTGGAAAAGGCCCGTGCCCGTGTGGCCGCCGCCGCCGCGTTCAGCGAGGGCGCCAATGCCAACACCTTGCCGCAAGTGGGCGCCGGTTATTCATGGACGCGCCAGCGATTTTCGGAAAGCGCGCTGGTACCGCCGCCGTTTGCAGGCGCCTGGCAGTCGGAGAACAAGGCGTTCACCAATGCATCGTATGCACTGGATGTGTGGGGCAAGAACCGCGAGGCGCTCAAGTCTGCGGTGTCCGCACTGCATGCCAGCGAAGCCGAGGCGGAGCAGGTCAAGCTGACGCTCAGCGGTGCGATTGCCCGCGCCTATAACGAGCTGGCTCGTCTCTACGCGCTGCACGATATCGCACAGGATGAGGTCAGGCAGCGCCGCGAAGTGCTGCGCGTGACCAACGGGCGCGTCACGCTGGGCCTGGATACTGAGGTGGAGAAGCGCACCGCAGAAGCCAATCTGGCTGCCAGTGAGGTGGCACTCTCGTCGCTCGACGGCAGTCTTCAACGCACGCGCTATCAGCTTGGTGCACTGCTCGGGCAAGGGCCGGATCGCGGCCTTGCGATCCACCGCCCCGCTCTGGGAGAAGGCGATGCCGTCCGCTTGCCGGACAACCTGCCTGCCGATCTGATTTCGCGCCGCCCCGACATCGTCGCTGCGCGCTGGCGCGTGGATGCGACTTTGCACGACATCAAGGTGGCCAAGGCGGAGTTCTATCCGGACATCAACCTGAGCGCCATGATCGGTCTCGATGCCTTTGGCTGGGGCCGCTTCCTGCGCAGCGCCAGCCGTACCGCCTCGTTTGGCCCGGCGATCCACCTGCCGATTTTCGATGGTGGCGCTTTGCGCGCCCAGCTCAAGGGCCGCTATGCCGAATTCGACTTCGCCGTAGCGCACTACAACGAGACGCTGGTCAACGCCTTGACCGAGGTCGCCAGCCAACTCTCGGACATCCGCGCCGTCGACGCGCAGATCGACAACGCCGTGCGCGCCGATACCGCCGCGCGCCGCGCACAAACCCTGGCGCTGGCGCAGTACAAGGCCGGCCTGACCACACAGTTGACGGCGTTGAACGCGCAGACCAACGCGCTGGTCAGCAGCCAGGCGCTTGCCAACCTGCGCATGACGCGCCGCGACCAGCAGATCGCCCTGGCAGCTGCATTGGGCGGCGGCTATACGGAGCCCGCCGTGAGCGAACACGAAAAGGTGATGCGATGAACCAAACAACCCACTCAGCCCCCGCCGCCGAACAGACCGGCGCCAAAGCCGCCGCCGCTCCTCAGCCCGCTGGCAAGAACACGCGCAAACGCCTGCTGATCCTGCTTGGTCTGGGCACTGCGCTCGCGGCCGCGGGCTACGGCGCGTACTACTACACCGTTGCGCGCTTTCACGAGGAAACCGATGACGCTTATGTCAACGGCAACCTGATCCAGCTCACACCGCAAGTGAGCGGCACGGTGGTCGCCGTCAACGCTGACGACACACAGATCGTCAAGGCCGGCGAACCCGTGGTCACGCTCGACACTGCCGATGCAAAGGTCGCGCTGGCTGCAGCCGAGGCGGCGCTCGGCCAAACCGTGCGACAAGTCAGTGCGCTTTACGCCAACAACAATGTGCTCGCGGCGACGGTGCAGCAGCGCCAGATCGACCTTGCTCGCGCACGAGGCGATCTGCGCCGCCGCGCCGAGGTGGTCGAATCCGGCGCGGTGGCTGCGGAAGACCTGGCCCACGCCCGCGACGCAGTCACCGCCGCCGAAGCCGCGCTCGACACTGCGCGTCAGCAGCTTGCTTCCAACCGTACGTTGACCGACCAGGCCACCGTGACCGCCCACCCCAGCGTCCTGGCCGCTGCGGCCAAGGTGCGCGAAGCCTATCTTGCTGATGCCCGCAATGCGCTTCCCGCGCCAGTCACCGGCTACGTGGCGCGCCGATCCGTGCAGGTAGGCCAGCGCGTGGCACCCGGCAACTCGCTGATGGCGATCGTGCCGCTCGACGGTGTGTGGGTCGATGCCAACTTCAAGGAAGTCCAGCTCCAGCACATCCGGATTGGTCAGCCGGTCGAACTGCATGCCGATGTGTATGGCGGCAATGTGACCTACCACGGCAAGGTTGTCGGTTTTTCTGCCGGCACCGGCAGCGCGTTTTCGGCCCTGCCCGCGCAGAACGCCACGGGCAACTGGATCAAAGTGGTGCAGCGCGTGCCCGTGCGCGTTCAGCTCGATCCAGCGGAGTTGCGCGAGCATCCGTTGCAGGTCGGACTCTCGATGCAGGTCGACGTGCAAACGCGCCGGGAAGACGGTTCGCGCCTTGCCAGCAGTCGCCGCAGTGGTGGCGAAGCACCGGTCCGCACGACCTACCGTACCGACGTATTTCAGCGCTACGGCGAGCAGGCCGATCGTGAAATCGCTCGGATCATCTCGCAGAACCACAACGCACCGGTCAGCACGGAACAGGCGGCCGAACGCGTAGCGCTGCAGAAGCCGAAGGCAGTGCTGCAGCCGGAGCAGAACCGGTTGCGTGCGGCTCCCGGCGCGTCCGCACATCGCGCGGGGCCGGCGGCGGCCTAGGCGATACGTCGCGCCTGCGGCCTGTCTTTTCGCATTTGCCTGCCATATCAGCTTTTCATGTGACCCACTCCCGAGGGAGCGCATCATGCAGTCCCAAGCCCAGACCTCAGCCGTGCCACCTCCGTTGACCGGAGCCAGGCTCGTCATGGGGAGCTTTGCCGTGGCCCTGGCCACTTTCATGAACGTGCTGGACTCGTCGATCGCCAACGTCGCGATCCCGACAATTTCCGGCAACCTCGGTGTTTCGGTGGATGAAGGCACGTGGGTCATCACACTGTTCGCGGCCGCAAACGCCGTGGCCATCCCGCTGACCGGGTGGCTGACCCAGCGCGTGGGCCAAGTGCGCCTGTTCGTTGGGGCCATCCTGATGTTCGTGTTGTCGTCGTGGCTGTGCGGCATCGCGCCCAACCTCGTCACGCTGCTGGCCGCGCGCATCCTGCAGGGCGCGGTGGCAGGCCCGCTGATTCCGCTATCGCAGGCGATCCTGCTGTCCTCTTATCCCAAGGAGAAGAGTGCCGCGGCGCTGGCGCTGTGGGCGATGACGGCCACGGTAGGACCAATTGCCGGCCCCGCGTTGGGCGGCTGGATGACCGACAGCTATTCCTGGTCGTGGATCTTCTACATCAATGTGCCGGTAGGCCTGTTCGCCGCAGCCGTCACTTGGGCCATCTACCGTGACCGCGAAACCGCCACACGCGTGCTGCCGATTGACCTCGTGGGCCTCGCTTCGCTCATCACCTGGGTGGCATCACTGCAGATCATGCTCGACAAGGGCAAGGACCTCGACTGGTTCAGTTCACCGGTCATCGTCGCCCTGGCCATCGTTGCGCTACTCAGCTTCCTCTTCTTCGTGATCTGGGAGCTGACCGAACCGAATCCGATCATCGACTTGCGCCTGTTCAAAGGCCGCAATTTCTTGGCAGGCACGGTCGCCATCTCGGTGGCCGTTGCCATCTTCTTTGCCAACCTCGTGGTGCTGCCGCAGTGGATGCAGCAATACCTGGCCTATCCCGCCGTCAACGCAGGGCTGGCGATGGCGCCGTTGGGCATCTTTGCCGTGCTGCTGGCGCCGGTCGTGGGCAGGATCCTGCCCAAGTCGGAATTGCGGGTGCTTGCCACGCTGTCCTTCCTCGGCTTTGCCGGCGTGTTCTATATGCGATCGCAATTCAGCACCGGCGTGGACATGTTCACGCTGGTGCTTCCCACGTTGCTGCAAGGCATTCCGACCGCGCTGTTCTTCGTTCCGCTGACGGCAATCATCCTGTCGGGCCTGCCGCCGGAGAAAATTCCGGCCGCTGCCGGGCTGTCCAACTTCGTCAGAGTCTTCTGCGGAGCAGTGGGCACGTCGTTGGCCACGACCGTCTGGAACGACCGGGCCGTGCTGCACCATGCGCGTCTGGTGGAACAGGCCAGCCCAGGCAACCCGCTGTATGCCGCGGCGCTTCAGTCGATCGAGTCGACCCTGGGCTTCAGTCCCGCACAAGCCGCTGCCTACTTCGAACGCGGCCTGAACACGCAAGCCATCATGCTTGGACTGAACGACATATTCTGGATTTCAGGCGTGATCTTTGCCGCAGTCATTCCGCTGATCTGGTTCACGAAGCCCGACAAAGGGGCCGCATCCAGCACTGCGGCCGCGGCCCACTGACACCAGGAACCGATATGTCGGACAGCGCTCTGCCGCACCGTTGAGAGAGGCACGCCATGCACCTGGGGAAATCGTACTCACTGTTCGAGTTCACGCTCTGGTCAAGACGGCAGCTCTATGCCTCTCTGGCATGTGGTTCGCTGCCCGTTCTCCTCTACCAGTTCCTCGGGTTGAAATGGCTGTCGATTCCGGTGTCGGTTGTGGTGCTGCTGGGCACGGCCACGTCATTCATCGTCGGTTTCAGGAATGTGCAGACCTACGGTAGAGCTTTGGAAGCACAGCAAATCTGGACGGAAATCCTGAGCCTCAGCCGAAGCCTGGGTGTCATGGCGCGAGACTTTCCGGCAGCGCCGGCCGCCGGGCGAGAACTGATTCTCCGGCATTGCGCATGGTTGACGGCACTTCGCTATCGACTGAGAAGCCCGCGAGTGTGGGAAAACACCGGCAAGGCGGCCAACATGGAGTACCGGAAGTACTACCAAGTGCCCGAGTGGGAAACATCATTGGAACAGGCGCTCGCGCGATATCTGCCACAGGCCGAGCTCGACTCGGTTCTGCATGCCGAAAGCAGGACGACCCGACTGCTCGGAACCCAAGCGGCCGCGATCAAACGGCTGCTTTCCTCCGGCGAGATCAGCAATGCCTTCTACCTGGAGTTGGGAGGAGTGATCCGAAGCCTGTTCGTACAGCAAGGGCGGGCGGAGCGCGTCAAGGAGTACCCGTATCCCAGGCAATATGAGGTCATCAACAAGCTCTTTGTCAGTACCTTTTGTTTGCTGCTGCCTTTCGGCATTCTGACTGAGTTCGAAAAGCTCAATGCCAGCGTGACAGGTGTCATGCATGGCCACATGATCTGGCTCGTCATTCCCTTCAGCACGATGATCTCGTGGATGTACCTCGCGCTGGAGCAAGTGGGCGAAAGCACGGAGAACCCGTTCGAAGGCAACCCGAATGACGTGCCCATGGCTCGGATCTGCAGGAAGATCGAACGCGAACTCATGGACATGCTTGGCGAGAAGAGCGATGTCGTCGAACCGGTGGCAGCGCACGGTATTGTCCTGTAGGCGCTCAGAGCCGTTCCACCGGCCAAAGGCTCAAGCAACTGACCTTTCGCGGCCGCGGCCATCTTCTTTTTTCTGGCCGAGGCGTTACCGCAATTCACCGAAGAAAAATCACGCGTGCATCACTGGCATGGCCGGCAACCCGCGAAACCGGCCGACCGCCACTCAACCCGCCAACGGCGCATGGCGCGCCATCAGCTCATCCACCCATCCCATGAACGCACGCAGCTTTGCGCTCGCGTGCCGGTTGGGCGGAAACACCAAGTACATCGGCATTGGGGCCAGGTGCCACTCGGTAAACAGCGGCACCAGTTCGCCGCGCGCCACGTGGGGCTCGCCCATGTAGTGCGGCAACCAGACCACGCCCATCCCGGCCACGCCGGCCGCCAGGTAGGCATTGCCGTCATCGACTGCGACCACATAGCGCGCCCTCACATGGAAGGTGTCTTCGTCGCGCTGCAGGGTGAGCGGCCTGAGCTTGCCGCTGAGGGTGCTCAGGAAGCCGACGATGCGGTGGCGTGGGTCTTCCAGATCGCTCGGGTGCAGCGGCGTGCCGGCCTGCTGCAGATAGCTTGGTGCGGCATACACCCCGAGGCGCAACGCGCCCACGCGGCGGGCCTGTAGAGAAGAGTCGGCAAGCTCGCCGCCGCGCAGCACGCAATCTACGTTGTCGCCAATCACGTCGACCATGCGGTCGCTGGCACCAATGTGAAGTTGGATGTCGGGATAGCGGGCGTGGAATTCAGGCAATGCGGGGGCGAGTATCAAACGCGCAAATGGGCTGGGCACATCTACGCGCAGGCGCCCGCGCGGTGCGGCGGATGCGGTGGACAGGCTGGTGTCGGCGTCTTCAAGGTCAGCCAGCAAGCGCACGGCGCGCTCGTAATAGGCAGCGCCATCTTCGGTGACGTTGACCTGCCGCGTGGTGCGGTTCAGCAGCTTGACGCGCAACCGCGCCTCCAATTGCTGAACCAGTTGGGTGACGGTGGTCTTGCTGATCTGGAGGGTCTGCGCGGCCTTGGTAAAACTGCCGGCCTCCACCACGCGAACGAAGGCCTGCAGTGCATCGAAACGGTCCACGTTGGCTCCTGCCCCGGGAAGATTGTTTGGCAACCACAAACAGTGATTGTAGGCATGGGCGGTTTATTCACGCGGTGGGAATGCTTACAGTGCCCTGGCTGCGCAGCCCAACTAGCCAACGCCCTATTCACCCCTGCAAGGAAGCGATTCATGTCTGCACGCGATGTTGTGTTTCCGGCCGCGCGCCAAGCCCTGTATGAGCAAAACCGCTATTCACCGGCCATCCGCTCCAACGGTTTTCTGTTTGTGTCGGGCCAGGTGGGCAGCCGGCCAGATGGCTCGCCCGAGCCCGATCTGCAGAAGCAGGTCAGGCTGGCCTTTGAGAACCTGAACGCGATCCTGTCTGCCGCCGGGTGCACGTTCCAGGACGTGATTGATGCGACGGTCTTTATCGTCAACCCGGAAACGCAGTTCGAGCTCATCTGGAAGGTGGTCGGAGAGCATTGGGGCGAAGCGCCCTACCCCACGCTCACGGGCATTGGCGTGACGTGGCTCTACGGCTTTCAGTTCGAGATCAAGGTGATCGCAAAGCTGCCCGAGCCGGCATGACAGATGCGTCAAAACCTACGAGAAACAGTACCCGCTGCTGCCGGTGGAGTGTGAGAGAGTGCAAGCCACGGCAATGGCATCCACGTCACATCACGGGCACGCGCACGCTGTGGAATGCCTCGACCGCAAATGCCGATGCCCGCCCCTTGAGGAGACATGCATGGTCAGCAAGAACACGATCTGTCTGTGGTACGACCGCGATGCGCTGGATGCGGCCAACTTCTACGCCAAGACCTTCCCAGACAGCAAAGTCACCGCCGTGCACCGTGCGCCCGGCAACTACCCCGCCGGCCAGGAAGGCGATGTGCTGACGGTGGAGTTCACCGTGGCGGGCATTCCGTGCCTGGGGCTGAACGGCGGCCCGCAGTTCAAGCACAGCGAGGCGTTTTCGTTCCAGATTGCGACCGACGACCAAGCCGAAACCGATCGGCTGTGGAACGCCATCGTCAGCAACGGCGGGCAGGAAAGCGCGTGCGGCTGGTGCAAGGACAAGTGGGGGCTGTCGTGGCAGATCACGCCGCGAGCGCTCACCGCGGCATTTACTGATCCGGACCGCGCAGCAGCCAAGCGAGCCTTTGACGCGATGATGACGATGGGCAAGATCGACATCGCCAAGATCGAGGCGGCGCGGCGCGGCTAAGTTCACCGGTTGCCGCATCTGCATTGCCGAGCGCCAGCGACTCGGCATTGCAGACCAATGCGTTGATCAGGCCGCGCTGGTTTGGCAAAGCCGCGCGGTCACTTCTGCGCCTGCGTGCCGGCCCCCTGGTTTTGGCGCGGGTCATACCCGGTGAAATACCAATGCCCGTCTGCTCCTAGCTGAAAACTCACCTTCTCGTAGACGACGCGGCCGTCGGTCAGCCGCGTTGCGTAGTCGACGTTTGCATACAGGCCATCGGGAACGTCTTTGACCTTCGTATAGGTGAGCCGCGTAACCGAAGCCCAGCCGCGCTGGCTGACAGTCCCCACCGATTTGCGCGCTTGCATGAGCCCGCTGGCAAAGCGATCCGGCGTGTAGAACCCGCGTACGAAAGGCGCCGTCTGCTGCCAGAGCGCGGTGTAGTCGCCCGCGTCGATGCGCTTGAGCGCGAGCGCAGCGTTGCCGAGCAACTCATCTGCAGAGTCGCCCGCTTCTGCGCCGTGCGCCAGCACAGAAGCGGCGGCAAGGGCGCACGCCGCAACCATCTTGAATGCGCCGTTAAAACGTTTCATCAACCACTCTCCTTCGAATCTGTCTGGTTACTGCGCGGGCTTTGCCGGTGCAAATGTTTCGCACTGCGGGTCGGCCCATCGCGTCTTGGTCACGCGGTTGTCGTCGTCAAACTGGATCTGGTACTGACACGCGACGGGCTTGTCTGCGCTGCGGAAGTGGAACAGGTAGTTCCACACGCGCACGCGAAACACGCTCTCATGAAAATGAGGCACGCCGATCAGGTCATAGACCTGGCCTTTTGTCATGCCGGGCTCGACCATGCGCAGGTGGTCAACATTGGGGAACGAACCTTCAGGCGTCATCGCCGTGTCCAGTTTGGGGAACGCGGTATCGGTGGGGCCAGGGCCCGCGCATGCCGCAAGGGCGAAGATGCACGAGAGCGTTGCGATGCAGGCTGGGATTGAGCGCTTGTTCATATCAGGAATCCGAAAGTGTCACGTTGCGGTGGTTGCTGTGCTGCGGCTGGCCTCACCACTGATACCCGGCACCGACCACGGCGCCATACGTGCCGCGCGTGTTGGTGGAGACGGCGGCCTTGTAGATCCAGCGGTTGTTTTCCGACACCGTTGAGATACCGAGCGCCTGCCCCGATTGGCCGTTGTAGACACTGCCTGCCACCGCGACCATGCTCTTGCCGGGGCCCGTAGGTTGCGGCAGGCCCGCCATTGCCATGGCCATGGCGGTACCGCCTTCAGCATCGCGCCGGTACGAATCGATGCTGTTGCGCAAGCCCGCGACCTGGTTGTCGGTGTAGTTGTTGGCTTGCGTGACGGCGTTGTTCAGCTGTGACACGTTGACGGCATCGGTGGGTGCCGTGCCGGCCGCCACGTTGATCACCTGCCGCGACAAGGTAGTGGAGCCCACCGAGACGACATCCGTGCGGCCGCCGTCATTGCTGCCTGCGCCAATGGCGGTCGACCCGCTGCCCGTGGCGACGGCGCCGGTACCCACGGCGGTGGTGTTGTTGCCGGTGGCCTGCGAGCTATTGCCCAACGCCGTGCTGTTGCTGCCCGACGCCACCGAACCCGTGCCACCGGCGGAGGAGTTCGGCCCCGGCGTGGTCGGCGGCGTGTTGTTGGTGGTGCCGTTGGGCGAGGTAGAGGTGAATGGGCCACCGCTGTTGCTGATGATCGTTGAGAGCTGCTGCTGGACGGCCTGCAACTGCGACACGTTGACCGCATCCGTACCCAGGCGGCCGGCAGCCACGCCCGTGATCTGGCGGTTGCCCACGTTCAGCTCACCCGACGACGTTTGCGGCGCCGTCAGCCCGAATGCCATGTAGTTGGTCAACGCGCCCACGGAAGTGAGCGAACCGGCGCCCAGCGCAACGCTATTGGCAAAGGTGGCGTTGGCGCCAGAGCCCAGTGCCATCGCATCAACGCCATTGCTCTTTGCAGCCGAGCCAATGGCGATGCCGCCCGCCAACGCAGCGTTTGCGTTGGCGCCCTGCGCGATGGACTGCGCACCGTTTGCCGTCGATCCGCTGCCCAATGCAATCGCGTCGGCCTGGCCGGAGGTCGATGCCTGCCCAATGGCGATACCGCCAGGCGCGGTTTGCTGAACGATCGCGCCGTTGCCGATGCCGACACCGTTGTCACCGTTGACCACCGTTGTCGGCCCAACGGCCACCGACTGCGACCCGACCGCGAGCGAATCGGCCGCTGTCGAGTTGGCGTGGAAGTACAGCGTGGGCGTGACCGCGAAGGATTGCAGCGCGCCGGTCAACTGGCGGATCGTTGCTGCATCGTGCTGGCCCGTGCCGTCGGCCACGTTGGTCAACTGGCGATACGTATTGCCTGCGGCGCTGCCGAACGACACGGCGCCCAGCAGCGTCCCGTCGGACGTGTTGAACGGCACGGCCTGACTCCCTGCGGGAATCGACCCGATACCAGAAGCAATGGGGCGGTCAGAGATCGCGCCAGAGCCGATCGCCACACCGCCTGCCACCGACACCGTCGACAGCGAACCGAGCGCGAGCGCGTTGGCCGTTTGCGCCTGCGCGCCATTGCCCGCTGCAAGGCTCGTGGCGCCGGCTGCAACCGCCAGCGGCCCAATGGCCACGCTGTCGGTGCCGGTGGCCTGGCTGTCAGCCGCCGTTGAGTTTGCGTGGAAGTACTTGATGCCGCCGCCGTTCTGGATGTTGGTGATCGAGTTGCCCAGGTTCGTGACGTTCTGGTTGGTGGCGAAGAGCTGCGAGCCATTCACCGCATCCGTGCTGGTGGCATTCAACGCGCCCGGCGCAACGTTGGTGATGATGTTCGGGCCCGTGCCGCCGTGGTTGGCACTGAAGGCGCCCGTGCCGCCGTTGGCGGTCGGGTCCCACAGCAACGCGTCGCTCTTCGTCTGCGTCAGCTCGGTTTGCACCGACTGCAACTGGCTCACGTTCACGGCATCCGTTGCGGCCGAACCGGCAGCCACGTTGGTGATGCGGCGCTCGTTGCCGGCCGAACCCACCGAGACCTCGCCCACCGGCGAGGTGCCTGCCAGCGCTGCCGTGCCGGGGTTGTACGCGGCGGCGCCCAGGTTGGCGGTGGTGGTGGAATTGGCGCCGAGCGCGACGGAGTTGGCAGCCGTGGCGTGCGCATTGCTGCCCAGCGCGAGGGCATTCGCTCCGCCGGCCTGGGCACCATTGCCCGTGGCCACGCTGTTTGTGCCGCTGGCGACCGCAAGCGGCCCCACGGCAACGCTGTCGGTGCCCGTCGCCTGGCTGTCTGCGGCCGTGGAGTTGGCGTGGAAATACTTGATGCCCGCGCCGTTCTGGATGTTGGTGACCGTGGTGGAGATGCCATCCACCGCCTGGTTGGTTGCGAACAACTGCGAGCCGTTGACGGCATCGGTGCTCGAATTGCTCAAGCGCCCAGCGGCCACGTTGGTGATCTGCCGCTCGGCGCCGAGTGCGCCAACGCTGACAACGCTGGTCGGGTTCGTACCGGCAAAGGTGCGCGTGGCACCGGCAACCACCGCGCTGGCTGTCGGGTTGGCGGCAGCGGTGACGGAGCCGGCGCCGAGTGCCACATCGCCGGCATTGGTTGCCCGTGCAGTCGCGCCCAGCGCCAGCGCGTTGGCCGCCTGGGCCTGCGCGCCGTTGCCGGTGGCCACGCTGTTCGCCCCACTGGCCACCGCCAGCGGCCCGACGGCCACGCTGTCCGTGCCGGTGGCCTGGCTATCGGCCGCCGTGGAGTTGGCGTGGAAGTATTTGATGCCCGCGCCGCTCTGGATGTTGTTGACCGTGGTAGCGATGCCATCCACCGCTTGGTTGGTTGCGAACAACTGCGAGCCGTTGACGGCATCGGTGCTCGAATTACTGAGTCGGCCCGCGGCTACGTTGGTGATCTGACGTTCCGCACCGACTGCGCCGACGCTCACGACACTGGTCGGGTTCGTACCGGCAAAGCTGCGCGTGACACCGGCAACCACCGCACTCGCTGTCGGGTTGGCGGCGGCGGTGACGGAGCCAGAACCGAGCGCCACATCACCGGCATTCGTGGCCCGTGCAGTCGCGCCCAGCGCCAGCGCGTTGGCCGCTTGGGCTTGCGCGCCGTTACCGGTGGCCACGCTGTTCGCCCCGCTGGCCACCGCCAGCGGCCCGACAGCCACGCTGTCCGTGCCCGCAGCCTGACTATCGGCCGCCGTGGAGTTGGCGTGGAAGTATTTGATGCCCGCGCCGCTCTGGATGTTGTTGACCGTGGTCGAGACACCATCGATGGCTTGGTTTGTTGCGAAGAGCTGCGAGCCGTTGACGGCATCGGTGCTCGAATTGCTGAGTCGGCCCGCGGCGACGTTGGTGATCTGCCGCTCGGCGCCAACCGCACCAACGCTCACGACGCTGGTCGGGCTCGTACCCGCGAAGCTGCGCGTGGTGCCGGCGATGACGGCGCTGGCGGTGGGGCTGGCCGCCGCCGTGACCGAACCGGAGCCGAGTGCAACGTCATTGGCGTTGTTGGCAACGGCGGAAGACCCCAGCGCGACGGCGCCTGCCGCGGCGGCAGTCGAGGTATTGCCCATCGCCAATGAGCCGGTGCCCTGCGCGTTGTTGCTATTACCGATAGCGACTGCGCCATCGCCGTTTGCCGTGTTGTTGGCACCCATGGCCACGGCGCCATTGCCGGTGGCGGTGTTCGGATCCCCGATGGCGACTGCACCGTTGCCGCTGGCGGTCTGGCCTTCACCCAGCGCGACGGCGCCGGTGCCGCTGCTCACACGCGAGTTGTGACCGCCGGCAATCGAACCGGTGCCGGCGGCAGCGGCCACGACGTTGGTGTCGCCCAGGGCAACCGTCGAGGCAGCCAGCGCCTGCGAAGCATTGCCGATGGCGGTGGCGTCTACGGCCGAAGCTTTGGCCGCCGCTCCAATCGCAATGGACTGCGTACCGCTGGCGTTGGCGCCGTTCATCATGGCAAGTGCGGTCGTGCCGCTTGCTGCGGCCCCGGCGCCCAATGCCACGCCATTCAGCGCGGTAGCGGAAGCGAGGGTGCCTGCCGCCAACGAAGACGGGCCGGAGGCTGTCACGTCTGTACCGAGCGCGACTGCGCCATCAGCGGTCGCACCCGTGCCCGCCACGGAACGCGCACCCAGATACACAGCGTTGAGACCGGTGGCAACGGACTGAAAGCCGACTGCAACCCCGTGCGTTCCGGAAGAGGTGGCGAGATACCCCATCGAAACCGTGGCCACTCCACTGCCCACGGTTTGGAAACCGATGGCAGTGGCGTAGTCGGCGTTGGCAGTGACGTCGGTGCCCAGCGCAATGGACGCCGTCCCGCTGGAGCCGGCGCCAGGGGCGGTACGTGCACCCAGATAAATTGCGTTGACTCCCCCGGCCGCCGCTCCCGAGCCCACGGCTATGCCATTGGCTTGCGAACCGGCAGCCCCGCTGCCCACTGCCACCGCACCCGCTGCAGAGGCGTTGGACTTTGCACCCACGGCGACGGTGTTGTCGTCCGTCGCCTTGGCCTGCGAGCCGAGGGCAGTCGACAAGCTACCGCTGGCGGCGCTTTGGAGGCCGATGCCAACGCCCGCCAAACCGCTCGCCGTGACGTCCGTACCGATGCCGATCGACGCGTTGCCAGTCGCACCGGTCCCTGGAGCTGTGCGCGCACCCACGTTGATGGAATTGGTCGCGGAGGCGATGGCTTGAAAGCCGACTGCTACGGCGTTCAGCCCCGTACTGCTGGCGCCGTAGCCCACCGCTGTGGACCCGCCTTGCGTGGCTGTAGACATGAAACCGACGCACGTCATGCTACCGCTGTAGAAGTTGTACGGTGCCGTGGAGCAGTTCACCTGCGCATATGCCTGCCCAGGAAGAACGGAACCCAGGAGCGCCACGGCGGCTGCAATCAATGTCATCGCACCGCCGGAGGTGTGCTGGCAAGCGCGCCGCAAGACCGTGCCGCCTGTTCCTTTTGCTCGGTCCAGCTCCGATGCGGCCACCCAGGCGCCCAGCGCCTCATTCCAAATCGTTTTATATGATTTGTTCATATTGATTCCATCGTGCTCGCCGTGAGCCCAAGAAAAGAAATAGAAAAACGGGTGAGCCATCGCGCGGCGCAAACCATAAGGACGAGCGCGCCCTTGGCACCCGCAAAGGCTGCGGGTTCCCGATTGATTGGAACTGCCAGAAAATCAATGGCCGATGACCACGTGGCTTTAAAAAGGACGCAGCAACTCAACGCTCCCTTTGGGAGCGTTTTCAATACAACGCGAGTTGGATGTTGGTCCGCCGAGCCTAACGTTTAGCGGTCAACGGCTTGGCCTGTGAAGGGCAAAGGAAATCAGGGAGGATCAAAGGGCCATTTGATAGCGACATGAATGGCGTGGGCTGGGCATGAATCGACACATCGCAGGTGCCTTGTATTTGCCCAAACGTTTGCCCTGATCGTGTAGCTCGTCGTATTCATTGCTACCGTACCCCCGGCAGTGCGGCTTTCTTATTGACGAAGGAGCGCTATCTCGTGCACAGACCCGTCTTGATGTGCAGGGGCTGAGATAGGCGCTGAGGGAAAAACTTCAAATACTGAAGAAAAATAGTCGAGTTTGAATATTGTGTCTAGATATTTAGTACTAAGAAACGCAGGGTTTTTACAATTCGAATCACCCATCATGCGCATTTCGGTGCATGTGTTGGTTTAGACATACTCAACTATGCGTCATTGTTAACGTATTGAAATATTCACCGGATATCGATGACTAAATCCACGCTCGTGCAGTGGTTAATATCGACGGTTTCATTTCAAAGAAAACGTTGCGCAAAGAACAAAAAAAAGCGGCACGCCTTATATTGGGGCGCGCCGCTTTTTTATCGTGCACACATTAGGGGATTTGGACTGCCGCTGCGCCGACAGCCTCCTTTTTGTGCGTTTGTCCCGTCAGACGAGTGGGTTCACTTTCACTGCGCGGCTGGGCGCGGCATCGACGCACGAAACCGATGCGCAAGCGTGTGATAGAACGACGGCGTCAGCGCCTTGGACACCTGGCTGGACAGCAACGCCACAGCCATGAGCGGCAAGACCATCTCGTGGCCATCGATCATCTCCATCACGATCACAAACGATGTGATGGGCGACTGCGTGACCGCCGCCAGGTAGCCGACCATGCAGAGCGCGGCAAGACTGGGCAGCGGTATCGCCGATGTCACCAGCGACATGACGTTGCCCAGCCCCGCCCCAATTGCCAGCGACGGCGCGAAGATGCCGCCCGGAATACCGGACAGGTACGACGCGATCAGCGCGCAGAACTTGAGCACCGCATAGAACGGCGAAAGCGCCTGATGGGTCTCCAGCAGGCCCCGTGCTTCTGCGTAACCGCTGCCGAACGTGGTGCCGCCTGAAACCAGGCCGATCAGCGCGATGGCGATACCGCACAGAAAAGCGAACCACACCGGTTGCGCTTGTCGGATATCAACCAGCCGCGCGGGCATCCAGCGCGGTATGTTGAGCAGCAGCCAGCAGAACGCGCCGCCGGCCACGCCCGAGATGACGCTCGCGGCAATCACCACAGGCACCAGCGCCAGATGAAACTGCCCAATGGCCTGGATGCGCCCGAAGTACAGGTAGTTGCCCTGCAGGCCCAGGGCGACCACGCCGGAAAAAATGATGGCCGTAATGAGCGTGCCGCTGTTACGGGCCACGAAACTGCGCGTCAGTTCTTCAATGGCAAACACGACGCCTGCCAGCGGCGTATTGAACGCAGCCGCAAGCCCGGCCGCTGCGCCCGCCAGCGCGAGTTGTCGCTCGATGTGCTTGCTGCTTCGACGATAGCCCCGCCGCATGGCGTACATGAGCGATGCCCCGATCTGCACCGTGGGCCCCTCCCGGCCGATCGTGAAGCCACAGAGGATGCCCAGGAACGAGACCACGATCTTGCCGATCATGATGCGCAGGGAGAGCAGCGCACTCGACAGCCGCCCGTCCTCCAGCGTCGCAATGACCTGCGGAATGCCACTGCCCTCGGCACCGCGAAAAAACTGGCGCGTCAGCCAGATGGCAAGCGCCGCACCAACCGGTGTAATGACGATCGGCAGCCAGAACGCGTGCGACACCATGCCTCGAAAAAGCTCGAACCCTAAATCGATGATCTTGGCGTAAGCGACGGATACCAGACCCACGAGAACGGCACCAAGCCAGAAGATGCCGTAGTTTGCCCAGAGTCTCCTGGCCCGACGCGCTGATCGATCGGCGATGTGGAGAGGAGAAAACATGGTGGTTTGGGCGCTGGTCCGTGAAGCGGAGATTATAGGACCCGACGCGGGACGGCCTCCGTGCGGGTTACCGCTAACGCCCCGCAATCGACAGCAGCGAGTCGAACAAGCTGTTTGCTGCCTGCATCACCTTGGCTGATGCCTGGTAGGCCTGCTGATATCGCATCAGGTTCATTGCCTCTTCATCGAGGCTCACGCCCGACACCGATTGCTGCTGTCGCGTTGAGCCTGCCAGCAGCGCCGTCTGCGAGGTGAGGTTGCCGCTGGCCTGGTGGGTCTGCACGCCTACCTGCGTGACGAGGTTGTTCCATGCCGAGCCCATCGACGTGGTGCCGCCATCGAGCAGCGTGGCATTGCGCATTTTGGCAAATGCGCTGGCGTTGCCGTTGTCGGTGCTGTTGGCAATATTGGGCGAGAGCTTGAAGGTGTCGCCGTTGGCGGGTGTGCCCGTCATCGTCATCTGCACGCCGTTGAACGCGTACGTTGCACCCTGGGCGTAGGGCGCCGTGCCAGTGTACGTAGTCGACGTGCCGTTGACGGTGACAGTCACGCTGCCCGGAAAGCCCGAGAGCGAACCGCCACCTGCCGCGTTGTAGTTGAGCGTAACGGGGGCTGCGAGCGGCGCACTCGCATAGCCCGTATTCACGCCCACGGCCGTAACCGCCCCGCTGCCCTTGTTGTTGCTGCCCACGTCTGCCACCACGGGCGATGCCGCGGCAATGGCGCGCGGATCGCTCGTCAGCGTCTTCATGCTCGACGCGGCATCGGCCGTCGGGCGCACGAGGAACGAATCACCGTTGTTCATCGTGCCGCTCAGGTTGAGCGTGACGCCATCCACGGTGGTCGGCCAGCTCGTTACCGTGACCGCGCCGCTGCCATCCGGATAGCGCAACACCGTATAAGCGCCGCCCTGGAACTTCACCTGATAGTCGTAACCCTGCCCGGCATTAGCGTTGGTGATGCTGGCGGTGAGCGCGCCGCTTCCGGTATTGCTGGTGCTGGGTGCGACGCTGGGGCCAGCCACGGAGAACACATCTGCACCCAGCTTGCCGTTGGCGTCCATGCCAAGCCTGTTCTGTGCATTCACACTGGCCGACACGGCGGCTGCCAGACGCCCCAGGCTGTTCTGCGCAGGGATAAGCGTGTTGCGGCGAAACTCCATCAGGCCACCCAGCGCGCCGCCGCCGAGCTGGCTGTCGTCCATGCTGACCGTGCCGGCAGGGCTCTTGTAGCCCACCGACAGTTGCGTCGGGTCATACGGCGACGACATCGCCGTCAATTCGAAACTCTGGTTGCCCTGCACCAGGGCCTGCCCGTTGCCGACGTAGACGTTGTACTGGCCGTCGCTCGTCTGCACTGCACTGGCCTTGATCGACTTGTTGAGCGTCTGCACGGGCTGGTCGCGCTGGTCACGCAAGTCATTCGCCGGCTGGCCGGTGGCGCTTTCTGCCTTGGCGATCTGCTCGTTGAGTGCGGCGAGCTGTTTGGCTGCGCTGTTGACGGTGCTGATGTGCGTCTGCACCTGCGTGTTGTCCTGGTTCGTCAGCGCCGTCATCTGCCCCGCCACCGCATTGAAGCGGCTTTGCAGGCCCGAGACGGCGTTCATAAAGACCTGCCGTGCGGTGGTATCCGACGGTTTGGAAGCCAAGCCATCCGCGGCGTTGAAGAAACCGGTGAGCGCTGAACTCAGCCCGCTGTTCGGGTCCGCCAGGTATTTGTCTAGGCCCGTGAGCAGGCTGCTGAGCTGGCTTGCGGCGCTGGTGGCCGCCTGGCCGTTCTGCACCTGCGTGGTCAGAAACTGGTCGTAGATCCGCTTGACGGTGGCCATGTTGGCGCCCTGGCCCAGAAACCCGACGCCGGTTTGCAGCGGAATGTTCTGCGTCTGCACCGCTTCCTGGCGCGAGTAACCAGGCGTGTTGGCGTTGGCGATGTTGTTGCCCGTTACCTGCAGGTGAATGCCCGCCGTGCGCAAGCCCGATGCGCCAATGTTCAGAAGAGAGGAACTCATATGTGCACCTGCATCACCTCATTACTTGAGTTGCGCAACCTTCTCCAGCATGCGGTCGGCCGTCTGCACGGCCTTGCTGTTGATCTCGTACGCGCGCTGCGTCTGGATCATCTGGATCATTTCTTCCACCACGTTCACGTTGGACGTTTCTACGTAGTTCTGATTGAGCGCGCCCACGCCGTTCGAGCCCGGGTTGGCCAGGTTGGCCGTGCCCGACGCTTCGGTTTCGGCGTACAGGTT
>Ga0157371_10000849_pt1 | contig 34894 bp, 28 predicted proteins | sample C45metaG_FD_113462 | JGI IMG/M metagenome (GOLD analysis project Ga0157371, IMG submission 113462) | Corn rhizosphere microbial communities from Kellogg Biological Station, Michigan, USA - C4-5 metaG | ecosystem: Host-associated > Plants > Roots > Rhizosphere > Soil | place: USA: Michigan... | reverse complement strand
TAACGGCGTAGTAAACGCTGCGCCGGCAACCAGCAACGGTTTAACCTATTGCACCGCCTCATTAGGCGCCCGCGGCGACACTGATTTACCGGGTATTGTTGAAAGATTGGGTCAGCACTTCCACTTCCTGCACCTGCGCAACGTGAAACGCGAAGCCGATGGTAGTTTCTACGAAGACAACCACCTGGAAGGCAGCACCGATATGTTTGCTGTGATGAAAGCCATTGCTTTAGAGCAAAAGAAAAGACAAGACGCCGGCCGCGACGACGCTGCCATACCCATGCGCCCTGACCATGGCCACAAGCTGCTGGACGATTTTAATCACGACACCTTCCCCGGCTATTCTGTTATTGGCCGTTTGAAAGGATTGGCTGAATTACGCGGATTAGAGCTGGGTGTTAAACGCAGCTTACAGTAAAATCCCATTTCAATAAATATAAAAGCCCGTACACTCAAAATGTACGGGTTTTGTTTTTTAGCCCCTCACGAAACAAAGCACAGCTTTGTTGCTTATGTAAGGGCAACTGTTGTTTAAACTACACCGTAATTACAATATGCCACATATAGCAGCAACATCTTCCATAAACCTACCTTACAAAACAAGCCAGCAAGAGGCTAAACAACAGGCGCATGATCTTTTTTCGGCCAATTTTCCGCAAACCAACAGGCTGATCTTTGCCTTTGACAATACAGAGATCGTCATGCGTAATTTCTGCAAACCGCTCTCCTATTATACCAAGCCCAATACCTTTGAGCAGCGCAATAACGATTATATTGAAAATGCGCTGAACTATTCTGTACAAGCTATTGAAGATTGTATGGAGAAAGCAGGCATTGGTAAGGGCGATATTACCGACCTGATTTTTGTATCGACCACCGGTTTGGCTACTCCGAGTCTGGACGCGCTGATCATTAACAAAATGCGGCTTGATCCGCATATTAGGCGCAGTCCGTTGTGGGGCTTGGGCTGCGCCGGTGGTGTATCCGGTATGGCAAAGGCCAATATGGCGGCCATGGCTAACCCGGATGCGGTAGTAATATTGGTGGCGGTTGAGCTATGCTCGCTTACACTAATCAAGACTGATTACAGCAAGAGTAATTTCATCGGATCAAGCCTGTTTTCGGACGGTATAGCGGCTTGTATTATTAAGGGTGATAATTATCCCACTCAAAACAAAAAAGCGACCTACGTGGCTGCCAGCAGCAAATTATACTACGACTCGCTGGACATAATGGGCTGGGATTTTAACGATACGGGGTTTAAGGTACTTTTCTCGAAAGATATCCCTACCTTCATACGTGAAAATATTAGAGCCGATATCACTGAGTTTCTGAGCAAACACGATTTGCAGCTCGACGATATTAAAAGTTTTATTTTTCATCCCGGAGGTAAAAAAGTTTTAGACGCTTACGCGGATGCCTTACAAGTTGAGGGCGATTTTTTGAATAAAACCCGCGCCGTAATGAATGACAACGGCAACATGAGCAGTGCTACTGTGCTATATGTTTTTGAGCGATTTATGCGCGAGGGCTTTGAAGATGGTTACGGACTGATGCTGGCCATGGGCCCCGGGTTTTCGAGCGAAATGGTATTGTTAAAGCTTACTAATGGCTAACCAATGTATTTTATCGTTTTTATCGCCTTCCTGATTGTACAGCGACTATCTGAGTTATATATCTCCAGGCGCAATGAGCAATGGCTGCTGGAGAATGGCGCCATTCAGTACGGGCAGAGCCATTACCCATATATGATTGTCATGCATACGTTTTTTTTGCTGTCCATTATAGCTGAATATTACTGGCGCGGCGGCCCGCCTATTAGCTGGATTGCGCTTGCGTGTTTTCTGATAGTTTTATCATTCAAATTCTGGGCGCTTTCGTCATTAGGCAAATACTGGAACACCAAAATTTATCGCATACCTGGCGTGTCACCTGTAAAAAAAGGTCCCTACAAGTTTTTGAAGCACCCCAACTATATGGAAGTGGTTTGTGAGATTGCCATTATCCCTTTGGTGTTTCACCTTTATTACACTGCAATAGTATTCACACTGCTCAACGCAATCATGCTCACTGTAAGGATAAAGGTCGAGAACAAAGTGTGGGCGCAATAGCCGGAAAGCTATAAAAAAACGTCATTACGAGGCACGAAGCAATCTCTACACACGCTTAGTTGCCTATCGTGTAGAGATTGCTTCGTCGTTCCTCCTCGCAATGACGTGTTTTTGTTTTAAAATTACACCAGCTTAAACACTATCGCTGCCAATGGCGGCAGGGTAATGGTAATGGAATTGCTTCTGCCGTGCCAAGTAACTTTTTCGGTTTTTATCGGCTTGTTGTTATTTACACCGCTGCCCCAATAGTTGATGGCGTCAGAATTAAATATCTCCTGCCACTCACCGCCTGTTGGCACGCCTATACGGTAATCTTCCCTAACTACCGGTGTCATATTCAATACTACCAGCAAATCATTTTTAGGGTTATTGCCTTTACGCATATATACTACAACCGAGTCGTTTACATTGCCGCCATCAATCCATTCAAAACCCTCGTGCGAGAATGATTTTTCATATAGCGCCGGTTCTGACCGGTACAAGTGGTTCAGCGCTTTTACAATCTCGCTGATGCCTTTGTGATTTGGGTATTCCAGCACATGCCACTGCAATGAGGTTTGGAAGTTCCACTCGTCGCCCTGGCCAAACTCGCTGCCCATAAACAACAATTTGGCACCCGGGTGGGTAAACATATAACTATAGCATAAGCGCAAGTTGGCAAACTGCTGCCACTCATCGCCCGGCATTTTGCGTAACATAGAGCCTTTGCCGTATACCACCTCGTCGTGTGAGAAAGGCAGCATGAAATTTTCAGTAAAAGCGTAAATCAAACTAAAGGTTAATACGTTATGGTGATATTTACGATTAACCGGATCTTCAGAAAAATACTTCAAGGTATCATGCATCCATCCCATCATCCATTTCATACCAAAACCCAAACCGCCGGCAAATACCGGGCGACTTACGCCTGTAAATGAAGTCGACTCCTCTGCGATAGTTTGTATATCAGGAAAATGACTGTAAACAGCCTCATTAAATTCTTTCAGGAACGATATAGCTTCCAGATTCTCATTTCCGCCAAATACGTTTGGCTCCCACTCACCTGCATTACGCGAGTAATCCAGATATAACATCGACGCAACTGCATCCACGCGTAAACCATCAACATGGTAACGATCTAACCAGAAAATAGCATTACTGATCAGGAAAGCTCTTACTTCATTACGGCCGTAGTTGAAAATGTATGATTTCCAGTCGGGATGAAAGCCTTTGCGCATATCGGCGTGCTCATACAAGTGCGTACCATCAAATTTATACAGCGCCATAGCATCGCCCGGGAAGTGCGACGGCACCCAGTCGAGGATAACGCCAATACCTTCCTGGTGGAAACGTTCTATCAGATACATTAACTGTTGCGGCGTACCATAGCGGGATGATGCCGCGTAATAACCGCTCACCTGATAGCCCCAGCTTGGATAGTATGGGTGCTCTGTGATCGGCATAAACTCTACGTGAGTGAAGCCCATATCACGCACGTAAGGTACCAACATATCGGCCAACTGTTCGTAGTTGTAAAACTCGTCCGGATGATCCCAGTCGCGGGCCCATGACCCCAGGTGAACTTCGTAAACAGAATAGGGTTTATCTAAAGCATTATGTTGGTAGCGGTTGGCCATCCAGCTGCTGTCTTTCCACTCATAATAAGTATCAGCAATTATAGAGCCGGTGCGAGGCGGTACTTCCCAGCGTAAAGCGAAGGGATCGCTTTTTTCCAGATCCTCGCCAGTTGTTGAGTTGATGAAATATTTATATACCTCACCATTACCTACATTAGGAATATATCCTTCCCAGATACCTGAACCATCCCAACGGCTATACAACGGATGCGAACCTTTATCCCAGCCATTAAAGTTGGCAATAACAGAAACATAATGCGCATTTGGCGCCCACACCGCAAAGTAAGTACCCACCACCCCATTCAGCTCAACCACATGCGAGCCTAATTTTTCATACAATTTATAATGTTTACCCGATTGAAACAGGGCAATGTCGAAGTCGGTAAACCGGCTGTAAGGAATCACCCGGCGCACATCATCCAGCTGCGCGACATGATTGATAACTACTTCAGTTTTCGCAGCTTTTTTAGTAGCGGTAGTTTTAGCAGCAGCTTTTGGTTTAGCCGGTGCTTTCTCTTTCGCGTTTTTTTCTTTTACGGCTTTTTCAGTAGCAGCTTTTTCTTTTACGACTTTGGCTTTGGTAGTTTTTTCAGGTTTTGCTTTCGCAGATTCAGGTTGGGGGGTAGTTGTAGTTTTTTTTGCCATAATACATGGCCCCTATGGGCTATTTTAGATAAACTCAATTAAGGTAATGAGTTTAGGGATAACAATCAAATATATCGCCATTGTTTCTGCGACTAATTAATTACCCAACCGCTGAACCAATAAAAAAGACTTACAAGTTCACCCTGCAAGTCTTTAAGTATTATAAATATCATTAGCCACTATTTAGCCGCTATATCGATCTTTTTAAAGTTTTTGGGATATTTAAATTCTAACAAGCCATCGGCGTTGATAGTGAAGTTTGTGATAGTCTTACCATCGGCCGTTACCGTTTTCGGTTTAAATGGCAAACCGGATACAGTGAAGATATACATTTCATAACGTGGCGTGTATAAACCTTCCAGGCTTTGCTGAATAGACATGCCGGTTTTGTTGCCGCTGGTCACAAATTTTTTCTCTGAGTAGATGTCTTGCTCATAAGCGAAGGTCTCGCCGTAATCTTCAAAGAAGAAAGAGTTTACATCATGCTCGGCAAAGTAGACATTCAGTTTCACCTCTTCAATCTCTTTTTCGCCGACATATTGCTGTATCGGATACTCAGGAATCACCGCACCCGCCTTGACAAATACCGGGATGGTCTCTAACGGTGTTTGTACCTCGACCTCTTTACCGCCTTCAATCACTTCAAGCGTCCAGAAGTTATACCAGGTGCCGGTAGGCAAATAAACTCGGCGGCTTTTTTGACCAGGCTCCAGTACCGGGCATATTAATATCTTATCGCCATAAGTAAACTCATCCTGGCGGAAGTAATTATCAGATTCTAACTGCTCCTGCATCACTATCGGCCTCAAAATAGGGAAACCGTAACGGTGGTGCTCCCAGAAAGTTGAGTATAGGTAAGGCAATAATTTATAACGTAATTCAATGAATTTACGGTTGATGGCAGTAAAAGGCTCGCCAAAGCTCCATGGTTCGCGCTCTTTGGTGTCGCCGGCAGAATGCGCACGCATAAACGGCGAGAAGGTACCTAATTGTATCCAGCGGGTAAACAATTCGCCGTCAGGCTCGCCGCTAAAGCCGCCAATATCAGTGCCGCAGAATGGTATACCTGACATGGATAAACGCTGTAACTGTACGTTGCCCAATTTCAGGTGTTCCCAGGTAGCTACGTTATCGCCCGTCCAAACTGATGAGTAACGCTGTACGCCCGAATAACCCGCACGAGTTATAGTAAACGGACGTTTATTTTTCATGATATTACGCAGCCCTTCATAAGTAGCACGTACCATCTGCATACCATACACATTATGCGCCTTACGATGCGACCCGCGGTGACCATCATACTGATGGCGAACATCGTCAGGGAAGGTACTAGTACCGAAAACCGCGGGCTCGTTCATATCGTTCCAAACACCGGCTACGCCTGCATCTACCAAGCCCTGGAACAAACCGCCCCACCACTCACGCACCTCGGGGTTTGTAAAGTCAGGGAACTGGCAACGGCCAGGCCACACATGCCCCTCCATAAAGTAGTCATCACTTCGGCGGCAGAAATAGCGCTTCTCCTTGCCCTCCTTAAATACCCAATAATTATCATCCACACGGATACCCGGGTCGATAATTACTACGGTTTTAAAGCCATCTTTAGCCAGATCCTGGATCATCGCTTTCGGGTCCGGGAAATATTTTTTGTTCCAGGTAAAGCAACGGTAGCCATCCATATAATCGATATCCAGGTAGATACCGTCGCATGGAATGCTTTGCTCGCGGAAAGTCGTAGCAATCTTTCTAACCTTAGCCTCCGGATAATAACTCCAGCGGCATTGGTGATAACCTAACGCCCAAAGCGGTGGCATAGGGTGAGTACCGGTTAGCTTGTGGTAGTTTTTAACCACGTCCATCATATGCGGACCGTGGATATAATAATATTGCAGTTCGCCGCCGTCGGCCCAAAAACTGGTTTTGTTAGCTTCTTCAGAGCCAAAGTCGAAATGCGATTTAAAGGTATTGTCAAAGAAGATACCGTGCGATATTCCCTCATTTATGCTGATATAAAAAGGGATAGTACGGTAAATCGGGTCCTGGTTCCATTGAAACGAGTAAGCATCTGTGTTCCAGTTAACGAAGCGTTTGCCACGAAGATTCAGCTCTGTAGGTTTATCACCCAGACCAAAAAACGCTTCTCTTGGCAAACATTCTTTAGTACAGAACACATAATAACCACCTGCGGCCACATTCTCTTCCCAGTGCATCGGCACAGCATCCATACTGGTCACCTTGTCGTCAGCGTCAGAGAATGAGATAAAGAAATCGGCCTTGCGGATGTGACAAGTTACTACACCTGTTGATACGCGAAACTCGGCATCATCTTCAAATAAAGTAAAAGCGGTAGCTTTTGGCGTAAGATTGGGCACACCGTACGAAAACTCTTCCAGAAACACACCGTGAGGTGCAAGCCTTACACGAATGATCTCGTCGGTAACTACTACCAACTCAACTTTAGCTTCGCCGTCTGTAAAGAAAAATTTATTACCTATTTGATCGACTTGTTTGGGTATCCCCAGGTATTTTTTTATGATGGGTTTTAGGCCGATAACCGGGTTGTTTACGTGTTGAAACACCTCATCGTCGGCTGTTGATTTATTTGATTCTAATTCGGGGTCTATCGTGTTCTCTTCCATATATCTATTCTAATCAGCACCGCCTGCACACAAAATATTCGCAGTAACGGCCAAAAATTGCTGGCAATTGCCTGTTTTAACAGCTAATAAACGATTTTATTTCAATAAAAAGACAACAAACAAGCCGGAAAAGATTGACATCTGTTAAAAATTACGAAAGTCATAATTTTCAGTACTTTAAAGTATGGCAAATAGCAATGGGCATAAAAACCCATTGCTATAAAACTATTTTAAATTTATAATGCATTTAAGGCCGCTTTCAAGTCAACAACCGCCGCATTATTACTTTTACCGGTCTCAAAAATCTCTTCTGATGACATTTTATTACTGTAAAACGAATGATTGGCTTCCTTATCAATAGACAGGTTTGAGCCATGGATGCTGATACCGGCAAACAATCCGCGACTGCGAGAGTATGAGTATACCTCGGCTTCCAGCTTATAATCGGTAGTAGCCTGAGAACTGCGGCCAACCGGACCGGCAGCTGCAGAAATATCACCGCCAATGGTAAAATCGCCGTTTTTAACTTTTGCAAGCACACCTTTGTGACGGAACACCAGCACCAGATCAGTCGATTGAACACCAATTTGCAAGCCAATGCTGCCACCTGTCATGGTAACAAACACCGGGTCGCTCCATTTACCATCAGGCAGTTTTACCAGCGCTATGCCTTTGCCACGTTTAGCGCCTATGCCAAAGCCGGCATTTAACAGTCCGGGCACTATTACGATGCCTTCATACTGGGCTATCAGATCGTGCGGGATGCTTTCTTTCATTTTGCCGAAAGACCGTAATACTTCGGTCGATTTATTGATACGTTCGGTTTCTTTACTCACATCTATCGCCGATGCCATGACTATAAATATTGATAGCAGTATAGGTGTTATAAATAATTTTAACGTTTTCATAAGCTTACCTTTAGAATTACAACCTCTGAAATCTTCAGTTGTTTTTATCTTTATTAACTTGCGATATGAGTGATAAGAATATTCCTTTTCAGATTATAAATTGGGATACCGTACCCAAAACAGATTACCCCGGCGAAGTAGGTAATTCAACATGGCAAACCTTGCAGTTTCCGGGCTTGCGCGTACGCATAGTCGAATATTCGGCAGGTTATATTGCCGACCATTGGTGCCGGAAAGGTCACATTGTACATTGCCTTGAAGGTGAGCTTACCAGTGAAATGGAAAATGGCGAACGCTCGGTCCTCACACAAGGGATGACCTATATAGTTACCGACGAACTTAGCTCTCACCGTTCATTAACACAGAATTATGTAAAGTTATTGATCATTGATGGCGACTTTTTGAAATACCAGCCTTAGGTCATCTTTGCTATTTCAGCAATTCAACACTTGCATATCTATGCTATCTTTGCGCCAATGAAACCCAATAAACAGCAGGTATTTTCTATTGATAGCGATGCAGCTTTTACTGAAACCGCACTACAGATTTTCAACTATCAGGCGCAAAACTGCAGGGTGTATGCTGATTTTATCGGGGGTTTGAGCATTAATCCTGCAACTGTACAGTTGGTCGAGCAAATTCCATTTTTACCTATCGAGTTTTTTAAAGGCCACAACATTTTAAGTTCGGCCGATGATGTACAGATAACCTTTACCAGTTCAGGTACAACCGGTATGATTACCAGCAGCCATTACGTAACTGATGTGAGCTGGTATGAAGAGAGCTTTCGCAGGGCTTTCAATTTGTTTTATGGCGATATTAAAGACTACACCGTCTTGGCATTACTGCCTTCCTATTTAGAGCGGCAAGGATCGTCATTGATCTATATGGCCCAGGATCTGATCACACAGTCCAATAATGCTGATAGTGGTTTCTACTTATATAATTATGATGATCTGGCTACTCAATTAGCAAAACAGAAAAAAGCAAACAAGCCTACGCTATTAATAGGTGTAACGTTTGCCTTGCTGGATTTTGTGGAACAGCATCAAATAAACTTCCCCGAACTGATTGTGATGGAAACAGGCGGCATGAAAGGCCGACGTAAGGAAATGATACGCGAGGAACTGCATAAGGCTTTATGCGAGGGCTTTGGCGTTAAAAGCATTCACTCTGAATATGGGATGACTGAGCTGCTATCGCAAGCCTATTCAAAAGGCGACGGCATTTTTAGTTGCTCACCCTGGATGAAGATAATCACCCGGGATACCAACGATCCACTTTCTTTGGTAACCCATGGTAAAGTTGGCGGCATTAATATCATTGATTTGGCTAACATTAATTCATGCTCTTTTATCGCTACGAAAGATTTAGGCAAGATTTATGCGGATAATAGCTTTGAAGTTTTAGGTCGGTTTGACAATGCCGACATACGCGGCTGCAATTTACTGATAGCGTAAAACTTAATATACAACTAACGGAATTTAACTATTTTTGCACCTCACAAATATCGACACAATATGATGGACAAATTTTTGAGTGATGAACAGGACCCAAAAGCGATTGAAAAAGTTTATACTCGCCTGGTCGACCTGTTAACCACCGGAGAAGAAATTATATATATAGCCGTACAGAAAAAACCATTGGTAAATATTTTGCCTGACTGTATTGCTATTACCAATAAACGTGTGCTGTTCTTTACCCCTGCTAACCTGGGTCTTTCTATAAAATTTGTTGACTTTGTTTGGAAGGACATTGTCGACGTTTATACTAAGGAGGAGATCATCGGCGCTATCTTCAGCGTTAAAACAACCAATGGCGCAGAGATGGGTGTTGACTACCTGCCAAAAGTACAAGCGCGTAAATTATACCAGTACGCGCAAGAACGTAAAGAAGCCGAGCGCGAAGCACGCCGCCAGCGCGAGCTGGAAGAAAAACGCGCCGAATCTGGTTCTATGCAATTTGAGCATCAGCCACAGGCAGCTGCTTTTCAATCGGCGGCCTCACAGCCTGAACCGATTGCTCCCCCGGCCGAAGTAAAACCGGACGTGTTGACCGAGAAATTGAAAAAGCTAAAAACTTTGTTTGATAACGGCCTGATATCTCAGGAAGAATACAATCAGAAAAAACAGGATTTGCTGAGCGATCTGTAATTGCTTAAGTAAGCCTTGAGTCGAATATAAAAGGCTCGGTAGATATAATCTTTGCTTCAGCCGCTTTTGGATGAAGCGGATTAAACAAAAAATTAAACTCCTGCTTAACAATTGCTGATGGCACTTTAAGCAGGAGTTTTTCTTTTTTAAACAAGAAGTTATTGCCGATTTGTTTCAATGCATATTGGTCGTCGTAACGTTCCCAATTTTCGGGTAACTTTAAGTCGAGTTCCTGAACATCATCCGGAACTTCAATCTGCATCAAACACAGGTTATCAGGAATATTAGTAGGATCTAAATGCACCAGCGCCTCCAGCACAGCTAATGAGCGGGATGATGCTAGGTAAACCGCCGCGCGCCCTTCGCTATTCCAGCGGCCGCCATATAGGCGTGAACCATCGCCGTTAAGGTCGGCAAAAGCCTCACGGGTAATACGGTAAAGTAACATTAAGCAAAAATACCATGCTCAATACGGCCCAGCTCTCTGAATACGATATTAAAACCTACTGATGTATCCAAAAGCGATACAGGAGCTTCGCCATCGAAAACATATAGCGGGGTTTTCATCCAGATTTTAAATTTATCCAGCGAGCCGAAAACTTCTTCGCCACGAGTATATAAACGGGCAAGCTCAACGGCTTTTTCTGCATACTCAGTTTTGATAATGGCGTCATCATCATAGCGCTGCAAAGTGCGCTCAGAAATATGCATGATATTAGAGAATTCCTGAATAGTTAACGAGATTTTTTTGGCCAAAGCCATCAAACCACGCTTAGGCAAACCCTGGCGGCTTAATTTTAACAGTTCATGACTGCCCATAAAATTGAACTGCCCAACCGCCCTGCCTAAAACTGTAGCAAACAGATTGGGTTGAGCGCCGTAAGCAAATGCGGGCTCATTAAGTTGATTATTTGATATATCCTCGCTCATGATTCAGACATTTATCCAAAAATAAAAACAAATTGTCTGAAAAGCAAATTATTCAGCAATAATCAGGAAATAATTTTTCTTTCCTTTTTGAGCTACTAAGAATTTACCACCGATCAGATTATCAGCATTGTATACATCTTCAGGCGCGCCAATTTTAGCTTTATTTATAGCTACACCGCCACCTTGAATCATCTTCTTCGCCTCGCCTTTTGAAGGGAACACCTGGGTGTTTGCAGCTAACAAATCAACTGCATTAATACCCGTCTGTAAATCGCTTAACGCAATTTTATAGTTAGGCACACCTTCAAACAGGCCCATAACCTCATCGGCATTCAATTCATTCAAAAACTCAATACCGGTGTTACCGAACAGAAATTCTGATGATTTGATTGCTTTTTCATACTCAGCCTCGCCATGTACACGGATGGTGATATCCTTAGCCAAGGCTTTTTGTAAGGCTCGTTGATGCGGAGCGGCATCCTGTTCGGCTTCTAAACCTTTAATCGTTTCCTGATCGAACAAGGTAAATATACGGATGTAGCTTTTCGCATCGTCATCGCTGGTATTTAGCCAGAACTGGTAAAATTTATATGGCGACGTTTTAGCGGTATCCAGCCAAACACTACCGCCCTCGGTTTTACCAAATTTAGTACCGTCGGCCTTTTTAATTAATTGAGTAGTTAAAGCAAAAGCCTCCGCATCGTTGCCACCTTTACGACGGATCAACTCGGTACCCGTAACAATGTTACCCCATTGGTCTGACCCGCCCATTTGCAATTGGCAGTCATTATGTTTCCACAAGTAATAAAAGTCATAACCCTGCACCAACTGATAAGTAAACTCGGTGAACGACATACCGGTCTCGCCCTCCAGCCGTTTTTTAACCGAGTCTTTCGCCATCATATAGTTTACGGTGATGTGTTTACCTACATCGCGTATAAAATCAAGGAAAGTAAAGTTCTTGAACCAATCGAAGTTGTTTACCATCTCAGCTTTGTTGCCGGCGCTGCTGTCAAAGTCCAGGAATTTTTTCAGTTGTTCTTTGATGCCTGTCAAGTTATGCTGTAAAGCTTCTTCTGACAACAAATTACGCTCGGCCGATTTACCTGAAGGATCGCCCACCATACCGGTAGCACCGCCCACCAAAGCAAACGGTTTGTGGCCCGCGCGCTGGAAATGAATCAGGGTCATGATCTGCGTAAGGTGGCCCACATGCAGCGAGTCGGCAGTTGGGTCAAACCCGATATAACCGGATATCATGCCTTTATTTAACAGTTCCTCAGTTCCGGGCATGATATCATGCAGCATGCCGCGCCAGCGTAATTCTTCAACAAAATTCATTGATATAGTATCTTTTAAAATGCCCGTAACTATCGGGCCGCCAAAGATAACAGATTATGCGCTTTGATGCAGAAAAGATTAGCATCAACAACAATTTATGCAATTTATCAAAACATAAAAAGGCGCTTTACATTAAAATAATACACACTTATAACATTATTTTGCTATTTTTAGCTGAGGCCCTTTATGAATTTTTTATCTCATTTTTACTTTGACCGCGAGACTACCGACTGCTATTTTGTATTAGGTACCGTGCTGCCCGATCTGTTAAAGAATGCGGATAAGACCATTGTTTTGCACCCGGAAAAGCTGCGTCACCCGGACGCGCGAGTTAACAGCATCATAGCCGGTTGGAATAAACACCTGGATGTTGACCGTTACTTCCATTCGTCCGCTTTTTTTGCCACACATTCGCATCAGCTTAAAAGAGAATTGGCGCCTGCTATAGCGGATTCGCCGGTTAAACCCTTCTTTCTGGGGCATATCGCTGTCGAGCTTATCATCGACAATTTATTACTCACCACCGGCAAAATAACTGTCGATGATTTTTATAATCATTTAAGAGGATGTGATAACGATGTTATTGAAGATTTCCTGACCTCGGCCGGTTTAAAGGACACAACCCGCTTCTTCCGCTTCTTTGAAGGTTTTAAACGCGATGGTTACCTTCATACCTATTCAGAAACTGAGCAAATTGCCTACGCTTTGAAACGCATTTGCATGCGCATTTGGGAAAACCCTTTTACCCCGCAGCACGAAGCACAAATGAACCAGGTGATCATAGCCTACCGTGAACTCCTGTTACCTGATTTCATGTCGATATTCCAAGAGATCGAAAGCAAATTATAGGCTGATTTACCTTCAATTTTGACGCGCTAAGAAGCTGTCATTGAATAATATCGCTAAAAAGCCTCCTTTTATGGGTAAAAACCCTTAAAAATCAGCATTTAACATTAAATAAAATTTCTCAGAATAAAATATAGTCGTACCTTTGCAGTCCCAATTAAATAAATTGGGAAAAGGAGATAAATTAATTAATGGCAAAAAAACAAGAAGCAGAAAAAGAATTAAAAGCCAAACAAGCTGAGCTGGAAGCAGTAAAAGCCGGTGGCGAAAAAGAAACTATTGAATCAGAAGCTGATTCAATATCAATCGAAGAGATTAAATCTCAAATTGCTTCAGTACCTAATGCAGATTTTGATTGGGATGCTGATGACAAAAAATTTGGTAACTACAGCGACAGCGAGCGTGAGAAAATGGAAAAACTTTATGATGGAACTTTCAGCTCTATCACTAAAGGCGAAATCATCACCGGTACCGTTGTAAGTATCAACAACAAAGACGTTGTCTTGAACGTTGGATTTAAATCTGATGGTTTGGTATCAGTTTCTGAATTCCGTGATACACCTGATCTGAAGATCGGTGATACAGTTGATGTTTTTGTTGAGTCGCAAGAAGATGCTAACGGTCAGTTAGTATTGTCTCGCAAACGTGCTAAAACTCAAAAATCATGGGAGAAAATCAATTCTGCATTGGATAACGATGAGATCATCACCGGTTTTGTTAAGAGCAGAACTAAAGGTGGCTTGATCGTTGACATCATGGGCGTTGAAGCCTTCTTACCAGGTTCACAAATCGATATTAAACCTATCAGGGATTATGACGTTTATGTGGGCAAAACTATGGAGTTCAAAGTTGTTAAAATCAACCACGAGTTTAAAAACGTGGTAGTATCACACAAAGTGTTGATCGAGGACGACTTAGAAAACCAAAAAACCGAAATTGTTGCCAAACTTGAAAAAGGCCAGGTATTGGAAGGTACAGTTAAAAACATTACTGACTTTGGTGTATTCATTGACCTTGGTGGTGTTGACGGTTTATTACACATTACAGATATTTCATGGGGCCGTATTGAGCATCCAAGAGAAGTTTTATCATTGGATCAAAAAATCAACGTTGTTGTGCTTGACTTTGATGATGAGAAAAAACGTATCGCTCTTGGTTTGAAACAATTAACTCCGCACCCTTGGCAATCACTTGACGAAGCAATCCAGATTGGTTCAAAAGTTAAAGGCCGCATAGTTACTGTTGCTGATTACGGTGCTTTCTTAGAAATCATCCCTGGTGTTGAAGGTTTGATCCACGTGTCAGAAATGTCATGGTCACAAAACCTGCGCAATCCACAAGAATTCTTGAAAGTTGGCGACGAAATCGAAGCTCAAGTATTGACATTAGACCGCGACGAGCGCAAAATGTCATTAGGTATCAAACAATTAACTCCAGATCCTTGGCAAAATGCTGCTGAGAAATATGCTACCGGCACTCAGCACGTAGCTACAGTTAAAAACATGACCAACTTTGGTGTGTTTGTTGAACTGGAAGACGGCATCGACGGTTTGATCCACATCTCTGACCTTTCTTGGTCTAAAAAAATCAACCACCCTAACGAGTTCACTAAAGTTGGTGAAAAACTAAACGTGATTGTTTTAGAGCTTGACGTTGAAAACCGCAAACTGAGCTTAGGTCATAAACAATTAGAAGAAAACCCTTGGGATACTTTTGAAACTGTCTTCACTATCGACTCGATCCATGAAGGTACTGTATTGAAAGTAACAGACAAAGGTGCAATTGTTGCTTTACCTTACGGTGTTGAAGGCTTCGCTCCTACTAAACACCTGGTTAAAGAAGACGGTAAATCAGTAAAAGCTGACGAAACTGCTGACTTCAAGATCATTGAGTTTAACAAAGAGAACAAACGTATCGTAATTTCACACTCTCGTATCTGGGAAGATGCTCGCGCTGACGCTCGTGTACAAGACTTCGAAAACCGTAAAAAAGAGGCAAAATCTGCCAGCAACGCGGTTAAGAAAGTGAAAGATTCAGTTGAGAAATCAACTTTAGGCGATCTGTCTGTTCTTGCTCAATTGAAAGAACAAATGGAAGGTGCAGAAACTAAAGCCGCTGCTAAAAAATCAGCCGCTAAAAAATCTGAAGAAGAAGCTAAATAAGCTTTAACCGAATATTTAAAACGAAAGCCCCCGATTACTCGGGGGCTTTTTTTGTTTATTTATATATTTATTAAATGAAAAACCTTATCGTAAACAAATTTACGTCAAAGACCTCCTTAAAGACGATAATCATATCATTAGTCATTTCCTTTTTAATGATGGGCATTAATTTTAACCGGATGGCAATGCCTTATCACCTGTACTTAGTTATAGTGCTAATTCCATCGTTGATAGCAGTGGCCAGCTATTTAGGATATTTCACAAGATTTATTTTATTATGGAATACTTCGTCATCATTTAACGAAATGTTTAAAGTTGTGGCGATAGGAGGCTTGTTATGCTTTTCTCTATTTTTATCGTTGGGCATCACCTTACCAGGTTTAGATTATCCACATTGATAGATTAAAGTTTCTTATACCTTACGACTTGCACAAAAAACTACAATAGTACCCCAAGCGTTCTGCTTGTGCTAAATATTACTTTGCAAACTGGCCTTATCTGTGCTTGGCATTACGATGCCGGAAATGAGAAATAAAACGTTGTACCCTTACCTTCAGCGCTCTCCAACCAAATATCACCATGATTAGCGGTAACAAACTCTTTAATCAGGTTCAAACCAAGCCCACTACCCTTCTCGCCTTTGGTGCCGTAAGATACCTGCATACTTGAAGTCAGAAACCGCTTTTGCTGATCGTAGCTGATGCCCTTGCCCGAATCGCGAACCGTAAACACCATTTTACCGTCCTTTTTATCGGCACCCAGCTCTATACTCCCCTTTTCATAGGTAAATTTGATTGCATTCGACAACAGGTTACGTATAATAAAATCAAAATGGTGCATATCACCGACGATGCCCGAGCCTTCCGGAACGCTATCGACAACAGATATTTCTTTTTGAGCAGCCTGCCGCGAAAGCAGGTTTATATTTTTGTCGATGATAGCCTTGGCGTCCAGCGTTTCAGGTTGCACGCTGATGCCCTGTAACTGCGCTCTGCCCCATTCAAACAGTGTTTGTAGCAACTCAAAGGAGGCTTCGGTTTGCTTTCGCAGATCTGATATCATGACTTTGATCTCCTCCTGGGTAAAATCCTCGGTCTCCATTAATGCAAATAGTTGCGCCGCGCTGCCCGCGGGCCCTTTCAAATCATGACCGATCACAGAAAACAGCGTATCTTTTACCTTATTAGCTGCTTTCAGTTCCTTGTTCAATCGTGCTATTTTCCGTTGCTCAAAAAAGACAATCACCAGCGCTGCCAACACAACAATCAAAATCACCAGGCTCAAATCAAGTTCCTTCGTTTCCACTTTGCTTGCCTGTTGCAGACTGCCGATCTTCTCGCGCGATGTTTCTAAAGCGTAGCTACTATCAATGGCTGCAATGTCTTTAGTGGTATCGGCATTCAACAAGCTATCCAGCAGGCGATGATTCTCTTCAAGCGCCGCCATAGCTTCTCTGTAATCCTTTTCCTGCTGATATACACTGGCCATTGCCGCATAAATGCTGGCTTGCAGGCGGGGTTGTTTTAAGCTGTCGGCCAGTTGCAGTGCGCGTTTCAGATCTTTCAAACTTTGGCCTAAGTCGTCTTTTTTCAGCACGCCGGCTATGTTGACCAACGCTTCGGCCTGCTCCTCGGGGCGATTATACTTTTTAGCTTCAGACAATGCTTGTTTATAAGTAATTAAAGCACGGGCCGACTGCCCTTCATGTTCATAAACCCGGCCTTCTTCGTCCAGCATGTTAATCTCGGTGTCGCGCTCGGCGGGTACCTTGCTATTTTGCACGCCTTCTTCTAAATATTTTATCGCTGTTCGATTATCGCCTTTGCTCAAATACAGATGACCGATCTTATCCAATAAAATAAAGTACTCCTCAGGCTTTTTCTGCCGATGCTCGTACTGCACCAAGGTACGCAGGTAATAAGTAAGTGCCTTTTCTATATCGCCTTTTTCTTCATATACTTTCCCCAAACCATTGTAAGTATCCAGGATGCCGCTGCTATCATGGCTATCACGGTAAAATGTAAGCGACTTATCAAATTCAGTAACGGCTACCGCCATGTTTTTGCCTTCGCCATCCAGCAAACCCAGTTGATCATAAGCCGCAGCTATCCCTTCTGTATCATGCAGATTGCGAAAAACGGATAAAGCCTCATTTACAAAACGCCGGGCCAGATCTTTATGATTATGCAGGATATTTACCCGGCCCAGTTCCATAAGTAGCATCCCCTGACTGTGGCGGTCGCCGATATACTCAGCAAGGCGCATAGCCTGGTTACAATAGTGAACAGCTGAGTCAGGTTGATTGGTAGCATAAAACTTACTGATCTCTAAATAAGTATTTATCTTTTGCTGATTATTCTCGCTTTTCAGGCGAGACCGCAGGGCAGGAAGGAGTTGCTGAGCAAACGCTGTGTTCCAAATTAAAAAGAAAATCAGGGGGTATCTGAGTTTAAACATAATTGCGGCTGTGTACGCAAAAATAGCACACAACGTTAGCTTTGTCACTATTGCGCTACACATTAATCACTAAAATTATTACCTTTGCTCAAATCCACCCATACGATGCAAAACCTTACGCTGCTCGACGGTCAGAAATTTCAAATCACAATTCAGCGTCTTTGTCGTCAATTAATTGAGAATCATAACGATTTTTCTGAAACGGTACTGATTGGCATACAGCCACGGGGTATTTACCTGGCTAAACGCGTCGCTGAAGAACTACGCAAAATTTTACCGGAACACACCATTCAGCAGGGCGACCTGGACATCACCTTTTATCGTGATGACTTCCGCCGCCGCGAATCGCAACTGGTTCCGAATCAAACCAAGATTGACTTTATCATTGAAGGCAAAAAAGTGGTTTTGATGGATGATGTACTGTGGACCGGCCGCACTATCCGCGCAGCTATGGACGCAATGCTGGCTTTCGGCCGCCCGGAACGTGTAGAGCTATTGGCTTTGGTCGACCGCCGCTACTCGCGCCACATCCCGGTAGCAGCCGACTATATTGGCATCGAGGTCGATTCTATAGCATCACAAAAAGTAGTGGTAAGCTGGAAAGAAACCGATGGAGAGGATAGAATAGTTTTGGTATCAGAAGCGAAATGATATCGGATTTCAGATGTTCGATTTCGGAGTTGTGCCGGATTGATATTCAGGAGTCTATAACTAAATAATAACAAAATCAAAAATTCGAAATCGGACATCCGAAATCCGAATTAAAACATATGGCAGGATTAAGCACACGTCACTTACTTGGAATTAAAGGTTTAAATGAAGCTGATATTCAGTTGATTTTTGAAACAGCCGACAATTTTAAAACGGTATTGAACCGTCCCATCAAAAAAGTGCCGTCGCTGCGCGATGTGACTATCGCCAATATTTTTTTTGAAAATTCTACCCGCACCCGTCTGTCATTCGAGCTAGCCGAGAGACGCCTGTCTGCCGATGTGGTAAACTTTGCAGCCTCATCATCGTCAGTAAGCAAAGGCGAGACGCTGATAGATACGGTAAACAATATTTTAGCCATGAAGGTTGATATGGTGGTAATGCGCCATCCTTATGCCGGTGCGGCTACCTTCTTGTCCAAACATGTTAAGGCCCAGATAGTAAACGCCGGCGACGGCGCGCACGAACACCCTACTCAAGCTTTGCTGGACGCTTTTTCCATCCGTGAGAAATATGGCGATGTAGCCGGTAAAAAGGTGGTTATTGTGGGCGATATCCTGCACTCGCGCGTGGCTTTGTCAAATATACTTTGCCTGAAAGAATTGGGCGCCGAGGTTATGGTTTGCGGACCGACAACCCTGATTCCGAAATATATAGGTACCCTGGGCGTTAAAGTTGAACATAACCTGATCAAAGCTTTGAACTGGTGCGATGTAGCCAACATGCTGCGTATCCAATTAGAGCGTCAGGATATTAAATATTTCCCGTCGCTACGCGAATACACCATGCTGTATGGATTAAATAAAGAGATATTAGATTCATTGAATAAAGAGATCACCGTAATGCACCCGGGCCCGATAAACCGGGGCGTAGAGATTACCAGCGACGTGGCCGATAGCAAACAATCCATCATCCTCGATCAGGTTGAAAACGGTGTGGCTATTCGTATGGCGGTGCTTTACCTGCTGGCAGGTCAAAACCCTTGATTTATATGATAAAAGTGCTGCGTGGCGTATTGATTTGTGGGATTGGGATAATATTGAGCCTTAACGCCAACGCACAAGCACGCCAGCTACGTAAAACCGACTCGGTATTTGCACTCATCAAACAACACATCGCCACCAAAAATGCCGATGCCATATATAACCTGGCCGATGTACGCTTTAAAAGATCCATTCAACACGGCGATTTTAATGATTTCCTGGCTCGTGAACTGTTTCCGCTGGGCATAGTAAGGAAAGACTCGCTCATCAGCTTCGTTAATAATGTGACGGCGGCTTACAGAGTTCAGTTTGACGCAGTAACCATGTTACTTACCATCAGCCTGAGCGAGAATGACAAACTCTCCTATTTCAAATTAGAACCCTACAAAGAAACATCGGTAAACAAACCATCTTTAGTCTCCTCCAACAATCAGATGGCCAGCCCGTTTGACAAGGTGGTTGATTCGGTGATACGCAAATACATCCAACGCTCAAATACTGTGAGCATCAGCGTGGCCATCATCAAAAAAGGCACCACGCATACCTACAATTACGGCGAAAAAAGAAAAGGTAAAGGCGATATGCCTAACATGGGTACCCTTTATGAGATTGGCTCTATCACTAAAACTTTTACGGCCACCTTGCTGGCCTGGTATGTAAATGAGGGAAAATTGAGTCTGAATGACCCAATCACCAAATATCTGCCTGATTCTGTTGCAGCGAATCTGGCGATAAAGGATATTAAACTGGTAAATCTTAGCAATCATACTTCCGGACTGCCAAGTTTACCTACCAATTTCTCAGCACAAAAAAACTATAATGACGCCAACCCTTACAAAAATTACACCGGCGAAATGCTATTCAGTTATTTAAAAAACTGCAAACTAAGAAGCCGCCCGGGCAGCGAATATGCTTATTCAAATTTAGCCGTGGGTTTGCTGGGGATAATTTTGGAGCGTGTCACCAATAAGCCTTATGAACAATTGGTTTCTGAAATTATTTGCCGCCCATTGGGCATGAAATCAACTTTACAACATCTGTACCCGCTTATTGCACCCAGGGCCGCTAATGTTTATAATGAGGAAGCAAAGCTGACGCCGTACTGGGATTTTGATGCATTGGCTGCCTGCGGATCTTTAAAATCAACCATTAATGACTTGCTGATCTATACTAAAGCCAACATGATCAAGTCCGACAGCAAGCTTTCAAAAGCCTTCGAATTGGCGCATAAAATTACCTTTAACAACGGCGACACCCAGGTTGGCCTGGGATGGCACGTCATTAAAGTCGATGGTATAAGTTATTTGTTTCACAATGGGGGTACCGAGGGCAGCAGCAGCTTCCTGGCTTATAATGTTGAGAAGGCATTGGCGGTTATTCTACTATCAAACGCGGGTACCAGTACAGATAATACAGGGGTTAACCTTATCTCAAAGCTTCAGTAAAAAATTACGCCGAACCCTTTTCAACATCCCACTGCGCAGCTAAACAATTCGGGGTTGGCAACACAAAGCGCTACAGGATGCCGAAAATGAGTCCGGCGCAATTGTATATTTATTTCAAATACCGTTTATTCTTTTACTTTCTGGCCATCTCTGATCTCGTCGCTGGCGTTGGTGATCACTTTATCGCCTGGCTTAACATCGCCATAAATCTCAACTTTATCATTGGCCACAAAACCTTTTTTTACATCAACCCAACGCGCGCGGTTATCAACAACTTTTATCACAAATACTTTTTCTGTCGATTGCACCACGGCCGAGCTCGGAACAATCATCGTGCTGTCATGCGACGGTAGCGGGATCTCCACATCAGCATACATGTGTGGCAGTAGTTTATTGCCTTTGTTATAAACGTCCATCTCTACACGCTCAGAACGCAGCTTCTCATCAAGTGCACCGGCTAAACGCGCTATGTTAGCAGTAAAATGCTGACCGGGTAATTCGCGCACCGTAAATTTCACTTCGTTTTTATGGCTCAAACCACCCACATAGGCTTCAGGCACCGATGCTACTAAACGCAATCGACCTTTATCCTGCAGCACAAACAACGGATCGGTTCCCTTACCACCCGGACCAACATAGGCGCCGGTGTTTACATTACGTGCAGTGATCACCCCATCAAACGGAGCCCTGATCTCCAGGTAATTTAAGTTTGAGGCGATTTCTTTATAAGCTGATTTTGCAGCTTCTACATTAGCAAAGTCCGCATTCTTTTTGGCCTCTGCCTGCTCCAGATCATTTTGTGAAATAGTACCCGGCGTTTTGCTGGTATTCACCAGACGATCATAAGTAGCTTTGCTGGCAAAATAAATAGCTTCCTGCTGTTTAATGCGCGATTGCGCGCCGGCCAACTGCGAATTAATCTCAGGGGCCTCCAACGTAGCCAGCAACTGCCCCGCATGAACCTGCGAACCGATATCAACCATTAACTTTTTAACATAGCTACTGATCTTAGCATACAAATCTGTTTGCTGATACGGAATCAACTCGCCCGGCACCGCAATGGTAGAACTGAGCTTACCATTTTCAACCACTGCGGTTTTAACGGTCGGCTCCTCAAGAACAGCCGCCTGAGTGTCTTGCTGCTTTGCGTCGTCCTGGTCTTTTTTGTCAGCATGACAGGCGCCTAACATTAACGTGCAGGTTAACGCCACGCAGGCTAATACATTTATTGATTTATATTTCATGGTGATGCAGGGGGACATAGAATTTACTTTCTTTATCTTCAGGGTCTAATGAAACAGAGGTGGTAGTGGTATTACCTTGTACCCAGGCAAATACCAGGGGTAAAATTAATAAGGCAGCAAAGGTAGAGGCAATCAAACCGCCAATTACCGCGCGGCCCAATGGCGATGTCTGGTCGCCGCCTTCACCGAGGCCAGATGCCATAGGGATCATACCTACAATCATAGCCAAACTGGTCATCAATACCGGGCGCAGGCGCAGAGCAACTGCTTCGCGGGCTGATTTCAGGGCGTCGCCGTTATGCTTGCGCAATTCTTCAGCATTGGTGATGAGCAACACCGCATTGGATATCGAAACACCCACGGACATGATCATACCCATGTAAGATTGCAGATTCAATGTAGCGCCCGTTAACTTAACCAGCAACAACGAACCAAACAACACAGCCGGCACGGTCGATAACACCACAAACGACATTTTGAACGACTGGAAGTTAGCTGCCAGCATCAGGAATATCACCACCACGGCCACTAATAAACCACTTTGCAAGCTATCCAGCGTATCTGTTAACGTAGTGCTCATACCACGGGGCTCAACGCTTAAACCACGAGGTAACTTACCTAATGATTGAATGGCTTTACTGACATCATTGGTTGCGGTACCTAAGTCCTTATCATGCAGGTTAGCGGTTACCGTTAGCTCAGGTATAGCGCCGATATTATCGTTTTCGCCGAAAGTTATACCGGGTTTTATATCGGCTACGTCGCCCAATACGGGGCGGGACTGGTTGGCCAATACAGGTATCTCGCGGATATCGTTCAGGCTTGCCATTTGGTATTCAGGAACTTCTACCTGAACCGCATAACTTTGACTGGATTTTTCGTCAAGCCAAACGTTCTTCTCCGTATATCGCGATGACGAGGTTGAGGCTATCAATGAACGCGATATATCGCCCAAACTTACGCCTAGCTGAGCGGCACGTTGCCTGTCGATATTAATATCAATAGTTGGATATCTGAATGATTGGCCTATTTGCACATCGCGCAGGTAAGGAATCTTTTTCAGCTTATCCAATATTTTGAAGGCGAAATCGATGTTTTGTTTTTTGTTTTTACTGGAGATGGCGACCTCAATAGGTGTCGGCGAACCCTGACTTAATATCTTGTCAGTCAGCTCAATTGGCTCGAAAGATAGCGCCACATTAGGCACCTCTTTGCGCATAGCGGTTCTGAAACGTTCTTTCAGATCGTCCAGGTTAACTTTGTAATCTTCTTTCAAATTTACCTGCAATACTGCCTCTTGCGGACCGGCCATGAACAGATAGATAGGGCTGGTTGAAAACTGCCCCGGGTGCTGCCCTACCATGGCCGATGTCACCTCGATATTTTCATGACCAACCAGCTGATCCAGCACATGCAATGCTTTCAGGGTAATGCCCTCGGTACGTTCCAGACGGGTGCCATCGGCAGCCCTTAGGCGCACCTGGAAAGTACCTGAGTTTACCTTAGGTAATACGTCCCGACCGATAACATTCAACATCAGGAACGCAAGTCCGCATGCACCGATGGCGTACACCAGCACAATGAGTTTTCGGTTAGGCATCATCCTGTCCATCAACGCCAGGAAGCGTAATCTGAATCTGTCGAAATGCGTTAGCTTGCCATCAACTTTGGTGGCATTTTTAATGGCGAGTTCTTTTTGCTCCCATTCTTCGCCCTCATCCTCTAAAGCAAATCCGTCGGCATGGCTTTTGTCTTCATGCTCGTTCTTCATCACCCAGTTGGCCATGATAGGCACAAAGGTTTGAGCCAGCAGGTATGAGGTGATCATGGAGAAACCAATGGCCAAAGCCAGCGGCAGGAACAACGCTCCCGGAATACCTTTCATGGTAAAAGCCGGCGCAAATACCGCCAAAATACAGAACAAGATCAGCAACTTAGGGAAGGCAATCTCCTTACAGGCGTCCCAAATAGCCAAGGCCTTGGGTTTACCCATGTCAAAGTGCTGGTGAATATTCTCGATGGTCACCGTCGACTCATCTACCAGAATACCAATAGCCAGCGACAAACCGCTCAGCGTCATGATATTAATGGTTTGATGGAACAGGTACAGGAACATAATGCCCGATATAATGGCGATGGGGATAGTCAGGATCACAATCAGTGCACCACGCTTATCGCCCAAAAACAGCAGTACCATTAAACCGGTAAGCACGGCACCTATGGCACCTTCTTCGGCCAAACTTTTTACGGCGTTGATTACATATACTGATTGGTCGAATACATAAGATATTTTAACATCGGGCGGTAAGAGCGATTGAAAACGCGGGATAGCCTTTTTCAGGTTTTGCACTACCTCCCAGGTTGATGCATCAGCCGACTTAGTGATGGGCAGGTAAACTGACCGTTTGCCATTAACCAGTGCATAGCTGGTGGTAATATCGGCAGCATCTTCAACTTTAGCCACATCGCGCAGAAACACGGTCTGGATACCATTTTTATAAATGGCGATGTTGCCAAAATCGGCTATATTTTTAATGGTAGTGTTAGACGGTGTAAGGTAGTTATAGTCGCCAATGCGGACGTTACCTGCAGGTGTACTGGTGTTGTTATCGCGCAGGGCCGCTACGATCTGGTCGGGAGTTAAATTATGCTGACGCAGCAGCTGAGGATCGGCCTTAATTACGATTGAACGTACGTTACCACCAAAAGGCGCAGGCGCAACCAGGCCCGGGATAGATGTAAACGACGAACGGACATAAATATTAGCCAAATCGAGTAATTCATTATTACTCCGGGTTGGGCTGGTTAATACCAACTGCCCTACCGGCAGCGTCGAAGCATCAAACCTTAATATAAACGGCGGCTGTGACCCGGGCGGGAAACTAGCCTGGGCCCTGTTGGTATAGGCCGTCACCTCCGCGGCAGCCTGGGCCATATTGGTACCCTCATAAAAGGTTAACTTCATGAGTGTCAATCCGGCAATATTGCGTGTTTCTATACTTTTAACACCCGATACGTAAAGCAGCAGGTTAACATAAGCCTTACCAAAATACGCCTCCATTTGATTGGGCGTAAAACCGCCATATGGGTGCGATATATAAATTACAGGCAAGTTTAGATCGGGGAAAATATCAATTTTGATAGTCCGGATGGCGTTGATACCAAAGAAAAACAATCCCGCTACTATTACCAGTACGGTAATTGGTTTTCTGAGCGCACTTTTAATCATTCCCATTGTGATATACCTGTATCTTAATTAAAAATTATTCATAAACACATTCAGGTCGCCGGTGGCTGCAGCTTTTGACAGCACAGCCTGCCATACATTGTTTGAAGCAATGTCTTTATCCACCTCGGCCCGATTCAGCACATACAGCGCCTGCGTAAAGTCGACAATGTTAGACAAGCCATTTTTATACAGGGCCAGCTTTTGGTTATAGGCATCGGCAGCGGCTTTTACCTCAAAAGGCGCCTCGTTATAGTTTTTCAATGAGTTGGCTATGCGGGTTTCGGCTAATAGGGTCTCGTCCTGCAAACGCTGGCTGGTCAGATCGTACTCATTACGCAATTGATCAGACGTAAACTTTTGCGACTTAACCTGGTAGTGCACCCTAAACGGATTGGTAAGGTTCCAGATCACGGCCGCGCCAATCAGGTAGTTATAGCGGGTTGGATTAGCGCCTGCGCCGTAGCTTGATGAGTAATCGCTCAGGTTACTGCCATAATCATATTTAAAGCCGGAGCCCCTGCCCTGGTAAACACCAAACAGGCTAAAGGTTGGATACGCGAAAGTGTTGTAGTATTTAGCCTGCTCGTCGCTCACGCCTATGCGGTTGCGATAGTAACGTAGTTCGGGATGCTCATCTAACTGAATAGCCGGAGCAGCATTAGGTTGCGGCGGCGCTTTGCTTACAAAGGTGCTGTCTAAATTATATTGCTGGGGCGGAATACCCAGGTATTGCGATAGCAGGTTACTTTGATTGTGGACGATTTGCTGTGCGTTGGTTAATGCAATACGCGCATTTGATACTTCGGCATTTGCCAGCGATGAATCCACGCCGGGATTAAGTCCGTTTTTTACGCGGGCCACTACCACTGTTTGCAGTTGTACCGAGCGATCAAGATTATCCTGCTGCGCCTTGTACAGTTGTTGTGCCACTAGTAAGTTCAGATAGGCGCTTGCTACACGAATTTGATGCTGAAATTGCTCTTGCACCAGGTCGGTTTCATTTAAAGCGACGATTGAGCCTTGCACCTTCGTTTTCTCGCGTGCCTTACCGAATGAGAAGAAATCCCAGTTGATATTGCTCACGTACAATGAACCAAATGCGGCGTTATAATTTTGATTAGCTAAAGCCGGACCAGCCGATGCAACAGCCAGACCACCATACCCAAACAGCGGACCATTTTGACCGTTGATGGTGCCATAATCTTGCTGTGCCGACACTTTAAGATCAGGCAGGGCTTCGGTCCTGGTTTCTTTGTATGATGCTTTAGATGCGTTTAACTGATTGGCTTTTGCCTTGATAGAAGCGTAATTACTGAGCGCTATTTGCTCGGCCTCCTTTAAACTCAAAACCTTTTGCTGGCTTTGGGCTCGATTAATTGTTAGCAGGATAAATATACCTAATAAAGTATACCGTAAAGTAGATGTTGACATACCCGGGCGTTATGTGGTACAAACATAAATATTAGTTGACCAGATAAACTAATGTTTTCACTTTGTAACAAAAATATCGCTAACAAAACAGACGATTAGGTATGGACAGACAAACTACCTAACGAGAGTATTACAGTAGGATCAGATGCTGATACTATCGCTAATCTTATAAATATTATGGAATTTTATACCCTGGTTGTTAAAGTGTTTGGTGTAGGCTTCATACCGTTGTTTGATGAAAAATTCTTTGGCGTAGCCGTCATGTACGGGGAGTATTTGTTTGGGTTGCAGTTTATCGGCAAAGGTTGAGATCATGATCTCGTTAGCAAAAGGCGCCATTGTTACCATAATCAATAGCTCAATGCCTTTGTAGCGTAATAGCTCGTCTTCCATTGAATCAACCGGGTGCAGTACCGTATCGTTGATCACAAAGCCCAGCATCTGCGGCAGTGGGTTATCCATAATGATGGCATGCTTAACCGTAATAGCCTGCAATTTAAACGGACCAAGCTGATGCGTACCATCCTGCCAGATATTGTGGGCAATGTCTTGCTTCTGTAAAACCTCGCCTACTTGTGCAGTGGTATAAATTGGCGCATCACTTAGCTTGACTATCTTTTTCAGATTATCGACATCGAGGTGGTCGGGATGAATATGGGTGATGATAATGGCATCAACATCACTAAACATCTCAGGCTGAACATTGCCTTCGGCAAAACAAAACTTACCCGGATCAAACAGCAGCTTGTAGCCATCCAACTCAAAAACCAGGCAAGAATGCAGGTATTTAGCTATTTTCATGTCGATAGTATTGTAAAAAGTTTAACCCGGCCCGCCGCTAAAAGGTTTGGTGAATTTACAACAAGCCGGCCAATTCAGCTAACGAAGAAACCGATGCTATCTGCCCCTCCTCTACCTTACCAAAACCATAATCGACAAAAATAAAAGGCACACCGGCTTTGGTAGCTGCGGTATAGTCGCCCATGGTATCGCCAATATAAACCGGCGCTTGCAGGTTGTGATCATTGATGATGTCGAGAATATTCTCTGCCTTAGGCTGATTTTTGGTACCATAGCATTGGTGACCGATAAAATAATGCTCAAACCCGCTGATCTTAAAAAACACCTCGATGTAACCGCTTTGGCAATTACTTACAATAAAAAGCTTATAATGTCGGGAAAGTTGTTGTAGCGCATCTTCAAGACCGGGATATAAGTCACCGCCTTTTTCATACAATATCTCCAGCTCATGCTTACCGGCCAGGGTTTTAAACTCTTCCCGCTGTTCTTCGTCAAGATAAGGCAGTAAGGTTTCAAAAATCGCCTTGTAAGTCATTCCGGTGATGGAATGGATAATGGGGCGGGTAAAATCTTCTTTAATATAGTTAACCTGCTCTTTGGCTTTTTGCCAGGCCACCACTACGTTAGCCGAGCTATCCCACAGGGTGCCGTCAAGATCAAAAATTATGCTGTCGTATTTGTTTTTTAGTGAAGTGTTCATCGGCAACAAAAATAGGGTTTATTTTGGAGCGGCTTGTTCAAATTTTATTCGAAATCTATTGCTAATTTTAGCTCAAACGTATTTTTTTGAAACTACTCATCATTGAAGACGAACGGGCACTGCTGGAAAGTATCGAAAAATACTTTACCGAGGCCGGCGTGTTGTGCGAAACCTGTAGCAGGCTTGACAGTGCTATTAGCAAATTGTCTTTATACGATTACGATTGTGTTTTGCTGGACATAGGCCTGCCCGACGGCGAAGGTTTTGCGGTGCTTGAGCATTTGAAAGCTACCGGCAAAAATGAAGGCGTGCTGATCATTTCGGCCCGAAACTCGATCGACACCAAAATAAAAGGACTGAATTTAGGTGCCGACGATTACCTGATTAAACCCTTCCATCTGGCCGAGCTGAAAGCACGCATTGACGCCATTTATCGCCGAAGGACATTCAATACCAATAACCTGCTGGTGTACGACATGATCAACATTGACCTAGCCGCCCGCGAGGTAAAGGTTAATTCTGTTAGTCTGAATTTAACCCGTAAGGAATATGATATGCTCTTGTATTTCATCGCCAATAAAGGCAAGGTCATTTCAAAACATGCCATTGCCGAGCATTTATGGGGCGATGAGTTTGATATGGCCGATAGTTTCGATTTTATCTATACCCACATCAAAAACATCCGCAAAAAATTGATGGAAGCTGCGCATAAAGATTACATTAAGGCAGTGTATGGGGTGGGTTATAAATTTATTTAGAATAAGGCGTGGCGGCAGGTTCAATGTACACCACCTGCATCTCTGTCAATTCACCGGCACGCGTGGCCTTATTTAAAAACTTGGGCTTAAGTCGGCTTACCCAATAACGCTCGAACGATTTTAACGGTTTGATGCGCCAGCCCAATTGTCCTAATTGTTTGATCCTTGCAGCTGTAGCATAAAACAGGAAGGATTTGGTCGGGTAATTTTTGGGATTATCGTCGGTAATAGTGATAACAGGCCAGTTAATGTAAAAGGTAAAAGACGACACATACTCATCGTTCAGCTGCACTACCGGTATGTTTTGCGGATTGTTTTGGTTGATCCACATGGCGGCCTCACTACCTGCCTGGTATTTTAATACCGACCGAAAAAATACAGTATTCAGGTAGATATTGACGAAAAACGACACCATTGCAGTAAGTACTATCATTTGCGCAACCACCCCTTTAGTAATGCGGTGCGGCAGATAAATAAGCCCTACAACGCATAGCAACAGGCAAAGTGCTATCCAAAAATTCCAGGTCTCAGGCTGATAAAAGTAATTTAGCACCATCATGAGCAAAACCATTAGTCCTGTGACGATGGTTTGCGTCAATCGAATGGCTTTGATGCTTTTTAATTGTCTTACCTGATATAAGTACTGTGCGGTAATAATAGCAAAGAACGGATAAACAATATTCAAATAATGCGGCAGCTGGAATTTAGAAGCTGAGAATAGCAGCAACGTAAGCAGCGACGCTGAAATGCAATACCACTCGGTAGCCTGAACTTGTTTAATTCCTTTTTTGATAAACTGATAGATCGCAACAAATAACAACAGCGACCAGGGCAAAAAGGCCCAAAGTGTGGTATGAATGAAAAATGAGGGATCGCCGTGCCCTTTGATTGGGCCGGTATTAAAAAAGCGACCAAACTGGCTGTCCCAAAAGAAGAAGCGCACTCCCGATACGCTATGCTTACCAAACATTAACTTTTCCGGATGCAGATCAAACTGCTGATAGAGACAATACAGCTCCGGCAAAATGAAGATCAGCGTCAAAACAATGGCTATGAGCCAGCGCAGACTAAATAGTTGTTTCCATTGTTTGGTGATGATAAAATGCCCGGCTATGGCCCCGCTGATGGGTATAATGGCAAATACGCCCTTGGTCATGATAGCGGCGGCCGCAAACAGGCATCCCCACAATAACTGCCAATAGCTGTTTTTGATGTGCGATTGATATAAATGATAAACCGAAGCGATGATGAGCCCGGTTAAAAAAGGCTCGGCACGGACGTCGTTATTAGAGAGGACGATATGTTGAGCCGTGAGCAAGATGAGCGTCGCCCATAAACCTATTTGCTTATTATAAAGCGCCCTACCGAACAGATAGGTATAAAACGCGCCCATCATCATAAACAAAATACCCGGCAGTTTATAGGCCCAGGTACTAATGCCAAAAAGCCGGAACGACAGCGCGGTTACCCAAAATGGGAAATGGGGTTTATCCAGCCAATCCTGGCCATAAGCATACAGATTGACGAAATCGCCGCTTTGCGCCATAGTTTTGGCGATAGAAGCATATAAGGTACCACCCGGCCCGATCACGGGGACAAACAAGCCACTAAAATTCACCAAAACAGCTGTACCGATAAGCAGGTAGAGCCATTTAGTTTCAATCGCAGGGGTTTGTTTATCCATTTGGTGGGTAAAGGTAAGCAGAGTTTGGCAGATTACCTTTGGGGTGCGTTGCTCAGTAAACGATAGCCCACCAATTCATCCCAACGGCCACTTACCGGGCGGTAGTAAACCAGCAACTGGTATTCGTTCTCGGTTTCAAAATGGGTGCCTTCAATAGGTACATCGTCAGCTTTGCCGGTGTTTTTGTCGACCCAAACATAGTCGTAATCATAAACACCCTGCTTCAGGAACAAGCTGGTAAAGAAGCGGCTTTTTGTGGGATCGAAATCCATCTTGCTATTGGCGTCCAGCTTATAATCGTTGAATCTCCCGACGATATAAGCCGAGCCTTCCTGATCTGTTTTGTTGGCGAACAGCGAGAAGTACATATGCGCATAATCGGCGTCTCGTTTTGGCTGTCCCATACCGTCCTGGTTGATAACGAAGTACTTGCCGTTGTTATCGTATAATAAAGTATAACCCTCGCTGCCGCGCGACGGGTCGGTAAGAAGTGTTACCGTATTAGCCGTATCGCGATAGATGTGGCCTATCCTGTCCGAGTTTAATCGCAGGCTGCGTGTATCAAAATGCCTGAACTCATTGCGACCGGGAAAATCGTTAGCATTAATATCGTTATAAACCAACTGGCTGCCGCGAATGGTCGATGGCGTGGTATTCCAGATGCCGGTCTCATAGCGGGCATTCTGCATCAGGAAAACTTTGATATCGGTGTTGGGATTTTGCACATTCAATCCCCCAAAACTTACCTGAAAGTTTACTTTTTGATTGGTTTGCCTTAGCGACGGATTATTTGACGGTACAATATCAGCAGCAACGGCAACTTTGGTATCCACAATATACAGACGTCGCGTCAGCACCATTTTGGATTGATCAGCATCTTCATAAACCTTCAAAATATAGTTGCCAGATATTTTGGGTTTCATATTTTCATTAGGCACTTTCAGCTCGTAGTGGGTGTATTTCTGGATGGTTGAGGTTGAATAATTATAGTTTAATAGCCGGTCATCCTGAAAACCCTGCATATATTCTGACTTTGAGATGTTAGTTGGCTGCCATTTGTGGTCGCAATGTTCAAGGGTGTAGTAATAGTTACGTGTTCCTCCGCGCAGATCGTCAAAAGCCAGCAGCGCCTGCTCGCCCTGCAACGCAATCACGGGGAATGACATTTCCTTTTTTGTATTATAGAACTGCACTGTTTTGATGTGCGCATTGTAAACGCTATCTGTATAAGTTTGACTAAGCGCCTTAAAGCTGACGAACATGAGCAGGAGTACAATGCGGTTTCTCATAATGCAATTATAGATAAAAAATCCACAGGGTGTCATGCTGAGCTTGTCGAAGCATGAGCGCAAAGGCCCATAAATGCGTACTAATAGCAACGCTCGCCCTTCGACAGGCTCAGGGTGACACCCTTGTAAAACAAAAAAGCCATCAATCAACCGACCGATGGCTTTTAAAATAATATCAAAAACAGCCTATGCCTCCAGTTCCATGATCTGCTCGGCTAACTCTTCCCATTTTTGCTGGGTTTGTTTGAGCTCATCTTTCTTTTGGCTGTAAGTAGCGTTGGTTTGTTTGAGCTTGTTAGCGTCGTTATAAATTTTCTCGTCGGCCAGGTTAGCTTCTATATCTTTCACAGCTTTCTCTAACAGTGCAATCTGCTCTTCCATTTTTGAAAGATCCTGATTCATTTTTTTGAGCTGCTGTTGTTTATTCTCTGTCGGCTGCTGTTTCGCAGGCTCCGGCTTTTTCTCTTCTTTTTTCGGTTGCGGAGTTGGTAAGCCTTTCTGTTCTACTTTACGTTTGGCGTACCATTCGTCGCACTCAGCGTATGTACCCGGGTATTCTTTGATCTTTTGATTTTCAATGAACCAAATCTTATTGGCCACATTATCCAGGAAATAACGGTCGTGCGATACGACGATTACCGTACCCTCATACTGCTGCAAGGCCTGGATCAAAATATTTACCGACGCCATGTCAAGGTGGTTGGTGGGCTCATCGAGTACCAGGAAGTTAGCATCGGCAGTAAGCGCTTTAGCCAGCGCTACACGCGATTTTTCGCCACCCGAAAGTACCTTGATCTTTTTAAACACATCATCGCCGGTAAACAGGAACGAACCTAAGATAGAGCGCAGCTCGGTGTCCGTATGTTTTGGCGCGAACGATTGCAGCTCTTGTAAAATTTGGTTCTCTAAGTGTAAGCTCTCCAATTGGTGCTGCGCAAAGAAAGTCTGCGTAACGTTATGGCCGGTGGTTGCTTTACCTTCAAAATCCTTATCAGCACCGGCAATAATGCGTAGTAAAGTTGATTTACCGCGACCGTTAGCACCAATCAGGGCAATTTTATCGCCTTTTTCAATCACTGCTTCAGCATCATCCAATATATCAATATTAGGATATTTTTTTGTGATATGTTCCAGTGTCACCACATGTCGGCCAGATTGCTTGCTGAATTTAAAACTGAAGTTAACTTCAGGATTATCATCATCTACATCCTCAACACGCTCCATTTTATCCAGCATTTTGATACGCGACTGCGCCATTTTTGCTTTTGAAGCTTTAGCGCGGAAACGTTCGATCAAACGCTCTTCCTGGCGTATTTTAGATTGCTGATTTTTAAACTCGCCGCGCTGAATTTCGGCACGTAATTCTTTTTCTTCCAGGTAGAAAGAATAATTGCCCGCGTACACGGTCAGCTTGCCTTTACGCGACTCGACCGTACGGTTAATTACTTTATCCAAAAACCACCTATCGTGCGAAACAATGATAATAGCCCCAGGGAATGATTTTAAATAATCTTCCAGCCATTGGATAGACGGTAAGTCCAGGTGGTTGGTAGGCTCATCGAGCAGCAGAATATCAGGTGCTTGCAACAGTATCTTAGCCAGCATTACACGCATGCGCCATCCACCCGAAAAGGTGCTTAGTTTGCGGTGGCAGTCTTCTTCACTAAAACCAAGACCCGCTAAAATTTCGTGTGCTTTATATTCGATGTTATAACCATCCAAAGCTTCAAACTCTGATTGCTTGTCGCTCAGTTTGTGAATCAGGTCCTCAGTGTAATCAGTTTCCAGCTTTTTCAGCAGGGCCTCAATCTCGTCATGCAGCTGATTCTGGCGCTCGAAAGCCTCCATAGCCACATGCACAATATTTTTGTCGGACGAGTAAGACAACAGATCCTGGTTAAGGTAACCCATGGTCAGGTCCTTAGCCATTGATATGGTACCCGATGTCGGGGTATACTCGCCGGTAATAATTTTTAAGAGTGTGGTTTTTCCGGTTCCGTTAGCACCAATAAGGCCTATCTTTTCTCCCGGTTTAATATGCCAGTTGGCTTCGTCATACAATGCCCTCGCACCGATCTCGAACGTAAGATTATTTATAGCAATCATTTGCGCGCAAAGATAGGGTTTTTGCTTGGCGCTTGAAAGCGGTGATAGAGATTAGTTGATTGGAGATTGGGGTACAAAAACCCGAGAGATTGCCCCCTATATACCCCAGTTTTCTATCCTTTCAAATACAAATTGCTTAAGATTACAGTCGAATTTAAAATGTATGTTAGTTCCATCAGAAACCCCAAGATAGTAGTGCTTCCGCCCCTTTAATTTTCCGTGATAGGGGATAAATGATATGACCGCAATGTTATTACTAATTTTTACCGGAAATATTATTGTATGAATTAGATACTTATTGTGCTCCTTATACAACTTCCGTTGATTTTCGGAAGTTATTGCGACAATTTTATAACCATTCATTGCTACCGGAATGCTATCGATGAAATTAGCTTTTTCCAGATAAATCGTTTTTACTTTATCTTCATTTGCTGATTTGAGCTTATTGCTATCTAAAGAAAGCGTATATTTATCAAGCGCTGCCCAATATATTTTATCGCTTAGTTTATTTTGAGCTCGACTCGTAAAGCTGACCAGACAAAGAATCGCTGCAATTGTAAAGGCTTTCATAGCTATTTACAACCAATCTTTAAAATTAACCTTTAACCGCTTCCAGCCAGGTATGCGCCATCAAAGCAGCACCTGCTACGGACGGATGCACGCCGTCAGCGGTCCAGTAGGCCGGCGGGGCTTGGGTTATGGCTT
>Ga0157371_10000848_pt1 | contig 34910 bp, 26 predicted proteins | sample C45metaG_FD_113462 | JGI IMG/M metagenome (GOLD analysis project Ga0157371, IMG submission 113462) | Corn rhizosphere microbial communities from Kellogg Biological Station, Michigan, USA - C4-5 metaG | ecosystem: Host-associated > Plants > Roots > Rhizosphere > Soil | place: USA: Michigan... | reverse complement strand
ACGCACGGCCATCTCCGAATACGCCCCCGGCCAGCTCGAACTGACCCTGCTGCACCGCTTCGATGCCCTCCAGGCCATCGACGAAGGCATTCGCTACAAGCGCCTGGTCAAGGGCGTGGCCAACCGCCATGGCCTGCAGGCCTGCTTCATGGCCAAGCCCTTCGGCGACCAGGCCGGCAGTGGCCTGCACCTGCACGTCAGCCTGGCCGACGCCGAGGGCAACAACCTCTATGCCAGCGAGGATCCGCAAGGCACGCCGCTGCTGCGCCATTCCATCGGCGGCATGCAGCACCGGCTGCTGGATGCCCTGGCGATCTTCTGTCCCAACGCCAACTCCTACCGCCGCTTCCAGGCCAACAGCTACGCGCCGCTGGCCAAGAGCTGGGGGGTGAACAACCGCAGCGTGTCCCTGCGCGTCCCCGGCGGTCCGGCCAGCAGTCGCCATATCGAACACCGCATCTGCGGCGCCGATGCCAATCCCTACCTGGCCGCCGCCGCCATCCTGGCTGCGATCCACGAAGGCATCCGCGACCGGCGCGACCCGGGGCCCGCCATCGTCGGCAACGGCTATGAGCAGGCCACCGAGTTCCTGCCCACCGACTGGCTCACCGCCCTGCAGGCATTGGAGCGTTCCGACTGGATCAAGGAGGCCCTGGGCGAGCGCTTCATCGAGGTCTACCTCGCCATCAAGCGTGCCGAGTACCGCCAGTTCATGGCCGAGGTGGGCGAGCAGGATTGGCGCTGGTATCTGACCCACGCCTGACCTCGCTCCTCAGAACGTCAGGCTGGCCTGCCAACGCCGATCGCGGGTCGAGGGCCGTCGGTGCAGGCGCTCGTCCAGCAGCGCCGCAGCCTTGGCGTGTTCACCGCCGCGCAGCAGGGCGACTACCAGGGTGTCTTCGATGACTTCGCGCTGGGCGCCACTGCCACCAATGCGGGCGATGTCGGCGCGCAGCGGCTCCAGCAGGCGGGCACACCCCAGGTAATCGGCTTCGGCGAAGGCCAGGAGCGCACGGCAGAGCAGGGGGACGACCGGCCCGGCGGGCAGGACGCCGTCGCGCAGACGACTTTCCAATCCGGCGACGCGGGCTTCCACCGCCTGGCGATCCCCGGTCGCCGCGGCGATCAGCGCCATATGGACGTCGGCGAAGGCCAGCCCTGGTTGCTGGAACAGCCCATCCGCACTGGCGGCCGTGGCCTGCCAGAGGTCGGCGGGCACCTCGTGGCCATGGAGCCCCAGGCGCCAGAGAAAGGAGGCGTTGTCGCTGACCCGATTGAGCGGGCCGGCGGTGGACGCGGGCGGCGCCACGAAGCGCTGATAGAGCGCCAGTGCGCCTTGGCTGTCACCCTGTTCCAGGGCCACCAGGGCGCCGTGCCAGGCGATATGGCCATGCAGGGTGCCGTGGCGGGGATACTCGGGCAGCCAGCCGGCGATCAGGGCCTGCGCGGCCTGGCTGTCGCCGGATTCGTGCAGGACATGGGTCAGGGCATGGGCCGCATTGACGTTGTGGCGGCGCAGCTCGAGCGCCCGCTCGGCCAGCGCTCGACCGCGTACCACGTCGCCGTTCTCGCCAAGTGACCAGCCGCGGTAGGTCAGGAACCACCAGTCATCCGCGGCGAAATGGCGGGCATGGCGCTCGCAGAGGTCGACCCGCGCCTGGTCGTGATCGGCCCGTCCGGAAAACGCCAGCAAGCCGAAGGCGCCCAGCGGCAGGCCGAGGATCAGGATGTCGCGCGGCCAGCGCTCGGCATGTTCCAGCGCGCCCTGCAGGGCCTGGGCAGCTTCCCCGGCGATCAGCCGCCGCAGAACCTCGACATGGCTGCGCTCCCGCTCCGTGCCCTGCCGCTCCACCAGTCGCTGCGCCTGGGCGATGGTCTCCCGGGCCGCGCCGGCCTGGTTGTCGATCAGCTGCAGCCGCGCCCGCGCTGCAAGCGCCAGGGCGAAGTCGGGATCGGCCGCGATGGCTTCGTCCAGCACCTCGGCCGCGCCGGGCCAGAGCGACAGCAAGAGATCGACGCCGGCCTGATAGCGCTCGGCGGCGCAGGCGGAAGCAGTGGATAGCGGGAGGTCGTAGCGGTCGTTATGAAAGGAAGGCATCTTCAACCTGGGCTGGCGGAACGGGGATCTGCGGCAGCATGCCGTGACGGCTCATGCTGCCTAGATAGCAGGCCCGGCGCTCGAAGGGTACTACGGGTCACTCCTCCACGACGTGCAGGCGCCTCATGTCCGCAGAGGTCTCAGAGCAATTCCGCAATCGTCCGCTCCCCCAGCGCCAGGCCGATGCTCATGCCGAGACCGGTATGCATCAGCACGGCGGTGATGCGCGGATCGACCTGCAGGACGCTGTAGGGCCCGGGGCCGCGAGCGCCATAGACCCCTTGCCAGCGCTCCATCACCTCCAGGCGGTCGCCCAGCGTTCGCTCTGCCAACTCCAGCAGCAGGCGATCGACGTGCTCACCGTTGAAAGGTGACGCATCGCTACCGTAGTCATGGGAATCGCCGATGATCAGGTCACCCTGGGGGGTCGGACTGATCAGCAGGTGGATGCCGAGGTCCGCCAGTTCCGGTTGGTGCTGGCGGATTTCCGCGCGGATTGCCGCGGCTTCCGGCAGGTCGGCGAAGGCGCCGTAGTGGAAGCAACTCAGGCCGGTCAGCACCGCGTGCTGCAGATCCAGCGGGCGGGTACCGCGGGCGCGCAGCATCTGCAGGCGGCAGACCTGGGGCTCCAGGGTCGCCAGGGGCTCGGCCAGCAGCGTCTGGTAGTCGTGCCCCGAGCAGACCAGGATGTGGCCGGCAGTGAAACGACCCGCTGTGGTCAGGGCAGCGCCCGGAGTCACGTCGCGTACCAGGGTGGAGAAATGAAACTCCACCCCCAGTCCGCGCAGAAACTCGACGATCTGCGGCAGTGCCTCCCGAGAGTAGAGCTGCTGGTCGTCCAGGCCATGCAGGGCGGCGCGGTGGTGGGCGAAGCGGCCGTGGTAGAGGTCCTTGAGCGCTACGCCGCGCAGCAGCTCGACGCGATAGCCCAGCTCCCGGGCACGGCCGGCGCAAAAGGCGTCGAGCAGGGCTTCTTCCGCAGGGGTACGGGCGAACAGCAGGGACCCGCGCTGCAGCAGGGATAGCCCAGCCGCACCCGCCAGCTCGGCCCAGAGCCCTCGCGAGCGTTGTGCCAGCTCCAGCATGGTGCCGGGGGCCTGACCGGTGACCAGGGCCTGGCCAAAGTTGCGGATGGACGCGCCGAGCGGCGTATGACTGCGTTCGATGACCCGGACCTTGAGGCCGCGGCGAACCCCGGCCCAGGCGTGGGCCAGGCCGAGGATACCGGCACCGACCACCAGCAGATCACATTCGTGCTGACTCATGAGAAGACCCCCGGATTCAAGGTTGGCGCGGTTCGGATTTGCCGTCGTAGCGCTGGCGCCATTCGGCGAGGATGCGCTCGCGGTTCTGCGCGGCCCAGGCGAAGTCGTTGGGCGCCAGGCGCTGTTCGTAGTTGGCAGGCAGTTCGGCCATGGGCGTGGCGATACCGGGTTGCGCCAGGACGGCGAAATTGGCCTTGTAGAGATTCATGGCTGCCGGGCTCGCCGAGAAGTCGGCCAGCTTGCGCGCCGCCTCCAGGTGGTCGGTCCCCTTGACGATGGCCGTCGCCTCGATCTCCCAGCCCAGGCCCTCGGCGGGCAGTACGATCTCCAGGGGCGCGCCCTTGCGCTTGAGTTGTACCGCCGGGTATTCGAAGGAAATGCCGATGGGAAACTCGCCGGCTGCCGCCTGCTTGCAGGGCTTGGAGCCGGAGTGGGTGTACTGGCCGATGTTCCGATGCAGGCGATCCATGTAGTCCCAGCCCTTGGCCTCGCCGAACAGCTGCAGCCAGGCGCTGACGTCCAGGTAGCCGGTGCCGGAGGAGGCCGGATTGGGCATCACGATCTTGCCCTGGTACTCGGGACGGGTCAGGTCTTCCCAGGTCTTGGGCAGCGGCAGGCCCTGGCGCTCGGCCTCGATGCGATTCACGCAGAGGGTCGCCGCCCAGACATCCATGCCGACCCAGGCCGGAGGATTGGCCGCGTCGCGATAGCGGGCACCGATCTGCGCCAGGTTCTGCGGTGCATAGGGCTGCAGCAGTCCCTGTTTTTCCAGGATCGCCAGGCTCGAGGCGGCCAGGCCCCAGATGACATCGGCCTGGGATCGATCCTTCTCGGCGAGCAGCTTGGCGGTGACGATGCCGGTGGAGTCCCGTACCCACTTGAGGTGGATGTCCGGATGCTGGGCTTCGAAGGCCTCCTGGTAGGGCTTCAACTGCTCGACCTCCAGGGCACTGTAGACAGTGAGTTCGGTGGCGGCCTGGGCGGGTAGCAGCCAGGCGCAGGCCAGGGTAGCGGCCAGGGCGGTACGCAGGAACATGGTCGGATCTCCTCGGGAAGGGCGGGTCAGCTGGCCTGGGGGCTCTCGCCCCGGGCCAGGCGGGTGTCGATGTCGGCCACCACCGCCGGCAACTCGGCGAGGGTGTCGATCTGGTAGTGCGGACGACTGGCGGCGAGCAGGGCGTGGATGCGCGTGCGCTCGGTGGCCAGGCGTTCGGCGGGCAGGCCCTGGTACTCCTCCCAGGAGAGGCCCAGGTGGTTGCCGGAGCAGCGCAGGGCGACCGTCCACATCCCGGCGTGGCGGCCTTCCAGCAGGCCGGGTGCGGTGTCGTCGACCTTGACGCAGGCGGCGACGTCGTCGATGCCCAGGGCGATGACGTTGGCCAGCGCCTGGGCCGGTCCGGGACGGGCCCAGGGCACCTCGTCGGCGGCCACCACGTGATCGGGTCGATAGCCTGCCGCCGCGGCCAGTTCACCGACCCGGGTCATCACCGCGCATGGATAGCCGGAGCAACTGCCGATCTTCAGCCCGCGGTCACGCAGGGCGGCGATGGCCTCCAGGGCGCCGGGAATCAGCGCCGAGTGCTCGGCGACCCGGGCGATCTGCAGTGGCATGAAACGCTCATAGATCGCCGTCACGTCGGCATCGCCCGGCAGCCGGCCGAAGCGGCGCTCGAAGCGCGCGGCCACGGCGGGCTGATCGCAAAGGGCGCGGATGTGATCCCACTTGCCCAGCCCCATCGGAACACGGGCCTCGGCTAGACTGAGTTCCACGTCGAACGCGGCGAAGGCCTCGACGAAGATGCGCGTGGGGGCGAAGGAGCCGAAGTCGATCACGGTGCCGGCCCAATCGAGGATGGCGGCCTGTAGGCGGGTAGGGGCTTGATAGTCCATGGGCGAGGTCCTTGGGTCAGGAAGCGGTGGGGGTGCGCCAGGCCTGGGTGCGGCGCAACAGCCCGCGGGAGAGCCCGGCGAGCAGCAGCGAGACGCCGGCGCTGGTGAGCAGGATCAGGGTGGCCATGGCGGCGGCGCCGCCGACATTGCCGGCATCGTCCAGATTGAGCACGGCGATGGCGGCCAGCAGGCTGTCGGGGCTGTAGAGGAAGATGGCCGCCGAGACGGTGGCCATGGCCGAGACGAACAGATAGCGGATGCTGTCCAGCAGCGCCGGCAGGCACAGCGGCAGGGTGACCCGCAGGAAGTGCAGGGCCAGGGGTACCTTGAGCGCGCGTGCGGCGGCTTCGAATTCGTCGTCCAGCTGGCGCAGGGCGGTTGCCGCGGTGAGCTGGGCGGTGGTCAGGAAGTGCGCCACCGTACAGACCGCCAGCAGCGGCAGGCCGCCATAGAGGCCGTGGAGCGGATTGGCCGGGAGGTTGTAGAAGAAGACGTAGCCCAGGCCCAGCACCAGCCCGGGCACCGCCATGGGAATGAAACAGAGCAGACGCAGCAGCCGGGTCAGGGTCGTCTGGGGCGTCTTTTCCACCAGGTAGGTGCCGGTGAAGATCAGCAGTCCACCCAGCAGGGCGCTGCTGCTGGCCAGCCGCAGGCTGTTGCCATAGGCCTGCCAACCACCGGGGAGATCGGCGAAGGCGTAGTTGTGCAGCGACAGGGACAGGTCGTAGGGCCAGAAGCGCACCAGCGAAGAATAGACCGCGGTGCCGTAGACACCGACCAGCAGGGCGCCGACCAGCACCACCAGCAGGAGCAGGCCGTGATCGCGCAGCGGGGCGGCGCTCGGCTGGTAGGGCTGTACGCGACCATCCAGGGCACCGCGCTGACGGCGCCGTAACCAGAGATCCACGCCGAAGCTGAGCAGCGCGGGCAGCAGCAGACAGAGACCGATCAGGGCTCCCCGACCGAATTGCTGCTGGCCCATGACCACCTTGTAGGCCTCCAGGGCCAGGGTCTGGTAGTTGCCGCCGACCACGACGGGAATGCCGAAGTCGGTGATGCAGAGGCTGAGCACCAGGCAGCTCGCAGCGAAGACGCCTTGGCGAGCCGCCGGCCAGACCAGGGTACGGAAGGTCCGCCAGGGGGAGGCGCCGAGACTGGCCGCCGCATCGAACAGGCGGGCGTCGGCCAGCGCCAGGCTGCCCAGTAGCACCATGAGCGCATGGGGAAAGGTATAGAGCGCCTGGCCCAGAACGATGCCCCAGAAGCCATAGATGTTGTCCGCTACCAAGCCACGCAACAGTCCCTGGTTGCCGAACAGATAGATCAGGGCGATGCCAGGCAGCATGGACGGTGCCAGCAGCGGCAACAGCGACAAGGCGCGCCAGAGTCCCTTGGCCGGCAGGCAGGCCCGCTGCAGGGCGTAGGCGAACAGAAAGGCGATCGGCACCACCAGCGCGACGACCGTCGCCGCCGTGGCCAGGCTGTTTTCCAGCAGCCAGCGAAAGTGGGCGCTGGTGAAGAATTCCAGGGCGCTGGCCAGGCCGCCGCCCTGAGTGGGGTCACCGGCCAGGCCGCGCCAGAAGATGGCCAGCAGTGGCAGCACCACGGCGAAGAGCAACAGCACCAGCAGCAGGCTCTGGCCACCGAGGACGAAGAGCCGATCGGCGCGGTCCGTTGCAGGACAGCGCTCACCTTGGGCCGCGAGCAGGCGCTGGGAAAGGATCATGTGGCGAACACCTGCAGGGCGTGGGGCGGCAAGGCTATGCGCAGGCTCCCCTGATCGAGCGTTGCGGCGATCTCGGGCGCCAGCTCGGCAACCAGCGACAGGCCGGGGAGGGCATTGAGCTCGAAGCCCAGACGGCAGCGACTGCCGAGAAAGATCCGCTCGCGCACCCGCCCCTGGAGCAGGTTCGGTTGAGGGGCAGGCGGATTGACGAGGATTGCCTCGGGTCGGCAGAACAGTCGCCCCGGACCGGCGGGCGACGGCGTTGGCAGCGTGAGGGCCTGGTCGCCGATCCAGGCGGCGCCCTCCCGTAGCTCATAGGGCAACCAGTTGCCCCTGCCGATGAATTCGGCGACGAAGGGGCTGGCCGGGCGGCGATAGAGGTCTTCCGGCGCGGCGTACTGTTCGATGCGACCCCGGTTGAGCACGGCGATGCGGTCGGCCATCAGCAGCGCCTCGTCCTGATCGTGGGTGACCATCAGGGTGGTGATGCCCAGCTGGCGCTGCAGGCCGCGCAGTTCGCCGCAAAGCCGCTCGCGCACCTGGGCGTCCAGCGCCGACAGGGGTTCGTCCAGCAGCAATAGCGAGGGACGGGGCGCCAGGGCACGGGCCAGGGCAACACGCTGCTGCTGGCCACCGGAGAGTTGGCTGGGATATTTGCGCGCGCTGTCGCTCAGGCCGACCAGGGCCAGCAGCTCGGCCACCCGTGCCTGGCTGGCGCTCCGCGACCAGCCGCGCAGGCCGTAGGCGACGTTGGCCGCCACGTCGAGGTGGGGAAAGAGCGCATAGGACTGGAACAGGATCCCGTAGTCGCGGGCCTGGGGTGGCAGGTGCGAGACGTCGCGTCCGCCGAAGGCGATGGTGCCGGCGTCCTGGCGTTCCAGCCCGGCGATGCAGCGCAGCAGGGTGGTCTTGCCGCAACCGGACGGGCCGAGCAGGCAGACCAGCTCCCCGGCGGCGACGTCGAGGGAGACGTCATCCAGCGCCAGGAAATCCTCGAAGCGCTTGTGCAGTCCGCGCAGGCGCAGATCGACGGTAGCCATGGCAGAGACCTCGTGAGGGTGTTGACGAGGTCGATACTGGGCGTGGGGCGCGACGTCTTGATGGCAACAGGGCCAAAGCGGCCGATAGTGGTATCGGCGGATTTGGGTAGTCGGTCAGCCCTGGCGGTCTTCGCGGGCCACGGCGAGAAAAGCGGCCGGCAATCGCGCCTGGCGTCTTTCCTTGAGGCAGTAGAGGTATTCGACGATGGTCGGCGCCGCCTCCAGGGCTATTACCCGCAGCGCAGCGTGGTCCGGCACCTCGTGTCGCGCGATCACCGCTACCCCGAGGCCGCGCAGTACCGCTTCACGGATCGACTCCCGGCTGCCGATCTCCAGCAGGCTGCCCGGACGGACACCCGCCGCCGCCAGCCAATCGTCGGTGAGCTGCCGGGTGATGGATCCCGCTTCCCGGCAGAGCAGACACTGGCCGGCCAGCGCGGCCGGTGCTAGGCGCGTGTGTCCAGCGAGGGGATGGCTGCGATGCACGGTCAGTACCAGCGGATCTTCGCCCAGCACCAGGCGGGTGAACCGCGGATCGGGTTCCAGTTGCGAGGAGGCCGCCAGATCGACGCGATAGTCTTCCAGCGCTTCCACCACCTGCTGGGAATTGCCGATGCTCAGAGTGACCTCGATGTGCGGATGGCGCAGCCGAAAGTCGCGCAGCACGTCCAGCATGTAGTAGGGCGCCGTCGCGGCGAGGCGCAGCTTTCCTTGCAATTCGGCGCTGTTGCGCAGAAGAAAGTCGATGTCGGCTTCACGCTGCAGCAGCTCCTGCACCTTGGGCAGCAATTGGACGCCGACGTCGCTGAGCTGCAGCCGTCGACCACCGCGATGGAACAGTTCGATCCCGTAATGCGCCTCCAGATTGCGGATCTGGGTGGTCACCGTCGGCTGACTCAGGCCGAGCTTCTTCGCCGCCTGGGTAATGCTGCCCAGGCGCGCGACCATGTGAAACGCCTTGAGCGCTTGGCTGAGCATGGCTGATGAGGCTCCGGAAAGAGGGCTACTTGAAGGGACGAGGCGCACACCTTAGCTGCCCGACCTTTGACCCGGAAGAGGTAAAGCGTGCCCGTGCGGCCGAGCTACGACACGGCGTCCACTTCGGCGACCGGTAGCTGTCCCGATACTTAGGCCGCCGCGTACGAGGCGAGAAAGGCCTCGTAGCGAGCGAGGGCTAGGGTAGCGGTGGGCACGCCTGCCAGCGCCGCTGGTGACGACTTGACCGTAGGAGTGAGGGCGTAAACCGAGATGCCCTGGCATCGGGTTCATCGTCTACGTCGCCATGGGCATGTCCTGCCTTCCCTATCGACACACCGCAATGGCCAGGGTCGCCGCTGCGGTGCGGGTTTCCACGCCGAGTTTCACGTAGACATGCTCCAGGTGCTTGTTCACGGTGCGGGGCGAGAGGCCGAGGATGTCGCCGATATCGCGATTAGTCTTGCCGCAGGCCACCCAGTGCAGCACCTCGATTTCACGACCGGTCAGCTGGTAGCGACCACTGAGAGGCGCAAGGTTCAGCTCGGCCGTTGACTGCGGGCGGGTCGCCGGCAGGCTTCTGGCCGCCTGGAGTTCCCGGGCGGTCCGCAGGTGGGCGGCGACGCGCGCCAACACCTCGTCGGTCTTGAGCGGCTTGGTCACGTAGTCGATACCACCGGCGGCAAAGGCTTCCACGACGTGCTGACTTTCGGTGAGGGCGGTCATGAACAGCACCGGGATGTCGGCGAGTTCAGCCTGGGCCTTGATCCGGCGGCAGGTCTCGAAACCGTCCAGGCCGGGCATCACCGCGTCCAGCAGCACCACGTCCGGACGGCGTCGTTGCATACGCTCCAAGGCACTGGCGCCATCCAAGGCCACCAGCACCATGTAGCCACTGGCATCCAGCGCATCGGAGAGCAAGGCGAGGTTGTCCGGCGTGTCATCGACGATCAGGACCACGCTGGCCAGATGGGGCTGTAGGGCAGCATTCATGGATTCTCTCCTTCCAGGGGCAGGTCGGCTGGCCGCAGGGCGTCCTTGAGTCGGCGATTGAAGTCGTTGAGCTGGAAGCGTTTCACCAGTGTTCGCATGGCGTCGAGATAGGCAGCGCTGGCTGGCTCCTCGCGCTCGATACGGTCCAGGCAGGCGTGGATGCCTTTCACGTAGCCCAGCGCACCCAGTTCCCGGAGCTCCGCCAGATTGGCGGCGCTCGGCGGTCGCAGCAGGGCCGGCTGCGCGCCGGGCGCCTGGGCGGTGCGCTCCAGCCAGGTGAGGTCGAGGTGCTGCCTGATCTTTTCCAGCAACTGCGGCGTGTGTACCGGCTTGGCCAGGTAGTCGTCACAGGCAGCTGCCGTGCTGCGCTCGCGATCGATGGCGAAGGCATTGGCGGAGATGACGATGATGGGGGCGTTGGACAGGCCGTCGCGGCGGATCAGGGCGCTGGTCTGCAAGCCGTCGAGCAGCGGCATGGAGAGATCCATGAGGATGAGATCCGGCTGCCACAGCGCCACCTGGCGAATGGCGTCCTGGCCGTTGCCGGCCTCGGCCAGCGCGAAACCCAGGGGCTCGAGCATGCCGGCCAGCACGCGGCGATGTTCCAGGTGGTCGTCCACCAACAGCACCCGGCGCCGCGGCCCCTGGTAGCCGCTGATGTTGTGCTCGACGTGGACCAGCGCCTGGGGCACCCGCACCTCGGAGAGAAACAGGCGCACCACGAAGCGGGTGCCCTGGCCGGGTGTACTGGTCACGTCCAGGGCGCCGCCCATCAGGGTCACCAGCATGCGGGTGATGGTCAGGCCCAGGCCGAGGCCGTTGTCCTGGCGCAGCGGATCACCGCGCTCGAAGGGCTGGAACAGCCGTTCCAGCTGCGCCTCGGCGATGCCCAGGCCGCTGTCGATCACCTCGAAGGTGGCGGTCTCCCGGGCGTAGGTCACCGCCAGGATCACGCCGCCCTGATCGGTGTAGCGCACGGCATTGCCGAGCAGGTTGATAAGGATCTGCCGCACCCTTTTTTCATCGCCGCGCACGACCCCCGGCAGGCGTCCCTCGACGTCGAGGGCGAAGCTCAGGCCCTTGTCCTGGGCCTGGGGCGTGAACATCTGCTGCAGCTGTTCGAGGAATTCCGGGAAGGCGATCTCCGAGGGTTCCAGCTGCAGCTTGCCCGCTTCGATCCGGGCCACATCGAGCAGGCCATCGATCAGCGAGAGCAGGTGCGAGCCATTGCGGTAGATGGTGGCCAGGGCATCCAGCTGACGGCTGCTGCTGGCCGGATCCCGCTGCAGGATCTGGGTGTAGCCGAGGATGCTGTTCAGCGGCGTGCGCAACTCGTGGGACAACCCGGTCACATAGCGGCTCTTGGCCGCATTGGCGGCTTCGGAGGCTTCCTTGGCCCGCTGCAGGGCTTCGTCGGTCTTGCGGTGCGCTTCGATCTCCTGCATCAGCAGCGCGGTCTGGCGGGTCGACTCCTCCAGGGCCACGTGGCGGCTCTCACGGGTCAGCACCACCCACCAGGCCAGCGCCCCGGCGAACAGGGTCAGCACCATGAAGGCCTTGAAGAAGCCCTGGTACAGCAGGTAGCGCTCATCGACCTGTAGCCCCTGGGAGACCTGGCTGTAGATCAGCGCGAGGGCACAGAACATCAGGCCGACCATGACCAGCAGCACGCCCAGGTAGTGCGCCAGGCGGGTATGCAGGCGCGGCACTGAGGTGTTCGGCAGCAGCCAGCGCAGCAGGGTATCGACCTGTTCGGCCAGGCGCGCCTCGGGCTTGCAGAGATCGTTACAGCGCGCATCCAGGGCGCAGCACAGCGAGCAGATGGGCGCGCCGTAGGCAGGGCAGAAGGCGATGTCCTCGCGCTCGAAGGCATTGGTGCAGAGCACGCATTCCAGGTGCACCTGCGCGGGATGGATCAGCTTCAGCACGCTGGTGCGGGCGATGTAGTAGCGCCCCTGGGTGAGCCAGGCCAGCAGCGGTGCGCAGAGCAGCGCCGAGACCAGGGAGACCACCGGGGAGGCGGCCTGGGCCAGGGCGCCGAACAATCCCGCATGGGCCAGGCCGGAGAGCAGCGAGGCGAGCAGCATGGCGCCGACGCCGACCGGGTTGATGTCGTAGAGGTGCGCGCGCTTGAACTCGATATGCCTGGGCGACAGCCCCAGGGGCTTGTTGATCACCAGGTCGGCGACCACGGCGCCGATCCAGGCGATGGCGACGTTGGCATAGAGGCCCAGGACCTCCTGGATGGCCTCGAACACCCCCAGCTCCATGAGCATCAGGGCGATCAGCACGTTGAACACCAGCCAGACCACCCGCCCCGGATGGCTGTGGGTGACCCGGGCGAAGAAGTTGGACCAGGCCAGGGAGCCGGCGTAGGCATTGGTCAGGTTGATCTTCACCTGGCTGACGATGACGAACAGCACCATGGCCCCCATGGCCCATTCTGGCGAGGCGAACACGTAGCCGAAGGCCACCAGGTACATCTGGGTGGGCTCGGCGGCGCGCTCCAGGGGGATTTCATGCTGCAGGGCGAGAAAGGCCAGGAAGGCGCCGGCGAGCATCTTCAGCGCCCCGGGCAGGATCCAGCCCGGCCCGGCCAGCAGCAGCGCGGCCCACCAGCGGTGGCGGTTGGCGGCGGTCTTCTCGGGCAGGAAGCGCAGGTAGTCGACCTGCTCGCCGATCTGGGTCACCAACGCCAGGCCCACGGTACAGGCGGCACCGAAGGACAGCAGGTTGAAGGCGCCGGCCTCACCCTCGCGACCGGCGAAGGTGGTCCAGTCCGCCAGGGCGCCGGGATTCTTGGCGATGACGAAGACATAGGGCATCACCAGCAGGATCAGCCAGAGCGGTTGGCTCCAGAGCTGCAGGCGGTTGATCAGGGTGATGCCATAGGTGACCAGGGGAATGACGATGATCGAGCAGATCACGTAGGCCAGGGCCAGGGGGATACGGAAGTACAGCTCCAGGGCCAGCGCCATGATCGCCGCTTCCAGGGCGAAGAACAGGAAGGTGAAGCTGGCGTAGATCAGCGAGGTGATGGTCGAGCCGATGTAGCCGAAGCCGGCGCCGCGGGTCAGCAGGTCCATGTCCACCCCGTAGCGCGCCGCGTAGTAGCTGATTGGCAGGCCGGTGAGGAAGATCACCAGGCTCACCGCCAGTACCGCCCAGAGGGTGTTGGTGAAGCCATAGCTGATCGCCAGGGCGCCGCCGATGGCCTCCAGGGCGAGAAAGGAGAGGGCGCCCAGGGCGGTATTGGCGATGCGGAATTCCGACCACTTGCGAAACGACCTGGGGGTGTAGCGCAGGGCGTAGTCCTCCAGCGTCTCGTCGGCGACCCAGCTGTTGTAGTCACGCCGGATCTTGGCGATGCGTTGCGTCCCGGTCTGCTGCACGGCAGGGCTCCTGACGATTCGGCGGTGGGCTCGTGAGGCAAGTTCCGTGCCCCACCCCGGGGCCCGTGCCTGACAGCTCGGCGTGGGTCGCCCGGGCAACCTTGCCCCGCGCGGGCGCGCGGCAGACAGAGCATGCCCCAGGGCGTTGCAGCGGGCTGTACGTCAGATGACGTAGGCCGTTACGTCATCCTGCGTATGTCCCGCGCCGGCTCTCCCGCCCCATCCTTGCTCCGCAGTGCAAACCCGCAGTCCTGGCCACAAGGGACGACCGGCACATCACCTAGAGGAGCGAGAAGATGCACAGATCATCGGGCGTGAAATCCAGCCTTCCCCGGCGCCTGGCGCTGGGCGCCGCGGCGTTGTCCCTGCTGGCGGCCAGCGTGTTCAGCCAGGGCGTCCTGGCGGAAGCGGCCAACACCACCGGACTGGCCGTCACCGACACCACGGTCACCGTCGGCCAGTTGCACTCGGCCACCGGTACCATGGCCATCTCCGAGACCGGCGCCATCCAGGCCGAACGCCTGGCCATCGAGCAGATCAACGCCCAGGGCGGGGTGCTCGGCCGGCAGGTCAAGATCATCCAGGAAGACGGCGCCTCCGACTGGCCGACCTTCGCCGAGAAGGCCAAGAAGCTGCTGGAAGCCGACAAGGTGGCGGCGGTGTTCGGCTGCTGGACCTCGGCCTCGCGCAAGGCGGTGCTGCCGATCTTCGAAAAGGACAACGGTCTGCTCTACTACCCGACCTTCTACGAGGGCCTGGAGCAGTCGAAGAACGTCTTCTACACCGGCCAGGAAGCCACCCAGCAGATCCTCTCGGCGCTGGACTGGCTGGCCAAGGAGAAGGGCGCCAAGACCTTCTACCTGGTGGGTTCGGACTACATCTGGCCACGCACCTCGATGAAGATCGCCCGCAAGCACATCGAGAACGTGCTGCACGGCGAGGTGGTGGGGGAAGAGTACTACCCGCTGGGCGGCACCCAGTTCGGCTCCCTGACCAACAAGATCAAGCTGAAGAAGCCCGACGTGGTCTTCGCCGCGGTGGTCGGCGGCTCCAACGTGGCCTTCTACAAGCAGCTCAAGGCGGCGGGGATCACCTCGGCCAGGCAGACCCTGCTGACCCTTTCGGTGACCGAGGACGAGATGCTTGGCATCGGCGGCGAGAACATGGCCGGCTTCTACTCCTCGATGAAGTACTTCCAGACCCTGGACAACCCCAACAACAAGACTTTCGTCGAGGCCTTCAAGGCCAAGTACGGCAAGGACGCGGTGGTGGGCGACGTCACCCAGGCCGCCTACCTCGGCCCCTGGCTGTGGAAGATGGCGGTGGAGAAGGCCGGCAGCTTCGACGTCGACAAGGTGGTGGCGGCCTCACCGGGCCTGGAGCTGAAGACCGCGCCGGAAGGCTACGTGAAGGTGCACGACAACCATCACCTCTGGAGCCGCTCGCGCATCGCCCAGATCCAGCCGGACGGCACCTTCAAGGTGGTTTACGAGTCGCCCGAGCTGATCGAGCCAAACCCCTTCCCCAAGGGCTACCAGTAGAGCGACTGACAAACCTACTGCGCGTCCGCCTGACAACCGCTCGCTACGTTTTGTCAGCCGCTCTAAGCCGTGTCTGACCGGGGCCGCCCGCGTGGCGGTCCCGCCCACCTTCGCGGGGAGATCTCCATGGAAAGCTTATCCGACTTCGGCGCCATCGCCGTGATGCAGGGCTTCAACGGCCTTTCGGTATTCTGCGTGTTGCTGCTGATGGCGCTGGGACTGGCGATCATCTTCGGGCAGATGGGGGTGATCAACATGGCCCATGGCGAATTTCTCACCGTCGGCGCCTACACCACCTACCTGATGTCTTCGCTGACCCTGCACCTGTTCCCGGCGTTGCAGCCCTATTACTTCTTCTTTGCCCTGGTCCTGGCGTTCTTCGTCGCCGGCGCCATCGGCTGGCTGGTGGAGTGGGCGATGATCAGCCGGCTCTACCAGCGTCCGCTGGATACCCTGCTGGCCACCTGGGGCCTGTCGCTGATCCTGCAGCAGCTGTTTCGCTCGGTGTTCGGCGCCCGTGAGGTCAGCGCCGAACTGCCGGAATGGATCATGGGCTCCTGGAGTCCGACCGCCAGCATCGACATTCCCAAGAACGGCCTGTTCGTCATGGTCGTGACGCTGCTGCTGACCGTGACCCTGTTCGTCATGCTGCACCGCTCGCGCTGGGGGCTGCAGGTGCGCGCCACCATGCAGAACCGGGTGATGGCCCGCGCCGTGGGTATCAATACCCGGCGGGTGGACCGTATGACCTTTGCCCTGGGCTGTGGCGTGGCCGGGGTAGCGGGCGCGGCCTTCACCACCATCGGCTCCATCGGCCCGACCTCGGGCTCGCTGTACATCGTCGATACCTTCCTGGTGGTGGTCTTTGGTGGCGCGGCCAGTCTGCTCGGCACCATCGCCTCGGCCTTCGGCATCGCCCAGGCCCAGTCGCTGCTGGAGTTCTTCCTGTCCGGCTCCATGGCCAAGGTGCTGACCCTGTCGGCGGTGATTCTCATCCTGATGCTGCGGCCCCAGGGGCTGTTCTCGGCAAAAGTCCGCAAGTAGGGAGTCCACGATGAACAAGGCAATCGACAACCTGCTCGGGGGTCGGCAGGGCGCCTTCGGCCTGCTGGTGCTGGCCGCGCTGATCCTGCTGGTGTTTCCCCTGACCCTGGATATCTTCCGCCTGACCATGGTCGGCAAATACCTGACCTATGCCTTCGTCGCGGTCGGCCTGGTGCTCTGCTGGGGCTATGGCGGCATCCTCAGTCTCGGCCAGGGGATCTTCTTCGGCCTCGGCGGCTACTGCATGGCGATGTTCCTCAAGCTGGAGGCCTCGGATCCGGAAAGCACCAAAATCCAGTCCACGCCTGGCATCCCCGACTTCATGGACTGGAACCAGCTGACCGAGCTGCCCTGGCTCTGGCAACCCTTCCACAGCCTTGGCTTCACCCTGGTGGCCGTGATCGCGGTTCCGGTGCTGCTGGCCTTCATCATCGGCCTGGCGATGTTCAAGCGGCGGGTAGGGGACGTGTACTTCTCCATCGTCACCCAGGCCATCGCCGCCATCCTGACCATTCTCATCATCGGCCAGCAGGGGCTCACCGGCGGGGTCAACGGCATCACCGACCTGAAGACCCTGCTGGGCTGGGACATCCGTTCGGACAGCGCCAAGGTCGTCCTCTACTTCGTCAATGCGGCGCTGCTGTTCGCCTGCATCCTGCTAGCCCGCTTCGTGCTGGCCTCCAAGCTCGGCCGGCTGCTGGTCGCCATGCGCGACAAGGAAGAGCGGGTGCGTTTCTCCGGCTACGACGTGGCCAGCTTCAAGATCTTCGTGTTTTGCCTGGCCGCGGCCTTCTCGGCGGTGGGTGGCGCCCTGTTCACCCTGCAGGTGGGCTTCATGTCGCCATCCTTCGTCGGCATCGTGCCTTCCATCGAGATGGTCATCTTCGCCGCGGTCGGCGGGCGGCTGTCCCTGCTGGGTGCGGTGTACGGCACGTTGCTGGTGAGTTTCGGCAAGACCTACTTCTCCGAATCCTTCCCCGAGCTGTGGCTGTACCTGATGGGTGGGCTCTTCATCGTGGTCGTCCTCTACTTCCCCAACGGCCTGGCGGGTCTGTGGAAGAGCCAGGGCCAACGCCTGGTCGCACGCCTGAGACGCAAGCCGGTCAGCGCGCCCGACACATCGTCCGCGTCACGCCCGGCGGCCAAATCCTCTCCGTTGGAGACCACGCCATGAACAGCAGTCCGCTCGGTTTCCAGTTGGCCAAGCCGGTGCTGGCCATCGAAGGCCTGACCGTCTCCTTCGACGGCTTCAAGGCGGTGAACGACCTCAATCTCTATGTCGACCGCAACGAAGTCCACGTGGTGATCGGCCCCAATGGCGCCGGCAAGACCACGGTGCTCGACCTGATCTGTGGCAAGACCCGCGCCACGGCCGGCAGCATCGAGTTCAATGGCCGCGAGCTGACCCGGATGAAGGAGTTCGACATCGTCCGCGCCGGCGTTGGCCGCAAGTTCCAGAATCCCTCGATCTACGAGAACCTCACGGTGTTCGAGAACCTGGAAATGTCCTATCCCGAGGGCCGCAAGGTGTTCGGCGCACTGTTCTTCAAGCGCAGCGCGGCGGTGGTCGCGCGGGTGGAGGAGGTGGCCGGGCAGATCTTCCTCGCCGAGCGGCTGCACCAGCAGGCCGACCTGCTCTCCCACGGCCAGAAGCAATGGCTGGAGATCGGCATGCTGCTGATGCAGGACCCGGAGCTGCTGATGCTCGACGAGCCGGTGGCGGGCATGAGCGTGTCCGAGCGGGCGCAGACCGCCGAGTTGCTCAAGCTCATCAGCCAGGGCCGCTCGGTGCTGGTCATTGAGCACGACATGGAGTTCGTCAAGAGCATCGCCCACAAGGTCACGGTGCTGCACCAGGGCAGGGTGCTGGCCGAAGGCAGCATGGAGGCGGTGCAGCGCGATCCGAAGGTCATCGAGGTGTACCTGGGGCACTGAATCTTCGCCTCTATCCCTTTTCATCCAGCCGATCACGGGAGATCCCGGCCATGTTCACGATCCAGAATCTCGTCTCCGGCTATGGCCAGAGCCGCATCCTCCACGACCTCAGCCTGGAGGTGGCGCCAAAGGAAATCGTCGCCGTCATGGGCCGCAACGGCATGGGCAAGAGCACCCTGTTCCGTAGCCTGATGGGCATCCTGCCGGCCTGGAGCGGCCGCGTGGCGGTGGACGGCCAGGACGTCTCGCGGCTGGAGACCCACCAGCGTGTCGAGCGCGGCATCGCCTACGTGCCCCAGGGACGGATGATCTTTTCCCACATGACGGTGCTGGAAAACATCCAGACCGGCCTGCCGGCCTCGGCCCGTGGCAGGGTGCCGGACGACCTCTATGCGCTGTTTCCGGTGCTGCACGAGATGCGCCAGCGCAAGGGCGGCAATCTTTCCGGCGGCCAGCAACAACAGCTGGCCATCGCCCGCGCCCTGGCCACCAATCCCAAGGTGCTATTGCTGGACGAGCCGACCGAGGGTATCCAGCCCTCGATCATCAAGGACATCGCCCGCACCCTGAAGGAGATCCGCACCCTGCGGGACCTGACCATCGTGGTCTCCGAGCAGGTGCTGTCCTTCACCCTCGACATCGCCGACCGCTTCCTGGTGATCGAGAAGGGCCGCTTCGTGGTCGAGGAGGCCCGCGACAAGGTCGACGAGGCCACCATCAGCCGCTATCTCTCGGTCTGAGAGTCGCTGGTTGGTGAAGGCGCGCTATCCGCATTGATCGCGGCCATGGGCCGCTCCTACAGGGCAATCCGTGCGGTAGGAGCGGCCCATGGCCGCGATAGCCTAACGCCAGGGCGACCACCTCGGCGCCGTCCGCTGGCCAGTGCGGTGTTTCAGCCGTTCGCCGCTGAAACACCCCATGAGCATAGCCGTCAGGACGCCCGGGCCAGCACCGCGTGCAGCAGCACATTGGCGCCCGCGGCCAGGTGGTCCTGCTGGGCATCCTCCAGTTCGTTGTGGCTGATGCCATCCTTGCAGGGCACGAAGATCATGGCGCTGGGGGCCACCGCGGCCAGGTAGACGGCGTCATGGCCGGCGCCGCTGACCACGTCCATGTTGGCCAGCCCCAGGGTTTCCGCCGCGTTGCGCACCAGCCCGATGCAGTCGGCGTCGAAGCGGCAGGGCTTGAAGTAGACGACCTGTTCCACGGCGATGTTCAGCCGGGGATCGCTGGCCATCAGCGCCGCGCAGCTGTCCTGCAGCGCCTGGTCCATGGCGGCCAGCACCTCGTCATCCAGCGCGCGGAAATCGACGGAAAACTTCACCGTGCCGGGGATGGTGTTGCGCGAGTTGGGCGACACCTGCAGGAAGCCGACCGTACCCCGTGCATGGGGGGCATGCTCCAGGGCGATCTGGTTGATGCGCTGCACCAGCTGGCTGGCCGCCAGCAGCGCATCGTGGCGCTGGTTCATGGGCGTGGGGCCGGCGTGGGCTTCCATGCCGGTGACGACCACGTCGTACCAGCGCTGGCCCAGGGCGCCGGGGACCACGCCGATGGTCAGGTCATGGGCTTCGAGGACCGGCCCTTGCTCGATATGGGCCTCGAAATAGGCATCGAACATCCCACCCGGGACTTCGCCCGGTACCTGGCTGCCGGCATAGCCGATGCGGGCCAGTTCAGCGCCCACGCTCAGGCCGTCGATGTCCTGCTGTAGTAACACGTCGTCCAGGCCGAAGGCACCGCTGAACACACCGGAGCCCATCATGACCGGGACGAAGCGCGAGCCTTCCTCATTGGTCCAGACGGCCACTTCCAGGGGCGCGGCGGTGCGGATGCCGGCATCGTCCAGGGTGCGCAGCACTTCCAGGCCGGCGAGCACGCCGAAGTTGCCATCGAACTTGCCGCCGGTGGGCTGGGTATCGATATGGCTACCCATGGCGACGGCCCGGCGACTGGGGTCGGTGCCTTCACGGCGGGCGAAGAGGTTGCCGATGGCGTCCACGCGGACGCTCAGCCCGGCGTCCCGGCACCAGGCCACGAACAGATCGCGGCCCTGGCGGTCCAGGTCGGTCAGGGCCAGCCGGCAGACGCCGCCCTTGGCGGTAGCGCCGATCTCGGCGAGGTGCATGAGGGACTGCCAGAGGCGGTCGGAGTTGATCTGCAGGGTCATGGGAAACTCCAGTCAGGACAGGCGGTGGCCGGTCAGGCGACGGGCCAGGACGAGGAGGGAAAGATCACTGCCGCGCGGGCCGATCAACGACAGCCCCAGCGGGGCGCCTTCGACCTGCAGGAGCGGCAAGGAGAGTTGCGGGCAGCCGGAGAGCACCGACAGGCAGAGCAGGCGGATGGATAGGTTGCGATAGTCCTCCAGCGCCGCGTCCGCGGTGCTCAGCAGCGGCGCGACATCCGGCATCGTCGGCAGCAGCAGTACGCCGTCACGGCCGAGCAGCGCCCGGAAGCGCTCCGCGAAGTGGTAGGCGCTGGCCCTGTGGGGCGTCACCTGGGCGTCGTCGAGGCGCTGGGCCCAGGCCACGCGTTCCTTCACGCCCGGTCCGAGCTGGACCGGGTGGCGCGAGAGGAAATCGCCTTGGCTTTCCCAGACCTCGCGGCCCTGGATGTAGCGGAAGGCCCAGTAGAGGTCGTCCAGGGGCTGTACCGCCCCGCTCACGGGCGTCGGCAACAGGGCCAGGTCGTCCAGCAGGACGCGGGTGGCCTCCCGCACGGCGGGAGTGACCAGCGCGAGCAGGTCGGTGGCCAGCAGCAACCGTGGCAGCGCCGGCAAGGGGGCGGGATCCGCGCCGAGCAGGACGTTCCCGACCCGGGCGAACACCGCCAGGTCGCGGGCGAACCAACCACAGGTATCGAAGCTGGGGGCCAGCGGCATGCAGCCATCCAGGCTGATGCGGCCATGGGTCGGGCGCAGCCCGATCAACCCGCAATGGCTGGCCGGCGCCCGTACCGAGCCGCCGGTGTCGGTGCCCAGGGCGAAGTCGCACAGGCCGTTGGACACCGCCGAGGCGGAGCCGGAACTGGAGCCACCGGGAATTCGCAGGGGCGCGGCGCCATTGCGCGGCGTGCCGAAGTGGGCGTTCTTGCCGGTCATGGAAAAGGCCAGTTCATCGGTGATGACCTTGCCGGTGAAGCGGGCGCCGGCCTCGAGCAACTGCCGGACGACGGGGGCGTGGCTGCTTTTGAGACCGGACGCGGCCAGCCTGTGGGGATTGCCGCAGCCGGTGGGGTAGCCGGCGACATCGAAGAGGTCCTTGACGGCGAAGGTGAGGCCGGCCAGGGGGCCGCTGTCCGCGTGAGGGACAGGGCTGTCGGGGTAGGGCAGGTAGCAGTGCGCTTGGGCGTTCATGGGACGGCTCCGCGGGCGTTCGAAGGGGTGATTCAGTGAGGGGCGGTGCGCGGTGCGGTCAGCTCCACTCGCCAGCAGGCCGCCCGGTGGCCGCTCCCGATGAGCGTCGCCTCGGGCACCGCCTGGCGGCAAGAATCCTGGGCCAGCCCGCAGCGTTCGGCGAAGGCACAGCCCGGCGGCAGCCGGGACAGGTCCGGCGGGGCGCCGCCGATGCTGTCCAGGCGCTTGCCTTTTTGCAGGGCACCCTCGCTGCGGCTTTTCAGCAGGGCCTGGGTATAGGGATGGCGTGGCTGGGTCAGCAGCACGGCTGACGGGCCTTCCTCGACGATCCGTCCGGCGTACATCACGGCCATCCGATCGGCGACTTCCGCGGCGGCGCCGATGTCGTGGGTGACGAAGACGATGGACAGGCCAAGCTCGCGTTGCAGTTCGCGCAACAGCAGCAGGATCTGGATCTGTACCGTGGCGTCCAGCGCGGTGGTGGGTTCGTCGGCCAGCAGCACCTGGGGATTGCAGGCCAGGGCCAGGGCGATCATCGCGCGCTGGCGCATGCCCCCGGACATCTCGTGGGGGAAGGCGTCGAGGCGGCGTTCCGGGCTGGGGATGCGCACCCGCTCGAACAGCTGCAGGGCACGGGCGCGGGCCGCGGCCTTGCTCAGCCGCTCATGGCGGCGGATGGCCTCGACGAGCTGCTGGCCGAGGGTGTACACCGGGTCGAGGGCCAGCAGCGGCTCCTGGAAGATCATGGCGACGCGCTTGCCGCGCAGCCTGGCCAACCCCTGGGTCGAGAGCGCCAGAACGTTTTCCCCGGCGATCTCCAGCCCCCCTCCGTAGCGAGTGGTCTTTTCCGGATGCAGCCGCATCAGGGCGCGCAGCGTCACGCTCTTGCCGGAGCCGGACTCGCCGATCAGCGCCAGCACCTCGCCCTGGCCGACCTCCAGGGACACGCCGTTCACCGCCTGGATCCGCTTGCCCGGCGGGTGGAACTCCACCTGCAGGTCACGCAACTGGATGAGCGCCTCAGACATGGTGTGTCTCCTGGGACGGGGTGGGTGGCAGGGCGTAACCTGAGTCGGCCTCGTAGCGCAGGCAGGCCACGCTGCGACCGGGCTCGACCTCGACGAAGCGCGGCGCCCGTTGCGCACAGACGGCTTGCGCGTGCTCGCAGCGGGTATGGAAGCGGCAGCCGGACGGGGGCGCGATCGGATTCGGCGGGTCGCCCGCCAGCGGCGCCTCCTCGGTTCGCCGCAACGGATCGGTACTGGGCATCGAGCGCAGCAGCGCCCCGGTATAGGGATGCAGGGGCCGCTCGAACAGGGCCTCGGCGGCGCCCACCTCGACCACTTCGCCGAGGTACATCACCAGCACGCGGTCGGAGACGTAGCGCACCACATTGAGGTCATGGCTGATGAAGACATAGGTCAACCCCAGTGCCTCCTTGAGATCCGCCAACAGGTTCAGCACCTGGGCTTCCACCGACTTGTCGAGCGCGGATACCGATTCGTCGAGGATGATCAGCCGGGGCTCCAGGGCCAGGGCCCGGGCGATGTTGACGCGCTGCCGCTGACCACCGGACAGCTCGTGGGGATAGCGGCCGGCGAAGCGGCCCGGCTCCAGCCCGACCCGTGCCAGCAGGTCGTGGGCGCGGCCCAGGGCGTCGGCCCGGGAGACGCCATGCACGGCCGGGCCGAAGGCGATGGAGTCTTCGATGGTCATGCGCGGGTTGAGCGAGGCGTAGCTGTCCTGGAAGACCATCTGGGTCTGCCGGCGATACTCGCGCAGCGGCAGGACGTCGCCGACGGTCTGGCCGTCGAACACCAGTTCGCCGCTGTCCTGGCGGGTGAGCTGCATCAAGAGCCGGGCGGTGGTGGATTTGCCACAGCCGGATTCGCCCACCACACCCAGGGTCTCGCCCTTGAGCAGGGTGAAGCTCACACCGTCCACCGCCCGCACCGCCAGGCGTTCCCGGCGCAGGCCGAAACCGGTCTTCTTCAGCGGGAAGTGTTTCTTGAGGTCACGCACGATCAGCAGCGGCTGGGCGGGCCCGCCGAGGTCGCGCGGATCGACCGGGGCGGGGCGAGGGGACAGGCTCATTGCTTGACCTCCATGGCCGAACGCAAGCCGTCGGCCAACATGTTGAAGGACACCGAGGTGATGAAGATCAGCAGGCCGGGCAGGGCGGCGACCCAGGGTTGGCTGTAGATGGCGGTGCGCAGGGTATTGAGCATCAGGCCCCATTCGGGCTCGGGCGGCTTGACGCCGAGGCCGAGGAACGACAGCCCGGACGCCAGGATCATCGAGACCGAGATCAGGCTGGTGGCATAGACGAAGATGGGACCTATGACGTTGCCCAGCACCTGCTTGCGCACGATCAGCAGGGCCGAGGCGCCGCTGGCCCGCGCCGCATCCACGTAGTCGCTGCGCCGTACCGCGGTGGTCACGCTCTCGGCGATCCGGGCGATCTGCGGGACGAAGACGATGGTCAGGGATACCAGTGCATTGGTGATGCCCGCCCCCAGGGCGCCGGACAGGGCGATGGCCAGGAGCACCGAGGGGAAGGCATAGAGCACGTCGATGCAGCGCATGATGACCGTGTTCAGCCAACCGCCGGCGTAGCCGGCGATGATGCCGAGGGTGCCGCCGAGGATGAAGGCCAGGATCACCGGGGCGATGCCCATGAACAGCGACAGCCGGGCGCCGAGGATCAGCCGCGAGAGCAGGTCCCGCCCGAGTTCGTCGCCACCGAGGGGCAGCCCAGGCGTGCCGATGGGCTTCAAGCGCTTGAGCATCGAGGTGGCGAAGGGGTCGTGGGGCATGATCCAGGGGGCGAATACCGCCATGAGGATCAGCAGCAGGATGATGCCGGCCGAGACCATCGCCAGCGGATTGCGCACCAGCCGGTGCAGTACGTTGGCGAGGTGGCTGCGCGAGCGGACCACGCCAGGCGCGGCAGGGGTGACGGAAGTATGGATGGCGGCAGTCATGTCAGCCTCGTTCGATGCGGGGGTCGAGGACGGTTTGCAGGACATCGACCAACAGGTTCAGCAGCACGAAGAACAGCGCCAGGATCAGGATCGAGCCCTGCAGCAAGGGCAGGTCGCGCTGGAAGATCGCCTGGTTGAGCAGGAAGCCGGTGCCGGGCCAGGCGAAGACGGTCTCGATCAGGATCGAGCCGCCGAGCAGATAGCCCAGTTGCAGCCCCACCACCGCCAGGGCGGTGGGCGCGCAGTTCTTCACCACGTGACGCAGGACGCCGCCCTCGCTCAGGCCGCGCGCACGCAGGCCGATGACGAACTCCTGCGCCAGGGTGTCCGCCACCAGCGCCCGCACGGTACGGGCGACGATGCCCATCGGAATGAAGGACATGGTCACCGCCGGCAGGATCAGGTACTGGAAGTGCGCCCAGTCCCAGCGCCAGTCGCCGGAGCCGCCCGGTCCGGCTCCGGTGGCCGGCAGCCACATCAATTGGGCGGAAAAGACGATGACCAGCACCATGCCCAGCCAGTAGTTGGGCAGGCTCACGCCGATCACCGACACCAGCGAAGCGAGGCGATCCGCCCAGGAATTGCGGAAGTAACCGGCGACGAAGCCGAACAGCGAGCCCAGGCTGAAGCCGATCAGGCTGGCGAGCACGGCGATCATCAGGGTGTTGCCGACTGCCTTGAGCACCTCGCCGGTGACCGGTCGGCTGGTGGCGATGGAGGTACCCAGGTCGCCGTGCAGCGCCCGCCATACCCAGCGCAGGAATTGCTCCGGCAGCGGTCGATCGAAGCCGTAGACCCTCATCATCTGCCGCTGCAGCTCGGCCGAGGCATCGGCGGGCAGGATGGACACCAGCGGGTCGCCTGGTGCTATGTGCACCAGCATGAAACAGAGGAAGGCCACCCCGAGCATGATGGGGAGTGCATAGAGCAGACGGCGAAGCAGATAGCCGAGCATGGGGGTAAGCCTCCGGGCCTGTGCCTGCTGGAGTCCGTGCCGGCGCGGCACGGGGCTGACCGCCCCGGGGGGCGGTTCGGGCGGCGTCAGTCCATCGTCATGGTGGCGATGTCGATGAACCAGCTCCGCGGTTGCACCACGTGCCCGATCTTCGGCGAGAGTGCGCGCGGGCCGACGTCGTGGGCGACGAACAGGAAGGGCGCCTCGTCGACGATGTTGGCGTGCAGCACGCCCAGCGCCTGGTTGCGCGCCTGTTCATCGAAGGACGTGCGGGCCTTGGCGATGAGCTGGTCGGTCTGCTCGTTGGTGAAGTAGCCCCAGTTGTTGGAGACCGGCGGCAAGGCCTTGCTGCTGACGAAGCGCACCATGGCGAAGAAGGGGTCCATGGTCGCCGCGCTGACGTTGGTGGCGTCCGCGCCGTGCGCCGCCGGGTCCTTCGCGCCGAGGCGCCAGCTCGAATAGAGGGTGTTCCATTCCAGGACGTCGAACTGCACGTCGAAGAAGCACTGCTTGAGGTTTTCCTGGATGTACTCGTTCATCGGCAGCGGCTGCATCTGGCCGGAGCCCGAGGCGGAGGTCTGCACCTTGATCTTGGCCGGGTGGTCGGCGGAATAGCCAGCGTCGGCCATCAGCTTCTGCGCCGCGGCCACGTCGTAGCGGACCTGGAAGCTGGGCGAGCCGCGCCAGGGGTCGCCCGGCTCCACCACGCCGGTCGCCGGTTCCATCTGCCCGCTGAGCAGGGTCTTGAGTTCGTCGCGGTTCACGCAGAGGTTCGCCGCCTGGCGCACGCGCTTGTCGTGGAAGGGCGACTGCGGCAGCAGGGAAAACTGCCAGGGCCAGAGATGCGGCTGCAGGTTGGAATAGATCTTGTAGCCACGCGCCTTGATGGCGTCGAGGGCATCCGGCGCCGGCGCTTCGATCCAGTCCACCTGGCCGGACATCAGGGCGGCGGTGCGGGCGCTGGCTTCCGGCAAGGGCAGCAGCACCACGTGATCGATGCGTGGGCGGCGCTTGGGATCCCAGTAGGCGGGGTTGGCGGCCAGCTCCAGTCGCTCGCGGGGGACGAACTTGGCCATCTTGAACGGGCCGGTGCCGGAGGCGTCGGCGGCGAAGGCCGTCCAGGCCTGCTGGGCGCGTTGCGCCGGATCGGTCACGGTGGCCGGCACGGCGTCGAACTTGGCCTGCCAGCGGGTGGGCGAGGCCATGAACAGGTTGGTCAGGTTGTAGGGCAGGAAGGAATCCGGCTCGGCGGTGGTGAGTTCGACGGTAGCGGCGTCGATCACCCGGGCGGACCTCAGGGTCGGCATGCGCGAGGCCGTGACGCCGATCTGCGAGGGATCGTATTGCGGCGCCGCCTTGTTCAGCACCTTGTCGACGTTCCAGACCACCGCCTGGGCATCGAAGGGCGAGCCGTCGTGGAAGGTCACGCCCGGGCGCAGCTTGAAGATCCACTTGGTGTGGTCGTTCGGGTCGACCGCCCAGGATTCCGCCAGGTCGGGAATGAGCACGCTGGGCTTGTCCGCCGCGCTGAGGTCCCACTGGGTCAGGCCGTCGTAGAGGGTGATGCCGGTGAAGCGATTGCCCTCGTAGCCCTGGTCCGGCTGGCCCAGGGTGCGGGGGATGTCCCCGGCGGTCATGGCGATGCGCAGGGTTTTCTCTTGGGCTGCGGCCAGGCTGCTGCCGCCCAGGGCGCAGGCCAGGGCGAGGGTCAGACCGGCAAGCCGGGCAATCGGCGCGGAACGGTAGGTGTCATCGCTCATCGGGATCCCTCATCGGTTGAAAGTGACTGAGGGTGAAAAAGCAACGCACGTGCCAATCGATATACATATATCGATTATCGATTCAACTTGGCGATCACCTGGGGCGAGGGCGCGCGCCAGACGTCCCGCGGTACCACCCGGGCACCCGACCCACCGGCCTGGCCCCAGTCAAAACGGTGCGCCGAGCCGGGGGCCGTGCGCCGTTAATGCGCGAGGGACTCGGAAATGCTGCGGGCGCAGTCACGCACCAGGGGCGCGAGTCGCTGCGTCGCCTCTTCCAGGGTCCAGCGGCTGGTCGGCGGCGAGAGGTGCACGGCGCCTGCCGGTACGCCGTAGCGGTCGACGATGGGGGCGGCGATACCCATGTCGCCGAGGAACAACTCCTCGCAATTGATGGCGTAGCCCAGGTGGCGAGCGGTCTGGATGCGGGTGAGGATGGCCTCGACGTCGGTCAGGGTGCTGGGGGTGCGGGCCTCGCGCGGCGCGGCGGCCAGCACGGCCCGGATGTCGGCGTCGTCCAGGCACCCCAGGTAGGCGCGGCCCGAACTGGTGCAGTACATGGGAATGCGCATCCCCACCGGGGTGAGCACCGGGATGGTCTGGGTGGTCATGATCTGGGCGATGTAGACCATGCTCTGGTCGACCGGCTCGGTGAGGCTGGCGGTCTCGCCGGAGGCCTGGGCGAGCTGGGCCAGGTAGGGATGCGCCAGCCGCACCAGGGGATGACCCACCAAATAGTTGAAGCCCAGCTCGATGACCTTCGGCAGCAGGCGGAAGCGCCGGCTGCGGGGGTCCCGACCCACGTAGCCCAGCACTTCCAGGGTGTGCACGGCGCGCTGGGCGGAGGCCTTGTTCATGTCGGTCAGCCGGGCGATCTCGCCGAGCGTCAGGGTGCGCTGCGCCATGAAGGTCTGCAGGACCTGCAGGCCCTTGCCCAGGGACAGGTTGAACAGCGGGTCGGAGGGGGCGGGCGGGGTCGAGTCTTCTGCACTCATCGACGGGGTCCAGGCATGAGCGGGTTGCACCAACCTCGGGTTGGCGATGAGGGCCGGCGGGCGCCGCCGGTGAACTGTAGCGCACTCACCGATCCAGCGGGCGTGCCCACCCGCAACCTGCGGATACAGGGTTCCTCAAGACGGTCGCTACGTCATCCAACGTATTTCCCCCTTTCGCCCTGGCATCAAGACTAGCTCCCGGCACCCCGCCCCGGCCCCGAGGCGTGGGCCACCCACCAGGTCCAAGGAGCTTCGTCATGACCGACACCCTGATTCTTTTCGACATCGCCCCGGCCGCCACCGAGAACGAGAACGTCCACAACCGCTGGCATCCAGACATCCCCATGGCCTGCTGGGTCAAGCCGGGTGACGACTTCATCCTTGAGACCTACGACTGGACCGGGGGCGCCATCAAGAACGATGACGACGCCAGCGACGTGCGCGATGTCGACCTGTCCACCGTGCACTATCTCTCTGGGCCGGTGGGGGTGAAGGGCGCCGAGCCGGGCGACCTGCTGGTGGTCGACCTGCTCGACATCGGCGCCAAGGCCGAATCCCAGTGGGGCTTCAACGGCTTCTTCTCGAAGCAGAACGGCGGCGGCTTCCTCACCGATTACTTTCCCTCGGCGCAGAAATCCATCTGGGACTTCGAGGGGATGTTCACCAGGAGTCGCCACATTCCGGGCGTGCGCTTCGCCGGCCTGATCCACCCCGGGCTGATTGGCTGCCTGCCGGACCCCAAGCTGCTGGCCAACTGGAACGCCCGCGAGCAGGAACTGATCGACAGCAACCCGACCCGGGTACCGCCGCTGGCCAATCCGCCCTTCGCCGCCACCGCGCACCTGGGCAAGCTCACCGGCGCCGCCCGTGATGCCGCCGCGGCCACCGGCGCGCGCACCGTGCCGCCGCGCGAACACGGCGGCAACTGCGACATCAAGGACCTCTCACGCGGCTCGAAGATCTTCTTCCCCGTCTACGTCGAGGGCGCCGGTCTCTCGGTGGGCGATCTGCACTTCAGCCAGGGCGACGGCGAGATCACCTTCTGCGGGGCCATCGAGATGGCCGGCTGGGTGCACATGAAGGTCGAGCTGATCAAGGGTGGCATGGCCAAGTACGGGATCAAGAATCCCATCTTCAAGCCCAGCCCCATCGTGCCCACCTACAACAACTTCCTGATCTTCGAAGGGATCTCGGTGGTTGACGCCGCCAAAAAAAACAACCTGGACGTCAACCTGGCCTACCAGCAGGCCTGCCTGAATGCCATCGAATACCTGAAGAAGTTCGGCTACAGCGGTGCCCAGGGCTATTCGCTGCTGGGCTCGGCGCCGGTGCAGGGGCATATCAGCGGGGTGGTCGACATCCCCAACGCCTGCGCCACCCTCTGGTTGCCGACGGACATCTTCGAGTTCGACATCAACCCCAGCGCCGCCGGCCCGACCCGCTACCTGGACGGCAGCATCGACATGCCCATCGCCTACGACAAGTAGCGGCCCAGCCGCCAGGAGCCCGCCATGCCGATCTATGAATACGACTGCCCGCACTGCGGTGACTTCACCCTGCTGCGGCCCATGGCCCAGCGCGACGACCCCTGCGCCTGCCCTGACTGCGCCGCGCCGAGCCCCCGGGTGATCCTCACCGCGCCGGGTCTGGCGACGCTCTCGGGTGGCCAGCGCCGTGCCCAGGAGACCAACGAGCGCGCGCGCCACGCGCCCCAGCGCCTCGACGAGTACAAGGCCCGGCGCAGCCATGGCGCCGGCTGCAGTTGCTGCGCGCCGAGCACGCCGGCGGCGCGCAGCAAGGCCAATCCCCACGGGCTGAAGACCAGCCCGGCGGCGCGGCCCTGGATGATCAGCCACTGACAGTCCCTACCCGCAGAACCCTTTCGAAGGAGCAATCCCATGCGCCATGGCGATATTTCCAGCAGCCCCGACACCGTCGGCGTCGCGGTCGTCAACTACCGGATGCCGCGCCTGCACACCAAGGCCGAGGTCCTGGACAACGCCCGCCAGATCGCTGCCATGATCAAGGGCATGAAGCTTGGCCTGCCCGGCATGGACCTGGTGGTGTTCCCCGAGTACAGCACCATGGGGATCCTGTACGACAGGGACGAGATGATGGCCACGGCGGCGACCATTCCCGGCGAGGAGACGGCGATCTTCGCCGCCGCCTGCCGCGAGGCCAGGACCTGGGGCATCTTTTCCCTCACCGGCGAGCGCCACGAGGCGCATCCGCACAAGGCCCCCTACAACACCCTGGTGCTAATCGACGACCAGGGCGAGATCGTGCAGAAGTACCGCAAGTGCATCCCCTGGTGCCCCATTGAGGGTTGGTATCCCGGTGACCGCACCTATGTCAGCGAAGGCCCCAAGGGCCTGAAGATCAGCCTGATCATCTGCGACGACGGCAATTACCCGGAAATCTGGCGCGACTGCGCCATGAAGGGCGCCGAGTTGATCGTGCGTTGCCAGGGCTACATGTATCCGGCCAAGGAGCAGCAGGTGCTGATGGCCAAGACCATGGCCTGGGCCAACAACTGCTATGTGGCGGTAGCCAACGCCACCGGCTTCGACGGGGTGTACAGCTACTTCGGCCATTCGGCGCTGATCGGCTTCGATGGCCGCACCCTGGGCGAGTGCGGCGAGGAAGAGATGGGCATCCAGTACGCCCAGCTGTCGATCTCGCAGATTCGCGATGCCCGCGCCAACGACCAGTCGCAGAACCACCTGTTCAAGCTGCTGCACCGGGGCTACACCGGCGTCTACAACTCCGGCGATGGCGACAAGGGTATGGCCGATTGCCCCTTCGACTTCTACCGCACCTGGGTACTGGATGCGCAAAAGGCCCAGGCGGATGTCGAGCGGATGACCCGCTCCACCATAGGTGTGGCCGACTGCCCGGTGGGCGAACTGCCGCACGCGGGCCGGGAACGCCAGCTGGACTGAGACCGGCCGCCAGGGGAGGGAGCATGCCATTCGTCAACGACCTGCTGGCGGAACAGCTCCGCTGTCTCGACTAGACGACCATTAGCGCGGTTTGGCAATGGCAAGGGGGCTATCTACCGTGACCCGCCGCCAACCACGCCCGCCATCCACCGTGGGCGGTGATGTCCTCGGCGCCGGCCAGGCCGTAGGGCTCGCAGATGAAGCCGGTTTCCCAGCTACCGTCGGCCAGCTCCACCTTGCCCAGGCCGAGCGGGGCCGGGATCCCCGTGAGGAAGCTGCCCAGTTCGCTGCTGGGCAGCTCCCAGACCTCCACTTCGATGGCGGCGCCGTCTTCGGCGACCCTGACCATGCCGGGCCGTAGCGGCGGTCCACCGGCCAGGGCGTAGAGGCGATAGCGCGGAGCGCTCCGGGTCACGGCGAGTCGCCGGGCACCGCGGGCGAGCAACTGGCCATTGAGGGGCAGCCCCTGCAGGTGGGCACCGCAGACCACCAGGCGGGCGCGGTCATGGCGGGCGGGGCGTGCCGGCAGGCTGGCGTGCGGCAGGGCGCCACCGACCAGGGGCAGGGCCTGAGCCTCTTGCAGGGCGGCCGCCAGGCTTAGCAGGTACTGGTCGGTGAAGACCCGTCCGAACAGCGTTACGCCCCAGGGCAGTCCGTTGGCCATGACGCCGGCCGGCACGGCCACGGCGGCGTAGTCCAGCAGGTTCATGAAGTTGGTGTAGTAACCCAGGTCGGCGTTGCGGGCGACGGGCTCGGCGGCCAGTTCGGCCAGGGTGACAGGGCGCGGGTAGGTCGGGGTAAGCACGCAATCCAACTCGGCCAGCAGTCCATCGCACTGGGCTTTCAACGCCTGCAGGCGATAGCCGGCGCGGAAGGCGTCCACCGCCGTGGTGCCAGGAGCCTTTTCCAGCACGGCGCGGATCACCGGCAGCACCGCGTCCGGCTCGGCCTCGATCAGCGCGCCGGCCACGCTGTAGCGCTCGGCCACCCAGGGGCCTTCGTAAAGCAGGCGCGCGGCTTCCAGGAAGGGCGTGAGGTCCAGCGGCACGGCTTCGCCGCCCAGGGCTTCCAGGCGCGCCTTGGCCGCCGCGAACAGCGCCGGGCTTTCCGGGCAGCCGAGGAATTCCAACTGAGTCGGGACGCCGAAGCGGAAGGGTCGCGGCCTGCCGAAGGCGCTGGCATCGTTCCACTGCGGATTGGCGCGGCTGTAGGGATCGCGCGGATCGAGGCGGGCGGTGAGCGCCAGCAGGTTGCTGGCTTCGGCAGCCGTGGCGGTAAAGAAGGTCACGCAGTCCAGGGTCTGGCAGGCGGGCACCACGCCAGCCGTGGAGAGCAGGCCCTTGCTGCCCTTGAGCCCCACCAGGTTGTTCAGCCCCGCGGGCACGCGACCGGAGCCGGCCGTATCGGTGCCCAGGGCGAAGCTGGCGACGCCCAGGGCCACGGCCAGGGCCGAACCGGCGCTGGAGCCGCCGGAAGGATAGTCCGGGTGGAGGCTGTTACGGCAGGCGCCATAGGGCGAGCGGGTGCCGTTGAGGCCGGTGGCGAACTGGTCGAGGTTGCACTTGCCCAGGGGCACGGCGCCCAGCGCGATCAGTTGCTCCACCAGGGTCGCGGAACGCTCGGGCACATAGGCGTAGGCCGGGCAGGCCGCCGTGGTGGGGATGCCGGCGAGATCGATGTTGTCCTTGATGGCGAAGGGGACGCCATAGAGCGGCAACTCGGCGGGATCGCGGTCGTCCAGGGCGGCGAGATAGGGCTCCAGCTCGGTTGCGGTCAGCAGGTGGATGAACAGGTGGTACTCGGGGTCGAGGCACGCGGCCTGTTCCCTTAGCGCGGCGATGAGGGTCCGCGGGGTCTGGATTCCAGCGGCGTAGGTGGCGCTCAGGGTGTCGAGACGCAGGTCGAATGTCATGGTGGCTTCCTTCACGTCTTGTCGATGACCAACAGGCGCTGGCCGGCGCGGATCGGCGAGCCGGGCTGGACCTGCAGGTCGTGGATCCGGCCGCTGCACGGGGCGAGCAACGGGATTTCCATCTTCATGGACTCCAGGATCAGCAGTGGTTGGCCGGCTTCCACCGGGTCGCCGGGCTGCACCTGGGCCTGCCAGAGATTGCCGGCCACCGGGCTTTCCAGGGCCAATTGGTGGCTGGCCAGGGGCGCATCCTCGGTGGCTTCGACGGTGGCTTCCTGGCTGTCGAAGTGCGCCTGGCCGGAGTCGATCCAGCGTTGCCGCTCGGCGGCGAAGGCGCTCTGCTGCCGCCCACGGAAGGCGGCGATGCCCTCGGCTTCACGGGCCAGGAAGGCCTGGTAGTCGGCCAGGGACAGTTCGCTCTCTTCGATGCGCAGCGGCACGCGACCCAGGGGGAAGTCGGCGCGAATGCGCAGCAACTCGTCCGCCGACACCTCATGGAAGCGGATCTGATCGAAGAAGCGCAGCAGATAGGGTTGGCCATGGAAGGCCGCCACGTCACGATAGCGATTCCACATCTGCAGGGTGCGGCCGACGAACTGGTAGCCGCCCGGGCCTTCCATGCCGTAGACGCAGAGATAGGCGCCACCGATGCCCACCGAGTTTTCCGCGGTCCAGGTGCGCGCCGGGTTGTACTTGGTGGTCACCAGCCGGTGCCGCGGATCGAGGGGCGTGGCCACCGGGGCGCCGAGGTAGACGTCGCCGAGGCCCATCACCAGGTAGCTGGCGTCGAAGACGATGCGCTTGACCGCCTCCAGGGACTCCAGGTCATTCACCCGGCGGATGAATTCCAGGTTGCTCGGGCACCAGGGGGCGTCCTTGCGCACCGTAGTGGTGTATTTCTCGATGGCCAGGCGGCAGGCCGGATCATCCCAGGACAGCGGCAGATGGACGATGCGCGAGGGCACCCGTAGATCCTGGGCATCACCCAGGGCCTGCCAGCAGCGACCGACCGCCGCCAGCAGCTCGGCCAGGGACAATGCCTCGGGCTGGTAGTGCACCTGCAGCGAACGGATGCCGGGGGTGAGTTCGCACAGGCCAGGCAGCGCCAGGGCGGCCAGCGCCTGCATCAGGCCATGGCCGCGAAAGCGCAGGGCCAGGTCCAACTCCGGCGGGCCGATCTCCAGCAGCAGATGGGTATCCCCGGAGAGCCGCGCCACCAGCCGCTCGGCGCCCTGGCCCAGGTCCAGCACCACGGGATCGCCGCGCCTGGGCGTGATGGCCATCGCCACCTGCGGCTGCAGGCTGCTTTCCTCGGCCAGCCGTGCCTGCTGCAGGCGCCGCGCGGTCGCCAGGTCTACCGGCAGGAAGCGCAGCCGGTCACCGGCCTTGAGCTGGCCCAGTTGCCAGAGATCGGCTTCGATCACCGTGACCGGGCAGACGAAGCCGCCGAGGCTGGGGCCGTCCGGGCCGAGGATGACCGGCATGTCGCCGGTGAAGTCCACGGCGCCGACCGCGTAGGGATTGTCATGGATGTTGGAGGGGTGCAGGCCGGCTTCGCCGCCGTCTTCGCGGGTCCATTCCGGCTTGGGGCCGATCAGCCGCACGCCGGTGCGACTGGAGTTGAAATGCACCTCCCAGTCGGTGGCGAGAAAGAGATCCAGATAGGCCGGGCTGAAATAGTCCGGCGCGCCATGCGGCCCATAGATGACGCGCAGGGTGCGAATCTCGGGCAGCCGAGTGGTCAGGGCTGCGGGTAGCTGGGCCTCCGCGCGCGAATCGGTCAGCGGGTGCAGGTGCAGCACGTCGCCGGCGCGCAGGGCGCGGCCACCGTGGCCGCCGAACTGGCCGAGGGTGAAGGTGCTGCGACTGCCCAGGTACTCGGGTAGCTCGAGACCGCCCCTCAGGCAGAGATAGCTGCGGGCGCCCGCGCCGCTGATGGCACCCAGTTGCAGGATGGCACCCGCGGGGACGCGAAAGACGCTGTCCATGGCCTGGGGCTGGTCATCCAGCAGGATTGGCAGGGCCGCGCCGGTGACCACCACCACGGCCTCGGTGTTGAATCTCAGGGTAGGGCCGGCCAGGGTGATTTCCAGGGCGGCGGCCTT
>Ga0157371_10000844_pt1 | contig 35037 bp, 31 predicted proteins | sample C45metaG_FD_113462 | JGI IMG/M metagenome (GOLD analysis project Ga0157371, IMG submission 113462) | Corn rhizosphere microbial communities from Kellogg Biological Station, Michigan, USA - C4-5 metaG | ecosystem: Host-associated > Plants > Roots > Rhizosphere > Soil | place: USA: Michigan... | reverse complement strand
ATATCATCCGCACGGCGATTCATCCATTTACGGAACGTTGGTAAGGATGGCCCAGGATTGGAGCATGCGGTATACTTTGGTTGACGGACACGGAAATTTCGGTAGCCAGGATGGTGATTTTCCGGCAGCTATGCGTTATACGGAAGTAAGATTGGAACGTATTGCCGAAACGATGTTGCAGGATATTGAAAAAGATACGATCGACTGGCAACTGAATTATGATGATTCTACAAATGAACCCTCCGTTTTACCAACCCGCATTCCGCAATTACTTTTAAATGGTTCAAGCGGAATTGCTGTCGGGATGGCTACAAATATGCTTCCTCATAATTTGACAGAAGTGGTTGATGCATGTATTGCTTTTATTGATAACAGGGAAATGACCATTGATGAAATGATCAAAATAGTGAAAGCACCGGATTTTCCTACCGGCGGAATTATTTTTGGTTATGATGGTGTCAAACAGGCAATGCATACAGGTCGCGGCAGAGTAGTATTGCGGGGAAAAGTGAATGTGGAAACCTCAAAAACCGGCGGCAAAGAAAAAATTATTATTACTGAAGTTCCTTACCAGGTAAACCGTGATGCACTTACAGAAAAAATCGGCCACCTGATCAATGATAAAGTAATTGAAGGAGTTTCGGATGTCAATAATGAAAGTAATAATAAAGAGGGGACAAGGATTGTTGTCGATTTGAAAAAAGATGTGATCTCACAGGTGGTAATCAACCATTTGTATAAACACACAGAACTTCAAACTTCATTTGGGATCAACAATGTGGCTTTGGTAAAAGGAAGGCCGCATGTTTTAAATATTAAAGACCTCATTCGTGAATTTGTAGATTTTCGTCATGAAGTGGTTATTAGAAGAACCCGGTTTGAATTAAAGAAAGCGGAAGAAAGAGCACATATTTTAGAAGGATTTTTAATAGCCCTGGATCATTTGGATGAGGTAATTAAATTGATTCGTGCTTCATCTACTCCTGATATTGCAAAAGATGGTTTGATCTCTAAATTTGCAATGACAGAAATTCAGGCAAAAGCAGTGCTGGAATTGAGATTGCAGCGTCTTACCGGGATGGAAAGGGACAAGATTCGGGAGGAACATGCTGAAGTAATGAAACTGATTGCGCATTTAAAAGATATTCTGGGTGATGAAGGTAAAAGGTTCCAGATCATCAAAGATGAATTGAATGAGATCAAAGATAAATATGGCGATGAAAGAAAAACTGAAATCACTTACCTCGCTGATGAAATCAGCATGGAAGATTTGATCGAAGAAGAAGATGTGGTTGTTACGATTTCTCATTTAGGATATATTAAAAGAACTTCTGCAACAGAATTTCGGCAGCAACGCCGTGGCGGCCGTGGCGCAAGAGGAAGCAGAACCCGTGAAGAAGATTATATCGATCAGTTATTTGTAGCATCAACCCATGATACCTTATTATTTTTTACAGAAAAAGGAAGATGTTTTTGGTTGAAGGTTTATGAAGTTACTGACGGCGATAAACAAAGTAAAGGGCGTGCAATTCAGAATTTAATTCAGATTCCTGCTGATGACACTATCAGAACAATTATTACTATAAAAAATCTTCAGGATGAAGAATATATAAATAATCATTTTATCGTACTTTGTACCCGGAAAGGAATTATTAAGAAAACCAAAGTTGCGGATTTCTCAAGGCCAAGACAAAACGGAATTAATGCAATTACTATTAATGAAGGCGATCAGTTACTGGATGCTTGTCTTACAGACGGGAACCAACAAATAATGATGGCTGTCAAAAGTGGCCGCGCAATCAGGTTTCCGGAAGAAAAAGTAAGACCGACAGGGAGAGGAGCGATAGGGGTTTCCGGTATCTCCGTTAACGCTGAAACTGATGAAGTAGTTGGTATGATTTGTGTAAATGTTAATGATCCGGAAGTCAGCGTTTTAGTCGTAAGCGCGAAAGGTTACGGAAAAAGAACTGCTGTAGAAGAATACAGAATTACCAACAGAGGTGGCAAGGGCGTAAAGACAATCAATGTTACAGAGAAAACGGGAAAACTAATTGGACTTTTAAATGTTAATGAAAAGCAAGATTTGATGATCACTTGCAAATCCGGTGTAACTATTCGCACCTCAATTGCATCTATCAGGGAGGCAGGAAGAGCGACACAAGGAGTAAAACTCATCCGATTGGATGAAGGAGATGAAATAGCAGCGATTACAAATCTGAATGAATTTGATGAAGAGATTGAGGATGCTGAAATAATTATTGGTGAAAAGATTGAAAATAACGAAGCAACCGTGGCTGGCGAAATTGAAGAAAATGAAGAAGGAAATCAAGACAAGGAACAGAATGGTGATGAGTTGAACGAAGAAGATTTGAATGATGATGAAATTTAAAATAACACATACAAAGTGCTCATAATCAATTATCAAAAAACAATAAAGTATATGAAAAGGATAGTTTTACCAGTTCTATTTACATTTCTTGTTGCCACCACTTTTGGCCAGGATTTGAAAAAGGCCACCTCATACGTAAACGATAAAAAGTATGAAAAAGCCAAAACAGAAATTGATGGTATTCTTGCCAAAGATCCAGCCAACACAGAGGCTCTTTATTTAAAAAGTAAAGTTTATAGTTTAATGGCTGATAGCTCAGCTTTCAAAAGCTTATTTACCGGAGATACATACGGAGAAGCTTTTGATGCATTTAAAAAAGCGTTGAAAGATTCAGCTAACCCCAAGATCACTTTAATGGTAATGAAAGATAATTATGCACCGGTATTTACTATTTACCAGGGATATTATGCCGAAGCTGCGAATGCATTTAATGATGCTGCCAGTGCTGCAAACAAACCCGATACAGTAGGTTTTGCTAAAGCAATGAATCTTTTTATTAAAGCAAATGAGGTAGGGCAATATATCAGGGAAGGCAAATGGGCCAACATTGGAAAAGTGGACACCACATTGGTTTTAAATATTGCGAAAGCCGCTCTGAATGCAAAAAAGGATGCTGTAGCCCGCGAATATTTTCAACAAATTGCAGATGCGCACATCGCTGGTTTACATAACGCAACAGGCCAGACAGATCCGAGCTTTGAATTGCCTTATCAATGGCTGGTATTGGATTATAAGCAGTCAGGAGATTCAGCAAACATGGTAAAATATGCAAACATTGGGAAGGAACTTTATCCTAAAGATGATTATTTTGATCTTGTAGAAATGGATTATTACAGGGAAAAGGAAAATCACCCGGCCTTGTTTAAAAAATATGATGAATTGACTGCAAGGAACCCTGATAGTATTAGATATCATTTAAATTACGCTACAGAGATTTTCAGTTATCTTTATAACAGTGATGAAGGGGCAGCGATCAGCAATAAGGAAGAATTGTCAAATACATTAAAAGCTCAGTTAGATAAAGCAGTTGCTTTGGATGCCAATAATCCAAGTGTCAATCTTTTATATGCTCAATATTATTACAACCAGGGAATTGTAACATTAGAGAATGCAGGAAAGATCAAAGGAGCTAAGTTACCGGCAGATCAATTGAAGAAAAGAACCGATCTGAATACACAGGGAGATAATTTCCTGAAACAGGCAATCCCTTATGCAGAAAAAGCTTTGACAACTTTAGAAGAAGGTTATAAAAAAGCTGAGAGATCAAAATATAAATCTGTCGCAAACCTTCTGCAAAATATCTACCAAAGCCTTGGCGATAATGCTAAATTAAAAATCTACCAGGATAAATACGATCAGGCAGATGCAAAATTTGTAAATTGATTTTTGACAACTCAAACTTAAAAAATTACCCCGAACTAGTTCGGGGTTTTTATTTTTATAAAGCACTGGAAGAGGGAGAAACGGAAGGGCCCGGAATAAAAGGCATTTATTCTACTTAACATAATATAAATTATAGGCTAAAAAGTGAGATTATGTTAAATAGCTAATTGGAATATCTGAAAAATTTGTAGCAATGCTGCTCTGGACTCAATTAGTTGCTTCTTCCAATAAAGTTAGAAGACAAATTAATGCGATTGGTAGCGAAGCTACAGAAACTAAAAATTGGCAGGTTAATTCTCAAGTTTCTATTAAAGTGCTGGAAAGGAATCAGAATAATTTGTCCAATTTAGATAATGGTTTTTGCTCCTATCTTGATCCTCTTTGGCATGTTCATGGCATGTTTGGCACCTATATGGCACGTTTAAGAAATTGGGACGTTTCATTAATCCGCCGATAGGTACTACTGGGTATTTTGCCGTATTGCTTAATATATAATATTGCCTTAACCTGTCTTTCGGACTAATCCATCATCTTTAGGTATTCTTCTGTATAAAGATCTTTAATTGCTTTCCAAACCCTGCCAAGTTTAAAACTGGTAGTAGATGAAATAGCAAGCAGAGTAAATGATGTAGACACAGTAGGTAAAGAAGGAATGTTCCGCAACTGGCTTAATGGAAACCGCGACTTGTATTTAATTCAATCTGATAATAGTGGAACTTCATTTGGTACGGTACAAAAATTGGGAATCGGTAGCTGAAATTTAAACGCCTGTCCTATGGATGGAGGTAACCTGGTAATAAATAAAAATGGAAAAGTTCAAACAGTTTGGAGAAAAGAAGGAAATATTTTTACTGCTGTTCTCGGAATTCCAGAAATTGGAATTGGAAAAGGAAGGAATTGTATAATCGGGACGATTAATAATGAAAATAATTATGGCTGGTCAGATAAAGACGAAATACTTTATATGAAAGCAAACGACCAAAAAAATATTAGGTAAGGGAAGCCTTCCTGTTTTGAAAGCATTGGATAATTTACATGTAATTTGTGTGCGAACAATCAAAAACGCAAGACCCGGAAATTAAAAAACTACAGCAGGAAATAATTTCAAGCCAGCAACGGGAGATTGACGAGATGAAAGCGAAGTTGGAAGAACTGGAAAAATAAAATTCAGAAGAAAATAAACCAAAAAATAATTTATCAAAACTAATATGATTTATATGAAAAAAAAGTGTCTGACTTTTCAAAATTGCCCGGAAGAAAAGGAAACTTATTTAGAAAAAAATGGATTTTTAATAAAAGAGTGCAAAACTTGCGGGCATCGTTATACAGAAATACCTGAGGCCAATAACCACATTCAAAATGTCTATTCCGATGAATATTTTCTGGCAGGAAAACAAGGCTATCCAAATTATCTCGAGGAAAAAGATATTTTAATTAAAACAGGAATGCGCTATGCGAAAATAATATCAAAATACAACTCGCCTGGAAAAGTTCTGGATGTAGGATGTGCAGCAGGATTTACTCTAAAAGGATTTGAGCAATCGGGCTGGGAATGTTATGGCCTTGAACCAAACGATACTATGGCATCCTTTGGTAGAAATGAAATGAACCTCAATATAATGACAGGAAATCTCGAATCTTTTCATTCTTCTCAGCGCTTTGATTTAATTAATATGATCCAGGTAATAGGCCATTTTATGGATCTTGATGAGGTTTTTAAAAAACTATCTCTTTTACTTCTTCAGAATGGGCTGGTATTGGTTGAATCATGGAATATGGAAAGCGCTTATGCAAAAATAATGGGTAAACATTGGCATGAGTATAGTCCGCAAAGTGTAGTTAATTGGTTCTCTGATAAAACATTGATTCAATTGTTTAACCAATATAATTTCAGATTAGTTGCGAAGGGGTATCCTTCAAAAAGAATAAGCATAAACCATGGGCTTTCGCTTTTTGATGAAATTACACCCGGTTTCTTTTTTAAGAATGCATTTATAAAATTCGCTAAGAATACTATCGGTAAATACAATATCATATATCCACCTTTGGATGTAAAATGGTATTTATTTCAAAAGATGTAAGCTCTTGTTGTCAATCAAGAACGGTGATTAATTTTTTAAAATGGAACAAATTCAAAAACACTCTTTTTCAATCATTAATTCGTAATCATTAAAACTTTTACAACATGAAAAACAAACTTTTTATCAATCCTCTTTACAACTTCACTTTCGGATTTATAAAAGGAGAACCTGATGAGTTTCTTTTTGCCAACACTTGATTTTCGTAATACATCAGGGTAAGCCCACCCACCACCCAAAAATTTGTAGTTGCATTATACTTCACAGGTTAGGCATATTATGGCGCACATTGCTAAGAATTGGGGAGTGCCCCCGATAAGAAAAAACTACGCCTCCTACCCTCGCCTTGTTTTTCTAACCGGGGTCGGGCTATCAGCTGAAAGTCCTCGGCTTTCCGCTGATAGGAAAAAGTTTTATATTATGTTAAGCAGGCTGCCGGATTCAAGAGAAATGTTATAGGAAAACGAAAGTGTTAGTGTTGTTCTACTTTGGACTAGGACTTTGGCATAATTAAGACTGATGACTGTAAATTGAATGCATTTGACATCTCAATTTTCTAAATTAGATATTTGCTCATTGTTATTCTTTTTATAAGAATCCACAAAACGAATGACTTCGTTTTCAAAATTCGCCCCTTCATTAAATAAGAATTCGTGTTCCATTGGTAAAACATACAGAGGCAAATTTTCCATTTCATTTTTGAACTTGAAAAGCCGTACTGCGTCTTTTTCAGTAGTTAAAATAATTTTATTAGGGTTTTCAATTTTGGAAAACTGCCCAGTTATTTTCCTGATATCATCTGCTTGATAATTATAATGATCTTTAAAACGCATTATTTTAAAATCTGCAACCGCGTTCTTTAAAAAACCTTCTATCGGTTCTGGATTGGCGATTCCTGTAATTAAAACTATATCTGATTTTTTATCTAAAGTAATCTTCTCTTTTGAAAATAATTGGTAAGGATCGCCGTAAATAATTTTTGTAAAGTAAGTTTTTTGGGAAGGCAAAGGATTTATCTGTTGTAGTATGTCTTTTTTTTCACCTTCAGTTAAATTTGATTTACATTTTGTAACTATCAAAATTTCAGCACGTTTACTACTTGATTTTAGGTCTCTTAAATTACCTGTTGGCAATAAAAAATCTTTCGTATAAAGGTGATTGTAATCAGACAATAAAATATTTAATCCTGCTTTTACTTCCCTGTGTTGAAATGCATCATCCAGGATAATGATTTCTGTTCCTGGTTTATCATTAAGCACTTGCGGAATTCCCATAATTCTTTCTTCTGCAACAGCCACAGTTATGCCCGGGAATTTCTTGTGAATTTGCATCGGCTCGTCTCCAATTTCAAATGCTGTTGTATTTTCATTTGCGATGATAAAACCTTTTGATTTTCTTTTATAACCGCGGCTCAATGTTGCCACTTTAAATTTTTCATTTAATATTCGTACAAGGTATTCAACCATTGGAGTTTTGCCAGTTCCACCAACAGCAAGATTTCCAATACAAATCAATGGAAAATCAAAAGTGGCAGAACGCAAAATATTTTTATCAAAAAGTTGATTACGCATCCGGATAATTCCGCCATAAATCAGAGAAAACGGAAATAAAATATGTCGCAAAGTTTTTAGCATGAATCTTTTTCAACAATTAAAAAAAATGGATCGCTTTCGGAGTAACACAAAAATCCAAAGGAATATCGACTCCGATAATATCTTCTATTTCATCCACGGGATCAAAAAAACTTAAGCCTACTTTCAAAACTGTGGGCTTACAATGAACAAGAAATTTATCATAATATCCTTTGCCAAAACCTACCCTGTTTCCTTTTTTATCAAAAGCAAGTAAGGGTATCAGCACAAGATCAATTTCTTCCTCGGAAATTAAATTTCCTTCTTTTGGTTCATCAATTCCATAATCATTTGTGATCATTTCCATTCCTTCACTAAAATGATAATGAACCATTTTCCCTGAGTGAATATCTATCCTGGGAATCACTATTTTCATTAAAGGATTTATGAACTGTAAATATTGTAAGATGGTTGCTGTGTCGGGTTCTCCAAGCTTTAATGATGCGATATAAGTGTGAACACAATTTATAAATGGCAACTTTAATTTTTGAAAATTGATCAGGATCAGATCATTAAATTTTTCAATATCGTGAACAGAAAGTCCCTTCCTTTTTTCTTTAAATATAATTCTCAATTCTTGTTTTTTCATAAAATAGCTTTCAATTTTGGAAGCATTTTTATTGCTTCTGCTTTGATCGTTTCTTTAGAAATAACAGGCAAATGTTTTACGCTTGCAATGACAGGAAACCCACTCCATTCCCCGATCTCCCTTTCATAATCCTGATATTCTTCTGTGAAAATCCATCCTGCAACATTTACCTTCTCCTTTTTCAAAACTGCTGCTGTAAGCAAAGAATGATTGATACTTCCCAACTCATTCTTACTCACGATGATCACTTTTGCCTTCAATTTTTTAATCAAATTTAAGATCAATTCTTTTGTGTTCAAAGGAACCATCAATCCACCAGCCCCTTCAATGATCAGTTGATTTTTTGTTTTGGGTAAATGAGCGATGATCTCTTTTATCTCAATTTCCTTTTGTTCGGCAGGAGCAGAAATATGTGGTGATGCCGGCATCTTCAAGCGATACAATTCCGGATGTATTTTCGACTTTTTATTCGAGATCATTTCTTGCACAGATAAAGAATCTGTTCCATCTATAAAGCCTGCCTGAACAGGTTTCCAGTAATCTGCTTTCACTGCTTCGGTAATTATTGCAGATACTAAAGTCTTACCCACATCTGTTCCGGTTCCTGTAATAAAAATTGGCTTCATATTAATTGCTGATGAAAATTATTTATTAATAAAAATAGAAAACACAGTTGTCCCATAATTGCGCATGGTTTTAAAAAGCAATTCATTTTCATAGTTATTTGCAGGCGTATGTTCCAGAATAAACCATCCTCCATCTGATAACAATTTTTTTTCCCTGATAATTATTGGAAGGTCATCAATATTTTTTAACGCATAAGGAGGTCCCGCAAAAATCAAATCAAATTTTTCAGTACAATTTTCTAAAAACCGAAATACGTCGCTTTTTACGATGTGGCAATTTTCTATTTTAAACTCGCTAATTTTATTTTTGATGAATTCATACATCTTTGGATCTTTTTCAACAATGGTAAGATCCCCGGCGCCACGGGAAGCAAGTTCATAGCTAATGCTTCCGGTTCCTCCAAAAATGTCAAGTGTCTTTATTCCTGGAATAGAAATATTGTTTTCAATTATATTGAACAAACCTTCCTTTGCAACATCGGTTGTTGGCCGTGTATAGGGCATCTTGGAAGGTGGATTAATTTTCCTTCCACCATATTTTCCGGTTATGATACGCATGAATCCGTTGCAAATATATAACTGAAATAGTGAGCAGGGAATTTAGAAATTTCATCAGAATAATGATATCCTTCACGAAAAGTTTCCAGCTCTATGTGATTAAAATATTTAAAGATCTCTTTATAAAGCGCAGATTTTTCTTCAAGCAAACCACTTATTTTCAAAGGAATATTTTGTAAGTTGAACTGATTAGAAATAGTTAAAAGAATATAGCAAACATCTTCAGGAGTTTGATAATGGTAGCTGTTTATAAGTTGATATTTCCCATCTTTTACCAGACAGACAATTACCTTTTGTGTGTAAAAAATCACAGATAAATGATCAGTTTCATCAGCAGGTTTTGTTAGGAAAAGTGAATATTGATGCACATTTGATGCCACGATGAATTGACTTTGTATCACTTCATGCAATGCCTTTGGAACGCGGTAACAATTATACATCGATTCTGATGGAATCAGATCTGCAAACACTGTTTCATTTCCATTCAAATCCCCAAACATCATGTTCATAACAGTTGATTTTTTTTCTTCATTATATAAAGAAAAAGGGATCAAAACACTTTCGGGAAAAGAATAAACAACACAAACTTTTTTAAAAGTTTTTGAAAAAATTTCTTTCTGATGAAAAAGAATTTGTAAGGCTATCGGAAAACCTGCAACGGGTTTATTTTTATCAAAATGATAAATTCCTAAACCTAAAAAAGAATTTGTTTCTTTTTCTTTAACGCAAAATGAAAAACCCTCATTCCCAACTTCACAAAGAAGAATACATTTTTCCGGATCAAAAGAGGCAGGTAATATTTCAAATACTGTTCTCATTATTTTATTGCCGCAATATTAATTTTTTTTTCTGAAGGATTGTAAATATATCATTTATAGAGTTCAATCGACGCCCTTATTTATTTAATATTTTAACAACAAATCAGGAACATTAATCAAACAATAAATTATTAGCTTCGCAGCCAAAATAAAAATAATGACCAACAGAACTTTTACAATGATTAAGCCTGATGCTACTTCTAAAGGAAATACCGGCGCAATTTTAAAAATGATCAATGAAGCTGGTTTTCGCATTGTAGCTATGAAAATGACTCATCTTTCTTCAGCAAAAGCAGGTGAATTTTATGCTGTTCATAAAGAGCGGCCCTTTTATGGAGAACTGGTAGAATTTATGAGTCGTGGCCCGATCACGGCTGCTATTCTTGAAAAAGAAAATGCAGTTGAAGATTTCAGAAAACTTATCGGTGCTACAAATCCTGCACAGGCAGAAGATGGAACGATCAGAAAGTTATATGCAGCTTCCATTGGTGAAAATGCAGTGCACGGAAGCGATAGCGATGAAAATGCCCTAATAGAAGGTGATTTTTTCTTTAGCAAGCTGGAGCAATTTTAAAAGAATATTTATAAGAATCAATAAAAAAGCCTGTAGAAAAATACAGGTTTTTTTATTGGTTCTATCTGAAAAACTATTTGATCCAAACTCTCAGAACAAATTCCCCTTCCCATTTATCTCCGGCCATCATATTTTCTCCAATAATGAGTTGGTAATTTCCTGGCTTTTTTAAGGCATAATGAAGATCCCTTCCAAAAGGCCCGTCAAAAGAACTATCTGGAAGTGCGACTTGTGTGAATCTGATGTTTGCATTTTGGTCGTTTGAAGATAAAGAAGCAAACAATTCTTTTCCTGATCTGATCTTTAATGGAATGATTAACTGCTTGTTGGCATTATCTATTTTCAATTTTAAAACCATTGTATCACTGAGAGCAGAAATGCTTTGGGCTAATGTATCCTTTGGCGGTTCTCTTTTTATTGAATCGGTTTTTATATTTAACTGGTAATTTTCATCTGCAATTTTCTTTGGTTCGCTTTGTTGACAAGACACGGCAATAAAAATCAGTAAAAAGATCAGTTTTTCTTTCGCCATCTTTTAATTCATTTTATGGTTGCTTAATTATTTTTCAATGGTTCCACTTTGTAACCTTCTTTTCTTAAAAGACTGATCAGTCCTTCATCTCCTACCAGATGGCCTGCTCCTACCGCTACAAAAACACTTTCATTTTTCATAACTGTATTTAATTGCTTCACCCAATTTTTATTCCTGTTATTCAAAAGAATATCATCATATTTATCAGAACCAAATTCACTTTTGCTTACTAAATTTTTGATGGAATCGAGTTCCTGCTTTTTATAAAAATCAAGCATGGTTTCGAACTGGGCTTTATAAACAGAAAAGCTGTCAATATTTTTTAATAACTCTTTTGCCTGCCATTCATACGGAATACTATCAAAAACAGATGCCTGGAATTGTATCGTTTCCAGCCCTTTTATTTCTTTATTATCTTCCTTTGCCACTTTCATTAATTCTTCCTCCACTCCTGCCGGTGATCCACAATTCATCATGCGCGGATAAAGCAAAGCAACTAAAAAATAAGGTTTGGCTTTTTGCAACAACATGATGGGCATCTTCAATGTGTCAGAAAAATAACTTTGCAGTCTTTTATATTCTTCAGCAGTGTAAAGATCCTCCAGCTTTTTATTATCTTTCATATTCATATAAAGCATACCACCAAGCATTGAAGGATCATCCATATCCATCTCCATATATATTTTATCACTCATCTTCACCGCTTTTTTCAGCTGATCGCTAAAATGAATATCATCTTTGCAAAGCAAATGGAATGTACCAAAAAGAAAACTTGATTTTTGTAACCCATTCCCACTGATCTTCCACAAAAGCGTATTGTCGTCTTCTTGTTTCATAAATTGATCACCGCTTTGTGCTTTGCATCCTACAAATAAAAGAGTTGATAAACTATAGAATAATAAATGCTTCATGAATTTAATTTTTGTAAAAATAAGTTTAATGACATTGGTTAAATATATTGAAAAAAGATCGAACAGATTTAAGCTCAAGATGATAAAAAATAATTTCTGAAACGCCGATAATAATTTTCAAATAAAATAGGTTTTTTACAAAAATCTTTTATTTTCGTAGTCTACTTACTTCAAGCTAACATCTAATGAGAAAACAAACATTAACATTCTTATTGGTTTTTACCTCTTCAATTATTTTTGCTCAAAAAGAAATACCCTCATTTGGAAAAATTGACAAAGAAGATCTGCTTCTAAGGCAATGCGAATTTGATAAAGATGCAGAGGCATATAAGCTTTTCAATTCCGGCGATGTACATTATCAAATTATCGGGGAAAAATTTACCATTATTACCGATAGAAGAACGCGCATTAAAATTTTAAAAGAAAAAGGTCTGGATGAAGCAAATATTAAAATTCCGTTCTACAGCAAATTAAATTATGAAACTATAAAAAATATTTCTGCTGTTACCTACAATCTTGATAGTACTGGAAATATTGTTACAACGAAACTCGATAAAGCTTCTGTTTATATAAAAAAAATAAACAACCAGCGTTCGGAAGTTTCCTTTACTATGCCAAATGTAAAAGTTGGAAGTGTAATTGAATTCAAATACACTGACGAAAAAAAATCTATTGAAAACGTCGATGACTGGTACTTTCAGGATGATATTCCGACACGTTACAGCATGTACAGAATTTTAATTCCGTCAATTTTTCGATTTGCAACACAAGTGTTAGCTTATCAGCAAGTTGAAACAAAGGACAAAGTTGTCAATGATAATATTCTCTATAACGCATCAGTCATTTCAGAACGTTCCGAAGAGAAAAGTTTCATCCTTAGGGATATCCCTGCATTGCATGATGAGCCTTATATGGGCGCAGAAAAGGATTATTTGCAACGCGTCGTATCCCAGCTGGGACGCATCATTTATCCAAGTGGCGAGGTTGAAGAAGTGATGTCAAATTGGACAAAATTGACCACCACTTTAATGGATGATGAAGACTTCGGAGCGCAATTAAAAAAGAATCTGCCACACACAAAACCTTTAGATGATTCTTTAAAAATGGTAACCGGAGATTACAATAAAATGATACTCATCTATAACTATGTACGTAAAAACATGAACTGGAATGGATCCGAAAATATTTATTCTTCACAGGGAATAAAATCTGCGTGGGATAAAAAGTCCGGAAGCAATTCTGAGCTGAACTTTATTCTGATCAGTCTTCTGAGAGATGCCGGCATAAAGGCTTTTCCGTTATTAGTGAGCACAAAGGACAACGGAACCGTCAATACAATTTATCCTTTCCTGGATCAGTTTAATAACACGATGACCTGTGTGATGATTGGTGATAATAAATACTTTTTAAATGCCGCCGACAAATATAATCCGGCATATCTTATCCCTTATGATGTTTTGGATAATGAAGGTTTTATTGTCGATAATCAGTATGGGGGCTGGGTTAAATTATCCAATCCAAAGGATAAATGGAGAAATATTGTTTCTGTTTTTGCACAGATAACTCCTGACGCTGTAATGAAAGGTAAAGCCACTATTTATAGTTATGGCTATTCAAAAAATCCAAGAGTAAAAAAGTGGATAGAAGATAAAAGTTCTTATGATGATTATTTTACAAAAGAATTTACAGGAATAAAAGTTTCGAACATTGAAATTAAAAATGAAGCAGTTGACAGTCTCCCGTTGGAACAAAAGTTAGAATTTTCTATGCCCGTAAATTCTTCCGGTGAGTATAATTATTTTACAATAAATCTTTTCCAGGATCTTGAAAAAAATCCTTTCATTGCTGACGATAGAAAAACGGATATTGATTTCAATTATCCCCGTTCATATATGATTGTTGGAAAGATCTCTATTCCTGATGGCTATGAATTTGATGATCTTCCAAAAAATATTAAAATGATCATGCCGGATTCAAGCATTACGCTGGAACGCTTGGTGCAAGCGGAAAGCAGCGACATTAATTTCAGAATTTCGCTTGATTTTGCCAAATCATATTATCCTGCAAAAAACTATTCTTTCTTACAGGAATTTTATAAAAAGCTCTTCAGCACGTTGAATGAACAGATCGTTATTAAAAAGAAAAAATCCGCCTGATGAAAAATATTTTATGTGGCATTTTATTTTTTTCCATAATGCCAGTTTGTTTTTCCCAAACAAACATTTATGATGCCTCAACAATTCCTGCTGCCTTAAAAGAAAATGCACATAGTGTAAAGCGTGAAGAGAAAATAGATTTTGAAGTGAAAGATGTAAGTGATGCCCGGCTTACGGTTCACGAAGTTGTTACGGTTTTAGATCCGGAAGCAGAGAGGGATCTTTCCTTTTATCAATCCACTGATGAATTTTTAAAGTTGGATGATGCAGAAATAAAAGTTTTTGATGCGCATGGAAAACAATTGAATAAATATAAGTTGAAAGAAATGAGATCGCAGGGAATCGGTGATGGACTTGTTATTGATGGAAAAGCTTATTTTTTCAGCGTCACTGCAGCTTCTTATCCGATCACCGTTGAGTACGATTATACTTTGAAATTTAAAAGCACTTTGTTTTATCCTGATTATCAAATTCAGGATCCTGAGCAATCTGTAGAATATTCAAAATTTACCGCTACTGTTCCCTCTGACCTGGATTTAAAATATAAAGCACAATACACCGCTATCACTCCCGCTGTTACTAATTCTACAAAAAATAAAACATATAGCTGGGAGGTAAAAAATCTTCCGGCGATACCTTATGAAGAGGGTGCAGTAAGTTATAGAAATAGCTATCCTGCAGTTCTGTTATCCCCAAATAAATTTTCAATGGATGGAAATGATGGTAATCTAAGCAGTTGGAAAAATTTTGGTGAATGGTATGCCCAACTTTCAAAAGGCTCTTTGAATTTATCAGATCAAACAAAAACCTTTTTGAAGGATATGGTAAAAAATGCAAAGACCAATAAACAAAAAATTGAAATACTTTATGATTATCTGCAAAAGAATTTCAGGTATGTCAGTATTCAATTAGGCATTGGCGGGTACAAACCTTTCGACGCAAATTTTGTTGATCAAAAAAAATATGGCGATTGTAAAGCGTTGGCAAATTATATGCAAGCGATATTGGATGCAGTTGGCATTGTTAGCTATCCGGCACTGATCAACGCTGAATACAATAAACAGCCCGTCGATCCCGCGTTTCCTCATAATTCTTTTAACCATGTCATTCTTTGTGTACCGGCAAATAAAGATACTACATGGCTTGAATGCACCAGCACATCTGCAGATCCTGGTATACTGGGAAGATTTACTGAAAACAAAAATGCATTATTGATTACCCCGAATGGCGGTGTTTTAGTGTCTACTCCAAAAAGTATTCCATCAGAAAATATCTCTAGTCTGAATACAAAAGTGATTCTTAAAGAAGATGCTTCAGGAGAAAGTGAAAGTGTCATGATTTCAAAAGGAGAATATAAAGATCAAATTATTAACAACGTTATGAACGAAAAAAAAGATGATCAAAAAGAATTTCTTGTTTCATATATGGGTTTTCTGCAACCGGATGAATGTGAAATAAATACCAGCCGCAAAAGTGATTGTGCTCAAACTTCTTTTAAATTAAATATTGAAAGAGTTCCGGAATTTACAGCAGGAAGCAAAATGTTTTTGAGCCCAAGGATCTATAAGATCTGGAGTTCATCTTTACCATCCACAGAAAAGAGGACGAAAGCTTTTTATTTTCCATTCCCTTTAATAAAAACTGATACAACCGTTTACCAGCTTCCCGAAGATTATACAATTGCGAATCTTCCGGAAGCGAGAGATGAAAAATTTGATTACGGAGTTTTTAAAACAAAATATTTGTATGATGAGAAATCGAATCAGGTGACTTCTACTGCATTTCTTGAACTGACAAAAAATGTAATTCCTGCAGATAAATTCGATAATGCACGAAAATTTTTTAGCAACGTAATTCAGGAATACACAGAAAAAATAGTGATTAAGAAAAAATAACTTTTGCTGAAGAAGTGCTTATTACCAGGTGCCGATAACTTTCTGAGTCCGTTTAAATCGTTGCACATTAAATGCATCTCCTAACAAACCTCCAAAGCCGATCCGGTAAGTATAAACTGGCTGAAACCCATTCCGGAAACCAACTACAGCGTCAATCCTGAAGAGCTTAAAAATATTTTCAAGACCTACAAAAACATCAGCATAACGCGTATCCGGATTGATAAAGAGCGCGTTTGCCCCTTCTACAAGATTCCAGTTTAATTTTTTAAATACAGGAATTTTATTGGTAAGTAATCCGTTGGAATGATGTTCAAAAAGAAACTCGGAATAGAAGTTGGAAACATTGCTAAACTCATATGGCAAGGCAAGCTGCAACGATTTTACATATTCACCCGCTACATGTGAATAGCTTGAATAATAATGTTTGTAATCCTGTGCAAACACGGATCTGTTATTTAAAAAACCTCCAATCGTTAAACTATATTTTACTGAGCCGGCAAGTTTCAGATTCGCATTATCTGAAATATTCAAAGACCATTTATCGTAATCAACATCGCTGCCAAAAATATTCTTAACGCCCTTTGTATAATCAAAAAGGAAGAGCGGATATTTCGAACCAATCGCCATTTTATACGTCGGAAATTGAATGTATTGTTGTCCCGGTTGGAAAGTCACGGCCGTATGCAGCACAACTGCCTGGTGCCGCGAAAATTGCGCTGACAAAATTTGCACCGGATAATTGGGCGTAAAACGGTATCGCCATTTTTTATTCAAAATAAAATCTGTCGAATTACCGATTGGTAAACGATCTTCATATTCACCCTCAATTAAAAAGGTGGTACCACTCTCCCACTGTTTTGTATAACCGGTTTTTGCAAAATAGTTTTCATAAATTTTCATATCGTTTCTTCCATAAAGCAAAGTGCCAATACTATTTGCCAAACCTGTAATATCACTTTCTTTGAAAAACTGGCTAACCCTTTTCCCGCCTGCAATTGAAAATGAGGTATGTTTCATTTTTTTATCAGGATCAAAAGCATCTATGCTGCTAAATTTAAAACCTGCCCATGGATTGAAATGTTTGTTATTAAATCCATACCGGGCATCTGCAATAAAGTCAATTTTGGAATTTAATTTTTTTGAAAGTTTGGAAATAACCAAAGATGGATTAACTGCCAAACCTTCAACAGTATTGTATTGCAGCGTTTTTAATAAAGGATCAAATTTGATCTGGTAATTATTTTTGTAACTGTAGTGAGTTCGGTCTACACCCGACCAAAAAATTTGTGTCAGCTTCACCGGCCCTTGTTTTTTACGAAGAGAATCGATGTCTTTTATTGAAGAATCTTTTCTAGCTGCCAAGGCGCTATCCTTCGTTTTATAATCTTTGATTTCATTTGTTTCAAGAGGAACAGGTCTGATGGAATCCCAATATGCATGTGTTTTTTTATTAACAGCAGTATCATATTTTACAACAATACGGTCAAAATATCCTTTCGGAAAACCCGGATTCAAATTATATTTTGAATAAACATTTATAAAATTTCCTTCGGCTTTCAATCCAAACTGATTCAATGCAAAATGAATTACCTGGTTTTTAATACGCCAGATATTTTTTTCAACTGGAACATGAATCTGCGAGATTTGTAAAGTATCTAAAATCTCTAATTGGGATTTTTTGGTTACAGTAAGGTTGCAACTAAAAATGCGCCAGTCATTTTCAGTAATATTGATAATACCTGAAAACAACGGTTCATATTTTCGTTTTGGCGTCACCGTTATAACGTTCACTTCATTTCCATCTTCAAAATAACTTCCCAGAAATTTATATTGATAAAAATTCAATGCATTATCTGCGATCGGAGAAACAAATCCCCGCGGATTTAATTGAGCAGCAAGTTCAACGTTGTTATCATAAAAACTAATGAAAGCCGGAAAGCTAAAACCTAAACTGTTGTTGCCACTTACTCTCGTTGAAATCACTTCCAGTTTGACTTTGTCCGGCTCTTCTGCTGAAACTTTTGTTACCGATTCAGTTAAATAAACGATTCCTTTTCCTGAAGAATCAAGCCCCATCGCACTTCTGTCATCTTCAGGAATTTTTCTGCCAAGAATTTTGTCAGGTAAATTGATCATGTTAATCATTCCTTTTATATAAACTTCTGCTTCGAAAGCTTTTACCTGCTTCTGATAAAATGAACGTTTCTTTATTGCGTTACGAATAATTTCGTAGGCCGGATCTTCTGCATTTTCCTTGATGATCACTTCCTTTAAAGTCAATTTTTGAAGTGTCAAAATAAAATTGACAGTTTGATTTCCCGACCCTGCAATTATTTGTTTTTCGTTGCTGGTATAACCAACATAACGGCAATCTAAAGTATAACTTCCTGGCAAAAGGTGAATGCTGAATTTTCCTTCTTTGTTCGCTGTAACACCCATTGGCGTTCCTTTTACGAGAATAGATGCAAACGGTAAAATATTCCCTTCCGTATCTTTTACTGTGCCTTCAATTGTTTGTGAAGAGGCGCTAAATGAAATAAAAATAAATAGTAAAAAAAGAAGTTTTTGCATAATAAAATCGGCACAAAAAATGATAAGGAGAAGTTTTACATTACCTCTTAACTGTTTTATTCACCCGGATAAAACTTCCTGTTAATGCTGCAAAACCTGCTACCAATGCACCTATCAGTGCTGTTATTACAATTAATAAATAGGGACTATCAGTTTTAAAAATTAATAAAGAAACGCGGTGAGCTAAAATATGTCCGTTGGATACACTGATCCATAAACTTAATAATCCCCATAACAAAAGCAGAGAAATAAATCCGCAAATAAATGAAACAAAATGACTTTGCTGAATGAGAATTGAAATTACAAAGGCAACAACTGCAATGCTCCACCAGGGGAAATATAAACAGGATAGAAAACTGAGAATTATAATGAGTAAAATCGAAAGTGTTGGTTTCATTCTTATTTAGTTATTAGTTTTGATCATTGAATGTTTTGGCAAAGAATTTAATTAAATGTCATTATCCATTTTACTCTTTTGTCGGTTGCTTCAGATTCTTTCATTACCCATAATTTATAATATTTTCCAAGTGCCCAATCAGTGATAAAATCATCATAAAATTTGCTTCCGGGATTACCGCTTTCTCCACCGGGATAAACGCCATAAGCTTCTGTTTCAGGAGTTAGTGAAACGATCATTCTCCAGCTTGGCCCATGTTTTTCATTTGTAGCGTTGATGGTATTTGTGCCTCCCCCAACCGGCAAATGTAACCTGCTGAACGCATCCAAAAGTGCCAGATGTTCCACCCTTGTATCTTTATATTTTCCCCATGCCATTGTTGCATTTTCATCCGCCTTTCTGATAACTGCTGCGGCCTTTTGAAAAGCGCCAGTAACGTCATCCGGTAATGATTCAATATTTCCTGTATTGGTATTGTCGTAAAATTTCAGATAAGGATACTTATTCATTGCATCCAATAAAGCGCTCTCTGTTGGCCAGTTTAAATCCAATCCGGAATTTAGAAATTCATCTTTAAAGACCGTTGTTGCCAAACTATCCCATGTTACTACAAATAACGTGGCACCCCTGGAAGTATCGTCATTCCTTCTATTCCAGTTTTTAAGAATATTAAAATATTGTTTTTCCTGCGGACTCAGTTTATCAATTTGCATATTTCTTATTAAAACCGGAAGCGCCATTTCTGCAAAGACATTGTAATTATCCGTTTGCAATTTCATCATGTCCTGTGGGGTAATATTGCTCATAGTTTCCAATCTTTTATTGATCTCCCAACCACGATATGGCGGATAACTTCCACCAAGATAATACGGATACGTCGTGTCAGTTGGCATTTGATTGGCACTGCTCACAAACCCTCTTTCAGGATTTAGCAAATGCGGATTTTCATATTGAGGAATCATTCCCTGCCACAAATAACTGCTATCAGTTCCCGGCATTACAAAATCTCCCTGCCGGTACCATTTAGCAGGAAATTGTCCCTGATCCCAAATGGCGATATCTCCGCTTTTGGAAGCGAAAATGCAGTTCTGACCGGGAGTATGTAAATATTTTATCGCCCGTAAATAATCACTGTAATTTTTCGCTCTGTTCAATAAAGTGAACATTTTTAGTTCATTACTAGGGTCATGCGCTTTCCATCTTACAGCATAATATTTATTATTCGTATTTCTTCCGCCACTAAAAGATCGATCATACATGACAGGGCCGATATTTGTGTAGGCAACGGTGTCAAAATAATCAGGTTGACCTTTGATCTTTATGTCTTCAACTCTGAAAGAGGTTTGTTTCCATGAACTGTCAAACCAATACTGCCCGCGGCTTTCATCTTTAAATTTTATTTCATAATAATCTCTTACATCACGCATGGCATTTGTAAACCCAAAGGCGCAACTATCATTGAAGCCAATAATAACAGATGGTGCGCCCGGAAAGGTAACGCCATAAGCATTGAAGGAAGGAGTGCTTATTTGCATTTCATACCAGATGGACGGAAGGTTCAATCCAAGATGAGGATCGTTACATAGTATCGGAGAACCACTTTTTGTTTTTTGACCGCTGACCGCCCAGTTATTACTTCCATTGTCCGGATTCGGCTTTTGTTCCTGAATGATTGCTGTGTCTTTTTTATCAAAGTAAAGTGAATCTGCTGAAGCAGGAATCTTCACATTGATTGCAGGTGGAGGAAAAACAGTTCCTTTGGGTACAACAGGATCCAAAGAATCCATTACTATGGGATAAATTTTATCAAAATCTGCAGAAGAAAAAATGCTTTTTGCATTCGTCATTTCAAAATCTTTTTCATAACCGGCTAATTCCAAAGCCATATATTTTAGAAAAAGTGCCGATTTCAGATTTGACCATTTCTCCGGCCGGTAACCCAATAATTTATACTCAATTGGAAGGGTGCTTTTCGTAAGGCTTTCAATATATGCATTTACACCTGCAGTGTAGTTATCGCATTCAGCAAGGGTTACAGGATCTTTTTCAACTTCCTTCAAAGAATTTTCTGCGCCATAAATCATTCCCAGCCTTCTTTTATCCCTGTCGTAATCAAGTGCTTTTGGTCCTACAATTTCACTCAATCTGCCCGCGGCTGCACGAACCTGAAATTCCATTTGCCACAACCGAAACTTTGCATGAAGATATCCCTGGACAAAATAGGCGTCATTCTCATTACGGGCAAACACATGTGGTACAAGCCTTTCATCAAAATAAACATCTACTTTTCCCTGCAACTGCGGAAACGAAAGGTTTGCAGAGTAATCCTTATCAAGCGCTTCTGCATTTTGCCATAAACCCTCCTGCGGACTCAGCAATTTTCCTAACGGAACCGGAAGTATTAATGAAGAATTGAGTGCGACAATCAACATCACGGTGATAAGCGCATACATAGCCAACAGAAATATTTTCATAATTGATTTTAAAAATGTAAAATAAGTAAAAGATAAGGAGAAATAAAAGGTTGTATTTTCTATGTTTTTCTGCTAACGGGTTTCTACTTACTAATCAAATTATTCTTCAAAAAATTTGACCATCCTTTCCACCTCTTCGATCGTATTAAAAGAATGCAAAACAATTCTCAATCTCTCCTGCCCTTTTGGAACTGTCGGATATAAAATTGGCCTGACGTCAAAATTATTTTTCTGCAAATCCGCTGCAACTTTTTTTACTTCTTCATTTCCTGGAATGATGACAATTTGAATGGGCGTATAACTCTTTAATCTTTGATATTTAAGACTTGCATTTTGAAAAGCCTGAACCAATTCTTTGATTTTTTTCCGTTCATTTTTTAATCCGGAAAAGATCTTATAGGAAAGGAAAATGGCTTCTGTAGCGGCCGGAGGCAAAGAAGTAGTGTAAATAAATTGTCTCGAAAAATTAATGAGATATTTCTTAAGTTTTTCAGAACCAAGAATAATCGCACCATGCGCGCCGCATGCTTTTCCAAATGTATGGATGCGTGCAAAACATTTATTTTGAAGGCGTAGTTTTTGCACGAGCCCCTCTCCCCTTTCGCCTACAATTCCCGTTGCATGCGCTTCATCAACAATTAATGCAGCATTATACTTTTCGCATAAATCTGTTATTTCTTTAAGAGGCGCAAAATCTCCATCCATTGAAAACACACTTTCGGTGATAACAAATTTTTGAGATCCGGTGTTTGCAGTGGCTAATTTTTTTTCAAGGTCTTTTAAATCATTATGCAGAAAAGAAAATGCGGTTGCAAATGATAAACGAATTCCATCCCGCAATGATGCATGACTTAGCTGATCATAAATGATCGTATCATTTTTTTGAGGAACACAACTTAATATGCCTGTATTGGCATCATAACCTGAATTAAAAATTAAACCCGCCTCCGCTTCATGAAAATTTGAAATATATTTTTCAGTTTCTTCAATTAATTGATAATTTCCTGAAAGCAGCCGTGAGCCTGAACTTCCATGCGGAAGTGTAAAAGAAATTGATTGTTCCATTAATTTATTTTTTACAATTCCCAGGTAATCGTTGCTGCAAAAATCAATTTTATTTTCACTGATTTTTAAAGAACGCAACGCATTGGCATCACTTCTTTCTTTTAATTTTTTATCAAGAAAATCTTCATTCATAAAAGTAAAATTAGCTTAATTCAGTAATCGCCAATTAGCTATTTTTGATTCATGGAAAATTTATCACAGGATACCAAAAATATTTTAGGGTTAAAATTAGTAACTGATCCAAGATGGGTTAATCTGGCATCCATTTCTTTGGAAGAAATTTTAACCGATCATGCATGGTGCGAACAAAAAGCGGCTACCACCTGCATTACATTGATCACAAAGCATAATGATAAAGAATTGTTGGTAAATGAACTGGCTCCAGTTGTTACAGAAGAATGGGGACATTTCAGAATGGTACTCACCGAGATGCATAGACGAAACTTCAAATTGGGGCCGCAACGCAAAGATGTTTATGTAAATAAATTATTGGATTTCCAGAAAAAAGGCGGCAGCCCGGATGAAAGATTTTTAGATCATCTGCTCACAATGGCTTTGATAGAAGCCAGGAGCTGTGAACGTTTCAAAAGATTAAGTGAAGGACTCCAGGACGATTATATGAAAAAGTTTTACAGGAAATTCATGGAAAGCGAAGCCGGTCATTATACTTTATTTATCAATCTTGCTGACACTTATTTACCAAAAGAAAGGGTGAGAAAAAGATGGAAAGAATGGATCGCTTACGAAACAGATCTGATGCAAAGTATGGAAGTTCGGGGCGATAGGATTCATTAAATTCACTTTAATGAATCCGGTATTGAACTGCTAATTTGAAATAAACATTACGGTACTGATGATCACTATTTACGGCATCTTTCAGTGAAATTGTTTTTCCTAAACCATAATAATATCCTGCAGATAAAAGGAATTTACCTGTCTGATAATTCGTTTCCGCAACATATCTTGTTTCAAATTTTTTAATCTCCAGTTTCCTTTGAAACACCGCCGCGGCCCTGGCCGGAGTGCTGTTGAATTGTTGCACAGTAGCCGAATAAAGCGTATTACTATAATCGTAACTCTCTTTTTGTTCTTCAATATTTACCTTGTACAATTTCGACAATTGCAAACCTGTTCCAACTGACCAGTTTTTGTTGAAAGAGTAATGCAAAGTGACCGGAACATCAAAGTAAGATGCCTTGATAACGCTGGTTGTGTTGATATTGTAATAAATATTAGTGTTATACCCGTTTAAGATTTCCTTTTCTTTGGCACTCGCCTCTTTGCCATGAATGGTTGAAAGTGCCCATAAACCTGTATGAAGACTTAATCGTTTTGAAACCGGAATGATCAAAGTGACGCCCGGATGAACATTCACATCATGAAGATCAAAAATATTTTTCCCTATAGAAAGATTTATTCCGGCTCCTGCAAAAATTTGAACTTTTTTGGAAACAGTATTCTTCGGTTTCTTTTGCAGTGAATTTGTTCTTTGAAACCGGATAGTGGTATCAATTAAATTATCAGACGGCGGAAGGGAAGCCTTGCAATCTCTTTCAATCGTAAATTTTTTCAACAGATCTGATTTCTTAAACTGCAAATTTGAAATCAAATGCTCCTTTTGAAACTCAGAGAACTGAGCATTTATTTTTTCATGAAGAACCCGTTTGTGCTGAGTAGCAACTGACGAATCCAAAACATCATTTTGGGATAAATTTCCCGCAGTTTCAGAGGTAGCTGATTGCTTATCTGCAGATAGATTTCCAATTTTATTTTTAGAGTTTGAAGTAAGAAGGGAATGGTCATTCAAGATAAAGGGATAAGAAAAGATGAGGATAAAAAAAGTACAGGCGGCAATAAATAAAAAAAAATTCCTTCTTTTAAATGAAGTTGGTAAAACAGTTACCTCATTGCTAAGCCCTTGCTCACGCAACATTTCATGCATTTGTCTCCAGCCGGTTTCGGCCAGTTTCTGCATCTCAGTATGTTGTTTATTGTCTTCCTTCATTTTATAAAATTTTATGCGCCTGCTCCCGCAGATTTTTTCTTGCTTCAGCCACATGCCATCTCGAAGTACTTTCAGCAATATCAAGCATGCCTGAAATTTCTTTATGTGAGTAGCCTTTAAAAATGTGAAGTGAAAATACTTTTTGAGTAACCGCCGGCATATTTTTTATTAAATACAATACCTCTTCTTCAACATGATCAGGCAGATTTTGTTGAAGCTCTTTTTCAACACTGTGATCCTCATTCAATTCAACAATTTTATTTTTACTTTTTTCAGAACGATAATGATCGATAGCCGTATTCGTCATGATCCTTTTTGCCCATCCTTCAAAATTTCCTTTAGAGAATTCGAAAGTTCGAATGTTCATAAATATTTTGAGAAAGCCTTCATTGATCAGGCTTACGATCGTTTGTTCGTTGTCAGAATACTCTTTACAGATGGTAAACATCAGGGCAAAAAAATGCTTGTACAGCTTTTCCTGGGCTATAGGATTGTTTGTTTTACAGGCAATAATTATATCTTTTATATCGTTCAATTCTTTTTGCCGCAAGGATAAAATTTTGCAAAGATTTATAATTTCATCTTTTGAAATAATACCGGGATGTAAAACTTTTCACAACATTTTTTACACTCCGGTATTATTTGGGGGTTACATTACTTGAAAGTAATTTTTTTCACGACATTTTTATCAGGTGAAATGCTGTCACGAAAGGTCGCCTTTAAAATCGTGTCATTGAGCATTTCAATTTTCAAAATGAATTTTCTTTTACCAATTAATGCAAGGCTGTCACCGTCTGAAGAAATTCCCCAGTTTCCTTTCGAATAAGGGACTATCGTGGAATCACATGCTTTTGAAGGATCTGCAATCTGGTAATTGCCAAACACATCAAAAGCCATCAAAGCACTGTCTGAACAGGATTTGGTGATAGAACTGTCCTCTGAAGGATTGCTTACTTTTGGTACAGTTAAAGATTTCAATGACCAGATTCTGCTGGTAAGCGCTCTTTCCTGTGGAGTTAAGGTCGGCCCGTTATCCGTTTTTTTACAAGCTGCCAAAAGTGTTCCGGCTACCATTAAGGATAGAATTAATTTTTTATTTTTCATTAAAGTTTTTATTTAAACATTGTTATTAAAATTCAGCCCGCGGGTGCTGTTGAATCTAATACGAGGAATAAATAGGAAACGTTGGGTAAATTCAAAAAAAAGTTTTTAGAAGGAACCCTGGCTGATGTGGAAACCAATTGCGGCTGGCCAGAAACAGATTTAAGTCTATAACTATCAGAAAGATATTTTTCCTTTTTAAAAGTCGGGGGAAGGAAAACTTTCTCCTATTTTTAAGTAATGTGCCATTTTATGGAAAATTACAAGAAAGCCTCTTACCTTAAGCCGGGGAGTTAATATGCAGATCCTTTTTAAATTTCTTTTTAAAGAGAAAATGTACCAAGCTGACCAATTCTATTGCTCATGTCCTTTAGCTTACATCTTCTAACCATTTATCTAAAGCAAGATAAACGCCGTTTGTCCAGCCAAAGCCATCCTGTGCAGGATATTCGCCACCACCGGCGGTGAGTTCGGTGTCTACAACATTATACTTCTCCATCATTTTCCCGGTGTGTTCATACACTTTTTCATTCAGTTCCATCCAGCGTTTGGCAATCTCTTTTGCAAGATCAATGTGGTTATAATTTGCCAAACCTTTTACAGCAATCCATTGCAAAGGCGCCCAGCCGTTCGGGGCATCCCATTGCTGATCAGTTGCTTCTGTGGTGGTAACCAATCCTCCATTATAGAGAAATTTTTCTTTAAGCATTTTCGCAACTCCATCTGCCTGCGCTTGTGTTGCCATTTGAAAAAATAATGGAAACGCGGCGGCAAGATTCAATGAATCGGTTTGCTGATGCTGAACAAAATCATAATCAAAATAAAATTCTTTTTCTTCATTCCAGCAATATTTATTGATTGCCTCCACCCTGCTTTCAGCTAGCTTTTTATATTCTTCAGAATGTTGCTTTTCCCCTGCTAATAAGAAGCCTTTGGCAATGGTGTTCTCCAGGTTGTATAAAAGACAATTAAGATCAACGGGAATTATTTCCGTTGTATGAATGGTAGCAAATTGTTTTTTATTTTTAAACCATCTTGATGAAAAATCCCAGCCTGATTCGGCAGCACCACGCAGGTCCCGGTACATTTTGTTCTTTTCCGTAGAATCCTTTGCCAAGGCCAATTCCTGCCTGTAGGCTTCAGGTCTCGGTTGATCAGACTCATCCCAATAATGATTTAAAATATGATTGCCGGGAAGTAAGAAGACACGATCAACTGAGGGGTTTTCATTTGAAAGCTGATCGCTTCCTTTCATCCAAAAATGATATTCTTTTTGCAGTTGCGGTAAATACTTTATAAAGATGCTTTCCCCTTTTTCTTCAGCCAGTAATTGAATCATGCTTGCGAAAAACGGCGGTTGCGATCTTCCAAGAAAATACGTTCTGTTGCCATTAGGAATATATCCCAAAAGATCAATTAAATAGGAGAAATTATCAATCATATTTTCAATAAGATCGTCTCTTTTTGAGATTTGTAATCCCAGCATTGTAAAATAGCTATCCCAATAATAAATCTCGCGGAAGCGGCCACCAGGAACGATATAAGGATGAGGCAACAGAATTAAAGAATTATTCGTTTTTTCCGGTTTTCTTGTCAACACATCCCACAACTCTTCAATATGTTGCTTTAGGGGTTGCCTTTCCAAAGACACAAAATCAGAAGTATAACTTACCGGAAGCGTAAAATGTTTATTTACAAAGGCTGAAAAATCAAAACCTTCTGTGTCTTTCTCTGCGATATAACAGTCAAGGATAGACGAAAAATCTGAATTGGGCGTACAATCAACGAAGGTTTTACCATCTGAAAAAATATTTTCATTTTGAATTCTTTCAAATAATTCTCCCAAAGAAAAGATGTTTTTTATTTCCATAACCTTCATTTAATGAATGATATCAGGATTTATAACTGCCGCTTCTGCAGGTTTTTTTTGCAATCTTTTAAAAACAAACAACGCAATTATTAAAATCCCAATGGGCACTAAAGTAAAATAAAAAGCTGTTTGCCCGTTATAAAGTTCGAAAATATAACCTGTAATTAATGATCCGGAAGTGCCGCCAATGGCAGAAAAAATAATAATTAATCCGGACATCACACCATGTTTTGGTTTGGGCAATGAACTTAATATTACAGAATTGATCGCAGGATAAACCGGAGCAAGTAACAAGCCAATTAAAGGAAAGATATAAGCGGCGACAGGTGCATCTAGCCAGCCCTGTATATTCGCCGAAGCTTCATTTTTTGCCAGCGGCATGGCAACAATAACCAGCAATGCCGCCAGCAACAAACTACCTATAATTGCATAAAACCAGTTGATCCTTCTGAGAATTAATCCTGCAAGAAAACGGCCAAGGGCAGTTGACCCCGCTAAAATGCTTCCCATCTGAATACTCAGAACAGCAGGCAGCAAAAGAACTTTATTATTAAATGTGGGCAAAAAATTCTGAATACTTTGTTCTATCAATACATAAAAAAAAGCAGAGAATATAAAAGCAATGACTATTGGCTCACGCATTAATTTAAACATATCGGAAAACCTTGGAGCCACCGGTTCGCCATCTGTTGTTTTTGCAACTGATTCATCCAGGGATGAAGAAAGCAATAATAAAAATGCCAGAACCGACAGGCCGCCGAGCCAATAATAAGCATTTAGCCATGAGGTCGATTGAGGGTTAGCATTGTCAACAAAAGAACTGAAAATAAAATAAAGTGAAAGGTTACCCACCATAAAAAAACTTTCAATAAAATTCATCATGCTGATGTGGCCTTTTGAATCCCTGGTCACAATGCCGATGGTGCTGTAAACACTCATTTTAATTAAAGCAAAGCATGAGCCAACTGCTACAAACAAAAGCTTGATGGCAAAGAAACCCGGAGTGGAAGGAATCACTAAACAAACAAGGCTGATAATACCTAAAGCAACCAGCATCGCTTTTTTATATCCAAATTTGGCAATGTAAGAAGCCACCAAAAAAGAAACAATGGCAATGCTCAGGTCTTTGCATGGATCTATCCATGCAGCGGCATTTTTCGTAACGCCAAAATTATTTTGCACTTGTAAGATTGCAATGCCCGAGCTGTTGAGCAGGATGGCAAAAACAAAATAATTAAGGAAAAGAGAAGCCTTTATTTTCCAGTTTCGCATAGCAATTGATTTTTGTATTTGATACTCCGAATATAAGATTTATTTGTTTAGTGAACCCGGGAAGGTTTTTTGGCGGCTCTTATTTTCTTCCAAAGCTGAGATGAAACCTTTCTGGTTTTTGTAAGTCTAACCAGGAAGGCTTCAGCGGACCCTTTTTTCAAAATGTGACGTTCTAATTTCCGCTTACGGACACGGCATGGCGATGGGCCGTATTCAATGAACTTTCCGTTCCGCACGTCTGCTGACAGCTACAGTTCATTGTTATTCCTTCAGTTAGCCTGCCGCCAAACCTTTTGGATGCAGGCCTTCATCTACCCGTCTTAAACAATATCGTCGTTTATGCCCATGTTTGCCAAAAATAATATTGTCCACACTTTTGAATAGCCAAACTCTCATGTAGTTATTTTTCCAGGACTATCAGACACCAATAGTTTATTATATCGAATTAAATATTTTTCCGGATTACGCAGATGATTGTGCCCGAAATCGATGATGATAAAGAATCAGGTAATTATGTTTCAAATTATAATTACCATTTGATGTGTCAAAAATCAAATCACCATTCATACTATAACCAAATGCCGATTCTGTGTTTAAGTTTATTCTTGTCACAAAGAAACCATGAACAGCAAAATTTGAACGGCACTTTCCAGAAAAATTACATGTCGAGCCACAAGAAATCAGGAAAAAAGAAATGTACAAGTCCAGGTATAGAAAATAGTGCTTTTGTCACATGACAAAATAATTTTTTGATTTCAAAAAAAATATTTGACCTTAGGTTTTTAAAAAAAGGCCCCCGTAAAGAATTACAGGGCCGTATAGCTTGATAAGAAAAAAAATCTTTATTTAGAATTTAACTGAACACCCAATATTTACGGTGTAATCCGCAAAGGCTGCATCCCCTTGTGTGTAAACTCCTGTAAGCCTTGTTTGAATTTTGTCTGCCACACTTTGCGTTCTGTTTCTTTCTAACGCCACAGGCACATACGCATAAATATTAAAGTTCTTAAAATTATACGTTATTCCAGGCTCTGCGGAAATTATATAGCCAGGCCTTCTAAAACCCCTGCTGCCACCGATGAGATCATGAACCGGTAAACATTCATCCCTCACTCCTATTGAAAATAAGAGTTGCCTTGCGGTAAAATTAATTCCGGCTCTCATCATGTATTGATCAGGAACACTCATTACGCTGCTTCCGTTTTTGATGCTCGAAGCAGAAGGTTCTCCGCCCCTTGATGTTGACACTCCGTTTTGTTCACGCGGACTCACCAGGTAATAAACATTTCCATAAGCACTTACCTTTTCTGAGAAACTATAAAAGGCATTTATCTCTGCAGGGAACCCTGTTCCCCCATCTCCTAATTGAATCGACTGATCAACCGGCCCTAAAACGAGTGTTGAATCATTTTTATGAAAGAAATCCTGGTATTTATAATCGCCGGTAGGTAACTTAATTCCTAAACCCACCTGGATATTTCCTCTTGGCATTTTTGCAGGATCAAAGATCCATCTGTAGGCAGAAAAATGAACATCGCCCAAACCAAAAGAATGAGTAAGAAACCTGTTTTTCCGATCGTGTTCATACAAAGAGGAACGGGAGTTTGCTAAAATGGGTGCATCAACAGAAAATGACCACCATTTATTCAGATTCCGGGTAAGCGTAAGATCTAGCGTATAAGAATGATTGATCACTTCTGATCCATTTTCAACTCTCTGTTTTTGTTCTTTTGTTCCCACGAAATGACGAAAGGATTTAAAATATCTGTTGTTGATATTCAACACCCATTTTGAATCTGTTGTATTATGCGAGTGTTCCATCGTACAAACTCCTCCCGTACTCCGGATGGCTACACAACCCTGTGCAGATGCTTTGTTTGAAATAATATTTAAAAACAATGCAAGTAGTAGAATATTAAATGACTGTTTCATAATTAAAAGTTTAAGGTCAGCCCATTATTGTTTAGATGCGGTTGTTTTTTCATCTCCGGTTGATTTGTCAGGAAATTTTTCATTCGAAGGAGAACTTTTTTCTCCTGTTAATTTTTCCATCACCAGGTAGCCTATTTTTTTACCCTGTGCATACGCAGTGGTTACCGAACTGCGATAATGAATGCCACCATACAACCTGCTGTAAGAAACTTCTACGGCCGCTTCATCAGAGCTTTTAAAACTCCTGTCGGGCCAGCCCCAATCTCTTTCTGAAGAATCTTTAAAAGCGGTATTATTCTTATAGATTTGTCCCAGAACGGTTGCTGCGGCGGCTGAAATAGTTGAATGTGCGCTGTTGTACTCGGGGAATGGCGGTGTTTGCAAATAAGGCATCCACGATTGATCAATGTAGCGGTTGATATATGTTTCGGGCCTGATCACATCAAACTTATATTTAGTGAACCAGCAGCAAATAAATCCATCATAAATGGCAATCGAAACACCGGCATAAGCCGAAGCGGTTTTGTAAAAATCGGCATTATTATTTTTTGAAATCGTTCCTACAATTTCCATCCAATGTCCACCTGGAGTCATTGCTTTTGTTGCATACATTGCGTGGCCCTCAACATGCAATTTGAAACTGTTGCAATCCCAGAAATTAGCGATCCATTTTTTGGTGGAATCAAGTGTATTCACGGTGTGCATCACATCTTTAGCCATCTTATAAAACTCGCTTGCCGTGTCGGTGCTAAAAGCCGGAGGCGGCGGCGGAGGAAACATATTTGCAGAATCCATTGCCATACAACGAACCGTTTGCCAAAGAGGTTCTACCGCGCTGAAATAACCGGGAGGAGTTGGTGTCCAATGGCCTTCAATGTTTGAAATAGCAAAACTTGAGCCGCGGGTTTGAGCATAATTATCAGTTTTGGTCCAGGCAATTACAGAATCGGCAACCTGGTTTCCATAGTTAATGGAATTAAGATACATGTCATCCGGCATTCCTGCATTCTTCGCCAGCAATTTGATCGAATCAGAAAGCATCTTCATTGTATCGCCGGAGAACGTCAGATAATTTCCAACATTTACCAATGCGATCAGGGAAGCAAAAGGATAATCGATTTTGGCATTTGCCGGCGGATCAGGAATATTATCAAGACCCTTGACTCTTCCTTCGAGAGAGGAAAGATGTTTGCCATCTTTGGCCAACACTTCATAAGCAGCAAGATTGGCATAAGCAAAAACCCTTGCCCCGACAGGCGGAGAAAAAATATCATAAATGACTACATAATTCAATTTATGATTCACCTGGGAATATAGCATTGGGTCATGCATCACCTTCACATAGTCTTTATTTTTTTCTTTACAGGATGTTGCAGCCATGGCAACAACAAAGCCTAAGAAAATAAGATTTAAAAGCCAGTTACGTTTCATGATTGATTTTTTTTTGAAAAGTGGGTATTAATGTTTATTATAAAAGTTTAAAATGGCCAAAAAGTGACCTGGTCTTTTTGGCGGTTATATCCAAGTTTAATCGAGTCTGTAACAATATCGCCTAACCGGTACTTCGTTTTGTAAGCGACATTTACGGTAATGCTGACAATAGAATCGGGATCTTTTGAAGCCTGGATTACAGAGTCCAGATGCTTTCTATGTTCTATTGAATCAAATTCATTTAAGGAAAAATGATCGTAAATAAATTGATAATCCTTGATGACATCGGCTGCCCTTTTTACAATCACCTTGGCTCCGTCCACTTCGTAAGGCCGTGGTTCTTTCATTTGCGGGATCACGGTAGTTTTCATAAATTCTTTTGCCAAAGTTTCAATGTGGGCATTGTCAATTTTACCACCGCTTTTATTGTTGCAGGCACTAAGAACAATCAAAATAAAAAAGAGTTTTTTCATGTGTAATTTTTAAAATTTAGACAATTATTATAGTAATCTTTGCTTGCCTGCGTGACAGTTTTCCTTTGATAAAAGAATTTTGTCTCTACGGAAATTGATTGCAGAGCAAACCACAAAGCAAGAATGGCTCCATAGCTTGCAGACCTTTCAATCCATTCAAAAAGTTCATATTGGGGATAGAAAAGTTCACTGGAAATTTTCCAGATAAATAAGGTAATTAAAAGAAATCTGAAAGGACGGATCAAAACAGACAATGCGGCTATAATTTCAAATGTGCCAATTATTTGCGCGGTTTCAGCAGGATGAATAAAACCAAGCGCCATATATTCAGTTACCAAACTCTCCTTTTCTATTAAATTTAAAAATCCATGTCCTGCGAAAAGGAAAAAGATGACCAAGCGCAATACAGTTACCAGATTCGCCCACGTTTGCTCATTCACAGAATCATTTATTTTAATAGGAGAAAACACCTCTTTTAAATTTCTGCCGATCCCGCCTGATACAATTAAAAGCGCCAATGGTGTTCCGAAATTTCCAAAGCGCTCTAAAAATTCAAAAACCGGTTCGCCTGATAATGGACGCAATAAAGCGGTAACAAAACCCCAGATCACCAGCCATAAAACAATTGCACGAATTGGATAAACCAGGATCAGAATACCAAATAAAATATCGAGCGATCCTACAACTGGCATCAGTTGGTAAGATAGATGCTGACCGATCCCAAAAACACCAAAATAATTGCACCAGATAGCTTTTGTGATCAATCCAAATATACCATGGCCAATGAAACACAAAGCTGAAGCAATACGTAATGTGTAATAAACTTTTTGTTGTGTATTAATTTTAAACATCTGATTAAATAAAGATTCTCAAAAGCTCCGTTCTTTTATTTATGCGAATGGGAATGAAACTGATTATGCAACATTGCAGGGAATCGTCTTTTCATTCAGAAAAAGAAAATGAGAAACTTTGATTTTTTAAAATAAATGAATAGATAAATCGTCGCCACAGCTATCAGCAGGCAACAATTTTGAAAACTTTCTTTTTTAAGAAAGAATTACATCGGGCGGCTGTTCAGGAGAACAAACAATGGCGTCATGAATTTTAGAATTTTTTGAAGGAAGCCAAAGATTTTGCTGAATGGTAAACGGAGAATTTATTTTGATGATAAAAGCAGATTCATAAAACACAGTCTGGAGATTTTTGGTAATCGATTTGGTTGTTTCTTTTGGATTATTATTTTGATCCAGATTGTTGGAGATTTTGAAAAAATCATTTTTTGCAGTTTCCAAACGCATCTTATTTTGATTGGGGATACACTTCAAATAAAGTGTGTCGTTAGCCAGTTTGCGCTTCACATATTTATACATCGTTCCATTCAATTCTATCTCACCATTATATCGTTCATAGGAGGTCCAGCTTGTTTGATAAGGAAGATGAACAGGAATTTTTAATTCGATCAATTGTGATTCATCGTAAGAATGATTATCTAAAAAAGCTTCCAGTTGATCATTCGCTTTTACCTGCAAAAAATCATAAACCAGCCTGTATCCAAACCAATTGAATGCAAAAAGAATAAGAAAAAATAGTGCAGTTATTTTTTTCAAGATGATTCTTTGTTTATGATTTATAGAACAAATTAATACAATGATGGGAATTAACAAAATTTTTATTTTGTCTGTTCAAAATGAAGAGGTGTTTAAAAGAATTTAAAAAGGTTTAATTTTAAAGAAAATGGCAAAGAAGAATTTTTGGATGACGAATTTGATACACTTTTGAATCCAACAGTTCTGCTTGAAGTACCTTCTGAAGCAACAGAAGATTACGACAGGGGTACAAAATTTAAATTGACATGGCAATTCCTTCTCTTAAAAAGTATGTATTAGTAACCAGTACAGAATATATAGCTGAAATTTTTACAAGGAATGAAAATGATGAATGGATATGGAATATAGCAAGGGGGGAACAACAGTAAGATTCATATCGGCGCACTCAATCATGATTTTTTATTGAAAGACATTGATGCCCAAATTGAAGATTTTACAATTTAGTTTTTATTTCTTTTTTATTTCACCCCATACGTTTTTTTATCCTTTCCAATTCCTGTCAGCGTTAATGATTTCCATTGTTTTGGCAAGGATGTTTTTAATTGAACAATTCCATCTGCAGTAATATCTAATCCTCCAAAACCAAATAGTACACTTTGTAAATACCCTCCTGCTCCGGTAGCAAAATACGGATTCGTTCCCCCTGCAGTTTCTGCCATGACACCAAAAGGAGGCAGCTTGTTGGGAATATATGTTTCT
>Ga0157371_10000843_pt1 | contig 35107 bp, 16 predicted proteins | sample C45metaG_FD_113462 | JGI IMG/M metagenome (GOLD analysis project Ga0157371, IMG submission 113462) | Corn rhizosphere microbial communities from Kellogg Biological Station, Michigan, USA - C4-5 metaG | ecosystem: Host-associated > Plants > Roots > Rhizosphere > Soil | place: USA: Michigan... | reverse complement strand
GGCTTGCCGGCGGCATCCTTGAGAATGGTGTCGATGTCGCCTGGCTTGCTGCCGGTGTAGGGGCGGTTGCCGCGCACAATCAGGGCGCCTGCGGCACCGCTGGCAACTTGCAGCGCTGTAGAACCATGCCGGTGCGCGTGGTACCAAAAGGTACCGCGCCAACAGTTGTTCGGCGAGCAGTTGCGCGCTCAACTGCCGATGAAGGCGTTGGAGCTTTCGATCCGGGGCCAGCAAGGTTTCACTGTGCAGGGCTATCGGTATATCGCTGCGCTGATGCAACTCAGTGAGCCTGAGCGCGTTGTCGAAGACCGCCCGATTGTGATCCGCTCGCTGGCGCTGGTGCGTCGGCCCGGTGCCCAGCCGGATAAGGTCGACAACATGTTCGTGATAGAGCCGCAGGACCTCCAGCCAGGGCCGGTGGTTCTCTATCGGCCCCTGTACCCTCAGTTGCTCACACAGTATCCCGACCGCGAAGCTTTACTTGCCGCGATTGCCCAGCCCGGTCCACTGCAGAACAGCGTACTGATGTGGCTACACGAGCACGCGCGGCTGGTGTATGCCAACGGTGGATTCATTGAGCCGCATATCCTGCGTTTCGGACTGGGCTCGGAATTCGATGGGCTGGAAACACCCGCGCCCGCCATGTTGGCCGTGGATGAGGGCAGTGAGGAATTGCTGCAACACCTGCGCTCCAACCGATTGCCGGGGTATTTGTTTGGTGAGCATGCACGGGCGCTGATCGATCTGGCGGACCGTGAATCCGTGTCCAATGCCGAAAGTCGCTGGGCGCTGTTGCTCGAAGGCGGGGGGTTGCTGCTCAACACCTTGCTGTTGCCCCTGCTGCAAGGCTCCGCCATGTCGATTGCCTGGTTGTTGATGCTGACTCAAAGCCTGAGCCAGGACATACCGGCGCTGGAAAGTGGCGATCCGTCTACGCGGGAGCGGGCGTGGGTGGACCTGTTGAGCAGCCTGAGCCTGGCCCTGCTGCATGTGGCCCAGGGCCCGGCGCCTCGCGTTGCAGGCCCGCGCAATACCGCACTGGCATTGGCGCCCCTGCGTCGCCCCAGTGGAATCTTGCCTGCTCCGGCAAAACGAGGAGCAGTCACCGTAGCGCTGCTTGACGTGGCAATTGCTGATGGTCGAACCGCCTTCGATTTTGCTTTCTCCAACCCGCTGAACCATCTCAGCAGCAGCCAGCGCGCCCACGCCCACAGCTTCAGCATGCCTCGTCCCGCCACGCTGCCGACGCCAATCATGAGCGGGCCTTTGCAAGGTCTTTATCGCCTGGAGAATGGATTGCATGCGTTGGTGGGCAAGGGCTTTTTTCGTGTCAGCCGCGAGTCTAACCGTGTGCTGATCGTTGATCCCAAAGACCTGTCGCGCGCCGGGCCCTGGTTGAAAAGTACGGGCAGTGGCCGTTGGATCTTTGACCTCGCACCCAAGCTTCGGGCGGGCGCTCCGAGTGACAGGATCAAGGCGCAACAGTTGAGAAATAGCACTGCACGGAAGGCGATGCAGGCCGAACAGGGCCGGCTCACTCTGCAAACCGAGCAATTGGCCAGCGTCATGAAGGTGCATTTCGATCAGGTCGAAACCCAGCGAGAACTCTATCTATCGGCGCGAAGAAAACTGCGCAAATGGTGGGCATTGCTCACGCAAAACACCGATGAGCGGAAAGTCGCGTTCTTGAAAAAACAGCACGAGGATGAGCAAGCTACCTGCCAGGCACTCCTTCAATCACTCAATAACGCACTCGATGCGTTCACATCCAAGGCCACGCTTCTGATTGATGCACGACGCGCGTTGATCAAGGCGATTAAACCCGCCGAGGCCGTACTCGACACCAGTGACTTCGAAAAGGCCCGCTCCGGCGAATATGCCTCCATTAGCTCCACGCAATTGCTTATTCACAACCTGCACTTGACGTTGGCCATGGACAGTAGCCTTTCGCCGCGGGGTGAAACCCTTGGTGAGATCGCCAAACGTATCAACGCCCACGCGCCGGCTCAGACCCCAGAGGCCTACCAGGATCTGATCATCCGCTTGATGGACATGAGCGACCGTGAAGAACAGTTGTTGCAAGACACCTATGCGCTGTAGGCGACACTTAATGAACACGCCCACGACTCCACTCGGGGCTTGGGCGCCAGTCGCGTATTCATCAAGTCACTGCCCACCCAGGAGATGGCGGACCCCTTCAACGTTGTGCTGAATAATCTTAACCTGCTGAGAAGCCTGAGTATCGACCGGCTCAAGCTGACGAACGCCCCTCACCTCCAGCACTTTTACCAGTTGCTCAACGAGCAGAACTTACGATCGGCGACGTCGTCCCACATTGCTCTGAGGACGTATTCGCATTTTTCCGCCAGCGAGCGCAAGGCGGTGCTGACCACCTTGATCAACCAGTACACCAGCCTGGCCAGCGCGTCTGGCTCACTGCATGAGCTTGAGCCCGCGCTCAGTCGCCAGATCTATCAGGCCCGTTTTCTGACGCGATTGGACCAAGCCCGCAGCAATGCCGAGTCCGACCTGGCGGCCTTGGTTCGCGAGGAGGAGGGAATACCCGTGCAGACGCGTGGGCCGTCACTGCGAGCGCTCACACGTTCGACTCAGCGGGTGTTCAAGACCCAGCGACGCGGCACCCTGATCGGCGATATTCGTGAGGCGCAGGCCGATGAGCCGGTGGTGATCATGGATATTCGCGATCCGCTCAACCAGCAACCGATCGCCAGTTTTATCGAGCACCCCGTTGAGGGGGTGTGGAAGGAGCTGATCATTGCTCGTCCTGAGGCGCCGGCACCGGCGCCGATCCAGCGTTCCCTTGCCAACTTGAAGAGTGTCGTCAATCAACTGATGGAGCAAAAGACCGGCATAGAGCGTTCTATCCAATTCCAGATGAAAAAGCTGCACGACCCGACACGTCGCGAACAGGTCAATCCGATGGATTGGGGCATCATGTTGACGCAGCACGCCGACAAGCTGGGCAGTGTCATTCTGGAAATGGAAGCTGCTCATGCAGGTAAGCCCGGTGTGCCTGCGTTGTTGACCGAGTATCGAGCCACGGTCGCCAGCATGCGCGAAGCAGCACATGACTACTGCAGTACAGGCTACAAGGCCCAGCGCCCCACCCAGGAAAACGTGGACTACTTGTGGACCCACCGAAAGGTCGATATCAACCTGGTGCACCACCGAGAGCCCACTGCGAGCGGCGACTACGTTGCAGAGTTCGCCATTCAGGAAAAAAACCAACCCGATGTGCTTTGGTATGCGCACTTTCACTATGCGGACACCCAAGCGGCGGACAGCGACTACCGCGTTGCCCATCTGAAACTGGCAGGCCAGCGCTACTTGCTGCAAAAAGACCTGGTGCGCGAGGCTGGGCCCAGCGACGCAGCTGTGGTGAGGGTGATCTATGCTCCGGTGACGCCACCACTGGACCACAAGTTGTTCCTCAATTTGCTGGGGCAACCACACTAATGAAGGTATCCATGCTCGAACGTGCCGATCACAGGTTTGCGGTGCCTGAGGAAATCGTCCAGAATCGAGTCCATCGAAAGCGTTTAAGCAGTGGAAATATCAATAAATTCAAGTGCTTAGATGGCTAGTAGATGTCTCGTTTCCCGCGCCAATTATTTTTCCACAGACTTCCATTGAAGTATGTAGAAAACCAAAAAAGAGGCTTATGCTTCTTTTTTCGTTCCAGTAAGTTCTTCTTTAGACTACTAGCCGCCGCGGTTTTTTAGTACATTATCTAGTCCATTAATCCGGCGCTTGGTAGATCACTTTTTCGTGGGGCTCGCTTCGCTGGAAACCGTAAAAATCTCCTCTATTCAAACGAGACGGAGATTGTACGATGGCTCTCACCGATACCGCGGTCAGACACGCCAAACCTCGTGCCAAGGACTATACCCTCTCTGGCTGCAACGGCCTCGCGCATATCTTGGGAGTTGTATCTGACGAACTGAGTCGACAGGTTGATCCGTCGCGCCGAACCGAGCGTGCTAGCCCATACTGCATGCAGATCGTGATAGATGACTTTTGAACTGGTCGCTTGCCGGGGCTGGCCTTCATTTTCGTGTTATGTAATGATGTTGCCTAGTTAGTTAGTCTAAACAAAGTTTTTATCTATCTGGTAAGTGTGAGGGTGAGGCGTCATGGATGCGAAATTATTTACTGTTCCGCTACGAAATGGGAACCAGCTGATTATAAAAATGGAGGAGGAAGTAGTTGAGCTGTCGTATGGTGAGAGCCCTATGCTGATCGCCAGGATAAATACGGTAGATGAGGTGTGTGGAGCTTCAGTTAAAACAGTCGAGTTGTCGTTACGAGATGAGGCGTTGTGGTCTTTATTCTATGCCTTAATTATAATTCGGCCTGAGGCGAAATTTTTTTTCGTTGAAGTTGATTCTCTTCCAGTTGATCTTTCTGTCGCGGTGTCGGAATGTGTTGCGCTCGGTGAGGGGTGGCAGCGTTATGTGTTCTCAAGTGCTGATTTTTTACAAGTCGCCAGTCCATGGTTGTCGCCCAGGCGAATACTCCAGCCTGCTATAGATGTGGAGAGAGATAAGGGGGGCGCTCCTGTCAGGCTCCCGAAGCCCCGTGGAGAGTGCTATCGTCGCTTCGATCCGGCATTGCAGGATATTTTAACATTTCGACGTCTGGAAATTGAAAGTGATCTCGTGATGTTTAATAAATGGCAGAATGATCCGCGAGTGTTGCCATACTGGCAGGAGGGTGGAACTCTTGATGATCATTTTGAGTATTTGAGTCGGATTGAGAGTGACCCTCATATATATTCAATGGTTGCCTGCTTTTCAGGCGAACCTTTTGCATACATTGAAGCTTATTGGGCAAAAGAGGATCGAATAGCTCCCTTTTGTGAGGCGCAAGACTATGATCGTGGTTTTCATGTCTTGGTAGGAGAGAAACAGTTCTTGGGGCGCCGAAGAACCGATTGCTTGATGTCTTCGATTGTTCATTATTTGTTTCTCGATGATATAAGAACAGATCGTATTGTTGTCGAGCCGCGCGCGGATAATTCGAAGGTTATTTCGCTGCTTAGGCGTCATGAATTTGTACTGAATAAATATTTCGACTTTCCGCACAAGCGGGCCGCTTTGATGACTGTCGGCCGGAAAGCTTTTTTACCCGGAATCACCTGTGCGGCACTCCTGATTGACGCATCAGGTAATTCAAGTCTTGTCAAGGCATGGTATTGGCTGCTGTGTCAATATTTTTTGTTCGAGGTCCGTGATGTCGTTATGCCGTCGTGGTCAGTTCTGTAGTGGGTTCGGGGTCTGACGAGTGTTATTTCTGCTGGCGGGGCATTCCGCCTTCCCTTATTCGTGATGTCAGGAAAGTTACGCCTCGTGTCTGGCCGGCGTTGGTGTATTTGAGAGCGAGTTGCAGTCGTCCAGCAGCTTTGCGAATCACACGGCGTGTCAATAGTCCAATTTGAATTCGTATGTTGATTTTTCACGGAGGGCAGGTACTATTGCGTTTCTGCTTACACCGTACAAGGATCGTATATGACAGAAAAAGTGAAAGTCGTCCCCATCCTAGGCGCCTCCGACGCTCGGTTCGGCACTGCCTCCAAGACATTTGGCTTCATGCGGAATGCTACTTTCGCTAATGGCTAATAAGTGGCAGGCCTGCCCCCCCGATTCTAACGATCCCTTTAGAATATCGCATTCATCTGTGTGCTTCTGTGTGGGGCCTGCATTGTCTAAGGTGTATAGCCGGTATATGGTATTGCCTCATCAAGTGAATCAAATCCGCTTGATAGTTGGTAGCGGGTTTGGTAGATGGTTACTGTGGAGAAAGTTATGACTGATCACAAAGAGCGTTTGCCCAAGGCTATCCCTATCCTGGCGTCGACAGATATTGGGCGTACGCTGGATTTTTACAGATCTTTGGGATTCAAAGCGGATCAAGTTGACGAGTTTTCTTATGGAATGGCGGCGTGGGGCGAGATAGAACTGCACTTTTGGAAGTGCGATGACAAACGCATTGCGGAGAGTACGTCTTGCTATATTCGAGTAGAGGACATACGCGAGGTTCACGCTAATTTGAAAGCGGCGTTACCAGAAATACGGGACGTTGTGCACACTGGCTGGGGAACCCTGGAATTGTACGTTTTGGATCTGGATGGCAATCTCCTAAAGTTCGGCCAATCTTTAGAAGACGAGCACCATGACCACGACTGATTTTCATGTCAGCGATATCGTCTTCTCTCCCGTTGAGGGGGCGGGGGTGTCGCTGGGTGAGTGATGGGTGTTAAAAGATTGCTGGATATCTGCGCGGCCCCCTGTGCCTGTGTTGGGTAGTGTTCCTGCAAGCCCGTGTTGAAACGACTGTAATGGAATTGATATGTTCAAGTCTGGACCCAGTAATCTACGGTCGGCTGCCAAGGAAGAAAGTTTTCGCGTTTCACACTTGCAGGAATCTATTTGGCTTAAAGAGCAGCGCGCTCCCGACGAGGCTGTCTACAATTCACCTATTGCCGTTCACATCAATGGCGTTCTCGAGGAAGATAGGCTTTTAGCGGCTGTTAACAGCGTTATTGAGACTAATGACTCATTGCGGGCGTGTTTTGTTGAGCGCGACGGTATGCTTTGGCAGTTTGCTGGTGCTTATGTACCTGTCCCTCTGTTGGTCGAAGATCTGTCAATGTTTCCTGCTCCGGAGCGTTGGCGCAGGCTTTACGCAGCGATCAAAAAGCATGTAAGCAAACCATTCGATTTGAGGCGGGGGCCTTTGCTCCGCTGTGCGTATTTCGCACTCAGTGCAAACGAAAGTGTGCTCGTGTTGACGGTGCATCATATCGTCTCGGATGGTTGGTCCCAGGGGGTGTTGGTCTCTGAGCTCGTTTCCCGCTATTTAGGAAGTGCAGCACAGGCATCAAGCAAATTGCAATTCTTTGAGTACGCGCATGCCCGGCGTATTGAATTGGAGGCTAACCCCAGCGTGTTTGAGGCTTCTCGCGCGTATTGGCATCGCTTCATCGAGGGGCAGCATTGTGCTGCGTTACCTTGTGATCGTTCACGGGCCATGGTTGAGTCCGGAGGGGGGCGCAAGCAGTTTTTCGCGCTCGCGCAGCACAGTAGCCTTGAATTAAGGGCGCTGTGTTCCTCTGCGGGAGTGTCGCCATTTACCGTGTTTCTCGCGGTACTTGGTTTATTGCTGAAGCAAGGAGAGGCGGGCTCGGGCAGTTGGTGCCTTCCGGTAACTGTCGGTTATCGCGATGATGCACGCTGGTTCGATGTCATCGGTTGTTTCGTTGATCATGTATTGGTAAAGCCGCATGCCGACCCAGGCTTACCGTTCTTATCTTACCTGCAGCAGGTATCGTCCGCCTGGCAAGATGCTTTTGCGCATCGTGATTATCCCTTTGACCAGTTGCGCATGGAGGCTGCCAAAAAAGGTCAACTGCTGGATGCCTCTGTAGTTTTCGTCTACCAGAACGGTGCGGCAGTCTCCAGGATTGACAGCGTCGAGTTTACCCCGCTGACATTACCTGAAGCGCCGGCCAAGTTTGATTTAACCGTTATGGTTGCCGAGCAGTCGAATGCATTTTCTCTCTCTCTAGAGTACGACTCGACGCTTTATGATGAAGCGACAGTTAAGAGTCTGGGCACGCGATTTATCCATTTGTGCGAGCAACTGATAAGCGCCCCTGGGCAACCTGTGGATAGCGTCATGTGCAACGCTGGCTTGCTTTCGCAAAGCAGTGTCATTGAGGGTGAGAGGAGGCAGTGGCCCCAGCAAACGGTTGCCCAGTTATTCGAGTCAACCGCCCGACGCTGTGTTGATGAGGACGCCATACGTTCAGGAAGCACGGTGGTTTCCTTCGGCCAGTTACAAGAGCGTGTCGAGGGGGTCGCTGCCAAGCTGCGATCACTGAAAGCGCATAGCTTGAGGGTTGGCGTGCATCTGGATCGCTCTATAGATCTGGTAGTATCGCTACTTGCGATCTTGAGTGAGGGGCACTGCTATGTGCCGTTGCCGCCGTCGTCTCCCGATGCCCGTTTAGAATTACAAATCGCGGACTGTGCTCCTGCGTTGATCATTACGGATGCACAGGGCCTTGAACGGCTGCGCACATTGAGTTCTGATTGTGCAGCTTTCGACATACACCTGGCCGAACCAGGCGAGCCTCGTGCGGTGCCAACGGCTCAACGGCAGGCGCGCGCGGCGCCTGCCTACCTTATTTACACCTCTGGCATCACTGGTCAGCCCAAAGGTGCCTATGGGTTGGTGGAATCCGTACTCAATCGACTTCATTGGCAATGGAGCAACTACCCGTATGAGCCGGGTGATAGGGTCGTACTGCGTAGCCCGCCAATGTTTGTCGATTCGATCATTGAAATGCTTGCGCCGATCCTCGGTGGTGCCTGTGCAGTAGTGGCGCCTGACGATGCCGTTCGTGATCCTCGGCAGTTCTGGGCGTTGCTTGTTCGCGAGCGCATCACGCACTTGACAGTGGTGCCGACGTATCTTGAGTCGCTTCTCGATACCCATGAGCCTAGGCTGCAACCTGTCTTGAAAAGGGTTCACTGCAGCGGCGAGTCGCTGTCTCGCTCCGTCTCGCAGGCGTTTCGAGATGTATTTCCAAGTGTGCCGCTGCTCAATATCTACGGTTCTACTGAAGTGACGGCAGATGCCACCTGTCACCTCGTCGACGAAGCGGAACCCCTAATCGGTCGGCCGATCGCCAATACAGCCCTTGCCATCATAGATGCCCGCGGTAATGTGGTCCCTCGCGGGGTTGCAGGCGAGATTGTCATCTGGGGGGTGCCAGTGGGTGGCGGTTACCATAACGCGCCTGAGCTGACCGCAGATCGATATTGGCCGGCGCTTCAGGATGGTCGCATGTTTCGCACCGGCGACTTGGGCCGCGTCGATGAGTCGGGGGTTTGTCACTACCTCGGGCGTTCCGATATGCAGGTGAAGGTGCGCGGAATGCGCACCAGCCTACTCGAGATAGAGGAGGCCATTGGCACCTGTCCGGGAGTGCGCGACATTGCAGTCATAGTGGATGAGCAAGATGGCAGGCGGTTGACGGCCTTTTACTCAGCGCACGCTAAGCTGTCCAAATCCCAGCTGCTCGAGCATGCACGTAGCTTGTTGCCGGAGCATGCTATCCCTGGCCGCTGGGTGTTAGTGAGTGCGATTGCGCGTACCGACTCGGGCAAATTACTGCGCGATGGCAAAGCACTTCATGCGCTGGCGCTACCGGTTGAAGATAAAACCCTTGGTCACGCCAGCCTTACAGTACTGGAACGCGAAGTCTTGGGTGTTTGGATCCAGGTCCTGGGCGATACCGCCGTATCGATTGACGATCATTTCGAGCAGGTCGGTGGTCATTCCCTCATGGCGATCCGCTTGGTGGATACGTTGAACTTGCATTTCGGCTGCTCAGTGCGCCTCGCTGATTTTTTTGCAGCACCTACCGTTCGTGGCACTGTCTTGCAGATCAGCAAGCAGGTTGAGAGCGGGCGGATTGTCACCCGGACTCCTTTGAGCGCCGATGTGCAATCGCGCCATGAGCCTTTCCCGCTGCTGCTCATGCAACAGGCTTATCGGATCGGGCATGACGTGAACGATAAGGCGCAGATGTCTACGATCTGTGCGTTCTCCATGGACTATGACACCTTGTCGTTGCCTGCATTCACGCAGGCACTCAATCGTGCTATTCGTCGCCATGATATGTTGCGTGCTGTTCTCGTTGGCGAGGATGGCCAGCGTATCCTGGCTGAAGTTCCCCACTACTCAATCGAGACGTGGGACCTGTCTCGGCTGGCCGGGCAAGCGCTGGCAACTGAGCTAGAGCACCGGCGGGACTCGTTCTCCAGGTTGCGCTTTGAACCAGGGCGATGGCCCTCGTTCCGTGTTGCGGCAGGCTGGCTCGGCGGTAATCGTTACCGGCTTTTTTTCGCGTTCGATATGCTCTTCATTTACCTCTTCAGTGCGCGCCTGCTGATGCGTGAACTGGAGTTGATCTACCGTCAAGAAGACGTCGTGCTGCCGCAGGTTGCGATCTCATTTCGTGACTACGTGCTCGCGACCCAGTCCGCCCGTCAAGGGGCCGAGTTTGATCGGGCCAAAGCTTACTGGCTTGCGCGCATAGATCAGTTGGGCAAGACACCGCAGTTGCCAATCGCGCGGAACCGACCGGCTGATGAAGGACTGTTGCGCTTCAAGCGTCGCGGGATGCGCATGTCGCGAGACCAATGGCAGGCCCTGCAGGTCAAAGCGGCAGCGGCCGGCGTTTCGGTCACCAGCGTGTTGCTGGGTGCCTACGCATCCACCCTTGAAACCTGGAGCGGCAATGAGGCTTTCTCGCTCATCCTGACGCTGTTCGATCGCCAACTTCTGCATGCGGACATCGACAAGCTGGTGGGCGACTTCACCTCTTCGTTGGTCTTCAACTGCGAGCCCACAGGTGATGAAGTCGCTGCCGATACTTTTATTCGAATGCAATTGCAATTGCGCGAAGTTCTAGAGAACCGGACGTTTTGTGGTGTGCAAGTTCGACGTGAACTGACTCGGCGCAACGGCGGCGAACGAATTGCGATGCCCGTCGTATTCACCAGTGCGCTGGGTCTGCCAGAGGCGGATGCTCATCAGTCGAGTCTGCTGTCCGGGCGACTGATAGACAGTGTCACGCAAACGTCAAATGTGTGGATAGACTGCCAGATCGAGGAGGCGGATGGCGGGTTGGTCGTTAACTGGGATGCCATCGACGACATGTTCCAGCCCGCAGTGGTCGAGGCGATGTTTGCCCACTACCAGTGCCTGCTGACGGCGCTGGCGACCCGAGATGATTCTTGGACGGTCAGTCTTCGTACCACGTCGATGCCAGCCTGTGACTGCAGGCTTGAAGACAACCCGATTGCGAACGGTACATTGCCTGAGCAAGTACTCAAGACCGCACGCACCCATCCGGATCAGGTCGCGCTCATCGCGGCTGGTCGCGAGCTCACCTACGCGCAGTTGCTTGACCTCGCCCTACGGCTGCTGGGGGGGCTTGAGGCTCGTGGCATACATCCTGGTGAACGTGTAGGCCTTCTGTTGGATAAGGGCTGGGAAGCCGTCGTCGCTATGCTCGCCGTCTCCCTGGGCGGCTGCGCATATGTGCCGATTGATCCGACCTGGCCCCCGGCGCGACGTGATGCGGTCATGTCTGCGGCGAAGCTTGCGGTGCTGCTGGTCCACAGCCATTCGGACGTTGACGATGCGACCTGCTGCCCGGCGCTGGTGCTCGACGACTCGGCATTCGCACATGCGCCATGCGTGCAGCCGGTCGGTGCCCGGCCGGATGACGTCGCCTATATAATGTTTACGTCGGGAACCACCGGAACGCCCAAGGGCGTGGTGATCTAACACGGTGCGGTAGTCAACACGATTGACTCGATCAACCAGCTGTTCGATTTGACTGCGCGCGATCGTATCCTCTGTGTATCTTCCCTATGCTTCGACCTCTCCGTGTTCGATATCTGGGGGCCGCTCTTTACCGGAGGCGCCTGTGTGATGCTGACATCGGAGGAGACTGCGCGCCCTTGGCGCTGGCCCGAAATCATTCGAAAGCATCACGTGTCAGTGTGGAACTCTGTGCCGGCGCTCATGGAATTGATGGTCGACGCCAGTGCGGGCCGTGCAGAGGCCTTGGCCAGTCTGCGTCTGGCCATGCTCAGCGGGGACTGGTTACCGTTGACGGTGTACGAACGCCTGAAGCAGGTTGCGCCTGGCGCGAAGTTGATTTCACTGGGTGGAGCTACCGAAGCATCGATCTGGTCCATCTATTTCCCCGTCGAATCGATCGATCCGAATTGGATCAGTATTCCTTATGGCCGAGCGTTGCCGGGCCAGCGAATGTATGTACTTGACGATCTGCTCCAGCCTTGCCCTGTCTGGGCGACAGGTGAAATCTATATTGGTGGGGCAGGGTTGGCTCGCGGCTACTGGGAGTCACCCCAGAAGACAGCTGCGCAGTTCATTGATCATCCTCGAACGGGGGAGCGTCTATACCGCACGGGCGACATGGGCTGTTATCTACCTGACGGCGATATCCGTTTTATAGGCCGACGCGATGGGCAAATTAAACTCAATGGCTTGCGGATCGAACTTGGCGAAGTTGAAAGCGTGCTGCAGGCGCATCCGTTAGTAAAAAATGCCGTATCGACCGTGACGGGTGGCCGCCAATTGAATGCTCATGTGGTGCTTGCGCCTGGCAGCGACGAAATGAGCGGAGCGCAAATCCGTCGGTTGTTACTGGACCATGTCAAAGCCCATTTACCCGGCTATATGGTACCGACTGCGCTGCAAATCCTGGCTGCCTTGCCGATGGGCGCCAATGGAAAAGTCGACCGCGCTGCGCTGCGTGATGAGGTGGTCTGCGAGGCTGGTACCTTGCGGGACCGCGGGTCGAGTGATGTGATTGTCGAACCGGTAGTCGCTGAGCTTTGGCAGGTCATGCTGGGGGTGATGCATCCGCAGAAACAAGACAACTTCTTCACGAATGGCGGGGACTCCCTCGTCGCCACCCGCTTCGTCGCCAAGCTCAATTCGATCTTCAGCCTGGACCTGACAGCACGGGCGATCTACGATTATCCGAATTTGCAAGCACTTGCCGAGTATGTGGAAAGCTGCCGGGACGCCAGAGGCGGGACAGTCGCTCCGCTGCCTATGGCCGTTGCCGCTGATTCGGCGCAACAGTTCCTGCCGTTTCCGTTGACGGACATCCAGCGTTCATATCATGTCGGGCGACGCGACGACATGACCTTGGGCGCCGTTGCCGCCCACTCCTATATCGAGATCGATTATCGTGGGTTGGATCTCGATCGCTTCGAAGGGGCGGTGAACTCTATCGTCGAGCGGCATGGCATGCTGCGTTGCGTGTTCAGGGACGGGGGCGAACAACGAGTGCTTGAGCGGGTACCGCGCTACGTCATTGCGGTGGATGACGTTCGCAGCCAGCCCGCCGAGCAGCAAACGCAGCAATTGGCCGCCACTCGCCGCCGACTCTCGCTGGCCGCCTATGACCCCACCCAATGGCCATTGTTTTCTATTGCAGCCAGTCGGCATGCAGACAACGTGGTACGCGTGCATATCAGCCTTGACATCATCATTGCGGATGCATGGAGCACCAACCTCATTGCCCGGGACCTGCTTGCCTTCTATCGGGAGGATGCAGGTTCGTTGCCAGCTCTGAATTTCGCGTTCCGTGACTACGTCAACTACATGGCCACCTTCCGTCATTCACCGCACTACTCGCGTATGCGTAATTACTGGCAGGAGCGGCTTGAAACATTGCCGTCACCGCCTGCGCTGCCAATCAACCACGCCGCAGACGAATCGACAGCGGCGAGGTTTACCCGTTATACCCAAGTGATTGATCAGGAGCGGTGGACGCGTTTGAAAATGCGCTCGCTCGAATGCGGCGCCACGCCTTCATCGATGCTGCTGACAGTCTTTGGTCGGGTCCTGCGTCTGGCCAGTGCCAATGCATCCTTTGTCATCAACGTCACCCACTTCAACCGGCCGCCGATTCATCCTGACATCAACGATATCGTTGGCGACTTTGCATCGACCTTTCTGCTCGAATACCGATGCAACGACAGCGAGCCGTTGAACAAGGCGATTGGGGCATTGTGCCGGCAGATCTTGTCGGACCTGGACAATAGCCAGTACAGCGGCGTGCAAGTCCTGCAGGATTTGTCCAGGCATCGCGGCAGAGTCGCGCTCGCTCCCGTTGTGTTCACCAGTGCACTGGTGCTTCCCGTCAACAGCGGCGCCTCTTTGGCGCTCGATGATGTCCAGGGCGAGGTAGTGCATGCCCTCACACAGACGCCTCAGGTCTGGCTTGACCACCAGGTCTACCAGGAGCATGGAAACCTGCTCCTCGCCTGGGATATCCGCGACGATGTGTTTGATGCGCAACTGATACAAGCGCTTTTCGCACTCTACGTGGCTGCACTTGAGCGGTTGGGCGATGATCCGAATGCTTGGGGCGCGCCACAGTTGGAGGCGCCGGCGCAACTGTTGAGCGCTTGCAGTGATCATTTGGCGCGGGTACGGGCGGTACAGGACCCTGTTGATGCCGTTGTGGCGCATCTCGATGCGCACCCTCATGTCATCGAGGCGTGGAAGCAGACCGCCGACCGCGGCATTGCGCCTGCGGCGGCTGTGCGTCTGGCAGTGCCTGTGCTGGAGCGATGGGCTAGAAGTTCAGCAGATGCACTCGCAAGTTCGCTTTCCTGGTTTGATCGCCTTGAGCATATGCGCCAGCGGATGGTGGGTGCCAAGGATGTGAACGGTGACTGGTTGGTCCCTGATCCGGACGCGTCTTCACGATCGGCAATACTCGCCCGTCGTAGCTATCGAGCTTTTTGGGGCGCGGCATTAGAGCCGGTTTTCCTTGAGCATTGGTTCGAAGCGGCGCACATGCCGTGCGGCACGCCCCTGCATACGCGGCCAATCGATCTGGCTGATGTACTGGCATGGATCGGCAGTCTGGCGGCGCTGGACGTACCTTCGATGCCATTGCCCAAGTTTCCCTATCCCTCAGCCGGCAGTTGCTACGCCGTGCATGCCTACCTGGGTGTGCCTGACGGTTACGGACTGTCGGCAGGTTGGTACAGGCTCGACCCGGTGGCGCGTAGCTTGAAAGACTGCGGAAAGGATGTGATTGGCCGTTCAATACCCAATGACGGCGTCTATCTAGTGTTGGCAGCAGACATCGAGCGTATCGCGACGCACTACGCAGACAAGGCGATGGCGTTCGCCGAGCTCGAGGCGGGCACGATGAGCGCCGTTATCGATCAAGCCGCTCGTGAGCGTGGTTTGTGCATGCGCGAAGGCGCGCTTGATGTATTACCTGCTGTCCCGGACATGACCCCATTGGCAGCGTTCGAACTGTGCGCTGGCCGTGATTCGCAGCCGCGCCCACAGCTGCCATCTCTTGCGGTTCGCGCTTGTGTGTACCGTCGTCAGGGAGCGGACTTGCAAGTCTTTGCCTATGAGGCCGGCAGCCGGTTTACCGAGCAGCAGTTGTGTGGTCCGCACCCTTTACTTGACGGGTTTGTGCACAGCGGCACAGAGCTGCTGATCGAATTGTATGTGGATTGCCCTTCGGACGACGCAGCAGTAAAACGCGCTGCTCGACTGGCGATCGGTGCGTTCAGCCAGCGTCTTATGACCCATGCGCCGCAGCGTAACCTGGGCATGTGCATGCTGGGCTTCAACCCGAACGGCCTGGCCGCTCTGCAGGGTTCCAGGGTTCGCTGCGCGGTGCTTGCCGGGCCGCTCGACGTGCGTCAGCAGAGCATCATGCAGGGCGATCTGCGTGGCGAGCGCGAGCTTGCGTCGATGTTGCTGAGTGAGTACGCGGCTGCCCGGGTCGGCTGCGCGCCTGTGTCTGTCGTCATCGACACGGCGGAGCCGCGCGCAGTCGAAGCCTTGAATGATGGTTTGAGCGTGCCGGAACCGGACGAGCCGGCGGATCTGGTCGAAGCCGCCGTTCGCGCGATCTGGTGTGATGTATTACGCGTTTCACAGGTCTCGGGCGAATCGAATTTCTTCCGCATTGGCGGCACGTCGATCGATGCCCTTGGCATTCTGGGGCGCCTGTATGACCTCTACTTCATCGAGCTACGATTGCACGATGTACTTGCCGAGCCAACCGTGAACGGGATGACTCGGCTGGTGCGCAGCAATAGCCGTTGGGTGGGAACGATTAAGGAAGTTCACGCAATGCTTATGGCTTCGACAGATTCCACTGTGCCGTTTGTATGAGGGGCAGGAGGGCAGGAGCGTCATCGACGCGTGCCTGCCATAGCAGTTAAACAACACCATGAATATCTACAGGAAGGAGATTTCGATGTTCGACAATGATGAGCAGGTTAACTTTTGTGTCGTACTGAACGACGAGGAGCAGTATTCAATCTGGCCACAGGAGCGCGATTTGCCGAACGGCTGGCGTGCAGAGGGAAAGACGGGCACGCGACAGGAGTGTCTCGATTACATCGGTGAGGTCTGGACCGACATGCGTCCGCAAAGCCTGCGTCGCTGGATGCAAGAGAATGCGAGCTGAGCATGGCCTTTGCGATACCAGGCACGTCGGATGACATCGCTGGTCGGGTCGATCTGGAAACCTGCCATCCGTTTTTTGGTTCAGTGCTCGATGCTGACCAGTTTGTGCAGGCGGCTGTGCTGCCGAACCTACCCGCAGAGCGTGAGCGGTTGCGCGTCATCGACTTCGGCGGTGGACAAGGGTTGCTGCTCGATCGGTGTATAAATGCGTTGGCAAGGCGTGGCATTGAATGCGATGCCTTGGTTGTCGATGCGAACCCTGGCTTTGTGGCCCGTGCGCTTGCTCGCGGGGTCGGTGCGGTAGTGGGTGAAATTGCCGGCTACTCAGGTAAGCCTGCAGATATTGTCCTGATGCGGCTGGTGTTGCATTACAACAGTGCGCCCGTGCAGCAAGCGATGCTGGCTAATGCCCGCCGACATTTGGCTGCGGACGGCGTGTTCGCGTTGCAATATGAGACGGGCGACACAATGGCGTGCTCGCTTCGCAACCGGATTGCCGGACTGTGTGCCGATGCGACGGGCAGCGAGGCGCGCTTCTGGGTAGAACCTGACAGGTTGGTGAGCTGGTTGCATGAAGCCGGTTTCACCGGCGTGTCTGTGGTTAATGAGCCTGGCTATGAAAGCGACGTTGTCGCGTTGCTGCGCAATGCCTGGCAAAGACAAAGCGATACGCTCAGCGCAGCCGGCCTGTCTGAGGCTTCATTCTACCGGGCCTGTACGGATATCGTCTTCGACAGCCGTGAAGGGCCTGATTCAGGCGGGGTCCATAGCAAGGACGGACGTCTTGCGCTGGGTACGCGTTATCCGCTCTTGTGTGCCACGGCAGATTCGCCTCACACGTTGCCGCTGTCTGGAGGGTCACTGAATGTCGGCTGCTGACTGTATACGGTCTCTTGCGCGTGGTGGTGATGAGCGGGTGCGCCTGGTGTGCTTTCCTCACGCTGGGGCGGGCGCATCGATCTACCACGCCTGGAGCAATCACTTGCCCTCATGGGTGGGTATCTACGGGGTCCAATTGCCCGGGCGCGAGCAGCGCATAAACCAGGCGCCTGTCACCGCCTGGCAACCCTTGGTCGACGAGATCATAGCGGTGCTGGCCGGTTGGGATGATACGCCGTTCATTTTTTATGGGCATAGCTTGGGTGGGTTATTGGCCTACGAAGTTGCCAGCGGACTGCAGCGAGCGGGTTTGCCTGGGCCAAGAATCCTGTTCGCCGGCGGCGCCTACGCGCCATCGGCTGTATGCAAGGAGAAGACGCGCTTTAATGACGAGACCGGCCTGATGGACGCGGTCCGCCGTTTGGGTGGAGTGAATGATGCTGTCATGCAGGACCAGGACTTCATTCAACACTTCATGCCGGTGATCGCCGCGGACTTCACGTTGTTCAATCGTTATACCCCTGCCGTGGTGCAAGTGCCGTTGGATTGTCCCGTCGTTGCACTGTTCGGCAGCTTCGATGAAGACCATGACCGGGAAGGAGCGATGCGTTGGCGAGAGCACACGCGTGGGCGTTTGTATGTGCATGAAGTGGCCGGAGGTCACTTCTTTCACCGTGAAAGTGCGGCCCAGACACTGGACGTCGTAAAAAGGTTCGCCACCGCTGGAGGCTGGTGAACACAGCAAACGGAAGTGGCCCGCAGGGTGCGCATCGAGAGGCAGCATTGGAGCAAGGGATGAATATAGACGGTACACAAGAACGCTTGCGTGCTCGCGCTAACGAACTGATCGGGCAGATGGCTGCCTGTGCCGATTGGACAGCGGCACGACGACTGGCCCAGGTAATGGCGGAGTTAGGCTACTTTCCCAGCGCGTTGCAACGCCCCAACCGTTATATCAAGAGCATTGCCGGCCCAGCACTCTATCGTGCCGAAGATTTCGAGCTGGCTCGCCACCTTGAAACCCATGGTCAGGTCATCGTCGACGAAGTGCTTGCGGCTGTGAAGATCGGCTACCAGGATTTTTCAGACGTTGAAGAACCACTGGTGGAAACCGGCGGACAGTGGCAGGAGTTGATCTTCTTTGAGGCGGGTGTACGCTCGGAGCGTGCCGCACGTCATCTGCCCGCGACCTTTGCTGTCCTCAATGCACTGGCCCCAGAAATACTGGGCGCTGGCGTGGTCATGTTGTCCCGGATAGTCCCGGGCACTCACATTGTTGCGCACTGTGATGAAACCAACGGTCGATTGCGCCTGCACATGGGCATCAAGACGCCATCCGATGCGGTCATGCGGGTGGGCTCGGAATCAGTGCGCTGGCAGGCAGGTAAATGCATTGTGTTCGACGATTCGTTCGAGCACGAAGTGTGGAACCTCAGTGATGAGGACAGGATTGTGCTGATTGTCGACTTTCTTCATCCGCAGGCCCCACCTTCATCGGTCACGGGCGCCGGCGCCGGGATTCAGGGGAGGGTGGCTGAATTGCTCCGCGAGGCTCACCTGTCGGGAATTCATCTTGAAGAACAAAGTGGTGAGCCGCGGCTGCTTCCAGACGCGTTCCTGGGCGCCAAGCTGCGTCGCTATATGAATGAGCTAGGGGCGCAGAAGGTCGAGCTAGACGCTTCGGAGCGCCTTCTTATCACCAAGGATGCGCGAGGTCGGCAAGATGTCGGTTGCTGATTCAAATGCCAGGTTGAGCGCTTGCCAATCCATGCTGCCGTTGGGTGTCTTGCTTGAGAGACTTGACGATACAGCCTCGACGCTGCTGGTGCGGGCCACTTTGCCGAACATGCTTCTACGCGATGTATTAGGTAACGGGAGTGCCGAGCTGAGTGAGTGGGCCAGGTATGAATGGGCGGTGCTCTTTCGTGGCTTTGCGGTTGAGGGGGCCGAACAGTTCGCCGATGCGATGACCGCTTTCACCGGTGTGTCCCTGGAATATGAAGAGCGCAGCACGCCACGCACACAAGTGGGGGAACACGTGTATACCGCGACGGAGTATCCCGCCCGTGAACCGATTTTCCTGCACAACGAAAACGCCTACGCCTCTTGCTGGCCTCAATTCCTTGCATTTCACTGCGAGCGCCCCGCACCTCAAGGGGGAGCAATGATTCTCGCCGACACCCGCCGCGTGTACGCGGGCATACCGCAGGAACTGAGCGCAGACTGCGACCGCCGAGGCTTGCTGTACAAGCGTCGTTTCATCGACGGCATCGGTTATTCCTGGCAGCAGGCGTTTGGCGTTCGCGACGAAGAACAGTTGGCCAGCGTGCTCCAGGAGCGCGGTTATCAGTGGTACCACGAGGGCGACCAGCTTGTCGTGCAGCGTACATCGAGCTGGTCCACAACTCATCCGCAGACCAACCAGTCAGTGTGGTTCAACCATGGTGTGTTTTTCAACGCGATGTCGCTGCCGCAGGCGACGCGCAGCGCTTTCGCCCATCTGTTCGGCCAGGATATCTATCCGTTTCAGACCCTCTATGGCGATGGTTGCGCGATAGAACCCGCCACTTATTCACTGCTCAAAGGCGCTTATGAACAGGCGCTTTATCGAGTTCTGCTGCAGCCAGGCGATGTATTGCTCATCGACAACCTGGTGACTGCGCATGGCCGTGATGCCTACACGGGACTGCGCAAACACTATGTAAAAATGCTTGCTTAAACCCGGTCTCGCAGCGGCGAGGAGGCGAGCCGGCCCCGCCCAAACCAACTTACGAACGGAACGAAGAAAATGATTATGGATCATCACCAAGCACCTACTCTCTCGGCCCTCTCTATGTTCGATGAGCAAGTAAGGCGTGTACCCGATGCGGTCGCGTTGCGCGAGGATGCGCGCGTTATTTCCTACCGTGAGCTGGATGAGCGTGTGTGCATCGCCAGTGGCGGGCTGATAGCAAAAGGCGTAAGCCCCGGCAGTCATGTTGTGCTTTTTATGCCGCGCAGCATCGACTTTGTGGTGGCAACCCTGGCGGTCCTGAGGGTGGGAGCGGCCTATGTGCCAGTCGACCCTGCGTCGCCTCTTGTGCGTCTGCAGCGCATGCTTGCCCGCTGTGCGCCGGCGCTGGTCATCACCTCCGGGCGGACCACGTTACCGGGGATCGACTGGCCTGCTCTGTCACTGCAGGAGTTATGTGAAGACGGACAGGGGGCGCCGGCACCGGCCAATGGTTATGGCTCCGGCGATGAGATCGCCTACGTGCTGCATACCTCCGGTACCACTGGGGAGCCTAATGGTGTGCAGATCACTGGTCGCGGCCTGGCCAACTATCTGTCCTGGGCCGCCAAGACTTATGCAACCGACGGCACCTATCAGGCGTTCTGGCATCCGGCGGCGACTTTCGATTTGTCGATCACCAGCTTCCTTGTGCCGCTCGCATCTGGCGGCTGTGTCGATATCCTGCCAAACGAGTCGGCGTTGGAGTCGCTGTTAAATCGCCTGGCGGATAGCCGTGAACCCTTTGTTGTAAAGGTAACGCCGACGCACGTACGTGCCATCGTTGACTGGTTCGATGCACAGGGCCGCTTGAGCACGGTCGCGCACGTGTTTGTGATCGGCGGAGAAGAGTTGTTCGTACGCGATTGCGTCGCCCTTGAGCGGTTGTTCCCTAATGGCCGTCTCTACAACGAATACGGCCCGACGGAGGCAACAGTCGGATGCTGTGTTCAACAATGGACCGGTGCAGCCTCGGCTAATGGCGAAACCATGGCGATCGGTACGCCGCTCGATGGGATGACCCTCTATGTGGTTGACGAACAGGGCGAGTTGGCAGCTGTCGGGGCCCGCGGAGAGATTCTGATCGCCGGTACAGGTGTCATGGCCGGCTACCTGGGCAACCCGCAGCTATCCGCGCAAAAACTCAAGTCCGTCCATTGGGCCGACGGCCTGTGCTACAAGACGGGCGATCTTGGCGCACAGCGTGAGGACGGTACGTTCGTATACTTCGGGCGTACTGACATGCAGGTCAAACTCAACGGCTATCGGATTGAACTGGCCGAGATCGAGACCCTGGCTCTGGAGGTCGGCCAAGTCCGTCATGCAGCGGCAGTGGTAACGCACGCTGGCTCCAGTTCGACCCTGACGCTCTTTGTCGAGACCCAGGCCGCGGACGTCGAGGTGGCGGTTGCTCGGCACTTGGCCAACGTGCTGCCTGAGTACATGCGACCTTCGCGCATAGTTGCCTTGCCCGCTTTGCCCGTGACGGCCCACGACAAGATCGACCGTCGTGCGCTGGCCGAGCTTGAGGTGGTGCAGGCGCCGGCAGCAGCCGATGGCCATATCGATAGTGTCGAAGAAACGCTTATCGCCGTCTGGCAGCGTGTGCTGCAACACGAAGGCATCGCTCTGGATGACAATTATTTCGCGTTGGGTGGCGATTCGCTGCGCAGTATCGAAGTGACCTCGATGGCTTACCAGCGTGGTGTGCGCTTCTCTATCGCGACATTGCACCTGAACCCGACGGTCCGTGCACTGGCCAAGGCCGTGCGCGAGGCGGCGACGCCGATCGACGTGCCGATGTCCAAACCGTTCTACCTGGTGTCGGAAAAGGACAGGGCGGTGGTGCCGGACGATGTGGAGGATGCCTATCCGCTCAATCTCCTGCAGGAAGGCATGATCTACCACCGCGAGTTCGCCGCAAAGTCAGCGGTTTACCATGCTATCTGCTCGTATCACGTAGAAATGCCCGTGGATGTCGCGGCAATGCGCACCGCTGTCGAGGAATTGGTTGCGCGTCATCCGCTGCTGCGCACCTCGTTCGACCTGACTCACTTCAGCCGGCCCCTCCAACTGGTCCACAAAGCCAGCGAGCCGGAGTTTGGGTACCTGGATCTCAGGGACGTTGATCCGCAGACACACCAGGATTATGTGGATGCTTGGCTTGAAGATGAAAAAAAGCGCGGCTTCGAAATCGAACAGTACCCGCTAATCCGTTTCATGTTGCACCATTTCTCGGAGGGCAGTTGCCAGCTCAGCTACAGTTTCCACCACGAAATCATCGACGGCTGGAGTGATGCCTTGATGGTGACCGAGCTGGTCAATCGCTATATGGCTCGGGTCAACGGGGAGGCATTTGAACTGCCTGAGCTTCGTTCTACGTTCCGCGATTCGATCTTGCTCGAACAGCAAGCAGTCAGCGATGACAGCTACCGGGAATTCTGGAACGAGAGGATGCGTGACGTCTCGGTCATGCGTCTGCCAAGCTTCGTGGCGCCACGTGCGGACCTGGGCCAGCGCGAGATTATCAAGTTCGAGGTGCCCATCAGCGTCGAGTTGTCCAATGACCTCAAGCGCCTGGCCAATCAACTGGCCGTGCCGCTCAAGTCCGTACTGCTGGCCGCGCACATGAAAGTAATGAGCCTGCTCGGCGGGGTAGACGATGTAATGTCTTATACCGTATCCAATGGGCGGCCCGAGAACCGCGACAGTCATGCGGTGATCGGCCTTTTCGTCAACAGCCTGGCGTTCCGCATGAGCCTGCCCGGAGGCAGTTGGAGCGATTTGATCCTCGATACCCTGAACAGTGAGCATGAGGTATTGGCTCATCGGCGTTACCCTATGGCGGAGGTCAAGCGCCAGCACGGCAGCGAGCCGCTGTCGGAGACGCTGTTCTTCTTCAACCATTACCACGTTACCGATGCGTTGGAGCAGTGGCCGAACCTCAAGATGCTGGGCCTCAAGGTCTATGCGGAGTCAACATTCCCCTTCTGTGTCAATGCGTTTCTGACGCCTTTCGACAAGGACCTGCGCGTACGCCTCGAGTACGATAAGTTGCGTTATGACAAAGCGGTGATGGACGTCGCTGGCGACTTCTATCTGGCCGTGTTGTCGGCGATGGTGGCTGATCCAACGTCCAACTACCATGCGCAGTCCTTCCTGCCTCAGCAACAGCTGGATTGCGTACTGGCCTGGAACAACCCTGCACCGGCGCTCAAACAGCCGGCATTTGAATCCGTCGTGAAGCGGATCAGGGAGCATGCGCGACGTTCGCCCGAGCAAGTGGCAATCGTCAGTGGACAGTCGAACATCAGCTTTGCTGAGTTGGATGCCATGGCCACGCGCTTCGCCGCCCGGCTTGTACTTGAAGAGCAAGTGCGCCCAGGAGACATGGTTGGGTTGCTGATGTCCCGAGGCATTCCTGCAATCGTTGCCATGCTGGCGATCCTCAGGGCTGGCGCCGCCTATGTGCCGCTTAACACCGAGCAACCGGTAGCGCGCCTGTCGGCTGCTATTGCACAAACCGGTGGGACAGTGGTCTGTGACGACGCGGTCCATACGCAGATTGTGCCGGGCATTGAAGGCGATATTCGCTTTGTGCGCTATTCGGATGCGGCGGTCGCCGGCGGCGACGCAGTGGTGGACGTAGCTGTATCAGGCCATAGCGCCGCCTACGTGATCTTACGTCCGGTTCCACCGGTACACCTAAAGCGACGGTGGTGTCTCACGCTAACCTCGACAGCTCTACACGCGAGCGAGTGGCCTATTACGGGCTGGGGCACGATGACCGTTGTGCGCTGCTGTCTTCCCCGGCGTTCGACAGTGCGGTTGGCGTCATCTTCGGCGCGCTGGTGGGCGGGTCGACACTGGTCATCCCGGATGAGGATACCCTGCTTGACCTGGTGGAGTTGGTCCGGTTCCTGCGCACGACAAACGTAACCATGACGCTGTGCACGCCTTCGTTGCTTGACACGCTGTTGGCCGCGGACGATTTCGTCACGCTGAAGCTGCGCCAGATCATCTCGGCCGGTGAAGCCCTGTCGTGCGACACCTATGCGCGTGCCGCAGCCATTGCGGGGGTTACCGTGTTCAATGAGTACGGACCTACCGAGGCGACTGTCTGGGCGAGCGTGTGGCGTGGCCAGTCCTATCGCGACATGTCGACGATGCCAATCGGTCGCGCTATTGCCGGAGCGCAGCTCTACGTGCTCGATGAGCGCATGCATCCGCTGGCGGTAGGGGTTCCGGGTGAGCTATACATCGGCGGCGCCGGTGTCGCCCAAGGCTATCTGGGCGCACCGGCACAGACAGCAGCGGTGTACCTGCCTGACCCGTTCAGCCAAGTGCCAGGGGCCAGGATGTACCGTACCGGCGACCTGGTTCGCATCGATCTTGAAGGCAACGTGGAATTTCTGACGCGGAGTGACCGGTTGGTGAAGGTCCAGGGTTTCCGGGTTGAGCCCGGGGAAATCGAGCACGTGCTAGCCACTCACCCTCAACTGCACCGGGCTGTCGTGGTGGTCAAACCGGTGAATGGCATCAAGCAGCTGGTCGCGTATGTGGTTCGCCGCAATAGCGCAGAGGAACTGTCGGTCGATCAACTCAAGGCGTTCTGCAAGCAGAACCTGCCCAAGTACATGCTGCCCGCACAGTTCGTATTCGTTGACGCGGTACCGGTCTCGAGCACTGGCAAGGTCGATCTGGCTTCGCTTGAACACTCGGCGATGGAGGCTGCAGCCGGTGCTGTATCTGCCGCGCCGCAATCGCCCCTGCAGGCGATGCTGGCGGATATCTGGCAAGCCGCGCTCAATGTCGAACGCGTCGGTATTTACGACGACTTCATGGCATTGGGGGGCGCGTCGCTGGCGGCCCTGCGTGTTGCCGCAAAGGTACGCAGCACGCTCGACGTCGACATTCCGGTTCGTACGCTGCTCGCTTCAATGGACACCATTGCAGGCCTCGCCCTGGCACTGGAGTCGCATGCAGCTTCGCGCGCCGACGACAAGCCTAAGGAAGAACTTGAAAGTGGCGTACTGTAACGCCACTGAGGTTGCCGGAGATCTGGTTGCTGCGGGGCTTGAGCTGTGGAGTGAGGGAGGGCGGTTGCGTTATGCCGGCCCTGTCGGGGCGTTGAGTGATGAACTCAAGGCCCGCGCAGCTCAGGTCCGCGGTGCCCTTGTCGAACGTCTTGCTCAGGGGGACCGGCTCGCGCCGCCCTCCCGTGCGCAGCAGCGCATCTATGCTGCGCACGCTCTGGGTGGGGAGGGCGACAACTATCTGGTGCCGCTCGCCTGGCGCATGGACGGTGCGCTGGAGGCGGGCCGGGTGCTTGAATGCGTGAGCACTCTGGTCAAGCGCCACGAAGTTCTGAGGCAGGGCTTCGTGCGTTTCGGCAAGTATCTGGTGAGTGTGGTTTCGGCGCAGGCAGAGGTGGACTTTGCCGCGCTGTCCGTCATCTGCCTGCCGGGTCAAGACCTGTCCGTCGCGATCCGCAGCTGGCTTGAGGAGGAGTCGGCCAGGCCGTTGGATGTGGCACGCTCTGCGATGTTCCGCGTCCGCTTGGTGACGGCACGCGATGGCAGCTGCTACCTGTTGTGGGTCCTTCATCACCTGATCTGTGATGAGTGGTCCAGCGCTCAACTGCTGCAGGAATTCGTTGTGCTTTATAGCGCAGGTGCCGAGGCGTTGCCGGCGCCGGTTGCTTATCGGGATTACGTCCAGTGGGAACACCTGCAAACGCGCGAGCGGTCACCGCTGCTGGATAAATGCGTAGAGCGGCTCGAGCTGGCCACAGGCGAGACGAGTACGCCGTCGCGTCCGCATTCGCAAGCCGGCGACAACCGTACGGCACTTGCGAGGCTGGACCTGACGCCTGCCGCGAGTACGGCTGTCGCCAATGCGGCGCGTGCCATGAAGGTTTCCGAGTTCGTTTTCCTGTTGTCCGCTTTCGTGATGCTACAAGCGCGTTACTCCCGTTCGCGCAACACCGGGCTTGTGACGCCAGTGACTGCACGCTTGGACGAGCGCTTCCTGAATGTCGTGGGACCTGTCCAGCAGTTGGCGATCATATCCAGCACGGTCGGGCCTGATCGCACATTCTCCAGCCTGTGTGCAAGCATTACCCGCCAGGTTAATGACGCGTTCTCCCCTGAATACCCACCGATGGAGCATATCTTGGCCGAACACTCGGCGCGCAAGGGCGGCGTGCGTACTGTGTTGCCGGGGACATGGTTTGTAATTGCCGGCCCGGCCATGAATCTGTCGTTGGGAAACGTGCAAGGCGTCTCCATGAGCCTGCGCAATCGAGAGGCCAAGACTAATTTGCTGGTCTGTGCGGCGCGCAGTGAGGGCGTCTTGCAACTGGCTTTTGAATATCGGCCCGCTTCATTGGAAGCAGCAATTGCGCGGCAGATGCTGGATGAGTATGCCTCCTTGCTCCCGCTATGTGCGCAAGACACTTCGATTTGCGAGCGATTAGTCGAAGCGGCCACAGTTCGCCGCCAGGCGCAAATGCCTGTGGCCTTGGCAGCACGCGAGGGCAATGTGCTGCAGTGGTTTGACGAGACCGTGTTGCGCAACCCCGATGCTGCTGCCGTAACCGGTGCCCAGTACTTCAGTTACAGGCAGTTGGCGGGGTTGGTCAACCACATCAGCGTTGGCCTGCCTGCGAGTGTCGTAAACCGTGGAGCCTGTGTGGCGGTATGGGGCCGTCTTTCGGCGCGGATGATTGCCACCCTGCTTGGGGTGGTGCGTGCGGGCGCGTGTGTGGTGCCGTTTGACGCGGACATGCCTGAGCAGCGTGTCGTGATGATCTGTCAGCGCGATGGCATCGATCTGCTCATCGTGTGTGATCCGGCACTCGCAAGGCCGGGAATTGAATGTGCCGTTGGCGTGCCGGTCATGCTGCCTGATGAGCTGGCGTGGGACGGCGTCGATCCTGCACCACTCGAGCACTGCCCGACGCTGCATGTCGATTCGCTCGCCTATGTCATGTATACGTCTGGCTCCAGCGGTGAGCCTAAGGGCGTGAGCGTGTCTCATCGCGCTTTTTCCCGGTTTGTCGAATGGGCGAGCGCAGCCTTCGCGTTCAATGAGCTCGCGGCGTTCAACGTCCTCACACATGCATCGTTCGATGTCTCGCTATTCGAAGTGTTTGCTCCACTGGTGACGGGTTGCCCGTTGCATATCGACGCGGGGCAGACCTACCTGGAGCGGTTGCGTGCATCGGCAACGGGCGCAATAGCCGCCGTGCCGTCGGTACTGAGATCGGCCCTTGCCGCGGGTATTTCCTTGAAGGCTGCGACGCATCTGTTTGTCGCCGGTGAGGCCTTCTCGCCGGCGTTGGCCACACTACTGGCAGCCCAAGTGCCGCATGCTCAAGTCTGGAACCTGTACGGGCCTACGGAGGCGGTGGTCTACACAAGTATCCACAAGATTGCGGCGGGCGGGCCTGTACCCATCGGCGTGCCTCGCGATGGCCTGGCCTGTTACGTGTTGCGTGATGACTGGACGCTGTTGCCCAATGGCGCACTGGGCGAGTTGGCCATCGGCGGGCACATCGCTCGGGAATACCTGGGCATGCCGGCCCTGACGGCGGCGCGTTTTGTACCTGATCCTTTCACTGCGCACGCAGCAGGCCGGATGTACCTGACCGGCGACCTGGTATTCGTCGATGGACACGGGATATTGCACTACGTCGGGCGTCGGGACCGTCAGCTCAAAAATATGGGCGTAAGGTTGGAACCGGAGGAAGTCGAACGGGTGCTGCTCGACCATCCTCTCGTTACCGCAGCATGCGTCTGCATGGGGCAAGACGATGCTCAACTGGTTGCTTTCGTCGAAGCGGACATCGCGTCAGTGCAGGAGCATGACCTGCGCCGGCACTGCTATGAGCGCTTGCCGCGTGCGATGACGCCGCAGCGTTTCGTGTTCAGCCCCGCCCTCCAAAGAACGCCTGCCGGAAAGCTCGATGTGACGGCATTGCGTGCCAGGCTTGCGCATCTCGCCGCCCAACCATTGACCGGACTGCAGCCTGCAGGCGCGACTCAAACCCTGTTGATGGGGTTATGGGCAGAGGTCCTGGGACATACCCGTTTCGATATCCGCACCAACTTTTTTGAAGCCGGTGGTAATTCGTTGCTGCTGCTGGCGCTTTTTGATCGGCTGCCGGGTAACAGTGCCGAGCCGCTGAGTGTGGTCGACCTGTTCAACTACACGACCGTGGAGCAACTCGCGGGTCGACTCGATCAGTCTTCTCGTTCCATCCGGCACGATATGCCTTCCTCCAGCGTGAAAAATTACAAGACGGCCCTGCGTCGCCACAAGGCTAAGTATGGAAACGATAAATCAGTTTGAAGATGAGCAGTGGCTGGGCAAGGCCGCAATAGTTGGCCTGTCGTGCCGCTTTCCCGGTGCCGAGGATGTGCACCGCTACTGGTCGAACCTGCTGGATGGCGTTGAGTCGGTAGAGCGCTTCGAGGCAACTGAGCGTGCCCGCAGCCGTTTCGCTCCAGGTGACATGGACCGCGACGCGTTCGTTGGGGCCGAGGCCGTCATGCCGGGCGTGGATGAATTTGACCATGAGCTGTTCGGTTACACCCCGGGGGAAGCCCGCAGGCTCGATCCGCAGCTGCGCATTGCGCTGCAATGCGCTCACGAAGCACTCGAGGATGCGGGGTGTGGCGGCATGGCGCCCCATGAGGGCAAGGTAGGCGTGTTCTTTTCCGCGAGTATGAGCACCTACCTGCTGGAGCACGTGCTCGAAGAAAACATGGACGGCCTGGGGGCTTTGTTGGGTAATGACAAGGACCATATCGCCACAACCATCGCGTTTCGCCTGGGGCTGACCGGGGCAGCCGTCAGTGTCGGCAGCGGCTGCTCCAGCTCGGCCGCGGCGCTCCATTTCGCATGCCTTGCGCTGGCTACCTACCAGTGCGATGTAGCGCTTGTCGGCGGTTCATCCATTATCTTTCCACAACGCCAGGGACACGTTTACCGAGAGGGCGGTGTGTATTCCCAGGACGGTCACTGCCGGCCGTTTTCGGCTGATGCCACGGGAACCATCGGTGGAAGCGGGGTGGGTGTGGTTGTGCTCAGGCGCCTTGACGAAGCCGTGCGCGATAACCATTCCATCTATTGCGCTATCGCCGGCAGTGCATGTGGCAACGATGGCCGGCGGAAGGTTGGCTATGCAGCGCCTTCCGTTGAAGGCCAGGTCGAAACGATCCGTCTGGCGCTGGCCACGGCCCAGGCCGATCCGAAAGACTTTGCTTACATAGAGGCCCATGCCACCGGCACCGCGCTGGGAGATCCCATTGAGCTTGATGCGCTGCATCGGGCCTTCGGACCGTCAGGCGGTGATGGCGCATACTGTGCGCTAGGCTCCGTCAAGGCCAATATCGGTCACCTTGACAGTGCCAGCGGCGTCGCCAGTGTGATCAAGGCTGCCTTATGCGTGTCAGAGCGTAAGCGACCGCCGCAGATAGGCTTCACTCAGGGCCATCCACTGGTGCCTTGGCAGCCCTCGCCCTTTCGCGTCGAGTCGCAAGGCGGATCATTGTTTGAGGGGGCCGGCACCGGCTATGTCGGCGTCAACTCGCTCGGCATGGGTGGCACGAATGTATTCGTCGTGCTTGAACCCGCGCCGCAGCGTATGCGGCTGCAGAGCCAGGGGAACCAGCCCGTACCTATCCTGCTCAGTGCGCATCGCACGGATGTGCTGGAGGATGTGATCAGTGCCCTGCATGCGTACGTCCTCGCCGAAAGTCCTGACCTGACGGACCTGGCCTACACGCTGTGTGTTGGCAGAAAACCTTATGCCTGCCGCGTGGCGTTCCTCTGTCGAGACCTCGACGAGCTGCTGGCACAACTCGAGCAAGGCCTTGCAGCGAGCCTTGCGATCGATGAGGCGGACTCCATGATCAGCGCCTGGCTCGCCAATGAACCGGTGGACCTGCGTGACCGGTTCCCAGTAACAGCACTTCGTTTGCATTTGCCGGCTTACCCTTATCGCCGCACGCTGTGTCGAATGGAGGCGCGGGCCGCGCTTAGCGTACCGGTGTGGCGCAGGGCATTGATGGCAGTCCCTGAGGCGCCTTCACGGGAGCAGGACCGGACCGTGCACGCGGCGTTGGAAGACTACTGTATTGCCCTGGTGCGAGATTTTCTCGCCGACCGCGCCATTGACTTGAGTGCTCGTCAACCGTTAGAGCGTGTCCAAGTGCTTGAGCAGTTCGGGCTGGCGCCCGCATACGCACGTTTTGGCGAATACCTCATCGACGTGCTGCTATCGCGCAGTTTGTTCACGCCCGAACAAACGGCTCTGAGGCCAACAGGCCTGACGGACTTGCCACATTCTTCGCAACTGGCTGCCAGCATCTGTGAGCGCTGGCCTGTCTACACTCCATTGGTGAAGTTGCTCGCCGAATTGGCGCGTCAGCGCGAATCGATTGTCTGCCAGGGACGCCCCGTTCTGGAAGTATTGGCCAACCAAGGCCATGACGCGATCGCAGCCGCTATTGCCTGTGATGCGCAGCGCAGTGCGGTGCTCGCTGATCAGTTCAACCAGATCGACAGTTTTCTGCGCCAGTTCGCAGCCCAGCTGGATCGGCCGTTGCGCGTACTTGAGATCGGTTGCGGACATATTGCCCTGACTGAGCACCTGCTCGTCGCCACAGGCAGCGAACACATCATGGAGTATTGGGTAACCGATGCCGATGAGCGGCTTGTCGCCAAGGCGCGCGAGCGGCTGGAAGGCACCGTTACGTCGACCTCCAGCCATCTGCATTTCGCGCGCTTCGATATTGATCGCCGCCCGGCCACCCAAGGATTGCCCATCGGCCATTTCGATGCGCTGATCGGGTTTAACGTTCTCCATGTAGCCGCAGATTTGCACGTTGCCTTGGATAACCTTGGCGACGTCATTAACGAACAGGGCGTAATGTGCCAGATCGACACGGTTGATCCGCGGCTGTCGACTCAGTTGATCTGGGGCATGCTTCCAGAATGGTGGCGCTACGAAGATCAGCGGGTGCACGGCCCGTTATTGTCGATCGAAGCTTACCGGCATCTGCTGGCGTCGGCATGCAGTGAACATGCCCTGGTCGGGCGACTCGACGAGAAGGCCGAATCGCTGCTCTGGTTTGCCACGCCGAAGTCGCGGAGCACGGAGCACACTTATGTGCCAGCTTGGCGCCGCGTCACAGGCCTGTGCCCTCAGCCTTGGCGCGCGGGTGAGGTGGTGCTTGCATTTGTCGATGATGCGATGCTTCGTGCGGGAATCGACAGCCTGGCCGGCGAGAATGCTGTAACGGTCATGGGCATCGTACGTGCAGGCCTTGACCCGGTGTATCCTGATGATCGGGCCGCTGTGCCGGGCGCCGAAGCGGATGTGCGGGCCGCGATCCAGGCGTGCCTGCACCGCCACGGCAAGATCGACCGGGTGGTATATGCCTGGGATGCGCCGGTGCTGGGTTGCGAGCAGGGCGATGCACTAGTCACTTCGCTGGGTACACTACACTGGGCAGCCAAGGCCCTTGATCAACTCCAAGGCGAGGCCGCTGTCGAGTGGTTGCTCATCTCCCGCGGCCTTTACAGAGTCGCCGGTGACGAGCGCGTGCAGGCACAGGCAAGCCTGGCCCAAGACATGATGCGAATGATTGAGCTGGAGTATCCGCAGTTTCATCTGCGCCATGTCGAGCTTCCGCTGCAGGGCAGATTGCCGCAGCAGTTTGTCGCCGCCTGTACGGCCGCGCATGATGGCGATACGCTAGCCATTCGTGGTCGTCATCTCTGGCAGCCCTACCATGAACGCGTTGACCTTCCTGGCACCGAGCCCGACCTGAATGGAGCCGTGGTCGTCCTTGTGGGCGGCCTGGGCGGCCTCGGCCTGTCAATCGCCCAGGCATTGGTCAGTCGCTTCGAGCTGCATCTGGTCATCGTCCATCGCGCCAACTGGCTCGACCTTCCCGCTACCGAGGACAACGAAAAGCAGGCGCTTATTCGCCAACAGCTCGCCACGATCCAAGGCCGGGCGATGTCCCTGCAACTCGAACACGCCGATGCCAATGAGCGCGACGCAGTGTTCGCTGCTGCCCGGAGCATTGGTGAACGCCATGGCAACGTTGACGGTGTGCTCTACCTGGCAGGGGAGGTCGATCGTCAGGGCGTATTGAGGAATCGTTCGTTCGCGGCGCTCGAGCAATCGGTACGCACCAAGACCCACGGTGTGTCTCACGTGACCGAGGCTTTTGCCGGCCTCGCCCCGCGCTTTCATGTCAACTTCTCGTCCATCGGTACAGTCCTGCACAAAGCAAAATTCGGCGAAGCCGGCTACGTAATCGGTAACGGTTACTTGAATGCTCATGCGCGTGAAGGCGGCGATGCTGCATGCCGGTTTATGTGTATCAACTGGACCGATTGGCAGGCTGACGGCATGTGGGCCTACGCACAACTCGAATTCCAGGCACGCTACGCGTTGAACACCGACAGGCGCGACAGCGAGTCCGATACCTGGGGCGATTCCCATTGGCTGCAAAGCCTGTCGGCACGCCAAGGTGTCGATCTGTTGCTCAGGGCCCTGGCATCGGAGCACGATGAAATTGTCGTGTGTGCCCAGGATCTGCAAACACTCATGGATTACCAGAAACGCGCGACGCATGCCGATTACGGGCGCTATCTGGACACATTGCAATTAAGCGCTGCCGTGCAGTCGCCGCGTCAAACGCAGGTGCCGTCTTTCGCGGTACAAGGCACCCCCCGTGTTCTGGCGCAGATCTGGGAAGAGCTGCTAGGCGTTTGTGTTCAAAGCATGGAGGACAACTTTTACACAGCGGGCGGGGATTCGCTCCTGGCACTGCGTCTGGCCGCGCTTGTGAAGCAGGCCTACGGGGTCGACCTATCACTTTCGACGCTGCTCGATACCCTGACTTTTGGTGGGTTCGTGGCGTACATCGATAGGAAACTTGCCGAGAAACCCTCGGCCTCGGAGGTCAGCATTGGGCTCTGAATCCCCGGCGTTCTCACTGCTCGTCGAGTTGTATCGGCAGGGCGGACGCATCCTGCCCCAGCAGGACGGGCTGCAGGTCAAGGGCCGCGGAGAGCGCCTGGGCAGTGATTTGCTCGAAGGACTGGTTCGACATAAAAGTGACCTGCGTCAGTTGCTCGGCGTACGGATGGACGGAGCCACCGGTTCTATCGCCGTCCCGCTTTCCAGCGCCCAGGAGGAAATCTGGGCCGTGGAGCGGGCTCGGCCCGATACCACGCGGTTCGGACTCACCAGCTGTGTGCTGATCAAGGGCCGCCTGGACCACGCCATCGTCACAGAAGTGCTCAATGCACTGGTCGAGCGCCATGTCGCCTTGCGCACGGGATTCATCGAGGAGGGCTACCCATCGGTCCGGCAGGTGGTTCATTCCGTGCGGCATTTCGAAGCAGTGGTAGAGCGGGGACCTGCGCACTTGGTGGATGACCCATCGGTCTTGCTGCGGCGTGTCGCGGCCAATCAGGCGAGGCGCACCTTCGACCTGGCTGCGGGGCCATTGCTTGACGTGGAGCTATTGATGCTGGGCAAAGAGCATGTGTTGTTGACGCTGCGAAGACACCACATCGCCAGTGACGGGACCTCTTTCGCAATCATTGTTGATGAGTTTTGCCGCGACTACCTTGCCCTGCATACTGGCAAGCGTCTGGTACAGGAAACCGGCACCCTGGGCTATCCGGCGTTCGCGGCTTATGAACAAGCGGCCATCGCCCGTGATGGGCGTGGGTCATTGCGCAAGTGGTGGCGAGATGAACTCAGTCGCGCGGCACGATTTGCGGCTGCGGCTGATCGTCCTGGCCAGGCGCTGGAACCTGTCACCTTGGCAGAACACCCCATGCGCTCGTTCGACTTTGTGCTGCAAGCGTCACTTCTGGTCGAGTTGCGGGCACTGTCACAGCGCTGTGGCGAATCGTTATATTCGACGATGTTTGCGCTATTTCGCTTGCTGTTGGAAGCCAATAATGCGCCAGGTGCCGAATGCATCGGCGTGGATGCTTCGATGCGCGATGAGGCAGAGTTCGAACGCACCGTCGGGCTGTTTGTCCACCGCGTACCCATCGTTCAGGGAGTCGAGCCCCAGTCATCGTTCGAGTCGATGGTTGCGCAAGTCGGAAGAACCCTGCGTGGTGCTTTGGCGCACAAATGGCTGGCGCATCATGAGATCGAGGCGCAGGGTACTGCGGCAGGGGTGTCGTGTTTCGGTTACCTGTTCGGCTTCCATAACAATGCCCATGCCACCTTTTCTCTGCCGGGGTGTTCGGTCGTGGCGAACCATGTTCACAATGAACAGGAGCACGATGTTCCTTTTGTCTGCTACCTGAGCGAAATACATTCGAGCCTGCGAATGAGTGTGGCCTATCGCGCCTTGCCTCATACCGAGGCGCTGGCCAGTGACTTCCAATCGTCATACTTGCAGCTTGCAGGGCTCGCTGTCGTCTCGTCCAATACCTCCTGCAGCCAGTTTATTGCCGCAGTCCAGGCTCGTCAGCAGCAGGACAATGACGGGCGTCGGAGTGCTTTTGCCAGGTTGAAACGGCATCGTCCATCGCATGTAAACGGGGAAAACGACAATGCATGAATGGAAGAAGCGTTTCTCGCGGACTGCCGGGGCCGCTACGGCCGCGACGGCGGACACCTGGAAGGATCTTGTGCTGCACGTTGGTGACGAGAGACCGGTCATGTCGACGTTCACTCCGGTTAAGTCAGGGACCCGGTTGGCAGAGGTTTTCCGACGTCATTGTGCACACATCAATGCCCTGCTCGATGAGCGTGGTGCCCTGTTGTTTCGCGGCTTCGAAGTGGGGGGCGCACGCGAACTCGAACTGCTGGGCCAGTGGGTCGGCCACGGCGCCTGTGAAAGTCGAGAGGAGACCTCTCCACGCAGTCACATCGCTGGCAACGTGTATACCGCGACCGAATACCCGGGGCGATACCCCATCGCCTTTCACAACGAATGCTCCTATCAGAAAACGATGCCGGCAAAGTTGCTGTTTTATTGCGGTCAACCTTCTCATACCGGGGGAGCGACCTTGCTTGCTGATGGCCGAGCGGTATGGCGGGCGCTACCCGAACCCGTCAAGGCCTCATTCGCCGGCCACGGCTATCGTCTGATGCGTACCTACCATCCGAACTTCGGCATGTCCTGGAGGCAAGCGTTTGGCGCGAATGACCGGGCGAGCGTCGAAGCGATGGCTTTGAGTGATGGAATCTCACTCGAATGGAAAAGCAATGACGTGCTGACGACCACACAGACGCGGCCATGTGTGGGTATCCATCCCCGCACCGGCAAGGCCAGTTGGATCAACCACCTGTATTTCTTTCACCAT
>Ga0157371_10000842_pt1 | contig 35113 bp, 38 predicted proteins | sample C45metaG_FD_113462 | JGI IMG/M metagenome (GOLD analysis project Ga0157371, IMG submission 113462) | Corn rhizosphere microbial communities from Kellogg Biological Station, Michigan, USA - C4-5 metaG | ecosystem: Host-associated > Plants > Roots > Rhizosphere > Soil | place: USA: Michigan... | reverse complement strand
ATGCTCCATCGAGTTCATTGCGGTATCGGAATATCCGGGATCGGAGGCTTCGGTTCAGGGTTTGGCTCTGCGGCCCGCGCCTCCGCCTCGTAGTGGGTGGCGAGCCCGTCGAGCGAGGCGCAGGTTTCCTTGTCGTCGGTCCTCCGGGCGAGGTCGCGGCACCTGCGCGCCAGCGCCTTCAGTTCGGCCGCCGAATTATCCATGGTTTGATCCACTTGCCCCCGTCGCAGTCCAACGAAGCGCAACTGTCGACGTTCCGACTTTGCAGGGCGAGCGATAAATCGCGCGCGGCGCGCCTAGACGATCTGCCCCACCGTCTTTCCGTCGCGGAGGACGTCGCAAATCGGGCAGTCGTCGCTGTGCTCGGCCAGGCTGACCGCTTGGGCATCGTTGTTGGCGAGGATGTGCCTGCGTTTGATCACCGCGCCACAGCGCTTGGCCAGCTTGTCGATCCGGTACAGCCTCATGAACGCGCACTCCGCTCTTGTGTCCGATCGGGAACAACGCTCGGCCCGAAGAAGTGTCGCACCCGCAACGAAAATATTCGCAACAGAACTCACGATTGCGTCACGACCGTTCCATTCTGCCCGGGCACTCCGCTAAGGGCGGCCCGATGACCCGGCTCGAATCGCGCGCACGCCTGTTCGCCTTCTGTCTCTCCGCTCTCGCCGGCTTCGTCGACGCCATCGGCTTCATCCAGTCGGGCGGCTTCTTCGTTTCGTTCATGAGCGGCAATTCGACCCGGCTCGGCGTCGGTGTCGCGCACCATGCGACGGACGCGGCCGCGGCGGCGGCCATCATTCTCGCCTTCCTTTGCGGAGTGGTCGGCGGCGGCCTCATCGGCGCGCGCTTCGAGGCGAGGCGGCCGGCGGCCGTGTTGCTGTTCATCGCCGTGCTGCTCGGGTTTGCGGCGCTGCTCCGGCTGCTTGGCAGTCTTGCCCCGGCAATTGCCCTCCTCGCGCTCGCCATGGGCTCGGCCAATGCAGTATTTGAGAGGGACGGCGAGGTGCGCTTCGGGGTCACCTACATGACCGGCAGCCTGGTCCGCGTCGGCAACGGGATCGCCAGCACGATCCTCGGCCGCGACGGAAACGGTTGGGCCAGCTATTTGCTGCTGTGGCTGGCGTTCCTCGCCGGTGCTGTGCTGGGGGCCCTGCTCTTCGGCTCGGGCAACAGCACGACCTTGTGGGCGGCGAGCGGCGTCGCTCTCCTTCTCGGTCTCTTGTCGCTGAAGCTCTTCCCGAGCCCGGCCTCCTAAGCGACTTCGCTGTTCTTTGCTTCTACCGCTCGGCGAGCGAACTGGCTTCGAGGCAGCGGCCGAGTTGCAGGCGGTCGTCCGCGACGAACACGGCCTCCGGCCCGTCGATGATCAGCGCCGCTTTGGGCGCGATATACTGGATGCCGAGGTCGGACGCCTTGCGCTGCAACTGATAGGTGCGGTCGATGAATTCGACCGAGGCGCTGTCCGCCGTTCGCCGAACCACCAAATGCTGGTGCGAGTCGCAAAGGTAATGGGTTGCCTTGGCGGCGGGAGCGGCGGCCGCGCTCTCCACCGGACCGAGAAGGGTGGCCGCTGCGGCCACTATGAGGACAGCAATGTTGAGTCTCATTTTGATCATGCCCGCTTTGTCGCGAAAGGCGGCAAGCGCCGCGATCCGGAGTTGTACCTAGAGCGAAAACCGAAGGCACCTGCGCTCGGTTCCCCGTTAAATCGACATAAAATCAATTTATTTTCAGTCGTTTGGCGGGAACAAATCGGCTGCAGGCGAGTGTGGCCGCGAAGACGCACCAGCGCCGTTCTCGACCGTCGAGGCGCCCCGGGTTTCGATTCACGCATTGATCGCCACTGCCGACTCGGCCACTCTCGCGCGCACAGGGGGAGATAGGGATGGCGGTCGATCGGCAACGGCGCCCGGCTTCCGCGGCGCGTGACTTGCCCGGAAGCGAGCAACCGTTCCTTGAACATTTGGCGGAACGCTACCGAAGCGCTCTGAACCGGTTTTTCGACCGGCGGGCGCCGCAGCTGGGGAGCGAGAGCGAGGACCTGACTCAGGAAGTCTTCGTCCGCCTCGCCACCCGAAGCAGCAGCGAGCCGATCGAGCAGCTCGACGGCTATATTTTCCAGACCGCCTCCAGCGTCCTCACCGATCGCGCCCGACGGCGTGCAGTCCGCAAGTCGGATCAGCACGTTATGTACGAAGAGCGCGAACATGCGATTGAGGATTTCTCACCGGAGCGCGTCCTACTCGCCAGGGAACAGGTTGCGATGGTACGGATCGTGCTCGAACGATTGCCGGAACGAGTACGAGCTGCATTCGTACTTCACCGCTTCGAGGAGCTTGGCTATGCGGAAATCGCGAAACGGCTCGGAGTGTCGGTGAGTTCGATCGAGAAATATATCAGCCAGGCGCTGAAGGAGCTCACCGCGGCCCGGATGAGGGACGAACTGTGAATCGAGGCGCAGTCGTGCAGCTCCTGCCCGATTCTCCGGCCGAGACCGCCGCCCGGTGGTTCGCGTTGCGACGCCGCAAGCCGGATTCGATCGAGGAGCAGCAGTTCACCGACTGGCTGGAATGCGATCCCGCCAACCGCCGCGCCTATGAGGAAGTAACCCGAAGCTGGGAAATCTCCGCGCTGGCATCAGCCGATCCGACGGTAGTCGCGATGCGCAGCGACGCACTGATGCTTCGTCCCAAGAAGCAGCGCGAATACTCACGACTGTGGGGATCACTGGCGACAGCCGCCACGGTATTGTTCGCGATTACTGGCGTTTACGTCGCAAATCCTGGGCTCGTTCACCGCACAATGCGCGCGAATTCGAGCCCAGATCGAATGGTCCTGCACACCAATGTCGGGCAACAGGCGACGGCTACGCTCGAGGACGGAACGGTCGTCACCCTCAATACAGACTCGACTCTGCAGGTCGATTATTCCGCGCTTCGGCGCGATGTGCGGCTGATTAGCGGGCAAGCATTATTCAAGGTCGTTCACAACGCGAGCCGGCCGTTCGTCGTCACCGCCGGCAATCGCCAGGTGATCGACGTCGGAACCGAATTCGAAGTTCAGCTTCAGGGCCAAAAGGTCAAGGTCGCCCTCCTCGAAGGTCGAGTCCAGGTGCAGCCGCTGGCGACTTCGGCACACGAGCGCGAGGCCCCGACGCAACCCGTCGCAATTCTCGCGCCGGGCGAGCAACTGGTGGCTGGTGCCGAAGGCGATGTCGAGGTGAGGCCCGCCGACGTACAGCAACTGGTCAGCTGGAAATCCGGCCGGATTCGCTTTGACGACACGCCATTGTCTGACGCAGTCGCGGAGATGAACCGCTACAATCACACGCCTATCGTTCTCGCCGATCCGAGCCTTTCCGACATCCGGATCAGCGGCTCGTTCCGAGCCGGGCAATCCTGGCCTTTTGCCGAAGCGATCGGCGAAGCATTTTCGGTCAAGGCGGACGTCACCGCGAACTCAATTCGCCTCCACCGGCAACTCAAAATCAACATCGCCGAAAAAAATTAGCCTCCCGCTGAGGGGGGCGGAGCAAGCTGCGTCTTATTCGGTAGCGGCATGACCGCAGCGGCACTCGCCGCATGGTACAGGGGGAAAACTTCATGCAGAATAGAATTGGTGCGCTCGGATTGCTGTTGGTCGGCACGTCGGCGCTTTCGATAGCGACTGCTGCTTCGGCCCAGACCGAAGTCTCGCAGAACACGCATTTTTACAACATCCCGGCGCAGTCGCTGGGGGCAGCGTTGAACGCGTACGCCGAAGCGACCGGAATCGACCTGGTTGTTTCCCCCGACGTGGTCAGCGGCAAGCGCAGCCACGCGCTCAAAGGCAATTATTCGGCCGACGCAGCGCTCGACCAACTTCTTCGTGGCACTTCGCTCTCCTATCGGATGAGCAGCGCGGGAAGCTTGATCGTCGAAATGCCTGGACACGCAGTCCAGGTGAGCGCGTCGGCTCCCATGAACAGCTCTTACGAGCTTGCGCAGAACGATGTGCAGCCGCAGGCGACTGCGGATCAGCCGGCGCAGCAGCAAACGGAGCCGCAGGCGATCGTCGTGACCGGCGTTCGCGCTTCGATGCAGCGCGCTCGCGACATCAAGAAGAACTCGACTGGCATCGTCGACGCGGTTTCGGCCGAAGACATTGGTAAGTTCCCGGACACCAATCTTGCTGAATCGCTGCAACGTATTCCAGGCGTGTCGATCGAGCGTCGCAACGGCGAAGGCAGCTATGTGACGGTTCGCGGTTTCGGCCCCGAATTCAACATGGTCACCATCAACGGCCGCCAGCTTGCTACTACGGATATCAATGTCGTCGGCGGTAATGATAGCGTCGACTTCAACCAGCCAAATAGCCGTGCGTTCGACTTTTCAAACCTGTCGCCGGACGGAATCTCTCGACTTGAAGTCTACAAGACCGGTCGCGCATCCGTTCCGTCGGGCGGTATCGGCGCTACGATCAACATCGTGACTCTGCGGCCGCTTGACGGTCACCAGTCGGGCCTACGGGGAAGCGTCTCCGCGAAGGCCCAGTACGACAGCAGCCTCGATAAATTCAAAGTGACCCCCGCCTTGTCAGGTGTGTTGACCTGGTCGAACCCGGCGAACACCTTCGGCGTGTCTGTCTACGGCTCGTATGAGAAGCGTGACAGCGCCGCCGCGAGTGCCACGTCCAACGACTGGAATATCATTACCTATCAGGATTTCCTGAACGGCACCGGCGGAATGTACTCGCCGGGTCACACGGTCGTAAACAATGCTCCAGCGGATCCCAATGAGCTGATCGGCGTCCCCAACGATAGCCGCTACCATTATTCGACGGACAAGGAGGAGCGGATCAACGCTTCGGCGACTCTCCAATTCAAGCCGACGGACACGATGACCTTCACCGCCGACGGCCTGTATGCCCAGAACCGGCAATCGGAGCAGCGAACCGACCAGACTAACTGGTTCAACCGTCCGTTTGACACAATTACCTTCGACAGCGATCCCGTGGTCGCAACCGCAATCAACATGTCGGAAGGTTCCCTATACGGGGTCAAGGATGTCGACTGGGAGAATCAGTACCGTTCCAGCAAGACGAACCTTTACTCCCTCGGACTCAACTACAAGTGGAACATCACGGATCAGCTGACTCTCAGCCTCGACGGCAACACGTCGCGGTCAAAGAGTGGACCGGATTCTCCAAACGGAACCACTTCCACCCTGTTCAACCTTGGCGCAAACGTCGTCGATGCGCACTCGGTGGATTGGACCGGCCCAGTGCCGAACCAGCATTGGACGCTGAACGATTGCGTTCCGAACGCCACTGAAACCTACTCGAATGGGATCAACGGCAACTGCAACGGCACCCTTGATCTTGGCGACGTTGGTACGGGGATTGGGCGCACGAACACTGAGCATCAAACGCACAGGGTCAACCAGTTCAGTGCCGATCTTGCGTGGAACTTCGGCGGCGGTACGCGCTTCAACGTCGGCGGTAGCTACATCGATTCGAACATGACCAGCTCCCGCGTGTCGACGCAGCAGACCTTGGGCAACTGGGGTGTCAACGACGTCGGCATTGTGCAGCAGCTCGGTGCGGATCTGGTGAAGACGTTCTGCCTGCAGTGCGAGTTCGATCACTACAATGTCACCGATGCGCAGACTGCGTTCCGCGGCAACGCGATCGATCTGATGAACGTGTTCTCATCTTATTACCTCAACCAGGACTCGCAGAATGGCACGGCGCTGCACCAGATCGCAGTTACCGGCAACAACTTCGACCAGGTCCAGGAAAAGGTGACGGCGCTTTATGCTCAGTTGAACTGGAATGGCGAATTCGCCGGAAAGCCTGTTCAGCTCGTCGGCGGCCTGCGCTGGGAAAACACCAAGGTCAACGCAACCTCGCTCGTGGCTGTCCCGACTGCTATCGTCTGGGAGTCGGACAACGATTTCACGTTTAACGTGTCGAGCGCCCAAACCCCAATCCACGGCAAGGGTGAATATAACAACCTCCTGCCGGCGATCGATTTCTCGATCGAGCCTTCGCCGGGGTTGAAGGCGCGCGTTTCCTACAGCAAGACGATTGCACGGCCGAATTACAATTATCTGTTCGCTGAGCAGTCCGTGGCTGGCGCACCAAACCGTCCAGGCGCCCTTGGTGGGGTTGCAACAGGCAACGCGGGCAACCCCAATCTGAAGCCACTGGAATCCGATAACTTCGATCTGTCGCTTGAATATTACTATGGCAGGTCGAACTACGTTTCGGCGGGATTCTTCGCCAAAAAGGTGGATAACTTCGTCGGCACTGCGCAAATCCAGGAACCGCTGTTTGGGCTCACCGACCCGAGCTCCGGGGCCGCTGGAACGCTGTCGGGTACCGCGCTGGACTTGATCAAGGCGAACAACATCGTCGTCAGCGACGTGACCTTGTTCACTATGTCGGCCCTGCTGCAACAGAATGGCGGAACCACTGCGGCGGCTCAGACTGCTGCGCTCTCCCAGTTCCAGAGCCACTACAATGCGGGCAGTGCCAGCCTCGATCAGAACTTCGTCAATCAGGTCCTGGCGGCAGTCGATATCTTGGGCGGTCCCAATGACCCGCTCGAGCAATTCTCCGTGGCGACCCCAGTCAATAACAAGACTGCCAACATCCACGGCATCGAGCTTCAAGGCCAACATTTCTTTGGTAACACGGGCTTCGGCGTCGCCGGTTCGTTCACCAAGGTCTTGGGCGACGTGCATTGGGACAGGGGATCTGACCCGAATACCAATGTGTTTGCAGTGACCGGCCTCAGCGACAGCGCCAATGTCACAGCAATCTATGAGAATTACGGCATTTCAGCCCGGCTTTCTTATAACTGGCGCGGCCGGTTCCTCGATATCCTGAATTTCGACAGCTATCATAGCGGTTACATACTTGCGCCGTTCGGCACGCTGGACGGAAGCATTGCTTACACGATCAACCCGCAGGCGCAGATCACTCTCGAAGCGCAGAACCTGACGAGCACGCCAATTCGGGCTTACGGCCGCAGCACGCACCAGCTGTGGTTCGCTCAGGAACTGCATCCGCGCTTCTGGCTCGGGCTGAGGTACAAGTTCCAGGCCGAAGGCGCGGCTCCGCCGCCGCCCCCGCCGCCTCCGCCTCCGCCGCCGCCGCCGGCTCCTGCAATGCAGACCTGTCCGGACGGCTCGGTGATCCAGGCGACGGCGTCGTGCCCGGTTCCTCCGCCCCCGCCACCGGCGCCGGCGAAGCCAGAGCGCGGCTAAGGGGAGCGTTTCAGTGAACTAAACCCGCTGAGTTCCCCTCCAGCGGACCTGCCCCGCCGGCACTTCGAGCTTGTGCCGGCGGGGTTTTCCTTTGCGTAGAGCAAATCGACAGAAGTTCCTTCTTGAGCGCAGTAGAATGATCCACCATCCTTCCGCGGGCGCGGGGTGCTGCAGAAGCTTATGAAAAACGTTCAGCTCAACAATGTCGATCACAGCGAGTTGCGGCTTGACCGCCGCTACTCGGCCGAGCTCGGCCACAGCGTGAACCAGCTGCTGCTGGTCCCCGCCGAATTCGAGGAAGCGCAGCGCGAATACCCCATCCTCTTTCGCCGCGATCCCGAAGGAGCGTTCCAGGCCGTTGCCCTTCTCGGCCTCGATCGGGGAGAGAATCTCTTTCTTTCGGGCGAAACCTGGAACGCGCGCTACAAACCTGCGGTGGTCCGGCGCGAGCCGTTCTTCCTAGGCGAGGCAGACGATGACGCCGCGGGGAACAGCCTCACGGTCTTCTTCGATCTCGACGATGCGCGTGTCGGCGACGAGCATGGCGAACCCTTGTACCTGCCGCTGGGCGGAAACACTCCGTTGCTGGACGAAGCTCTCTCGGCTCTCCGCGCCGTGCAGGAGGGCATGCTTCAGGCGGGGGCAATGTTCGCGCTTTTTGCGGAGCTGGATCTGCTGCAGCCGATGAACTTGCTCGTGCAGCTCGGCGAAGGCCTCGAATACCGAATCCCCGAGGTGTTCAGCATCGATAACCGGCAGCTCTCGTCACTTTCCGGGCAGAAGCTCGAACGGCTGCTCAGAAGCGGGTTCCTGCCGCACGCGATCTTCGCGCGCTCGTCGCTCGCCAACATGAACCGCCTGATCGAGCTCAAGGCCAGGAAACTCGCCGATGGTTGAGACCGCCGCCAGCGTCCCCGAAATCCGGGGTCTTGCCCTCGACGCAATTCCATATGCGGAACTTCTGGAGTCCGAACAGCCTGCCATCCTGAAGGGTGTCGTCGCGGGATGGGAGATTGCACGGCTGGGCAAGCAATCGCCGCAGGCCGTAATGAACTATATTGGCGCGTTCGACAGCGGCCGTCCGGTCGTAGGCTATACCGGCGCGCCGGAGATTGGCGGCCGCTTCTTTTATGATTCCGAGATGACGGGCCTGAATTTCGATGGAAAGCGGGTGCCGTTGAAGGAGTTCCTCGGCCGCATCGCGCAACATCTGGAGGATCAATCCGCGCCGTCCTTTTATATCGGCTCGACCGATCTCGACCTTTACCTACCCGGGTTGCATGCCGAAAACCGCCTTTCCCTCAACGATCCGATGTTCGACGGCAATTCCCCGACTGTAAGCATCTGGATCGGCAACCGCACCGTGGCCAGCACCCACTACGATTTCTCGAACAACATCGCCTGTAATCTTGTCGGGCGCCGGCGGTTCACCCTTTTCCCTCCCAGTCAGATCGGCAATCTCTATCCCGGCCCATTCCAGCCCACCCCCGGCGGTCAGGTGGTCAGCATGGTCGATCTGCGCAATCCAGATTTCGGCCGCTACCCACGCTTCCGCGAAGCACTTGGTCATGCGCTAGTCGCGGAGCTCGAGCCCGGGGACGCTCTCTTCTATCCGGCCATGTGGTGGCACAATGTCGAGGCGCTGGACGCCTTCAACGTGATGATCAATTATTGGTGGAACGTGTCACCCGCTTTCATGGACACGCCGATGATCACCCTTCTGCACGCACTCCTGAGCCTTCGCGACAGGCCAGAGCAGGAGAAGCAGGCCTGGAAAGAACTGTTCGACTTTTACGTGTTTGAAGGTGGTGATCGCCCGCGAGAACATTTGCCGGAGCATGCCCGCGGCGTCCTGGCGCCACTTGACGAGACCAGTGCCCGACGGCTGCGTGCTGATCTGTTGCAACGATTGAACCGATAGGTGGAGGAGTAATGGAGGGGCAGAAGGTCCGGAAGATCGTCATCGCCGGCGGGGGCACAGCCGGATGGATCGCGGCTTTCGCCCTCGTTCGAAACCTGAAGGGAATCGTCGATATAGTCCTGGTCGAGTCCGAAGAGATCGGAACGGTCGGAGTCGGCGAATCTACCATCCCGACGAGCCGCACCTTCCACCAATATATGGGCATCGACGAGACCGATTTCGTCGGCGCCACCGGCTCGACCTTCAAGCTCGGGATCGCGTTTGAAAACTGGCGTACGGAGGGCAGCCGCTACTTCCACCCATTCGGGAGGATTGGCCATCCCACATGGCTGGCCGATTTCCACCATTTCTGGCTTCGAGCGAAGCATCTTGGCTTTGGCGGTGAGCTTGGCGACTATTGCCTGGAACAGCGGGCTGGCGAGGCGCAGAAATTCGAATCGACGCCGCAGCTCGGCACCAATTACGCTTATCACCTGGATGCCGGCCTCTACGGCAGGTACCTCCGCAAGCTCGCCGAAGCGGATGGGGTTACTCGTATCGAAGGCAAGATCGCCGAGGTCCACCAGGATCCGGGAAGCGGCGACATCCGCAGCCTGCTCCTCGAATCAGGTCAGGAGATTGCGGGCGATCTGTTTCTGGATTGCACGGGCTTTCGTGGACTCCTGCTTGGACAGAAGCTGGGCGTTGAGTTCGAGGACTGGACTCACTGGCTGCCGACGGACGCCGCCATCGCGGTACAGACTTCAGAGGTAGAGCCTCCGAGGCCTTATACTCGAGCAATGGCGCACAAAGCCGGCTGGATGTGGCGAATCCCACTGCAGCACCGGGTTGGCAACGGAATCGTCTTCTCCAGTGCGCACATGAGCCCGGAAGAGGCTGAACGCCTGCTCCGTGAGCGCATTGAAGGCGACGTACTGATCGAGCCGCGGCTGATTCGCTTCCGCGCCGGAAGTCGGCGCAAGGTCTGGGTGAAGAATTGCATTGGGATCGGGCTTTCCACCGGCTTCATCGAGCCGCTGGAATCGACCAGCATCCATCTCATCATGATCGCCATCACGCGATTGCTGCAGATGTTCCCGTACGGCGGGATCAGTGAGGCGACGGCTGAGCGCTTCAACTTCCTTTCCGCGCGAGAGCTGGAGGGCATTCGGGACTTCATCGTCCTCCATTATCACGCCACCAATCGCGAGGATTCCGACTTTTGGCGACATTGCCGAACCATGGATGTGCCGGACACGCTGCGACATCGGCTGGCGCTGTTTCGCGACCTCGCCCATGCCTTCCAGGAAAGCCACGACCTCTTCACTGTCGACAGCTGGGTCACGGTCATGCTCGGCCAAGGCGTGACCCCCGCCAACTTTCACCCGGCGGCATTACGTGTCCCAGAAGACAAGTTGCGGCAGTCGCTGGAGGCTGCGAGGGCAAATGTCGCACGGGCCGTGGAGCGGATGCCGCGCCATGAGGAATGGCTGCGGCGATATGCAGAGACTGCGCCTGCTTCCGCCGATTCGGCTGGCAGCCGAGGCATTGAAACGGAAAGTAGACGCTAAGTCCGCGGCCCTGACCATCCCGCCGGGTTTGCTCTTGGACAGAGGCCGACGCTCGCTTTGAATGGTTTTGGTGCCATTTCGGAGTGAAACTCAATCTCCCTTTCAATTATCCAAAGTTAGCTGGTTCCTCCACAGCGGACGGTTCCCTTTCCAAATCGGACCAATCGCGGTGGCTTGAAACGCCGCCTGGTCGGCTTGTTTGGAGGAACGCGTACTATGACATCGATTTTTCGTAATGTTCGGGCCGGAGCGGCCACGCTAGCTCTTGTCACTGCCTTCTCTGCTCAGCCGGCGCTGGCGACGACCGCCACATCGGATCTCGACGTGAGCGCAACCGTCACCTCGAATTGCACGGTATCGACGACACCCATCGACTTCGGGAACGTCGACGTGACAGCTGGAACCGACGTTGATGCAACCGGCGGAATTTCCGTCACCTGCACGAACGGAACCGCCTGGGCAGCTTCGGCCGACGCGGGCCAAGGCACGGGCGCCAGCCTTGCCACTCGCAAGATGGCGAATGGTTCGGATCTGCTGAACTACGTCCTCTATACCGACAGCAGCCGTACGAGCGTCTGGGGTGACGGAGCGGGCGGCTCAACGGCCACGATCAGCGACACCGGCACAGGCACGGCTCAGGACAGCACGATCTATGGCCGCGTTCCCAGCGGACAGACGAGCGTTCCGGCGGGCAGCTACGCCGACACAGTAACCGTCACCGTTACTTACTGAGAGAGCGGAGATGGTAGGGGGGAAGTTCGGCGTGCGCCGAAATTGCCGATGCGCCGTTCTGGCGGGATTTGCGCTGCTTGGCTCAAGCACGCCGGCGCTGGCAGGATCGTTCCGAGTTGATCCGGTGCAGATCGAACTCCCCCCCGACCGGCAAGCGGCGGCGCTTACGATCGCGAATAGCGGGACTAATCCGGTTTCTATCCGCGCCGAGACGTTCGCGTGGTCCCAAACTGATGGACTCGATCGCTATGCGCCGAGTGGCAACGTCATTGTCTCGCCGCCAATTTTTACAATTCCAGCTGGCAAGACTCAGCTGGTCCGGGTGGGCCTCAGAAACCGCGGCGGTGCGCAGGCCTATAGGGTCATTTTCGAAGAAATTCCGAACGCGAAACCCGAAGCTGGCCGGATCGAGGTCGCTCTCAGGTTGAACCTGCCGCTCTACGTCGAACCTGCAAGCAAGCCCGCGAAAGCGCCACTGCAGTGGTCCGCACGGAGTGATTCTGCTGGCAATCTGATCCTCACCGCGTGGAATGGTGGGTCGACTCATGCGCAAATCGTCCAGCTCGTGGCCAATCAGAACGGACGCGATCAGCTGCTCTCAAGGCAAATGGGCGTGGTTCTCCCGAATAGCTCAAGATCGTGGAAGATCGGCCGCCAACCCGATCTCAAACCAGGGACATCTTTTCTCCTGAAAGCACGAGGCCCGGCCGGTGAAACCGAGACCGAAGTCACACCGGCGCAAAGCTAGACCGGCCGTACTCGCTCTCCTGATCACCGGGGCAACCCTGCTTCCGCTTCAGCCGAGCGGGGCAGCAGCCGAGGGTCTTCAGGAGTCGCTGGTAACGGTGCGGCTGGATGGCGCATCGGCGAGCGAGCCGCTGCTGCTGCTCCGCGACGGCACGCGCATTTACGCGACCGGAAAGCAACTTGCCGAATGGCGAATCAAGGCGGCCGACCTTCCTTCCCTGTCTCACAACGGCCAACGCTATTTCCTTCTGAACGCGATCGCCGGAATCAAACTCTCGATCGATGAGACGAAGCAGGAGCTGAGCCTCTCTGTGCCCTCGGCCCAGCTCGAGCTTACACGCATTTCCTATGGCAAGGTTCCCCTCGGCGACGAAGTGACCAGCGGCAGCGGCGCCTTCGTCAATTATGACGTCAGCGCGCAGGTGATCGACGGCGAAAAGAGTGTCGCCGGGGTCTTCGAGGCGGGCGTGTTCACTGGACCGGGGGTCGGCCTGTCCAATTTCGTCGCACGTTGGTCAGCCGGCCAGACTCAATTTGTCCGCCTGGACAGCAACTGGACCATCGATGATCCCGCGCACATGCGATCGGTCAGGATAGGCGACAGCATCTCCCGAGGTGGCGTGGGCGGAGCGCCGGTACGCTTTGCGGGGCTGCAGCTCGCCAGGAATTTCGCCGTGCAGCCCGGTTTCATCACCATGCCGCTACCGACGCTATCAGGAAGCGCTGCGGTTCCGTCCGTTGTCGATGTGTACGTGAACAATACGCTTCGGGACCAACGCTCCGTCCCGCCGGGTCCCTTCGAGATCACCGATGTTCCAATCGTCACCGGCAATGGCGACGTTCAGCTGATCGTTCGTGATCTTCTCGGACGCGAGCAGATCGTCACCACGCCATATTACGCCTCCTCAACTCTGCTTCGAAAAGGCCTGCTGGATTATTCCTACGAGGTTGGGTTCCTTCGCAAAGCCTTCGGAATCGAGAGCAACGACTACGGCGCGCCCATGTTTTCGGGGACTGACCGCTACGGCTTTACCGACAGCGTCACTGGCGAAGCGCACCTGGAGGTCACTCCGGGCGTTCAATCGCTGGGCGCCGGTGTGGAAACGATTCTCGGCGACTTTGGCCATGCGGAAGGCCTCGTTGCAACCAGCCATTCCAGCGAGGGAGAAGGATTCTTCGCGGGGTTAGGATTAGATTGCCGGACCCGTGACTTATCGATTGGCTTGCATGCGGAGTTCACCACTCGCGATTACCGATCCATTTCCACGCCGCCCGGCCGGCTTGAGCCGGCGTCCGTGATCCAGGCCTTTCTCGGAATTCCGCTGGGACCCGGATCGCTAGCCTTTTCGTATATTCACCGCAACGGGCGAACCGAACCGGACATCGACTCCCTCGGCATCAGCTCGTCCCTGAGGCTTGGAAGACTTGGAAGTCTCTACGTCGCCGCGCAAAAAGGCTTCACCGGTGACAGAGCAACCGCGGCCGAAGTCTCGCTGCTTGTGCCGTTCGGTCGAACAAGCGCCAGCGTCGATGCCTCCGTTCGCAATGGATCGCCAACCCTCCAGTCGAGGATCCAGAGAAACCTGCCGTTCGGTGACGGACTCGGCTATCGATTCTACGCTTCTGTCGGCGGCATTCGAAGCGTGGATGGCAGCCTCAAATTGCGGACAGACTTTGGCGATTACGGTTCGGAAGTCACCTGGACCGACGGCCGTAGCGGTATTCGGCTTTCAACCGCCGGAGGGATCGGCCTGGTCAACGGAACGCTTTTCGCATCGCGTCAGCTCGATCAGAGCTTCGCAATGGTCCATGTCGGTGATTATCCGGGCGTTCGAGTGTATGCAGACAACCAGCTTGCCGGCCGGACCGACGGCAACGGAACGCTGGTCATCCCGCAGCTTCGCCCATTCGACCGCAACCAGCTGCGCATCGAAGCGGCCGATTTGCCGCTCGATGCCGAAGTCGAATCAGACAAGCTAACCGTCCGTCCCTACGATCGGCACGGGGTAACGGTAAAGTTCGGAGTAACCCCGTCCAACGGAGCGCTGATCAAAATTCTCGCTCCAGGCGGCGCTCCCCTCCCCGCCGGCTCGACCGTTCGGATCGAGGGCCAGCAAAAGGATTTCGTCAGCGCGCCCGGTGGAGAGGTCTACCTGACCGGATTGAGAGCAGACAATGTTGTGACTGCCTACTGGTCGGGAAAGCTGTGCAAGATTTCGCTGCACTTCAAGGATGGAGCCGATCCGATGCCCAACCTCGGGGATTTCAAATGCGCTGCGGCCCAGTGAACCGAAGCATAGGTCTGCTCGCGGCGCTTGTGACTGCTGCGCTAACGTCATCGCCAGTCGTTGCGGCGACCTGCAGTGCCGCCTCGTCAGGCGTCGGCTTCGGAAGCTACAATACGCTCGATCCTTCGCCGCTCGACAGCGCCGGGGACGTTCGTGTGACGTGCGATTCGTCCGTGCCGTTCACAATTTCCTTGAACCCGGGCGGCGGCCCTTCTGGCTCACGCCAACTGAGTAGCGGCTCTGCCACTTTGAATTACCAGTTGTACAGCGATGCCGCGCGAACGATGGTGTGGGGAGACGATACCTACGGCAACAGCGTTTCGACTTCCGGAACGGATGTCGACCTGCCCGTCTACGGCCGTATGGCCGGCCAGCAGAACGTCCCCGCCGGATCCTATTCCGACGTGCTCACGATAACCATATCCTACTGACTACCCTCGCACGTGCCGTATTGGCACAAGGCTAAACCGGTTCTTGCCGAGAGCTGTCGCCACGCCCACCAGGGCGTATGGTTATCGAAATCCTAATGGGTGCTGCAGCGATAACGGGATCGCATCAAGCACAGCAAAATCGCGACGCAGTCACGCGCCTCCTGATAGGCGCAACCGTCGTTCGGCCCGTTCAGCTTACTCCGACACTTTCGGCCAATGGCACAGAGTTGCTGGTCAGGAATGCGCAAGGCGTCGATGTTCAGGCTGACGGAGGTACGACCGAAGCGCTCGACGAGAACACGGTTGCAGTGAAGCCGGGATCGCAAGCGATTATCGTCACGATCACTTACTGAGGCCAATCCGCTTTCATAATCCGGCTGGTGGAGCTGAGGGGAATCGAACCCCTGACCTCTGCAGTGCGATTGCATGAGCTATAGCGTTTTTTCGCAGTTTTTCGTCACTCCTCGGCCGCCGAAATGCGCTTCCGCAGTGAAAATCAGTTGTATTGCGATACGCTTGCGATACGCATCTCAAAGGTGGACATCGCGCCAAGAGCCGTCTCGGCAGCATGTTGGAACCGTAAGCGAAATACAAAAATCCCATCGCCATTTACCTCAGAATGCCAAGGGTCCTTGCATGTTGGATATTCCGACATTATATGGAGTTCATGTAGCTAAATCATGCGAGAGAGTCATGGCGACGATCGTTGCGGAGAAACCTACTGTTGAGCATTTCCCAAGGGTGGAAGTGTTAGCCGCCCTTACAAGTGAGCTCATCAACCTTGCACAAGCGGAAGCTGAAACGCGCGGTATCGCACTTCCGTCGGACACAGCAGGCATCAGGAAAGCAGCCGTTCCGATCGATTCTTTGTCTGTAGTGGACATCCTCTGCTTGGTGGAGCCGGTCGTAGCAGTGGAGCTCCGCGAGAGCATCGTCCGAACAGGGGGTTACGCCTCCATCGAGGATGCGCTGGAGCATCTTGTTCCGCGGATTGAACGAGCCTGGGTTCGGAAGAAGGAACAAGAGAAATGACAAGCGCTACCATGGAGCACGAGACCGATGTCGTCGAGCGCCGTCGCTTGGGCGATCGTCTGAAAGAGGCCAGAAAGTATCTCGGTCTGCGCCAAGAGGAGGTGGCGGCCTACCTCAAGATTCCCCGAACCGCTTTGACTGAGATTGAAAACGGAAACCGCCGTGTTGAGGCCATCGAGCTTACCCGCCTTGCGCGCCTCTATCGCCAGCAAGTTAGCTATTTCACCGGAGAAGATGAGGGTTCTTCCAACCTCCCGCCAGATGTTGCGCACCTTGCACGCAAGGTAGCTGACCTATCTGTCGCGGATCGCGAGGAACTCAGTCGGTTCGCGGAATATCTGCGTGCCCGTTCTGCTGTGGATCACGGCTAAACCATGGCCTCAAACTACGGGAGTGCAGTCCGAACGGGAGCCATGGCGGCCGGAAGGCTCCACCGCACGCTCCGTATCAGGCCAATGCTCGAAGAAGAGGCGGGAAGTGTCGATGTCTTCGACGCAATCCGGTCGCTAGATTTGCCGCTGTTGCTCAGGCCGCTGAAGTCATTGCTCGGCGCTTATCTGAATGACCCAGGCCCTGGTCTGTTGGTCACTACCGAACGCCCCATGAGCATCCAGCGGTTTACCGCCGCGCACGAGCTTGGGCACTATTTCTTAGGCCACGAGCCGAGCCTCGATGATGAGAGCATACTGCGTCGGATGCCGATCGGGCGGGATCCAGGCGTCAGCTTCCAAGAGATCGAAGCCGATGCATTTGCAGTAGCGTTCATGATCCCGAAATGGCTGATTCACATTCATGCCAGGCGCCAAAGCTGGACGGTTGATAGCTTCCGCGAGCCGATGGTCGTCTATCAGCTTTCGTTGCGACTGGGCGCCAGCTACGAAGCGACCTGCCGATCGCTGGTTCGATACGGTCTTCTCGATATGAGTGACATGCACGAGCTCCTTCAGACGGCTCCGCGCCGTTTGAAAGCCGAGTTGCTGCATGATTACCGTCCATCCAACTACCGCGGTGATGTCTGGCTCCTGACGGAGCGTGATGCAGGAACACGCATCAGCGGCAGTCGGAATGACCTATTCGTTTTGCGGCTTAATGAGCACAGTGATGGCGGTTACCTCTGGAATTTCGATCAGTTGACGGCGAGCGGATTCGCAATCGTTCGAGACGAGCGAGAGTCAGAGGATGAGCAATCGGATGGGACAAATGCAGTTCGCCGGGTCACCGCAGCTCCCAACGAAGCGGGTCGCGGTCGGATGGCCATTGATGAGCGCCGACCTTGGCTTCCCGTCGAACCTCTTACCACCCTCGCCCTAGAGTTCGACCTCACCGGGCCGGAAGAGATCGGCCTGTCTCGCGCTGAGCGGCGACACCTGCTCGAGGCCGCGTGATTCAACATGATCGAAGTCCAGACGGATCTGCGGGGAAGCTTTGGGCCTGCGCGCGATCAAGGTCCACGACCGACATGCCTTGCTTTCGCAGCGAGTGATGCTCACGCCGGTCTTCGGGACGGCTGGGTCCCACTATCCTGCGAATATTTATTCCATCAAGCTCAACGGCGGGGCGGCAGACCTCCGACTGTCGGCGCGTTGCGACCACTCATGCTGGAGGCGTTGAAAGAGGACGGCCAGCCGGAAGAGAGCGGCTGGCAATATTTGCCCAGAACGCCCGCTGATCCGGCCAACTGGAAACCGCCGGCTTCTGTTGGCGAGTGCTTCGGTCGCAACGGTGCGATCTCGAATGATGATCTGACCGCGGTCTGCGAGCTTCTGGATAACCAGACTCCCGTAATCCTCCACCTGGCGCTCTCAGATTCATTTTACATGCCGGACGCTCAAGGCGTCGTCACTCCCGCTTCTGGTGAGAGACCCGACTTTGGCCGAAGGCACGCCGTGGTCGCAGTAGGACACGGCCTAGTGAATGGCGTGCAATCAGTGCTTGTGCGCAACAGCTGGGGTGCGTCGTGGGGGATCGAAGGACATGCATGGTTGACGGAGGCTTTCGTTCAGCCGCGGCTACTCGCGATCACCGTGTTGTCGGAGGAAGTAGATGTATCTGCCGGTTCCACCACAGCCTGACTGTGCGACTGCATGGCGCGAGGCCGCTCGTCTTGTGGATGCGCAGCTGGGCCACCACGCGCACAATGTTATCATCGATGTCGCCGACCCGACTGCCCGTGCAAACCTCTCAGATCCCGTAGTTAAGCTCGTCGATGACTTCTTGCGCGCTCGTGATCGGAAGCCAGTCGAAACGGTCGCCAACACGATTTTTCCTGCCGCACTTTATCGCCGCTACGGTGCTCCCGAGTTCTATAATCGGTTCAAGAACAATGTGCTCCCGAAGGTGCGTCGTTCGGCTCAATGGTCAGGATACTATTTTGAACGAATGATCGACCTTCCCCTGCCGGATGGATCATCAATCAACCAACTCGCGGATGTCATCCGTCGCATTCGAGATCCCAATGTTCGCGCACTCAACAAGTATGAACTGAGTGTGTTTGATCCGACCCGCGATGTGGATGACTCACCTTACGGTGGGCAGTGCATGAGCTTCGCTAGTCTCAAGCTCCTTGATACGACTGGTGGCCGTCAGCTTGGCATGACGGTGCTATACCGTAATCATTTCTACATCGAGAAACTGCTCGGGAATCTGGTGGGGCTTGGCCGGCTAATGGCCTTTATCGCTCAAGAAAGCGGTGTGGGCATCGGACCACTCACGATCGTCTCGACTCACGCGCTGATTGACCAGCCGCGCTCGACGACACGTAGTGACATCCAGAACTTGCTGCTCGCGTCCGATCACGCTGCGGCCGATATGTCCGAAGCCGCTTGAAGATGGTCTAATGATAACTGTGCAGGCAGCTCAGAGAGGTCGCCCTTGAAGCCGTATATCTCCGCTAGACCAGCTATAAAGTCAGCCTGACCGCCGTAGCTTGGGTGCCGAACCTGCAAAGATGAAATGCCCAGCTGCATCATAGCAGCGTGCGCATCCCGACCGATGGCCACGATGGCTTTGGGCCGAATCATATCAATAAGCGATTGCAGGACCGGCCAAGTCGCTTTGCGTTCTGCGCCGGTATGGCAACGATTGGACTGCGGCTCGTCGGGGAGATGCGGATGGAACGGAAATACGTTCCAGAGAACGACGGGCCTGCCGACGGCCTGTAGAACTCGCCAGACGACTGCGGCCGTCCGCTCCGCCACGACCGGCCCCTTGGTTGCGCGGTCAAGTGAAACGCCGCCGAACAGTTGTTTTGCCGCTTCCAGGTGGACCTCATCTGTAAGGGGCAGTCCTGTTCGACGACCACCTCGGTAACCTAAGTCGCGACCGATCCAGATAGTATCGACGCCCGATTGAAGCGCGGCTTCGAGGATGCGCTGGAGGTTCTGGCGACGCAGGGAGGCTGCGCCGTCTGCGTCGAAGTCTGGACATTCATCGTTCCAGGGATTGAACACCGCTGGCAAGTCGAACCTCGCCAACTCTGCTACGAATCGGTGAGGCGTCATGCCGGTATGTCCTTGATTCGGAGCCGACGGTTCTTGAAGTCGATCGTTACTCGCCCTCGACGGCTGTCCTTCAAAAAGCGGAATGCAGCGTAGCCCTGGAGAATGGCCTCTTCCCACAACCACAGCGGGCACCTTTCGACTTCGTATCCCGCGACGAACTCGCGCACATGCTTCAACAGATCGAGCGGTAGTCCGTCACGTTGAAAGCCCTCGAAGAGGCGAAGTTGTTGGGCCTGACCGAATATCCAGGTGGTAATCCCTTCCTCGATTAAGATGGCACGCGCTCCGTCCTCAGCCTCGTCAACTTTGGGATCGCTCTTCCGCTTGAGGCGAAGGAGCGCCCGAATGACGGGTGACCAGCCGAGCACTGCGACATACGCATAATGAAACACATCGTGAAATCGGTAGTCGTCGGGTTCGCGAGCATTATCTGTCAGTCGGTCACCGACATAGACTCCTTCAGATCGCTGAAAGACATAGGTCTGGCCCCGAACCTCGCGCTCATAGACGTCGATTACCATACGTCGGGGTAGTTGCTCTTCAGGATCCTCGTCGGCGTCGAAGGCATCAGGGTAGATGCGTTTGGTGGGCCACCGGTCCTCGATCTTGTGAAGGTTCTTAACGGCTGCCGCTTCAAGGCTGACGCCGGACTCATCAGCCGCACGCATGAGGTGCGCCAGCACACTGGCAAGGCGAATCGCGAGCTCCGCGGACTGCTTTGGCAGGGCGCCGGACTCGCATTCGCTGACTAGCGTGCCAATGTCTCCAGCCAGAGCGAGCAGCGTTTTGGCAAATGCTGGTATTGGGGACTTCCTGAGCCTCTTTTGTGTTGGAAGCAGATCATGGAAGCTGAGGCTTTCGTGGGAGCCTCGCTCATACGGTCTACCAAGCGCGACCGCCCCAACATCACTGAGTGCTAGGCGAGCCCGACGGAGAACGGCTGCAAGATACCAGAGAACATCGCCGAGCTCTTCGGTTACACCTTCCGCGTATCCTAGATACGCTGCTTCATCCCGCTGCTTTTTCTTCGCTTCACTTAAGAGACCGCCGGCCTCGCCGAACAAACCGAGAAGGGGGAAACTAAGAGCTCGATCATTGGGACGGCGATCGGTCCTTCCAGCACGCTCGGCATACTCGTCGAGAGTGAGCGCAACAAAATCTTCAGTCACTTGCGACGAATCCTGCGGTTCGCGATCTCCTTCGCGGGAACCTTGATGCCGTATGCTCGGAGTGCCCTCAGCACGACCATTCGCATCGGCTCGCGAGTTTCAAGCGCCTTGAGAGCAAGATCCCGTTTGGTAATCGCAGGCACTTGGACCTGAAGCGGCTCATCCTCCTGAGCCAACGCCTGACGAGCCATAATCATGTTTTCACTAAATCATGATTTGATGGCCAACGAAAGTCACCTATGGTGTCCTCCCCTGTGGATGGGTCAGCCCTTGGAACACCGCCTGTTAGGCTGCATCCGGTTCGAGCACGCGTTGAGGCTCTAGGACGTCCGACCTTGCCCACATTCGGTAATACGATTTTGGTATACCGAATCAGGGCAAGCTTTCTGACGCTCCCTCGGTAGCTTGCAACTTCAACGCAACGCTTCGGAACTTCTCTAATGCGAGCTCCAGGCTATTCACGATCTCAGCTGCAACCTCATCTGGCGGTGGGAGGCTATCAGGGTCAGTTGCGCTCGCATCCTTGAGCCAGAAGATGTCGAGGTTCAGCTTGTCGCGCTTCTCAAGCTCGTCATAGGTGAACCGACGAAAGCGCTCACTTTCAACGCGGTCGTGACGACGATTCTTCGGACCGTAAGCGTTCACGAAGTCGTCAAGGTCGCTGCGCTTGAGCGGTCGCTCGCGCAGAGTGAAGCGTTGGTTAGTGCGGAAGTCGTATACCCACAGCTCCTGGGTTGCGACGCGCTCGCTTGCCGGTGCGCGGTCGAAAAACAGGACATTTGCCTTCACGCCGGGGCGGTAGAAGATCCCGGTTGGGAGGCGGAGAAGGGTGTGGAAGTCGAAGTCCTTGAGGAGTTTGCGGCGAATCTCTTCTCCGGCACCAGCCTCGAACAGGACATTGTCGGGCAACACAACCGCGGCGGATCGCTTCATGACCGTCATGATGTGCTGGAGGAAGTTCAGTTGATTGTTGCTCGTGCGGACGACAAAGTCATCACGCACGTAATTCTGTCGCTCGGATTGGAGGTCGCCTTCCTCATCGAGGACCAAGAGCGACTTGCGCTTCCCGAACGGAGGGTTCGTGAGAATGACATCGAAGCGCCGCCCATCGTCATTGAGGAGCGAATCCCCAGGCTGCACTGGCGATTCATCGCCCCCAATACCGTGCAGGTATAGGTTCATCGTAGCGAGCCGAACCACCTCATCGACAACATCCTTGCCGGACAGCATCTCGCGCTGAAGCCGAAGAGCGACGTTCTTGTCCTGGACGATTGGATTCCCCCGCATGTGCTCGTAGGCAGCGAGCAGGAAACCGCCGGTTCCTGCTGCGGGGTCGTGGACCGTTTCGGTCGGATCTGGGTCCATTACCTCAACCATCGCTTCGATCAGCGGTCTGGGCGTAAAGTATTGCCCCGCGCCGGACTTCACTTCGGACGCATTCCGTTCGAGCAAACCTTCGTAAATGGCTCCCTTCACATCGAAGGTCAGCATGAGCCACGATTGCGTGTCGATCAGGTTGACTAGCCGCTGAAGCTGAGCCGGATCCTTGATCTTGCTTTCTGCCTTCAGGAAGATCGTGCCGATGATTCCCCGCTCGCGTGACAGGGCTGCTAGGGCTTCTCGATAGTGTTCATCGAGACTTTCGCCGGCGAGCGATCTGAGAGTGTCCCAGCGATACTCCTTTGGCAGCAATGAGGGCTCGCCGAGAGCGTTCGACCGCTCTTCGTCCATTTTGAGGAACAACAGGAAGCTGATTTGGCCCACATAATCTGTGAACGACACCCCCACCTGGGAGAGAACCGTTGCGTAGTTCCAAACACGCGAAATGAGTGCGCGCTCGTTCATTGCGCCAGCTCTCCTCGAAATGCTGCGGACAGTATTGTCTGGCGCAACGCTCTTGCTTTCGACGCCTGTGCTTGCAGGGGGAGCTCGTCAGCCGCCGCCATTGCCGCATCGACGCGAGCCACGATGACGTCCTGTTCCGAGCGACTTGGCAACGCGAGCGGCGTCTGGCGAATGGTCGTCATGGATAGCGACGGTTGTGCGACAGCTTTCATCGATGCGAGCAACAAAGCCCTTCCCAGAGGCGATCGTAGAAACAGCTCTAGATAACGGGGATTGAGCCAGGGTGCCGGCCGCATCATTCCGATATTCGGGCCCAAGAAGAACTCTTCGTTATGCGGAACCGCGGCCACATTTCCTGTCCCGGCCCCGACAAACACGACCAAGACCTCTCCCCCGCGAAGCCTCGACCGCGTGAGCATACGGACTGTATCGCTATGCACTCGCGAATATGCAGTTTCCCGAAACCCGTCTGGTCCCGCATTCTCTGCCTTGAGAACAGGGAGATCTCCGTTTTCGGCATACTTGACGTGTTTCGTGTATTCGAACCCCGCAAGCTTCGTGACGAAGGCTGCGTGGCCAACTTGTGACCAACTCCAACTCGCAGGAAGACTCCACTTAGCCGACTCTTGCGCAGGTGATGGTTCTGGAACACGACCTGGTTTTCCGAGATCGGCCGGCCAGGTCTCGGCCCCGCGTCGCACCAGTTCCGCACTGTTAGTGCGCCAGTCGGAAGTCAGCTCTCCCGTCACAGCAGCCTTGAGTAGCGCCTTGCGGTAAGTCGCGAGTTCCTGGACCGCACGCCGAAGATCCTCCTCCCCATCCGATATTTCAGCGAACATGGCGTCAATGCTCGCAACAATCTTCTGCTGGGATTCGACGGGCACCCAAGGGACCGACACCTTGTCTACAAAGGTCCTGCCGATGCCGCCTTGAGCGGTGCCACGAAAATCCAGCATGATCTGTTTGAAGCCCTGGTGCGACCACAACCAGTAGAAGAGATATTTTGGCAGCGCGTCCTCGTTAGGACGAACGACAAACACGTGCTCATTAACAAAGGCGCGCTCTGGCAGACTGCTTACGAATGCCGTCTTCCCCGTCGTTGCTCCGTCCTTCACGATGAGGATGTCATTGAGCTGAACCTCAGCCCCTCCCAACGATGCCGCGAACGCATCGGGGATCCGACGCGGTGACCGCAAGTCAATGGTGCCTTCCCACGTGAGATGCTCGCCACCCAAACTCAAAGCACCCTCCGAGATCCCGGCGACGCCGCCCTTCGGGCGTCGTCCACTAAAATAGGTCTCGGTTAGCGATCGAAGGCTGCGCGAAAACCAGCCATTTGGCCGCTCGACTTCACTCTTCCACGGCGCTGTCACTAGGCGACTAACGCTGCCGTGAGATCATCAAGAACCGCTTCGAGCCTACCGTCGAAAGCTCGTCGTGCGGCGAGCACGCCTCCACGCCTTGAGAAGGCCGGCTGGTCCTGGAGGTCTCGCAGCGGCAGTTCAATGTTGGCAGCTAAATAGTCCCTTATGGCTTCCAACCAGCCGAGCTGCTCTTGTGAGTAGACGCGACCCTGTCTCTCCTCTCGATGTAGCCACAGGTTGAACTTGCCCGCCACTACCGATGAGAGGGGGGCAAGATCTTCGTTCTGACCGATTGCGAAGCGGACAAGCGAAACGATGTCCGTCAGTGTCTTGGCAGGATTGCCCCGCACCTTATCCCCCCGTAGCCTGCGATAGGCGCTCCATAGCTCCAGCGGCTGGAGTAGCCATGGGGGTTGGAGCATCGCGGAGCGAAGTTCTTCAAGACTGTTGTAGGTGAGCCGCGCCTGACCAGCCAGTCGGCCGAGCAAAATCGATAGGGCGACAATCTCGTCCTGCTTTTCGTCAATAAAGGTGCGGAAGCCCGTTGTGAGCCTTTCCGCTGCCTCAGGATCGAACGCGGAGGAAATGACGATGTCGCTCGACACCGTATCGATGATGACCTCGCTGGCCTTCTTGAGCTCGATGAGTAGGTTGCGAAGAGCAGGCTTGTCGAACGGCCTCAGAGCCTCTTCACGCAACCGACGGCCCTCGGCGACGGGATTTTGAGCGCCTTCGACGCGATCCTCATCCAGCGCATTGACCAGTTCGCCCGCAAGCGCGGAGAGGCTCTTCCCAGCGGCCTCCTCAACCTTCTGCCGATCCTCCGGTCCAAGCTTCCGATCCAGCATCGCCAGGCGGTGCGCCAGGCTTGAGACGGTGTCAGGATCGCTCTGCCCCGATGCAACATTCTCAAGCAGCTTCTCAAACGCCACTCCGCGCTTGCGCTCTAAGGGCTGAACGAGCGTCTTTTCGCTCTCAGTGACTCCCACGGCGTCGATGAGGACGAAGCGCTCCTTTGCAGGCGCGTCAGGTGTCACTCGGCTAAGGTCGGCTGGGTCGAGCGATCGCACGCCGCGACCACGCATCTGCTCGAAGTAGAGCGCCGAGCGGACGTCGCGCATGAAGATGAGGACTTCAATCGGCTTCACATCCGTGCCGGTCGCTATCATGTCCACCGTCACCGCGATGCGGGGCAGGTAGTCGTTGCGGAACTGCGCGAGGACATGCTCCGGGTCAGTGGCCGCGTAGGTGATCTTCTTGGCGAAGTCGTTGCCCTTGCCGAATACCTCGCGGGCAATGGTGACGATCTCTTCCGCGTGGTGGTCATCCTTGGCGAAGATCAGAGTCTTCGGCACCTCGGAGCGGCCAGGGAACAGCTCAGTGAAGAGGGTGTCGCGGTAGGTCTCCAGCACCGTTCTGATCTGGTTGGGGACGACCACGGAGCGGTCGAGGTCGCTCCCGGCATATACCAGGTCGTCGTCGAGCTCCTCGTAGCGCTGGCGGCGCGTGTGACGGTCACGTCGGGGAACCGTGTAGCCGGCTTCGATGCGCCCGCCATGCTCCCCGATTTGAGTGCGGATACGGAAGACCTCGAATGGGACATTCACCCCTTCCGCGACTGACTTCTCGTAAGGGTATTCCGCAACGATGTTGCGGTTGAAGAAGCCCATGGTGGCCGGCGACGGGGTCGCAGTGAGGCCGATGATCTGTGCGTCGAAATAGTCGAGCAGCGGCCGCCAACTCCCATAGATCGAGCGGTGGCACTCATCGACGATCACGAAGTCGAAGGTCTCCGGCGGCAGCTTGGGATTGTAGCGAAGCTCACGGATGGGCGCATGACCGGTCTCGAACTCGCTGCGTTCCTCGGCGGTCTCGTCGATCTCCGCGCCGGTCAGCTGGCTGTAAAGCCGTTGGATCGTGGAGATGACCACTTTTGATGCGGGATCGAGACCAGCCGGTCCAAGGCGTTGTGCATTGTAAAGCTCGGTGAAGCTGCGGCCGGTGCCTGGCGGCCGGTAGTTCTGAAACTCCTTGAGCGTCTGCTTACCAAGGTTGTTACGGTCCACCAGGAATAGGATCCGCTTGGCCCCGGTGTGCGCGAGGAGCCGGTAGCACAATGTGGCCGCGGTGAACGTCTTACCAGCGCCGGTGGCCATCTGAATCAGGCAGCGCGGGTGGCCGGTGCGTAGGCTATTCTCCACGCCGTCGATTGCTTCGACTTGGCAATGGCGAAGCCCACCTATGGGAAGCTGCGGCAGCTGAACCAGCCGCGCACGAATACTGCTGTCGGCCTTGAGCCAGTCGAGCAACGTCTCAGGCCGATGAAAATGAAAGAGCTGTCGAGACCGCTGGTCGGGATCTCGCAGGTCGGAGAACAGAATCTCCGATCCGCTCGCCTCGTAGTCGAAGCGCAGGGGCGTTCCCCAGGTTGCGAGCGGACCTGGTGCGTTGGCGTTGTAGCCAGTGGCCTGCTCTGCCACGCCGCTCAGTGTGAAGCCTTCGGGCTTGGCCTCGACCGTGCCGCACGCTTTGCCCTCAACGAATAGAAGGTAATCGGTTGGGCCGTTAGCCATAGGATACTCACGGACCGCCACTCCAAGCGAAGCATGGCGGTCGAGCTGGGAGCGATCCTGAATCTCCCAGCCGGCAGCCTCAAGCTGCTTGTCGATTAGCTGCCGAGCGCGAGCCTCCGGCGTCACCGATCGATCTCTATCGTCATCCGGTGCAGAACTTGCACTGGTTCCCCCGCTACACCTCAACGCCGAGCGCAGCGACCGTAGCGCGAGAACGGCTGGTATCGCCAGCGGGAAAGTGGAAAGCTTATCGCGCCAGCTTCACCCCAACGGCGCCGCCGACATGCTGAATCATTGGCACAGCCGAAGAGAGGTTCCCCGCCTGATCCGCAGCCAGCAACGCTCTCATCATTTCCATGATCATTCGGTCCATGGTCGCCGTTCGCTCCCACGCCGCGTTCTCGCGAGCCTCATCGGCCGCCGCCCTCGCAAGCGCTCTCGCATCGAGTTCAGCTTGAAGCGCAATCACCGTCTCGGCCGCCCTGCAGCCTTTGCGGCATCCCCTGCGCTTGAATTCGCGGGAGACAGTCGAAGGAGAGATTCCCAGCTCCGCTGCTACCTCATATGCGCGTTTGTATCCGAGTTCATAGGCTTCGGCAGCCTCGATCCATTGTTCGTCGGTGATGAGTTTGCGAGGACTACGGGGCATCGTGCAGTATAGCATAAAACCAGGCCTCACGCATTTGCTTTACTCGATCAACTTGGATCGGCGTGGGCTACTCGGCTGCGCGAGGCAGTAAAGCGCTAGAAATGCCGCGGTGCTGTGAAGGGCAAAAATTTCTCGCTCTGTTTTCAACTTTGATTGCAGACAATTCCACAGTGTGACGCAGCGGCGAGTGCGGCGGCTCGCCGCCGCCCGTTCTCTCAACTATAGCCGTCGAAATGCGCTGCGCGGTTGCCTAACGGCGTGCTGAACGACCAGAGCCCAGCTTCGTCGCAGGTAACCAGGCCCTCCCATCCAATGTCCAACGCCTCATTGACGGCATCGTTCGCCGCCTCCTCTTCCACATCTTGAAGTGCGACTTCGGTGAGCAATAGGTCCTTTGACACTCGCCCAAGCTCCTGAAAGTGCATTCGCACGAGTTCGCGGGCACGGACCTCATCGTGAGCAAGCACATAAACCTCGTTGATCGGTTCCCCACCGACGTGGAAAATGCTCAGCAGTGAGTGATCCTCCTCATCTGCAGGATCGCCCGAAATCCAACCGTCCCAGTGAACGGTCCAGCCGTTTTCTGCATCATGGCGGACAATGCCTGCCTTCTCGGCTGAGAGCACCGCTCGAAGTTGCGCTTGGTGGACTGCCGACAGGCTGTCGAGAGGAAGCCTTCCCACGGAGAATTCCTCCGCGTTCCGGCCCTCCGCCGCTTCCCAGGTAACAAATATCTGGGCGGCTTGCTCTTGGGTTGGTGCGGCGACGATAGTCCGACCGGCACGCGATTCAATTTCGTATAGCTCCAGTTGGTTCACGAGATTCACCTCTTTCTGATTGAGTGAACCTCGTTCGTATCGCTTGCTCCCGGTGGCGTCGGGTGGCTTCGTCTTGGGAACCAGTCGCGTTCAGCGAGAGACCTTTACTCGAAACGGTATACCGATTGGAGGCAAGGCGACTCTGGAACACCGGTTCGATGCAAAGTTGACCGATCAGTGCGGCGCTATAGGCACTCTGCGGACCAGAAATTGGCACCGAGAGCGAGTGTCCGTTTTCGACCCATTGCAGACACTAGGGTGCAGGCTATCAATGCTCGAATGGAGCACTCATCCTTAGTCGCGTTCTTGAACGGTAACTTGTCACCAGAAGACTTCGGCAGAGAGATTGCGGCAGAAGTTGATGCTTGTGAACAAGGCTTCAGGTCTGGGGGTGTAGGTCACATCATCGTGACGGACGGACTTGAGACTGTCGTCACGCGCGAGCATGTCAAGCGGCTCTTGCAAGCCCTTGATGAGGACCGGTTCCCCTTTCTGTCGGCCAACTACACTGCTGACTGTCTCATGATGAGCGACGACTTCGACTTTGCCGATGAAGCCGTCGCGGAGGCGGTTGAGTTTGTCGCGGATGACAGTCGTCCTCCGACGCGAGAGGAAATAGAAGCGGCGTTAGCGCAACTGAACTGATGTCTGCTTTCCACCCAAACTGCCAGTCTCCTCAGCCGACCCATTGCGGAAACAAGATTCCGGTGCGAGAAATGGGGCATAGCCCTGTAACCGAATAGATGAGGCCATCGCTTCGCCTACGATCATTTAGGTTCGCATCGGCACTATTATTGCGTGTTCGCGAACTGAGCTCGGCGCACCAGCAGCTTCCCTTCGGGAGTTTCAGTCCGTGGTGACAAGTGTCGCATCAGCAATCGACTACTCAAGAAGTTCGGCGGTGAACTGAGCGGTTGTCGCCGCGTACAAGCGCGCTCACGAGCAACTGCTGGCAGCCCTCCGCGTAATGGACGAGATGGCGCTGGAGCCAATTCCAAACCCTCTGAAGGTCAGTCACACGAGAATGAGGATTACGCGCGCGGCCAACGACAGCCGGGCTGCATTCAACAAGATCCCCTCTGCAATTTCAGCAACACCAAGTCCGACCATCGCCAGCAAAGTCGAGGTGCTCACGCAGCTTCACGCCGAACTGAAAGAAGCGGCTCGGCGCCACATGGCGACATGGACGCACGCAGCAGCCCAAGAAGACTGGCGGGGGTTTCGCCGATCGCATGCGTATGTCGCTCAACGCTGGTGCGACACGATCGAGCGCGAGCGTGAGCTTCTTTATCCGATACTATGACTGCTCTGGAATGGGCGGGGCTCATGAGCTGATCCCAGTTCGGAATCGATGGTGAAGCTCGGCGGTTCGCCACCCTCTTCCTCGACTAGCCAGGGGACGATGCCGTAAATGTCCGCTTTCAACCCAAAACGGGCATTCCAGGACGCGCATCCAGCCAGACCTGCTAACCAAGGATCAGCGGGGGACGACAAGCGGACACCGGGAAATGGTCCGAGAAATGCGGCAGCGGCTCGACTTAATTGTGGTCGAGTAGGGCTGCGCGCCCGACCCGCGTGTCGACGAAAGGCTGCATGTGGCGTACTCGGACTATCCACTTTTGGCACCGTTCGGCTTGTAGTGGACATTCAGATTTGCAGCGCCGGCGCGTCTTGCTGAGGCTCGGCGCCTAGGCGGCTGCTTTCCTTTTTCCGCGAAGTCGCTATGTAACTCCTGCTGAACGTCGCCTGCGACGGATGATGGGCCGCCTCGGCTCCTCCCTTTGTCCCTTTCTAGCTTCAAGACGCCGGGTTGCGCCGTAGTTGGCGCATGCCCGTCACACATCCGACAAAAGGAATACCCATCATGATCACCGGAACCGTCAAATTTTTCAATAGCGACAAGGGTTATGGATTCATCGCGCCGGAAGACGGCACCAGCGATGCTTTCGTCCACATCTCGGCGGTTGAGCGCGCGGGCATGTCCACGCTCAATAAGGAACAACGCGTTTCCTATGAACTCGAGACCGATCGCCGCGGCAAGACGTCGGCTGTGAACCTGCGGGACGCATAAGGAGGAATGGCGGACTAGCATCCGCCACTTACCCCTCCTGCCTGTGCTTTCCCGCCCAGGTGCTAATCCATTGGTGGGCCCGCTCGGCGACTGCCGAATGGTCCGCGCTATCATGAGAGAGGTTGCTATGCCCAGAACCCCCGTCGCACCGTTCCTGATCAACAAGGATCAGGAAGGCAACTTTCGGATCACCATCCGCTGCACGCGCTTCAACTCGCAGAACTATCCACTCGTGTCGTCCATCTTGCAGCCTGAGCTGTTCAAGAGCGCGCTCACAGCGCGAGCCCACGCGAAGCGCGAGCTCGGCGCGGATGCCGGTCAGTTCGCGTCCAAGTAGGACGACTGGGAACGCTTGCATGAACGAGTGTGAGCATGATCTCACCGCGCAGCAAATTCTGGAGGCACAGCAAGCCCTTGATGTCGCTGCGTTCAACGGCATCTTGAGCCTCGCCATCGTTCTACGGAAGCGAAAGCTGCTCACTGACGGCGAGACGAAGCGCTTGCATGATATCATGAGCAAGCCGCTTTCGCTTGCGGGCAACGCAGACAACCCCGTGGTTCAAGATGCCCAGCACAATCTGGACCAGCTGTTTGCACTCGTAGTCGAGCGCGGCTGAGCGCTTGCCCGCGCCCAGCGCAAGTCAACTTTGCGGCTCAGCTTTGCCTAAGCACGATCCGCTGGTCTTGATAAAGGAATTGGTTCGTCGGACTGCGCAGTTCATCGAGCTTCGCCAATTCAACCCGAATGTGTCGTTTCAGGTGGCTACAGAGCACGTGGCAGCGGTTCATAAGGTGATCGGGGAAGTTTATTGAGGCCGGTGAACGCGCGCATCGAAATTAGCAAAATCGGCACGACAATTAGCTCCTTATGGCGCATGTCGAACTCTACCCAAGGAGCGAAAATCACCACCTGAATGAATATCGCCAGCAGGATATAGGGAAGTACGCCGCCTGCTTTCCCTATAGCGGCGGCGGCAAGTCCGACCATCACCGCGTAGTATATCTGACATGCAATAGCCGACTGTGCCGTTCCTCCGCCTAGATTGCCGATTCCTTCAAGGTCAAAGCAGAAGGAGCGAACGATCTCGATGGTTCGCGAAACAGCGAAACGAGCCGGCGACGCGAAGATCACATGCAGGGCATCGGCAGCAGCCCTTTTGCCGCCCTCGATTTCCCCAAAACTGAGATAGTAATTGAACTCGTCGAACCTTCCCGTCGCGGCCACCATGATTGAGAATGGGCCGGAAGTGGTGAGCGGGACGAATTGGTGGAGCGCCAGGTAATTGCGGATCCACCACGGCAGCATGACGATAGCCGCCACGGCCCCGCTGAGTATAAGCCGTTTGTCGTCCTTCAGGACAAGTAGAGACGCGATAATCGGGAACGGGAGCCACGCTGGTTGAGTGAGCGCCAGAAGCCCCGTGGAAAGCCCGAGAAGCACGAACCGCCTACCAAGGAGTGAGAAGGTTATCAGGCACACGAAGAGCAGCGCTAGCCCCTCCTTATTCGGTGCGAGGCTTGAGATGATCCGATCCGGCCACGCGAGATAAAAGAACGCACAGAGAAGAGCGATCCGCCTTCCGTTCGGCCAGATGATTGCGGCCAGGGCCGACGCAGCGGCGAGATCGACCGCATTGTTGAGAACAAGAACGGACGCGCGGCCGATCCCGAAAAGAACCGCCCATCCCGTAAGCAGCAACGGATAGCCGGGTGGGTACATCGCCAGCATGGTAGCTCCGCGCCATTGAACGGAATAACTACTCCCAGAGGCGATGGCGTGGGCCAGCGTGAGGTTCGCCTGCTGGTCATCCCCTCCGGGCCAATCGGTGAAATAGAGAGCGGCGAAGAGTCGCATTATGACGAGCAAAGCGAGCGCGAACGGGACCGTTCTAAACCTGTGTATAGATGCCACGCCTATCACAGTTGTCAGCGCCCAGATTGCGGCGATGATGAGCGCTGATTCGTCTAACGCAGAAGGAACAAGGCTGGCCGGGCGAACGACAATATACGGAAGCCCCATCGTGGCACCGATCGCCAAAGCTACCGTAGGATAGAACGCGAGCGTTCGCATCGACACAGATTAATGGGCTGGCCGCAAAAGAAACAGCGCTCCGGCGGCTCCGCCGATAATCAGCAGCAGGTACGCTCGAAGGCTCGCTTTCAAGAGATCAAATCCAACATTCCAAACCGTTGATTAGGCCGGTTTCGTTCCCTTCGTTCCACACTTCGCAAATTTGCCCTTGGCGTCGCGACATTTGGTCGGTTTGGCAGGCGCCTTTGGAGGGCATTTGATGAATTTGCCCTTCGCGTCGCGGCAAGGCGCCGCCGCGATCGAAGGCGTCGAACCTGCAACCAATGCGACCGCCGCCAATCCGAAAATGAATTTGCGCATATTGCGACTCCCTATTGCGTTACAGCCATTTGGCCACACCGCCGTGATGAGAGCAAGCACCTTGGTGCGTCTTGGCATGGCTATAGGTGCCGTCCTTGCACTGGGCCGTTGCGCCAGCCGGACTGTTGTTTTCGTTGGCGGCAGCAGCCGACGTTGCGGCCGGAGCAGGCTTTGGCGCAGGCTTTACTGTCGTCTTGGCCGGAGTGGCCGAACTGGTTGTCCGGCAGGTTGCCCGCAGCCGGTTATACCATTTCGTGCAGTCTGTTGTGCTGGCAGTGGTCTTGGTGGTGGTCTTTACTGCCCCTGGCGCTTTCCCGGTTGTGGTCTCCGTCGACGCAGTGCGACACACCGCCTCATTGGCGTTTCCAGGCTTCGTGCAGTCGTAGTGCCGGGAAGTCGTCTTGGTCGTGACAGTGCTTGTCGTCGTGGTAGTTGGAGTCGCCTTCGGCGCCGCGGCGGCGTTCTTGCAGGCCGCTTTGTTTGCGTTTCCGGCCTTTGAGCAATCGTAGTGGCGAGCCGCCGCCGCTGTCGCGGGCGATGCCGCCAAAGCAGCCGGTGCCAGGAAAGCTAGGACGAATAGCGTTCGGGACAGAATGCTCATGTGACGATCTCTCTCCTCAATGAAATTCAGGTGCGGCTAGAGATACTTGGAAAGAGCGCCAGAAAGGCCGCCCTCACCCTCCAGAAGTGATGCGAAACGACCGAGCGAACCTTCGCCGCCGATGTGTTGAACGATCTCGTTGAGCTTGTCGCTCGGAAGGCCGGTCGCGTCCGACGCGGTTTGAACCGTGTCGCCTTCCTGCGCGTGAGCTTGGCCGAGCGCTGCAACCGCCTGCTCCACCTCGTCGGGGGAGAGCCCGACCTTTGCTGCAAGATTTTGAATCGTGGTGTTGTCGGCAACTTGGCCGAGGATGCTGTCGAGCAAGCTCATCTTCGCCCCCTTTCAAACACCCACGGCTGCTTCAGCGCTCCTGCTGTCGTTTCGTTCCCTTGCAGCATGCAGTGGCAAGTCTACAGGATCCCTGTCCACCCAAACCTGCCACCATCGATCCAGACGGACGCAAGCGTGAAGCGGCACACTGGTCGACTATCAGATGTTGGATTGGTCAGCAGGAACGTCGGCCGGGAGCGTCGCGGCTCCGTTCTCCTCCCGACAGCCCAGATCGGCACCTATCCCGTAACAAGTCATCGACAGGGACCCCATCGCATAGCCACGAATGAGTGCTTGAGGGCGCTCATTCGACGCTGCGGCCATGCCAGCGAGGTAGAGAAGCGGAATGAAGTGGTCTGGCGCGGGCACCGCCAAATCAAAGTCGGGATGGGTGACCACTCGCAGGATGTCGCTTGGATCCTTCGCAAGCTGCGTCACAACTGCGTCATCGAACCGCTCGGCCCAGTCGAATGCAGCGTCGGGTTTGTTCCACTCCACGCGGCGCAGGTTGTGCACCACGTTGCCGCTCCCGATGACCATGATGCCTCTGTCGCGCAGGGCTGCGAGCTGGGTGCCGAGCTCAACATGATAGGCGAGAGGCTTGAGCGCATTGATCGACAGCTGGACGACTGGAATGTCTGCTGCCGGATACACGTGAGCGAGAACGCTCCAGGTGCCGTGATCCAATCCGCACCAGATCGGCTTCACCGCATCCGCGACTTCCTGCGCGATGTCTGGCGCACCCGGAGCGGGATATTGGAAATCAAAGAGTGCCGGTGGGAAACCATAGAAATCGTGGATGGTCCAGGGCTGAGGCATGGCCGTGACCGCCGTTGCTCCAAAGAACCAATGGGCCGAAACCACCACCAACCCGCGCGGCTTCGGCAGCCGCTCGCCCATCATTCGCCAAGCGTTCGTGAAGCCGTTTCGCTCAAGCGTGTTCATTGGGCTGCCGTGGCCGATGAACAATGCGGGCATTCGGGCCATCGCCGGTCTCCTGCGGGGCGCCTCGCCTTCTAGCGTCCTAATGTCAGCCTTCCACCCATTGCAGACGCCGAAACATGCGCCCCGCGGTGCTATAGTGCCCTGCGGCTTCCTCCAATCAGTGAAACTGTGTCAGTCTCGAAACGCCAGAGACTCGTGCCTCAGGAACCGGCAAACGGGCGGTAGAAGAGACGCTCTCGCGAGCTCTTTCACACAGTTGGTAAATCTGGCGGATTCCCGGCTGGTCCGCTCCGACGGCCTCCGGAGGAAGTAAAGTTTGTTGACTGCGTAGCGGCGGGGGCAGCCAGCCTGCAACTTTTCTCCACGTCTCGCGGCAACCGAGAATGCGTTGCCGCGAGCAAGCAAAATGGCGCCATCCTGCGTGGATCCCTTAGACGAACCCAAGCAGCCGGCGCTGTTGCTCCCAATCGAGAGGTAATGGACCTTTGAGGATGTGCCAGACTGTCAGATGGTCAGGTTGCGTGCCATCGAAAATCGCAGCTTGGATATCCGGTGCAAGATAATTGACCCTCAGCATTCGGGCGAAGGTGCTTGCGCCAATCTTTCTCTCGCGGGCCAGCTCCGCAACCGTGCTGTCGCGATTGGCAAGCATGAACTGCCTGAGCTCTGCCGCATTTTCGAGCAATTCGACGAGCCACGGCTTGGGCGGCGCTGTGTGGCCGGGCCGCGGGTCGATGGGCAACGCGAACCGCGGATGTCCACAGATCAGAAATGCCGGTGCATCAACGACGTGGACGCGGTCGGCGAGACGAGCGGGGCGAACAGCGGACTTCTCGAAAAGTCCGGCACCGTCCCACGCCAGGAGGCGTCCGAGCTCATAACATGAAATGTAGAGCTTTAGT